>Ga0255052_10000269_pt1 | contig 40870 bp, 51 predicted proteins | sample JV7_2_21_MG_FD_188632 | JGI IMG/M metagenome (GOLD analysis project Ga0255052, IMG submission 188632) | Seawater microbial communities from Jervis Inlet, British Columbia, Canada - JV7_2_21 | ecosystem: Environmental > Aquatic > Marine > Inlet | place: Canada: British Columbia | collected...
TGGGGATAACGTAACGATTTCGGGTCAGTTGATAACCCCGATAGCGATGGAAAAAGAACTCAGATTTGCGATCAGGGAAGGTGGCCGAACCGTCGGCGCTGGAGTCGTCAGTAATATACTCGAATAAGAAAAAAGAAAAAACAAATGATGATGAATACCAAAATCAGGATCCGACTTAAGGCATATGATCACAAACTTTTGGATCAATCGGCATTGGACATCGTTGATACGGCGAATAAAACCGGAGCAAAAGTTGTCGGGCCCATACCCCTTCCAACAAGGATAAACAAGTACTGTGTTTTACGATCCCCGCATATAGACAAAAAGTCCAGAGAACAGTTTGAAATCCGGACGCATAAGCGGCTGTTGGATATCATTGATCCGACGCAACAAACCGTGGATGCTTTAATGAAACTCGATCTTTCGCCCGGCGTGGACGTGGAGATAAAACTGTAAATAGGGAACCGGAAATAAGATGTGTCAAGGATTGTTAGGGAAAAAGCTAGGTATGACGAGTCTTTTTTCTCCAGAAGGCGACTATGTACCGGTTACTGTCATGGAAGTCGGCCCATGTGTTGTTACTCAGATTAAAACGGAGGCCATTGATGGTTATAATGCGCTTCAACTCGGTTTTGGGGAGAAAAAACGAAATCGTATTAATAAACCGCTACAAGGCCATCTGGACAAGAGTAAAGAGGGAGGTTCCGCGTTCCTGCGGGAATTTTCGGTTGAAAATCCGGAAGATTACAGAATCGGCCAAAGAGTCACCCTGGATGTTTTCCAGGTTGGCGAGCGTGTGAATGTATCTGGAACAACAAAAGGGCGAGGCTTTGCAGGGGTAATAAAAAGGCATGGGTTTCATGGCGGAAAAAAAACCCACGGGAGCCACAGCCATAGAATTCCCGGTTCTATCGGTTGCAGTGCTTGGCCGGCAAAAGTTATCAAAGGAAAAAAAATGCCGGGGCAATTTGGAAATCGACGAAAAACCGCTCAAAATTTGAAAATTGTAGATATAAATCGGGATGAAAACTTGATTATGTTGAAGGGGGCGGTTCCTGGAGCCGTAGCTGGGCTGGTTGAAATTAAAAAAACGCAAATTCGAGAATAAATTTGGATGTGATGGATGCGGGGGAATCCCCGCTTTTTTGTATCCTGATCGAGAAAGAAAATGGCTGTTGTAGATATTCAAAATACAAACGGGGAAACTGTTTCACAGATTGATCTTACAGATAATATTTTCGGTGTAACTGTGAAACAGCATGTCTTGCATGAAGTCGTTACCATGCAGCTGGCGAACAGACGGATGGCATCTGCTTCTGTTAAACACCGGAGCGATGTTAAAGGTAGCGGGAGGAAGCCTTTTCGTCAAAAAGGAACTGGACGGGCTCGCCAGGGTGATATTAAATCGCCGCTTTTAAGGGGTGGAGGCGTTGTTTTCGGGCCGGATCAAAGATCTTATGTCCACAAGGTTAACAAAAAAGTAAAAAAATCAGCTTTCAAGATGGCTTTGAGTAGCAAATTAAAGGAGAATAACCTGATAGTGATTGATCGGCTTGAACTTGATCAAATTGGTACCAAGGGGTTTGTGAAAGTGCTCAAAGCCTTGAATGTGGAACGTGCTCTGATCGTCACCGAAAAATCGAATAAAAACTTGGAACTTTCTTCTAGAAATATTCCGGATGTGAAAGTGCTGAGAACTGAAGGATTAAATGTATACGATATTTTGAAATACCGAAACCTGGTTTTGGTAGAGGCCTCGATAAAGGATATTGAAGGGAGGCTTTTAAAATGATTCGGTATGACATTATCAAAAGACCGCTGATAACAGAAAAGACCAGCATACAAAAAGAGGTTTCTAACCAGCTATCTTTCGAAGTGGAGAGGAAGTCGAATCGGGTGGAGATCAAAAGATCCATAGAAAAGATATTTAATGTTAAAGTGATCGGTTTGCAGACCATGCAGGTTAAAGGCAAGAAAAAACGAAGAGGACGAATTGTAGGGAGAAGAAGGGACTGGAAAAAAGCGATTGTGACACTTGCTCCTGGGGAACGAATCGATTTTTTTGAAGGTGTTTAGTTAATTCTTACTTAGCGAACGAATTGGTAGGCATTATGGCAGTTAAAAAGGTAAATCCAACATCTCCTGGGCGAAGGTTTCAGGTTTATTCAACCTTTGAGGAGATTACCAGATCCACTCCTGAGAAGAATCTGCTGAAAGCCCTCAAAAAGAGTGGCGGTCGTAATGCAAATGGTCGCATTACCAGTCGTCATAAGGGAGGCGGACACAAAAGGCATTACCGGGTTATCGACTTCAAACGAGATAAGATCGGGATTCCGGCAAAGGTTGCTTCGATCGAGTATGATCCAAACCGAAGCACCCGAATTGCTCTTTTACACTATGCTGACGGGGAGAAGCGATATATTTTGGCACCGCTTCATCTCACGGTAAAAGATATGGTGATGTCCGGGCCTGAAGCAGACATCAAACCGGGCAATACACTTCCTCTTAGTAATATCCCTTTAGGCACGCATATTCACAATATTGAATTGCGCGTTGGCGGCGGTGGAAAGATTGTCAGAAGCGCAGGGACATTCGCCCAGCTGATGGCAAAGGAAGATCGGTATGCGCTCGTCAAACTTCCTTCCAGAGAAGTTCGCATGGTTCTTTTGAGTTGCAAAGCAACCGTTGGACAGCTCGGGAATGTGGTTCACGAGAATCTATCTCTCGGTAAGGCAGGTCGAAAGCGCTGGCTGGGCAAACGACCCAAAGTCAGGGGTGTTGCAATGAATCCGGTCGACCATCCAATGGGTGGCGGTGAAGGAAGGTCCTCAGGCGGTCGCCATCCTTGCTCCCCGTGGGGTATGCCGACCAAAGGGTATAAGACGCGAAAAAACCGAAAAAGTGATCGATACATCGTTAAAAAAAGAACGAAGAAATAGTGGTAACTGTTGAGAATTCCGCAAATAGTAACCCAAAAAATACCAATTATTAGCAGGAGAGGCTATGCCGCGGTCGTTAAAAAAAGGTCCATATATTGATTCAAAATTGTTTAAGAAAGTGATCCATACCCAGGAAACCAGGAGCAATCGGGTTATCAAAACGTGGTCGAGGCGGTCAACGATTATCCCTGAAATGGTCGGAATTACGTTAGCGGTACACAATGGCAGAAAATTTGTTCCCGTTTTTATATCAGAGAATATGGTGGGACACAAGCTGGGGGAATTTTCACCAACAAGAACATTTTACAGTCACGCCGGCGATAGAAAATCGAGATTAAAGAAGTGATGGTGTTTGGAAATAACAATTTCGGATTGAGGCCACCGGCATTTTCAATAGTCAATCGGCGAACAAAAAGATAGATAGAAGGATATGACGCGATGAAGGTCAGGGCGGAGGCAAAATATGAGCGTATCTCTCCTCAAAAAGTGAAAAAGCTGGTTGGCATCATTAAGGGGAAGCCGGTTGAGAAGGGGCTGGAAATGCTTAAAGTTATGCCTCAAAAAGCGGCAGGCGTTGTTGGAAAGGTTGTTCGCAGTGCTGTGGCAAACGCCGATCAAAATCCAGACATTGATGTTGACTCTCTCGTTATTGAAAACGTTCTTGCTGACCAGGGTCCGACGTTGAAGCGATTTAGAGCAAGAGCGCGAGGTCGGGGAACGAGGATATTGAAAAGAACAACACACATTACAGTCATTTTAGCTGAAGGTTCTGTTTAAGATGGGGGGAAAAGCTTGGGCCAGAAAGTAAATCCGATAGGATTGAGGCTAGGGATCGTTAAAACCTGGGAATCCAAATGGTATGCCGGAAAGAATTATTCGGAGTATATCTTTGAAGATTTCAAAATCAGAAAATTTTTAAAACAAAAACTTTACCATGCAGGTGTTTCTCGAATTGAAATAGAGAGATCATCAAATCGGATCAGACTCGGTATTTATACGTCGAGACCCGGAATTGTTATTGGAAAAAAAGGAGCTGAAATTGCTCAGCTTAAGAAAACACTTGAGAAAATGGTAAAACATGAAGTCCTCATCGACATACAAGAAGTCAGAAAACCGGAGATTGACGCCCAGCTTGTTGCGGAGAATGTAGCACTTCAAATCGAACGCAGGGTTGCATTTCGACGTGCAATGAAGCGTTGTGTTTCTTCTGCAATGCGGTTTGGTGCAAAGGGCGTAAAGATAATCTGTTCCGGACGTCTTGGTGGGGCTGAGATGGCAAGGAGAGAGTGGTATAAAGAGGGCCGAATACCATTGCATACGTTAAGGGCCGATATAGACTACGGTTTTATCGCAGCGCAAACCACTTATGGGATTATAGGTGTGAAGGTGTTCATTTTCAAGGGAGAAATCCTGAAAAAAGATCAGGCTGAGGTCAGCAGATAGGAGATATGGTATATGCTGAGCCCTAAGAAGGTTAAATTTCGAAAGCAGCAAAGAGGTAGGATGAGGGGCGTTTCCCGCCGGGGGAGTCGTCTGAATTTTGGAGAATTTGGTTTGCAGGCGACAGAGTGCGGCACCATAACCGCAAAACAGATTGAGTCAGCCCGTATTGCCATGACGCGTCATGTCAAAAGGGGTGGGAGGATGTGGATAAGAATATTTCCGGACAAGCCATTTACCAAAAAACCTGCTGAGGTTCGGATGGGGAAAGGAAAAGGGGCTCCTGAAGGATGGGCGGTTGTTATTCGCCCGGGTAGAATCCTCTATGAAATGGAAGGCGTAAGGATAGACCTCGCAAGGGAAGCCTTTCGGCTTGCTTCTCACAAATTGTCAATTAAAACAAGATTTGTTGAGAGGAGTGATCTGTAATGAAGGCGATAGAAATAAGAGAATTGAGCCGAGAAGAAAGACAACAAAAAATGGGGGATCTGAAAGAGGAACTTTTTAATTTGCGCTTTCAGCACGAAATTGGCCAGCTTGAAAATCCACAAAAGATGAAACAAATCAAACGCGATATAGCAAAAATAAAAACCATAATACGGGAAGTTTTATAAACAAATAGGGGCAGTCAAGAATAGTCGTAACTATGAAAAAATCAGGCATGAGAAGAGAAGTGATCGGGATGATTGTCAGTGACAGGATGGAAAAGACCGTCATTGTCCAAGTCGAAAGGCTTGTTAAACATCGGTTATATAAGAAGTATATCAAAAGGCGTTCCAAATATACCGCGCATGATGAAGCCAATGCCTGTCGGATTGGAGATCGGGTGTTGATTGCTGAATCGAGACCGATCAGCAAGACAAAAAAATGGCGAGTCAGAGCAATCGTTGATAAAGCGATTTAACGAAAAGGGAAAGATAGATAGATGGTTCAGGCAGAAACAAGGTTGACGGTCGCAGACAATTCAGGCGCGAAGGTGTTATACTGCATTAAAGTTCTGGGCGGCTCAAGAAGAAGGTATGCGGGTGTGGGCGATATTATTGTTGTTACCGTGAAAGAGGCGATACCCAACGCTAAAGTTAAAAAAGGAGAGATTTTAAAAGCTGTGGTGGTTCGAACAAAAAAGGAGATCAAAAGGTCTGATGGATCCTACATCAGATTTGATGACAATTCGGCCGTTTTAATAAATCCGAACAAGGAACCGATTGGAACACGAATATTTGGCCCTGTGGCGCGGGAATTAAGGGCCAAAAGATTCATGAAGATTATTTCCCTTGCCCCTGAAGTATTGTAAAGAATTGACGAAAAAAAAGCCATGTTTGCAGATTTAACCATCCGCAAGTTGGCGATGAGGATATGACTCAGGATGTATCATAAATGCCATTTACAGAAAGATGATAAGGTAAAAATTATTACCGGTAAAGACAAGGGTAAGATCGGAAAGATATTGAAGGTAATTAGAAAGAAGGACCGGATTCTTATCGAGAACATCAACATTGTGAAACACCATTCAAAACCCACGGCTAAGAATAGACAGGGAGGAATTCTTGAGAGTGAATCTCCCATTCATTGGTCTAACGTCATGTTGATGTGCAACAAATGCATGACGCCGGTTCGTATTAAAATGCAACGGTTGGATGATGGAAAAAAGATACGCGTTTGTAGAAAATGTGATGAAATAATAGACTCTTAGATTAAATTTCCAGGAAGATCATGTCAGCACTAAAAACCTACTATTATAACGAAGTCATACCCAAGTTAATGGAAACCTTCAAATATAAAAATACGATGCAGGTTCCGAAATTGTCGAAACTGGTGCTGAACATCGGTTTGGGTGAAGCAATTCAAAATATAAAACTTCTTGATGGCGCTACCGAGGAGCTTAAAATCATAGCAGGGCAACAGCCGGTTGTAACCCGTGCAAAAAAATCTATTGCAGCTTTTAAGCTGCGAACCGGTATGCCGATAGGCTGCATGGTTATTCTTCGTCGGAATCGCATGTATGATTTTTATCAAAAGTTGGTCAATATTGCGCTTCCACGGGTGCGTGACTTCAGAGGCCTGCCAGGCAAAGCATTTGATGGGCACGGCAACTATACCCTTGGCATTAAGGAACATATCATATTCCCAGAAATCGACTACGATAAAATAGACAGGATTAAAGGGTTGAATATCAGCGTTGTTACAACTGCCCAAACCGATAAAGAGGGAAAAGAGCTTTTAGCCCTGCTGGGTATGCCTTTCAGGAACTGATCGCCAATGATGATTTATCGCAAATTCAGATACTCAATTATCGATTGTTAATGCAAAACGGAGGATGAATTGGCAAAAACATCTCTCAGAATGAAAGTGAAGAAAAAACAAAAGTTTAATGTAAGAACATATAATCGATGTCCCATGTGCGGCAGGCCGAGGGGTTATATGAGAAAATTCGGCATTTGTCGGATTTGTTTTCGAAATCTTGCCTCACAGGGGATGCTTCCAGGGGTGACAAAGTCGAGTTGGTAAACTCGTTTATGGAAAATGAAAGTTATTTATAATTCATTTTAACCAAAACGACGATAACGGAGAAAACAATGGCAATGAGCGATCCAATTGCGGACATGCTAGTTCGAATCAAAAATGCCGGAAAGGCTAATTTAAATAGTACGGATATTCCAGGATCAAAGTTAAAAAGTGAATTAGCAAAAGTATTGAAGGATGAAGGGTACATCCGGAACTATAAATTCATAAAAGACACGAAACAAGGTATCTTGCGTATCTATCTTAAATATAGTCAAGATCAGGCCCATGCCATTATTGGGATCAAGCGTGTTAGCAAACCCAGCCGTAGAATTTATGTTAAAAGCAAAGACATCGAGCCGGTCTTAAAAGGCATGGGTGTTTCAATTTTATCCACATCCAAAGGAATAATGACCGATAAAACAGCCCGAAGAGAAAATTTTGGTGGTGAGATACTTTGCAATGTTTGGTAAATTTGTCATTCGATGTGATAATTGGTCAGTGACAACAAGGAGCTGCACATGTCGCGTGTTGGTAAGAAACCGATTCCAGTCCCTGAAAAAATAAAGATATCGTATCTGAACAGGCGGGTTACCGTCCAAGGCCCAAAAGGCAAGTTGGAGCGATTAATTAATTCTCGGGTGGACCTCAAATTAGAAAATGGACTGGTAAATGTGAGTATAGCCAACAATGATAGAACGAGTCGGGCCTTGCAAGGCCTTACCCGTAGTCTAGTCGCCAATATGATCGCCGGTGTGGAGCGGGGATTTGAAAGGGTGCTGGAGATAAAGGGTATTGGCTATCGTGCGATCCTTAACGGTAATCGTATAGAATTTAGCCTTGGGTTTTCACATCCGATCAATTTTGACCTTCCCGAAGGTATTTCAGCAGCTATTGATCGAAATAATATTATTACACTGTCTGGAATCGATAAAGAATTGTTAGGTCTTACAGCTGCATCAATCAGACAATTAAAACCACCTGAGACGTATAAAGGCAAAGGGATAAAATATGCCGAAGAGCGGGTGCGATTGAAAGCCGGGAAGACGGGAACGAAATAGCATAATACATTTTAGTTATTATTGGGGTAAGGTAGCATGAATTCGCTCAACTTTAGAAAGAGAGCACGTTTAAAGAGAAAGAAAAGGATCAGAAAGAATATTTTTGGAACAACGGAGCGTCCAAGACTCACTGTGTTCCGGACTGCAAAACATATCTATGCGCAGATCATAGATGACACGGCGGGACATACGTTGGCTTCAGCATCAACAATGCAAAAAGCGATAAATAAATATTTGGGAAAAGGGGAGCGGATCTCAGTTGCAAATTTGGTTGGGAAGTCCATTGCTGAGCGGGCGATTAAAAAAGGGATTCAAAAAGTTATTTTCGATCGCAACGGATTTTTATATCATGGCCGTGTTAAAGCGGTTTCAGATGGTGCAAGGGAAGCGGGCCTGGTTTTTTAACCCTTATTTGTTAAAGCATGTGAAGGAGGAAATTTTTTGTACAAAAAAGACACAGGCGAAAATGAGCTCATCGACAAAGTAGTCCATATCAATCGGGTAGCAAAGGTCGTCAAGGGCGGGCGCCGGTTCAGCTTTAGTGCCATCGTTGTTGTTGGAGATGGCGAGGGAAGTATCGGCTTCGGACTCGGTAAAGCCGGGGAAGTACCGGAAGCGATTCGGAAAGGTGTGGAAAAAGCAAAGAAGAATATGGACAAAATCCAACTGGTAAATGAGACGATACCCTTTGAGACCATCGGAAAATTTGGTGCGGGGAGAGTTTTACTCAAACCCGCTTCGAAAGGTACGGGCGTTATTGCCGGTGGTGCTGTCAGGGCGGTGCTTGAGGCGGTGGGTGTTCAGAATATTTTAACAAAATGTCTCGGATCGAACAATCCCCATAATTTGGTGAAAGCTACAATACAGGGGCTTAAACAATTGCAAAGCCGTGAGCAGGTGGCTAAACGGCGTGGTATCCGTGTGGAAGATCTTTAACTGGAAAAAGGTCAAATGGCTGAAGTATTATTAATAACAATGGTCAAGAGCATGATTGGCAGGCGGGAAAAACACCGCAGGGTTTTACGTGGCATGGGGCTGACAAAACGGGGAAGAACTGTCGAGCTTAAAGATACCCCCGAGATCAGAGGGATGATTCATAAGGTATCACATCTGGTGAAGGTTGAGGAGAAGAAATGAGATTGGACGAACTATCACCGGTAGCTGGATCGCGTAAAACACGAAAGCGTCTTGGTCGTGGCGTCGGGTCTGGCAGCGGAAAAACCGCTGGCAGAGGAACAAAAGGGCATAAAAGCCGATCGGGTGGGGGTGTAAGACCTGGATTTGAAGGCGGGCAAATGCCATTGCATCGCCGTCTCCCCAAACGTGGTTTTTCAAATATTTTCAAAAAGGATTTTGCCATAATTAATATTCGAGATCTTGCAAAATTTAAAAAAGGTAGTATCGTTGATGAAACCGCATTAATTCAATCAAGGCTGATACGGGGAAGAAGAGATGGTATCAAACTCCTTGGTCAAGGTGAAATAGAACATTCTCTTACCATAAAAGTTAACAAGGCGAGTAAAGGTGCAATAGAGAAGATCACCCGTGTTGGTGGGAAAATAGAGGTTCTGCCATCATGATCAGCAGTGGTTTCCAGAATATTTTCAAGATTCCGGAGCTGAAAAAGCGAATCCTGTTTACTCTCGCCTTCCTTTCCATATACCGTGTTGGTGTCCATGTGCCTACTCCGGGAATAGATGCGGTAGCCCTGGCCTCCTTCTTCGCAAGGGCAAAGGGTACGTTACTCGGACTTTTTGACATGTTTTCTGGTGGCGCCCTAGAGAGGTTGTCTGTCTTCGCTTTAGGCATAATGCCCTATATCAGCGCATCCATTATATTACAGCTTTTAACGGTGGTTATCCCCCATCTCGAGCGGCTGTCAAAAGAAGGTGAGCAGGGACGAAAAAAGATTACCCAGTATACCCGATACGGAACGGTGATATTGAGCATCATTCAGGGTTTTGGCATCAGTGTCGGTTTGGAAAGCATGACATCACCAGGTGGTGCCCCAGTCGTCATCGATCCCGGATGGCATTTTAGGATAATGACCGTCATTACCTTGACAGCAGGGACGGCCTTTATCATGTGGCTTGGCGAACGGATTACCGAGCGGGGGATTGGAAATGGTATTTCCCTGATTATTTTTGCCGGGATTGTGGCCCGATTACCTGTTGCCATCGGCAATACATTCCGCCTTCTTTCAACAGGTGAAATGGGGATATTTCCCATCCTCATTTTAGTTGCGCTGATGATTTCTGTTGTCGGCGTCATTATTTTTATGGAGCAGGGGCAGCGCCGCATACCGGTTCAATATGCCAAAAGGGTTGTTGGCAGAAAGATGTATGGCGGCCAGAGCACCCATTTACCTTTGAAAATCAATACGTCCGGTGTGATACCCGTTATTTTTGCATCATCCATTATCATGTTCCCGGCAACCGTGGCCAGCTTCATGAATGTGCCATGGATGCAAAACATGGCGTCCGCAATGAGGCCGGGAAATGTGGCGTACGAATTGCTATTTGTCGGATTTATATTCTTTTTCTGTTATTTTTACACCGCCGTGACATTTAATCCTGTTGATGTGGCGGATAATATGAAAAAACAGGGCGGTTTTATTCCGGGTATCCGCCCCGGAAAACGAACAGCAGATTATATCGACAGGGTTTTAACCCGCATTACATTGGGTGGTGCCACTTATCTTTCGGCGGTATCTGTTCTCCCGTCTATTTTAATCACCAAATTTAACGTTCCATTTTATTTTGGTGGAACGGCGCTGCTTATTGTCGTGGGTGTGGCGATTGATACAATTTCCCAGATGGAATCCCATATGCTGAGCCGACATTATGAAGGTTTTTTGAAAAAAAGCGGGGGCAAAATGAAAGGGCGGTTCTAATATGGTGGTTTTAAAATCGCCCCAGGAAATTGATAAAATTCGGAAAAGCAACGAAATTGTTTCGGAAATTCTTCAGATACTCGAATCGGAAATTCGACCAAAGGTCAATACGCTTTATTTGAATGATCTTTCGGAAAAACTGGTCAGAGAGAAAAATGCAATTCCGGCATTTAAGGGGTACCGAGGATTTCCTTATTCACTCTGTGCTTCTGTAAATAACGTAGTTGTACACGGATTTCCAAATAAAGTACCCTTGAAAGAGGGCGATATTGTTAGTCTTGATTTTGGTATTCTTTTTAACGGGTATTATGGAGATGCCGCCAAGACAGTGGCGGTTGGCAAAATATCGGAATCCACTAGACGGCTCACTCAGGTTACCGAAGAATCTCTTTACAAAGGTATTGAGAAAGCCGTGCCCGATGGTCGACTTTCAGATATTTCTCATGCAATTCAATCGTATGCGGAAGCTGGAGGCTTTTCCGTTGTCCGAAAATTTGTAGGCCACGGCATCGGGAGTAAATTACACGAGGATCCCCAAATACCCAATTTCGGAAAGCCCGGCGTGGGTCTTCGCCTGAAGAGCGGGATGACGCTCGCGATTGAACCGATGGTCAATGAAAAAGGGTATGAAGTTGAAGTACTTGAAGATGGCTGGACGGCTGTAACTAAAGATGGATGCTTATCCGCTCATTTTGAGCATACCATCGCCATCACAGACGAGGGGCCTGTTATCTTGAGCAATCTATATCGGAGTTGAAATATGGCAAAAGATGAATCGATTGAAGTAAAGGGGATAGTGATTGACACCCTCCCAAATGCAATGTTCAAGGTGGAACTGGAAAACAAGCATCGGGTACTCGCCCACATTTCAGGAAAAATGCGCATGCATTTTATTAAAATTTTACCGGGAGATGAAGTTACGGTGGAACTCTCCCCGTATGATCTTTCTCGGGGAAGAATTACATACAGGGAGAAATAACTGAAAACCAAATGCCGGCTCTTCCGGTTGGGCTTATGCGCAGGTCATCTGAAACCAAACAACTAGGATGCCGGTATTGGGGAAGATAAGTAGGGAAAATGAAAGTCAGGGCTTCAGTAAAAAAGATATGTAGCAAGTGTAAAATAGTTCGCCGAAAAGGGGTTGTAAGGGTGATCTGCGAAAATAAAAGACACAAACAAAGACAGGGATAGGGGAGGAAAAGGTTTGGCAAGAATTTCAGGCGTCGATTTACCGAAGAACAAGCGGGTTGAGATCGGACTGACGTATATTTATGGGATCGGGCAATCCACATCCATGCATATACTTTCAAAGTTAAATATCGATCCGAATACAAAGACAGATCAGCTCACGGAGTCCGAAGTCAATAACATCCGCAAGGTCATCGATAGCGATTATAGGGTGGAAGGTGAACTTAGAACCGAAGTTTCAATGAACATCAAAAGATTAATGGATCTTGGAGCTTACCGAGGACTTCGCCATCGAAAATCGCTTCCCGTTCGAGGGCAAAGAACAAGCACCAATGCACGAACACGAAAAGGGCCGAGGAGATCGGCCGTTAAGAAAAAAGGCGGCATCCGAAAGAAGTAGCCTTAATTTTAAAATTTGTCGCCGGTGAGATATTAAATCAGATAAGAGGGTGTCAATGGTAAAAAAAGTCCGCACGAGAAAGAAAGAAAAGAAAAACATTTTGAATGGGATTGTCCATATTCAATCTACTTTTAACAATACGATCATTACAATCACAGACCATGCCGGTAATGTCATTGCATGGTCAAGTTCGGGAGTTCAAGGTTTTAAGGGATCGAGGAAAAGTACACCTTTTGCTGCCCAGCTGGCTGCAGAGAATGCGGCCAAAAAAGCAATGGAACATGGAATGAAAGAGGTGGAGGTTTATGTAAAGGGCCCTGGCGCCGGTCGTGAATCCGCTTTGAGATCCCTTCAAGCTACGGGGTTCCATATAATAAAAATTAAAGATGTGACACCAATCCCACATAATGGTTGTCGACCGCCAAAAAGGCGCAGAGTATAACTGTTTGAAAGGAGATAAATTTGGCACGATACACTGATTCGGTTTGCCGACTCTGCCGACGCGAAAATTTGAAATTGTTTCTCAAAGGTGATCGCTGTTATTCTGATAAGTGTGCCTTCGATCGCCGGGGGTATCCACCCGGTCAGCATGGTCAACGCCGTGGAAGGAAAACCTCGGATTATGGGATACAACTTCGGGAAAAGCAAAAAGTTAAACGGATGTATGGACTTTCAGAAAAACAATTCCATCTTTTTTTTGAAAAGGCCGATCGAAAAAAAGGGATAACAGGAACAAATCTGCTGGTATTTTTGGAGCGACGTCTCGATAATGTCGTCTATCGTTTGGGTTTTGTCAATTCACGTGCACAGGGGCGACAGCTTGTGAGGCATCAACACTTTTTTGTCAACGGGAAAAAAGTAAATATTCCCTCCTATTTGATAAAGATAGGTGATGTCGTCGAAGTTCGAGAAAAGAGTCGAAAAGTAAAAACCATTGAAGATTCTCTTGATGCAGTGGTTCGCAGAGGCGTCCCGCAATGGCTCGAACTGGAAAAAAAAGACCTAAAAGGAATTGTAAAAGGTTTTCCGATCCGAGAAGATCTGACAATGCCCATCCAGGAACAGCTAATCGTTGAGCTTTATTCCAAGTAACTTAGATCAATTCAGACGTTCGTCAATGGAGACCCTATAATGTCATCAAATGAGCACATGTATATTAACTGGCAAGAGATGATTAAGCCGGAAAAGGTTCAGGTTACCACCAAACCCGCCTATGGCAAGTTTGTTTGTGAACCGCTTGAAAGAGGATTCGGTATCACAATCGGAAATGCTCTAAGACGGATCATACTTTCTTCATTGTATGGTGCGGCAGCAGTATCTGTTAAATTTGATACCGTGATGCATGAATTCAGTACCATTCCAGGTGTGTTAGAAGATGTTTCAGAAATTATCCTTAACATAAAAGAGGTGCATTTTAGACTTGCTGATTTGGAACCGAGAACCGTGAGAATTGACACTGAAGGAGAAGGTGAACTTTTAGCAGGTGAAATCATCAGTGATGACGGAAAGTGCGAGGTGCTGAATCCAGATCTGCACATTGCAACGCTTTCAGAAAAAACAAAACTAAAAATGGACATTAATGTGAAAGTTGGGAAAGGGTATTTACTCTCGGAAGCCAACAAAGATGAAAATGCCCCTATAGGCACGATACCGATAGATGCCGTATTCTCCCCTATCAAGCGTGTAAATTATGTTGTAAGCAATGCGCGCGTTGGGCAGAAAACGGATTATGATAAATTGACGCTCGAAGTCTGGACAGATGGGAGTATTTTGCCCGAGGATGCGGTGGCCTATGCTGCTAAGATCCTAAAGGAGCAGATGACGATTTTTATCAATTTTGATGAAGCTCTGGAACCGGTGCCGGATAAAAAACCGGAAGAGTCTGACAAGCCGCAGTTTAATGAGAATCTATACAGAAGTGTTGAGGAACTCGAGTTTTCCGTCCGTAGTGCCAATTGCCTCAAGAATGCCGACATATTTAATATATATCAGCTGGTACAAAAGACCGAATCAGAGATGCTGAAGACCAAAAATTTTGGGAGAAAATCATTAAATGAAATAAAAGAGGTTTTGAACGAAATGGGCCTTTCTCTCGGGATGAAGCTTGAAGGGTTTGTGCCTCGTGAAGAAGACAAAGAGGAAGGGGAGTAGACGATTCTATGAGACATCGAAAAGCCGGTTTGAAATTAAATAAAACCAGCAGCCATAGAGAAGCCATGTTTAGAAATATGGTGACCTCGCTTTTCAAATATGAGCGTATTCATACGACAGATCCAAAAGCAAAAGAGCTCAGGCGTTGGGCAGACCATTTGATCACCTTAGCAAAGCAGGGTGATTTGCATGCCAGACGTCAGGCGCTTTCAATCATACGGGAAAAAAAAATTGTTCATAAACTTTTTGATGAAGCTTCCGATCGGTTCGGTGCAATATCCGGCGGATATACACGGGTTGTTAAATTGGGAAGACGGCCAGGCGATGCCGCCCCCATTTCAATCGTTGAACTGATTTCACCTGAAAAAAGCAAAAAAAAGAAAACAAAAAAGAAGACCAAAAGCGCTGAAAAAGGAAAAAAACAGGTAGCTGAAGAACACAAGGCTTCAGATCCTAAAAAAGGAAAACCTGATAAAGAGACAGAAAAGAAAAAGCGCATGCCGGGCACCTCAGGTACAAAGAGCGAATCAGGTGACTCATCGGCAACATCTGCCAAAGCTGGGACGGGAAAAGGTAAAACAGATGTAAAACCGAAGCCTGAAGTGGATGAAGAAAATACCAAGCAGAAAGAATAGCCACTTTTTCATTCCATATAAATCAATACCGTTAAAAGGCACTGCAAAAGAGGCAGGGCCTTTTTTATTTGTTGGCGGCAAATTAAATCAACCCTAATTGCATAATGTTCACAAAAAGGGATATTTCTGCCGGAGATATAAACATGCCAGATTCAAAGCTTGTCACCATGCCTGAAGCCATATCCCGGTTTGTCCAAAACGGCAGCGCAGTGGCGTTGGGTACGGCCCAGGAAACGCTTATCCCTTTTGCCGCGGGTCATGAGATTATTCGCCAACGCAAACGCGACCTTACCCTAATCGGTACTATTTCAGATATTCTCTTTGATCAACTGATCGGTGGGGGTTGTGTGCGTAAAGTTCAGGCCGCATGGGTGGGGAATGTTATCACCGGCTCCGCCTATAATTTTCGACGTGCGATCGAGAATGGTAATACCGAAATAGAAGACCATTCAAATCTAACCATGTCTATGTCCCTGCGGGCAGCGGCTATGGGTGTCCCCTTTATGCCGGCCCGAACGGCCCTGGGCAGCGATCTTTTCAAAAGCAACGCCCGCCTGAAAACGATAACATGCCCCTTTACCGGCGATACCCTGACTGCAGTGGCGGCTACTCATCCCGATGTCACGATTGTTCATACCCAGCGGGCAGATGAACAAGGCAATGCGCATATGTGGGGGAACATGGGCATCACCCGGGAAGCGTGTCTGGCAAGCGAGTATGTGATTATCACAGCTGAAGAGATCGTCCCTACGGATATCATTCGGAGTGACCCCAACAGGGTCGTCATTCCTGGGTTTCGGGTCCGTGCTGTAGTGCATGCACCGTGGGGTGGACATCCCTCTCCAGTGCCGGGATGTTATAACAGGGATCACCAATCATTTATCGACTATCGAACCGCGAGTCGAACACCGGAAAGTTTTGCCGATTGGAAGGCATTTTGGATAGATAACGTGAAAAACAGGGTGGATTACTTGAACCGGGTGGGAAAAAATCGAATAGATCGGTTAAAAATCAAACGTCACCTTCGATCCGCGCCTGCGGACTTTGGGTATTAGAAGCTATTTTTAAGGAAATACCATGAAATCCACGATCAATAAACAAGCAGAAATCTCTGATTACACTCCTTCCCAACTCATGGTGACAGCTGCCGCCCGTGAGACTGCAAATAAAGAGATTGTGTTTGTAGGAATGCGGCTTCCACTGCTTGGTTTCTTGCTGGCAAAGAGCACCCATGCGCCTGATGCCATCGGTGTTTACGAACTGGGCATCGTGCGAGATACCCCAGCGCCTGAATCGATTCTGACCATGGGTGACCTTCCCAATCTATTTTGTGCCCAGTGGCTGGCCGATACGGCTGATCTGATGGGACTTCTTCAACAAGGGAGAGTAGATGTCGCATTTATCGGTGGGGCACAGGTGGATCGTTTTGGAAATTTAAATACCAGTTATGTTGGCAGCACAAAAAAAATAGAAACCCGACTCCCAGGAAGCGGTGGCGCTTGCGATCTTGCCAGTCTTGCCAAACGTCACATCATTATAATGACCCATGAAAAAAGACGGTTTGTCCAACGGGTAGATTACATTACTTCCCCTGGCTACGGTGACGGACAGGGGTGGCGAGAACGGGTGGGGCTGCCCCGGGGGGGCCCATGTACGGTTATCACCAACCTGGGCATTCTCCGTTTTGACCCAGATACCCGTGAAATGATACTTACTTCGATTCATCCGGGAGTAACCGTTGAGGAAATTTTGGCAAATACCGGTTGGAGGCTCTGTATGGCTCCAAAGATCGCCCGGACCCCGATACCGGATGACACTGAGCTGGCCATGCTCAGACGGTTTGACCCTCAAGGTTACTGGACATCGTAACGGCCTTCCATGTTGATAGATGGGCGTTTAGGTCGAAAATATTCTTTAAAACAAATGAAGAGGGTTTCGGCGCCGCGCACGGGATTTTTTCCTTGACTAAACCATACTGTAGCCATAATGTGGCATAATTATACACTTTATTGAGATGAAAGAGGCATTCATAGGGAGACAATCAACCAAAAGGAGGAAGAGATGAAAACAAGAAAAATGGCAATCATCACAACGGTATGTCTGTTCGGCTTTGGATTACTGCTTACTCCCACCATGGTATTTTCCGAGAACTTAAAAGTGGGAGCTGTCTTTTCAGTGACTGGACGAACCTCTTTTTTAGGGGATCCTGAAAAAAAGACGGCAGTGATGGTCGCAGAACAGATTAACAATGCCGGCGGAATCAATGGGAAAAAGTTGGAACTTGTTATTTATGATACTGAGGGTGACGCCACCAAAACCAATCTGGCTGTCAAAAAACTGATCACCAAGGATAAGGTTTGCGCGGTAATTGGCCCTTCGCTGAGTGGAACATCCATGGCGGTTGTGCCTTTAGCCGAACAATACAAAACTCCTCTGATTTCAGCCGCTGCCAGCTATAAAATTACCTGGGATGAGAAGAAAAATAAACCAAGGCATTGGGTCTTTAAGACACCCCAGACTGATACGATGGCCGTGGAAGCAATTTACACCCATTTGAAAAAACGGGGTATCGATAAGATCGCCATCACGAGCATTACTACTGGGTTTGGAAAAAGTGGCCACGGGGAGTTGGTAAGACTAGCCTCGAAGTATGGTATAACTATTGTAGGGGATGAGTCCTATGGCCCCAAAGATACCGATATGACCGTTCAGCTGACCAAAATCAAGGGTACAGCACCCGGGGCCATTGTCAATTGGTCTGTCGGCCCGACTCAGGTTGTGATCCTTCGAAACTGGAAAGATCTGGGGATGACTGAAATTCCCTTCTATCAAAGCCACGGTTTCGGTAGCCGCAAGAACATCAAGCTGGCTGCCGGCGCTGCCGAAGGTGTTTTTGCCCCGTTGGGGGCGGTAAATGTCGCTGAACTTTTAGCTGCCAGCCATCCACAAAAAGCGGTGACCATGGAGTATATGAAGAACTATACGGCAAAGTATAATGAACCCCTGAGCTCTTTTGGCGGCCATGCGTGGGATGCACTGCATTTGGTGGCAAAAGCGCTTAAAGCCGTGGGCTGCGACAGGGCCGGAATCAGAGATTATTTGGAAAATAAAACCGCAGGATTTGTCGGCCAGCATGGAATTTTTAACTTTTCCGCCAACGACCACATCGGGCTGACCTTTAATGAAGCCTTTCTAATGGTTGTTGTCAAAGGTGACGACTGGGCATTAGCTAAATAATTATCATTGTTTTCAAGGCCAAATTTAGCGAGGGTGGTTTACATTCACCACCCTTGCTTTTTATCAAGTAAATGCCGATGGAAAAAATTACTTTTGCAAATCAGCTATTGCAATATCTGATTACCGGCCTGACGGTTGGCAGCACTTATGCGATGGTGGCCATCGGATTCAATATTATCTACAATGTAACCGAGATCATTAATTTTGCCCAGGGCGAGTTCGTCATGTTGGGTGGTTTGGTCATGGTCTTTTTACACGTTGCGGCTGGGCTGCCCATTGTGCTGGCATTTCCGCTGACGGTTATTATTGTCACTTTGGTCGGGATGCTACTGGACCGTTTGGCCATCCGGCCTATTCGCCAGCCTTCCGTTCTGACGCTGATCATTGCAACGATTGCAGCTTCCATCATTATCAAAGGCATTGCCATGTTTATCTGGGGCAAAGACCCCTTTGATCTGCCCGCCTTTTCCGGACGAAATCCCATCCATTTCCTTGGGGCAGTAATCCAGCCCCAGTATTTCTGGATCATTGGTTTTTTGATTGTTATCGTTATTTTATTAACCCTTTTCTTTGAAAAGACCATCATCGGCAAGGCCATGAGCGCCTGTGCCGACAATCCTGATGCAGCCAGTTTAGTGGGTATTAATGTTAAGCGGATGATCCTGTTATCTTTTGCCCTTTCAGCCGCTATCGGCGCAGTAGCAGGTATTACAATAACGCCTATTTCCCTTATGGAATATGACCGTGGTGCCATGCTGGCCATAAAAGGGTTCGGGGCCGTTGTCTTGGGCGGACTGGGCAGTTTTCCAGGAGCCATTCTGGGCGGATTGATTTTGGGAACCATTGAATCTTTTGGGGCCGGGCTTATTCACTCAGGATACAAAGATGCGTTTGCCCTGATCGTTCTTTTGGGTGCGTTGTTTTTAAGACCAAGCGGTCTTTTGGGCAGCATCGAGGTTAGCAAGTTCAAAAGGTTCTAGGCATGCTACGAATCCGTAAGCTCCCGATTATCATTTTTGCGCTGTTCATTATTGTTTTTCCCTGGGTTTCACGTCTGATTCCTGTGATCCAAAATTATCCCGATCTCATGATTTTTGCCGGAATCTATAGTCTGATCACCATCGGCCTCAGTCTGTTGATGGGTTATGCCGGACAAATATCCCTCGGGCAGGCCGCCTTTTATGGTATTGGCGCTTATGTATCGGCTATTCTGACGGCCACTTATGGTTTGAATCCATGGTTTTGCATGATAATTGGGATGATTGTTGCCGCGATTGTGGCTGTGCTAGTGGGCGTCCCATCCCTGAAACTCAAGGGCCATTACCTGGCCATGGCAACTTTGGCTTTTGGAATCATCGTATTTATCATCTTTAATGAAGAAGTAGAATGGACTGGCGGTCCGGATGGTATGAGCGGCATTCCAGGATTAAGCATGTTCGGGTTTGCGTTCGATTCGGTCGAAAAGTATTATTACCTGGTTTGGTTTTTTGTTTTTTCTGTCTTTGTATTTACCATTAATGTCATTCAGTCTCGGACGGGCCGTGCCTTACGGGCCATCCATGCAAGTGAGGCAGCTTCGAGTGCCATGGGTATAAATGTCTCCAGGTTCAAAGTAGTGGTCTTTGTCTACTCGGCCATTTTGGCATCACTGGCCGGCAGTTTGTATGCGTATTATTTAAATTTTATCAATCCATCCACTTTTGACCTTTTCTTTTCAATTAAACTTTTGATCATGATTGCTTTAGGAGGGATGCATGACATCTGGGGCGCCATTATCGGGGCATTTTTGATTACCTTTTTAAGCTTTGAATGGCTCCATTTTTTTGGGGAATTTGAGGTCATTGTCTATGGAGTCATTCTGCTATTGGTCGTTATCTTTTTACCTCAAGGCATGGTGGGAATTCCTAAAATTTTTAAAGGCCTGTTTAACAGAAAAGTTTCCAATGGATAAGGAAAGTAGGGAAAAAATTCTTGAGGTGGAGGAGGTAGCCATGGCCTTCGGTGGGCTGATGGCATTGATTAACATACACTTTAATGTCAAAGAGGGAATGGTCAAAGCCATCATTGGTCCGAATGGAGCGGGGAAAACCACCTTGTTCAATATAATTACGGGGACTTTTCCGCCAACCGAAGGTGTGGTTCGGTTCATGGGAAGGCCAATCCAGAAGCTCAAGGCCCACGAGATTGCCGAACTCGGTATTTCTAGAACTTTTCAGACCATTGAACTCTTCGGTAACATGACGGTGCTTGAAAACGTCATGGTGGGCTGCCACACCCGCGCTCGATCATCATTTATCGCATCCGGCCTGCAATTGCCCCATGTCAAGCACAAGGAGGAGCAAATTCGTGCAAAAGCGATGGAAATTCTGAAATTTGTCGGTCTGGCTGAAAAATTTAGCGAATCCGCTGATAGTTTGCCTTTGGGTGAAAGGAAAATGCTGGAAATCGGCCGGGCGTTGGCCACCGAACCGACACTCCTCTGCCTGGATGAACCCGCTGCCGGGCTCAATGAGACAGAGACCGAGAAGGCGTCTTCTCTGATCAATGCCATCAAGGAGAAAGGGATCACCGTATTACTTGTCGAACACGACATGAAGGTGGTGATGAATATCTCTGATGAGATCATGGTACTCAATTATGGCGAAAAAATCGCCGAAGGATTGTCGGAGGAGATACAAAACAATCCAAAGGTGATTGAGGCTTACCTGGGGAGTAGCGAGGAAGACCGTGCTTAAAACCGAAGGTTTGGCCGCCTATTATGATAATATTCATGCTCTTAAGGGCATCTCAATAAACGTACCCAAAGGGAAAGTGGTTTCCATTATCGGGGCCAATGGGGCCGGAAAATCTACGCTTTTAAAGGCCATATCCGGTCTGATCAAAAGCCAGGAAGGTCGCATTATATACAAAGAAAAAAATATTGCCGGGCTGCTTAGCAACCAGATTGTGGGGTTGGGTATTTCTCAAGTTCCGGAAGGAAGACAACTCTTTAGTCATCTGACCGTTCAGGATAATATCAATCTCGGGGCCTATCTTAAATTCAAGCGCAGACACCGTCATGAGATCAACGAGAGAATTAGAGAGGTGTTTGGAATGTTTCCCATTTTAGAAAAACGATCCAAACAGATCGCCGGCACCCTGTCAGGGGGTGAACAGCAGATGCTTGCTATTGCCCGGGCACTAATGGGACGACCAAAACTCCTACTCTTGGATGAACCTTCCATGGGGCTTGCGCCGCTGATTGTAAAGGAGATATTTGAGGTCATCGAACGGCTAAATCAGTCAGGAACCACTATCCTGTTAGTAGAACAAAACGCAAGGGCGGCGCTGAAAACTGCCGATTACGCCTATGTGTTAGAGACAGGTGAGCTTGTTCTTGAAGGTTTGGCCAAAGATCTCTCTGACAACATCAAAGTCAAAGAGGCCTATCTGGGAGGATAACCTGGTTATATTTGTTTAAAAACCCATTTCGAACGGTTTTTGCTATTTTGAGAAAACAAAAAACCCAGGATTTGAAATACCTCTAATTTTTATCTTTTTCCTTTTTCAGGGCCTGCTCGAATTCTTCAAAAAATTTGTTTCTTTCTTTCCAATCCGGGCCAAAACGCTTATTAAAAAAAGATCCAAGTCGATCAAACAATTTTTCCCAAACCGGTTTGCCGCCTCCCAAAACAACATCCGCCAAGAAATCTTGAAGCTCGGTCATTTTTTCTTTTGGCAGAAAAGAGACCGCGCCCAGTTTTATCGATTTTTCCAATGCTTCGGGCGACAAGGCGTAGGCGGTGAGCATGACGGTGGGGAATCCTCTTTTTACTGATGTTTTCAGGAGATCAAAACCATTCACACCCATAATATCTAAAATGACAACATCATATGTGTAGCTCATTAAATATTGATGGGCGGTATCGTAATCGTTTGCCTTATAAATTAAGCACATATCCAATACTTCTTCAACTGTATCAAGCACATCCACTTCATCATCTACCACCAGGATTATCTTATCTTTCAAAAGGCTCGATGCTTCCATAATCTTTTTTCTCCTTTCTGCTTCAGCTTTATCCGTCGTTATGGCCCGGTACTCGGTGCATAATTTTTTAAAGCATCGGAAAATCAATTAGCAAGACCTATGTATATATATAAGAAAATGGCGCTGTAAAAACAATAATTTTTTTTATAATTGATAAATTGTCCGCCCTTTGAGCATAAAAAAAGAATGATTCAACCAAAAGGTTTCAAATCCATGAATTTTCTTTCTCTCTTGACATAACCTACTCATTTTTCTACAAGATATCGCTGAAATGATTTCCAAATTTTGCATCCATACATTGGGCTGTAAAGTGAATCAATATGAGTCTGATGCGATCGCTCAAACCCTGACAGAATCCGGATCTGTTCCCACGTATGCTGAAGGAGATTCTGACCTCTGTATTGTAAATACATGTGCAGTCACCCAAAAAGCGGCCATGCAATCAAGGCAGGCTGTGCGGCAAGCTATTAGGGCCAACCCCACGGCCCGAATATTGGTGACCGGTTGTTACGCTCAGACGGAACCGGATGAATTTAAACAAATCAAAGGCGTTCATGTCATCGTCGGCCATAAGAATAAGTATGAGATTCCCCAATTGGTCCATGCTTTGAGCGAAGCGGAGAGCCGGATTCCGGTGTCGATTTGTCAGAATGTTACAAACGAAAGAATTTTCAGGCAAACTCCCTCGGTCCCCAGGCAGGACCGAACAAGGCCAATTTTAAAGATTCAAGACGGGTGTAATGCCTATTGCACGTATTGTATTGTACCACGCGCCAGGGGACCCAGTCGAAGCATGCCTGTAAAAAATGTATTGGATAGCATTCGGGAACTTAAACAAGTTGGATATCATGAAGTGGTTCTTTCCGGCGTTCATCTGGGTCGATATGGATTGGATCTGCACCCCAAATTTTCTCTCTCTGAGCTGCTGGATCGCATCTGCGCGGTGGGTGCTATAGATCGAGTGCGGCTTAGCTCAATTGATCCGTTAGAAGTTTCGCCTGATATCCTCAAGTTTACACGCAAATCAAGTCCTGAATATGGGCGGTTGTGCCGTCATTTTCATATTCCTCTTCAAAGCGGCGATGATTTTATTTTGAAAAGGATGAAGCGGTCGTATGGGCGATCTTTTTTTAGAGCATTGGTTCGTAACATCCAAGAAACCATCCCTGATGTCGCCATAGGCGTCGATATTCTCATCGGCTTTCCAGGAGAAACCGAAGAGGCATTTAAAAACACATATAATTTGATTGATGAACTGCCGGTAGCCTACCTTCATGTGTTTCCTTTTTCGTCTCGGAAGGGAACGCCTGCGTATACTTATTCAGATAAGATCCCGACAAAAGTAATTAAAGCAAGATCTCGGAAAATGCGTGAGTTGGGTGATCAAAAAAGGAAGGCTTTTTTAACCAGGTTTATCGGAGAGAAGGTTGAAGTCCTGATTGAACGGAAAGCGACCGGTATTCAAGATTTTTTCAGGGGAATTACCTCAAACTATATACCGGTTCTAGTCAGAAGTAATCAGGATTTGAGAAATACCATTATAGACGTGCGGATCGAGAAACTCCACGGGGGCACCTCGGCACTGGGTACCCTTTGTGAAATGTAATGAACCGAGTTGCGAACTGTTAACCGAATCTTCTCTCCTTTTTGATGACTTCATACGCTTCCTGGATTTCCCGAAATTTATCATTGGCAAACTTCATAAACTCTTCCGGCAATCCTTTTGATGCGATTTTGTCCGGGTGATATTCCAATACGAGTTTTCGATAACGTTTTTTAATTTGATCATTTGAATCGCTGCGCTTGCTTTTGAGGGTAGCAAAATATTTTTCAAAATCCTTAACATATCTTGATTTGAATTTTCTATATTCCTCCTCGGTAAATTTGAATGTCCTTACAGCCGAGAGAATCAGGTTCTCTTCATCTTCGCTCAGGAAACCATCAGCAACAGATACCCGTATCAGGATGTCTATCATAAGTTCAAGGAGCTGGGGTTGGGATTGAAATTCCCCATAGAATTGTTCGGCAAAATCACGAAAGGTCCCTTTAGAATCCATTGCTGTATGGAAGATGTTCATGGCAATCCTTCTGCTCTCAGGGTTTAAACCCAAATCGTGAAGCATAAATTTCTCAATAGAATCGATCTCCTCTTTCGAAATGGATTTATCGATCTTGACGAGCTTTGCCAGCATCGAGAATGTGGCTACAAAAAAGGTGAGTTGGGCTTGCTCACCCGATGAAAGGAGGGTTTCTTTGTATCTGTTGTCTGTTTCGTTTTTCGAATCGAAAGCGTGTCCAAATGTGGTACCTAAAATTGCCCCTAAAGGTCCACCCAAAGCAAATCCAATGGTCCCTCCGATCAATTTTCCAAACCAAGCCATAAAAAACTCCTTTTGAATATTCCCGTCACCATTAAAATCGGGGAAGGTAAATTTATAAAAAATAGACTTATCAGAAGTGTCTTATCTTTCCAAACCGGTTAAACCAAAACTGTGAGCGGGGCTTTAGTCAGACGGTGTTTCCTGACTGTGGATGATGTTCGATCATGCATTATATTTGGGGTCGGATATTTTTATTTGAAGGCGATTGCCTGTTATTTTTTTTACTTGGTTCACAACGCTTTGAACAGGCGGATAACATCTCATACATGTCCATCCGTCCTCTGATGTCCAACAAAACTTTTTGCACCTACAGGTAACGCATTTTTCTGGTTTATCGTTGCTATCCATCAACCGTGTCACTATCATCGATAGATGTAAGAATCAATCCTGTAAAGTTTCCTACAAATTATGTAATGAATCAGTGTTTTGTTTAGTTGCCTCTGGTAATTCATTACCAAAAATGAGAAAAAGCGCAACATTGAAATTATGCGCTTAATGGTTATGTTCCTGGTGCCGAAGGGGAGACTCGAACTCCCACGGAGAAACCCCCACTAGACCCTGAACCTAGCGCGTCTACCAGTTCCGCCACTTCGGCACTTGGATGATGGAAAGTACAAAGAGATTGATTTATAAATAAGGCTATGCTATCTATACAGGTTTTATCATTTTGTCAAGCCAATCTTGCTATCAAACTAAAAAATTCACCGAATTTTGGGTGGTTTCGTTTTTTATCAGAGCTCTTTTTTTCGGTGTGTTTTTACAAAAAAGATCTATCAGTGATTTGTTCGAACCGTCAAGGGATTTCAAATAATCGTTTGGAAAGGTAATAATGCAACTTATAAATAACCTAGATGACATTTCAAAACCCTTTAAAAATGCGGTCATTACCATCGGTAACTTCGATGGGGTGCACATCGGACATCAAGCCCTTTTAGGCAGGACGGTTGAAAAGGCGGGAGCCATGGATGGCATATCCCTGGCCATAACTTTTGAGCCGCATCCCGCCCGGGTGTTGGGACAAAACAACCATCCGCCCCTTATCACCCTATATGAACAGAAAGTGGAACTTATTGAGAGACTCGGCATAGATATTTTGATTACAATCCCGTTCACCCGGGAATTTGCAACAATAACGGCAAAGCAATTTGTGGGGGACCTGCTGGTAGGAAAAATCGGCATAAAAGCCATTGTGATCGGGCAAGATTACACATTTGGGAAAAACCGTGAAGGGAATGTCGCGCTTTTAAAATTTTTCTCGGAAATTTTCGGTTTTGAAGTCATTGTGATTGATTGGATACCGGTATCCAATCATACCCATGGAAGAATCAGCAGTACCAAAATACGTGAGCTTCTCATGGAGGGAAACGTATCAGAAGCCGGAAAATTGTTAGGGCGCTTCTACCAAATAAAAGGTACGGTTGTCAGTGGACGAGGCAGGGGAGGCAAGGTTTTGGGATTTCAAACCGCAAATATAAATCTGCAAGATGAACTTTGCCCCAAAACCGGAATCTATGCGGTTACGGTGGAGTGCGATGACAAAAAACATGAAGGGGTGGCCAATATAGGATACAGTCCAACCTTTGATGATCATATATTTTCAGTGGAGGTTCATATTATCGATTTTAATGAGAACATATATGGACAAAAAATTCGAGTTAATTTTATTCAACGAATCCGAGATGAAATTAAGTTTTCGAATATCCCGGCCCTTTCCAAACAGATTGAAAAGGATGTCAAAGAGGCACACAACATCCTATCCTGACCGTCCCTTATTTTATGAAAAAAAATAACGCAATCTTTCTGGGTATCGGGGCATGCCTGTCGGCCGTTGCTCTTTATTTTGCATTCAGAAATGTTCCATTTGTTCATCTGGTGGATTACATATCATCCATAAACTATTTTTGGATCATACCTTCCACACTGATTGTCTTCATCACTTTTATTTTAAGGGCGTTGCGGTGGCAACTGATCCTGAAATCCGTACAAGAGGTGAGTTTTTGGCGGGCATATCATCCGATGATGATCGGGTTTATGATAAATTGCATTCTTCCAGGGAGAGTTGGAGAGGTGGCACGGCCTGTCATTTTGAAAAAAAATGATCATGTGCCGGTTTCAAGTGGACTTGCAACCGTAGCGGTCGAGCGGGTATTTGATGTCGTTATCTTGGTCATCCTTTTTGGTGTGATGATGATGACAGTTCAGGTGGACCCCAATTTTGATATGGCGTTCGGGAAATATCACCTCAACAAAGATATGTTGATGACGATTCGCAGCAGTATGGTAAAATTGATCATTGTACTGATTGCTGGGATTGTCATTGTGAGTACAGAAAAAGTCAGAACGATGATGAACAGGTTCATTATCAAGATGCCATCGTTTCTTTTTTTTGTGAGCGAGTCGTCAAAGGAGAAAATTAAACAAAAGGTCTGCATCCCCCTTGTAAAAATGATCGAAAATTTCGCCTCTGGTTTTTCCCTTATTAAATATCCAAAGAAGCTGCTGATTTGTGTCGGACTGTCTTTCGTCATATGGGGTCTTTCAGCATTTTCATACTACATCTTTGCCATGGGTTCGCCGGGAATTGATCTGTCTTTTATGGAAATTTTTTCTGTAATGATTATTGTCTGCTTCTTCATTGCTATTCCATCTGTGCCCGGATTTTGGGGTATCTGGGAGGCTGGAGGCATTTTTGCTCTTTCCCTTTTTGGAATTTTGGGGAAGGAAGCCGCTGGTTTTACCCTGGCAAACCATGTCATCCAAATCTTTCCGGTCATTATCATGGGGTTTGTATCGGCTATCATGACCGGTGTGAATATATGGCAGGTCACAAAAGAAAAAGGAGAATCCAATATATCACATGCAAATATTGTACGATAAAATGATGGGGATCTCAAGCAATGGCCATACTTGAAATTTTAACATATCCGGATCGATTTCTGAGTCGCCCCGCAACACCGGCCGAACATATTGATGAAACGATCCAGACTTTGATCGGCGATATGGCGGCAACCTTGTATGATGCGCCGGGCGTCGGGCTCGCCGCGATACAGGTTGGGCATGGGAAGCGTGTTATTGTTTATGATGTTTCTTCACAGGACAAAGGACGATCGCTTAAAGTCCTGATCAATCCTCGGATTGTTGACATGGAAGGCGAAGTCATCTCGGAAAATGAGGGGTGCTTGAGTGTCCCTGATTTCAGGGCGGATGTGAAACGTGCATCTTCAATTTTAGTGGAAGGTTTAGACGGGGAAGGAAACCCTTTGAGTATTGAAACTGATGGGCAATTGGCCCTTGTGTTGCAACATGAGATCGATCATTTGGACGGAATCCTGTTTTTTGAACGCATCAGTTCGTTAAAAAGAGAAATGTATAAAAGACGAGTGAGAAAAAAAATTAAAAGCAAATGAGAAAAAAATTCAAACTTGTCTTTATGGGTACTCCGGATTTTGCATTGCCAACCCTAAAACGCCTCCATGAAACTGAACATACAATATCTCTGGTCGTGACACAACCGGATCGACCAAAGGGGCGTGGCCGCAAAATAACAGCTCCTCCTGTAAAGAGAGTTGCCAACGAGCTGGGGTATGCTATTTTGCAGCCGGTATCCATCAAGACCGATGCGTTTGCGCAGAAACTTGGCAAATTAAAGCCGGATTTTCTTATCGTTGTTTCCTATGGTCATATCATACCCGAAAATATTCTCGCAGTACCCCGTTTTGGAGTAATCAATCTGCACGCTTCACTCCTTCCAAAATTTCGTGGCGCGGCACCGATTCAATGGGCCATAATAAACAGGGAAAAAGAGACGGGTGTTACCACTATTTTCATTGATAGCGGATTGGATACCGGTGATATTCTTTTATCTGATAAACTCGAAATTAATCCCGATGATACATCGACCACCCTGCATGAACGTTTGGCCGTTATGGGTGCAAATCTCATGATCAAGACATTAAACGCGCTCGATCTTGGTAGTGTGGCCCCCAGACCACAGCGCCATGATATTGCCACCTACGCCCCTTTGCTAAAAAGTGAGGATGGACACATCAATTGGAAAATGGCTGCCGATGATCTTGATGCATTTATCCGGGGAGTGACGCCCTGGCCAGGCGCCTTTACTTTTTGGGGAAAAAAACGCCTGAAAATATTCAAAGCAAGACCGGCGCTTTTGAAATCCGATGAAATTCCAGGCACTGTTATAAAAGGGTTTTCGGGCGAATTACGCGTTGCCACCGGAAAAGGGGCCCTGTCCATTCTTGAAATTCAAGGGGCCTCGGGAAAGCGTCTTTCCATAAAAGCTTTCATGCAAGGGGCCAGAATAGGCCCGGGAACAGTTTTGTTCTAAGTCAAAAAAGCACATGAATTTCCTTCGGCCTCTCCAGGAGAAGTTCCAATTCCAAGAAATTGGAAACTGACTGGGAAAGTTATTTTGTCGTGAAACCATTTTTCAGAGTCGACCCTCCGATATTTTCCCTTGATACAGATGTACGCCACATCGCTTTGTGGATTTTAAATGCGGTGGAAAAAAAAAGAAGAACACTCGATTTTCTATTTGAAATTGTTCATGACAAGCGTTCTCTTTCGCAAAGAGATCGCTCGCTGCTTCAAGCGCTTGTTTTTGGCGTTTTAAGATGGCGTGGTTTTCTCGATACTATCATTACATATTTCTCAAATATCCGTATCGAAAAAATAGAACTCAATATTTTAAATATTCTCAGAATAGGGCTTTTTCAGATAATCTATTTATCAAAGATACCGGTCGCTGCTGCTGTACATACCGCCGTTGAGATGGCCAAGTCTTCATCTACCCCGTGGACTGCGGGTTATGTCAATGCCCTATTACGAAAAGCTTCCGTCAATTATCAAAAAATACCCTTACCAGACCCCCTTAAAGACCCTATAGGGTCATTGTCGATACAGCGGTCATTTCCGCGGTGGCTTATTGAAAAATGGACCAAACGAATGGGTTACCAAGAGACCGAGGCGCTTTGTGACGCCATCAACACCATACCGCCGATCACTATTTGTACCAATCCGCTACAGACGACCCGAAAAGAATTGGCAAAGGATCTGCAACATCAGGTGAAAAATATCCGCTTGACAACCTATTCCCCGAATGGGATTTCTTTCTTTGGTCCGATGACATCGATTCCTGAAATGAAAGCTTTTAAGAAAGGATGGTTTCAAGTTCAGGACGAAGCTTCACAACTGGTCTCATTTCTCCTGGACCCCCAACCCGGGGAGACCGTTTTGGATGCATGTGCCGGGCTTGGCGGTAAAACCGGACATCTTGCCCAAAGGATGAACAATTCAGGGGGGATTGTGGCGGTTGATAAAAATGAGAAAAAGCTTTTTAAGCTCAGTTCGGAAATGAAACGGCTCGGCATTTCAATTGCAACGACGTTTTCATACGATCTAAACTATTCCCTCAGTAAAGGTTTGACAGGAATGTTTGATCGTATCCTGGTAGACGCGCCCTGTTCAGGGCTGGGAGTTCTGAGAAGAAACCCAGACGCCAAATGGAATCGGTCCAAAAAGCAGATGAAAATATACCATGAGCAACAAGTAAAATTTTTGGATAATGTTTCGAGCGTAATCAAGCCATCGGGCGTTTTGGTTTATGCGGTGTGCAGCACAGAACCGGAAGAGGGTGAGGATGTGATTGGTGCGTTTTTAGCCAAACATTCCGAGTATACTGCTGACAAAACGCTTCCAGGATTACCTGTGGCAGCACGCTCACTCGTGAATGATCACGGGTTTCTTAAAACATTTCCCCATCATCACAATATGGATGGGTTTTTTGCAGTCTGCATGAAAAGAGGCGGATGATTACAAGAGCCGTGAAAATATCTGTCCTGGTTATTGCATTTTTTGCTGTTTTTGGCCTAAGTGCATTTCTCACACTCACCTATATTATAAAGAGAGAGGATCCGATTGTCGTTCCGGATTTGGTTGGAAAAGACGTTGTTTATACCCTTAAAATCTTAACCGATATCGGGCTTAACACAAAGGTGAAGAGCTCTGAGTACAGTTCAGATGTTCCGGAAGATCATGTTATTTTTCAAGATCCCAAGCCCGGTGCTGAAATCAGAAAAGGGCGGGATATCAGGATCATCATCTCAAAAGGTGCCAAAACGGTTTTGATGCCGAATCTTCAGGGGCTTTCAATTCAGCAAGCCCGAATTATATTAGAAGATAACGGTCTATGTCAGCGTGAGTTGTCGAGGATTTCCAGTCAGGATATTAAAAGAGATGATATCATTGCTCAGACTCCTAACCCCGGTGTTATGATACCCCGAGGTGAATGCGTCAATCTCCTGGTGAGCATCGGAGTCCAGGCAAAGGCATACCAGATGCCGGATCTACAGGGTCTTTCAATAGAGGATGCTATTTTCCTCATTGAGCTGAACAATCTTTTGCCCGGGAAGATAACTTCAAAATTTTATAAAGAGAAACCCAAAAATATCATCGTTGACCAGGAAACTTTGGCAGGTCACCGGGTGATAGAGGGACATATTGTCAATCTTGTTCGAAACAGAAAGTCCGGCCGGGGATTGCAAACATATCTAAACGATGTAAAAGGGGTCAATCTGTTCAGGTATAGGCTCGAAAGTGGGTTTTTAAAAAGTCGTATTCGTGTTAGGTTAAATAGTTTTGGTGTTTCAAACGATCTTTTGGATGATTTTATGAAGCCGGGTGAAGAAATATGGCTTTTAATACCAAAAGGGAAAGATGCAACCGTTTTTCTTTATAGAGATGATGTTATGGTTAAAAGCCAGGTGTTTGACGCGTGGTAGAACGATGTCAGAACTTAAAAAATAAACACGATTTCGCTATAAGGGAATATGAACATGAAGCTGTTGGCACCATCTTTACTATCTGCAGATTTTTCTAAACTGAAAGACGAGATAAGTGCTGTTGAGGCGGCTGGAGCTGATTGGTTACACTTGGATGTCATGGACGGCCATTTTGTGCCGAATATCACCTTGGGGCCTATCATTGTCCAGGCAGTAGATCGACTTGCCTCCCTCCCCCTTGACGTTCACTTGATGGTTGAAGAACCAGACTGCTATATTCCAGCGTTTGCAAAGGCAGGAGCCAGTTTTATTTCTGTCCAGGTAGAGGCCTGCACACATTTAAACAGGACGATTCATCGGATAAAAGAATCCGGTTCAGGTGCTGGAGTTGCCCTGAATCCTACTACCGACCTATCGTCGATTGAGTGGATACTGGAATCTGTCGATTTCATATTGATAATGAGTGTTAATCCAGGATTCGGTGGTCAGGTCTTCATACCGAACTCCCTGGAAAAGATCAGACGACTTCGTTCGATGATTCAGGATAGAGAGCTGCCCACACGAATTGAGGTTGACGGTGGCGTTAACGAACAAAATATAGAGGAAATTTCTTCGGCAGGTGCAGACATTTTTGTGGCAGGATCCGCTGTTTTTGGTAGCCAAGATTATAACATGACAATCAATAGTTTTAGAAAAAAAATCGGTCCATGACGGTCAAGTCAATGACGTTTCGTAAAAATGACATCCACAGCAGATTCAATTGTAAATCCGATAAAGCCTAAAAACATTTCGGACTTGGGACGTATTGCATTGATGGTCAGCACCCAAGCGGATCTCGCCTATTTTTGCCATTTAATGAACATGGATGAGAGCCGTTATAGGGGACTGTTTATGAGTCGTTTATATATCGGTGACGATGATAATAGGGCGATTTCACTTGCTGGCCCCATGATTGGTGCGCCCTACTCGACAATGATATTGGAGACACTTGTTGCTTGGGGTGCGAACATATTTTTATTTTTCGGTTGGTGCGGTTCGATTTCACCCAATGTGCGGGTGGGGGATATCATTGTTCCCGAATCATCCATTAGCGACGAGGGAACATCAAGGCACTACAAAAACCAAGGGCTAACTGGAAGCAAAGAAACTGACGCCCTTTCATATTCATCGGAAAGGATAATAAGACAGTTAAAGGTTGCCTTAAACCAATGCGGACATCAGTATCATGCAGGTACGATTTGGTCTACCGATGCAATCTTTAGGGAGACCCGTGAAAAAGTTGAGTATTATCAGAGAAAGAATATACTGGCCGTTGAAATGGAGGTTTCTGCTCTTTACAACGTGGGGAGATTTCGGAACGTTGAGGTGGGAGGTGTGCTTGTGGTCTCGGATGAGCTTTCTACTTTTCAATGGCGACCCGGGTTTAATGATAACCGTTTTAAAAGGCGGCGAAAGGCTGTTTGCGAGGTGATATACAGTTTATGTCAAACCCTATAGATGCAGACATTATAAAAAGGGTCGAGAACCTCAGAGATAATCTGCATCGGCATAATTACCGGTATTATGTTCTGGATGACCCGGAAATATCGGATGGGGAGTATGACCGTCTGATGCGGGAACTGATAAGGCTTGAAACCGCCCATCCAGGTCTTTCAAGCCCGGATTCTCCAACCATGCGAGTCGGGGCGCCGCCTCTTGAAAAATTTGAGACCGTTGATCACTCAATACCCATGTTGAGTCTCGATAATGCTTTTAGTGATTCAGATATTATCGGCTTTGATCGTCGAGTAAAAAGAATCCTTAAACACGATGATAAGATCATTTACACCGCAGAACCGAAGTTAGATGGTATTGCCGTGGAGCTTGTTTATGAAGATGGAAAACTCGCCAGGGCCTCAACCCGTGGTGATGGTGTTCGAGGAGAATTGATAACATCAAATGTGAGAACCATTCGGTCGGTCCCGATTCTACTGCAGAAAAACAAAATAATCAAGGTGCCTGCGATCCTCGAAGTGAGGGGAGAGGTCTTTTTGGGCAAAGAGGGATTCAGACAGCTAAATAAGGAACGACTCCGTCAAAAACTGGCCCCCTTTGCGAATCCGAGAAACGCTGCAGCAGGATCGTTAAGACAGCTCAGTTCCAAAATTACCGCAAAGCGTCCCCTGGAAATTTTTTTCTATGGGATTGGTATTATCGAAGGTATAGTTACTCAGTCGCACTGGGAGACGCTGCGGACACTGCAACTTTTAGGCTTCAGAATTAACCCGCAAATTCGACCGAGAATATCTCTTAAAGAAGTTTTCGAATATTATCAGGAACTCAAAAAAAACCGATCGATGCTACCCTATGATATCGACGGTATGGTTGTTAAGGTAGATCGCGTTTCATTTCAACAGCGGTTGGGTACAACCTCCAGGAGCCCTAGGTGGGCTATTGCCTACAAATTCAAGGCGGTGCAGGAGACCACCCGAATTGAGAATATCAAAGTTCAGGTTGGACGGACCGGGGTGCTAACACCCGTTGCCCGGCTGATGCCTGTTATTGTCGGCGGTGCAATGGTGAGTCGTGCAACTTTGCATAACGAGGACGAGATAGAAAAGAAAGGGATTCGGATCGGCGACACTGTGTTGATTCAACGTGCGGGTGACGTTATTCCGGAAGTTGTCAAAGTGATTGAGTCAAAGCGAACAGGAACGGAAACGGTTTTTGTTATGCCGAAAAGATGTCCTGTATGCGATTCTCTGGTAACTCGAGCTAAAGATGAATCAGCCACTAGGTGTATCAACTCAACCTGCCCGGCACAGGTAAAGGAACGTATCAAGCATTTTGCGTCCAAAGGGGCATTCGATATTGATGGGCTTGGAGACAAACTGGTGGAACAATTGGTCGACAGGGGACTGTTATCGTCTTACGCAGATATTTTTCAACTGGAGGAAGAGCAACTCATCCATCTCCAGCGAATGGGGAAGAAATCGGCCCGGAATCTGGCTCTTGCTATTGAGAGAAGTAAAAAAGTTACGTTGAGTCGATTTATTTATGCATTGGGCATCCGGCATGTCGGTGAACATGTAGCAGGGATACTGGCAGAGAAATATCGGATTTTTGAAAGTCTCTCGAATGCATCGACCGATGACCTAAAATCGATTGAAGGAATAGGGCCTGTTTTGGTTGAGAGCCTGCCGAAATTTTTTAGGCAGAATGAAAACCAGGTCACTATTTCTCGAATTCTGAATTCCGGGGTACAGGTTGTTCACCGGGATTTTGAAAAAAGAGATGTGCTGGACGGAAAGATATTTGTCTTAACCGGAACCCTTGTGAGCATGACAAGAAGTGAAGCCCAGAACCTCATCAAGGTGGCAGGGGGCAATGTGGCTCGCTCGGTGACACAAAATACGGATTATCTCGTGGTTGGCAAATCACCGGGATCTAAACTCGACCGTGCTAGAGAACGCCACGTTGAAATCATCGATGAAGCTGTTCTAAAAAGGCTAATATCAAAAAGTTGAAGCTGAAAAAGCAGAGTGACATCAAAAAGAATGGATTTCCCCGGATGATGTAAGAATTCCTATCCCATGGAAAGCGGGCGTGCAGGACGTTTAAAAATTGAAACGCATACAACTATTGGAGAGGTCATGGATACAAATGTGAGGGCCCGCGCTATTATCAGCGGAAGAGTTCAAGGCGTCTTCTTCAGGATGGAGACACGCCGTGCTGCTGAAAGGTATGGGGTTTTCGGATGGGTAAGAAATAGAAGGGATGGGGCTGTTGAAGCGCTATTTGAAGGAGAAAAAAAGTGCGTTGAGTCAATCCTTCAATGGTGTAAAAAAGGCCCTCCCCATTCAAAGGTAAAAGATATCAAAGTGAGTTGGGATACGTATTCGGGAGAGTTCACGCAATTTGAAATCAGGTATTAAATATTAAATAAGGCGGTTTATTTGGCCCTATTGTAAATAAACCGCCTTATTTCTTTTTGTATTAAATGGCCTCTTTGAGTTTTTTACCGGGACTGAATTTTACCACATTGTGAGCCTTAATTTTAATGGGAGCGCCTGTTTGGGGGTTTCGACCCTTGCGTGCTTTACGGCGGACTTTTGAAAAGGTTCCAAACCCAACTAGTGTGACCTTACCGTCTTTTTTCTTTAAAGCTTTTGTAACATTTGCCATGAAAGAGTTGAGTGTGGCATCAGCCGCAACCTTTGTAACACCTGCATCCTTTGAAATCCCATCGATTAATTCTGCCTTTGTCATTGTTCATTACCCCCCTTTTTTTGTGGTTAACATCAGTTTCTGTAGGTAATTTTTTCAAAGCCTTATAGCAGCTCATTTTCGATGTCAATAGAATTCAGTATCTAGAGGGACTTTTTTTTCTTTTTACCCTTGATCCTGCCCAGAGAATGGATCTATGAACATCGGTTGGGCCCGATCCTTTTCAACAAAGCTTTGAGTCGGACAGCCGTAACCAATATTTCAGCGTCTAAAACAGCGCCTCCGTGAATAATGCAGGATCAAAATCCTGCAAATCATCGATTTTTTCTCCAATCCCAATATACCTTAGTGGAATCTGGAGTGTCCGGCAGATGCCGACAACTATTCCCCCTTTTGCTGTTCCATCTAGCTTGGTCAACGCGATTCCTGTAATGCCAAGGGCATCGTTGAATAGCTTCGCCTGGGACAAGGCATTTTGACCGGTAGTTGCATCTAGAACTAGAAGAATTTCATGGGGGGCGTCTGGCAGTTTTTTTGAAATCGTCCGTTTGATTTTTTTAAGTTCTTCCATCAGGTTTATCTTTGTGTGGAGCCTCCCCGCCGTGTCAATGAGGACGATGCCCACTTTTTTGGAAACGGCTGTTTCAACCCCGTCATAAACAACAGCGGCAGGGTCTGTTTTCGCCTTTTGAACGACGATTTCAGCTCCCGCTCTTTCAGCCCATATCATCATCTGCTCGGTTGCAGCAGCCCGAAACGTATCTGCCGCAACAATTAGGACTTTTTCCCCCCTAGCGGTATATTTTGCTGCAATTTTTCCGATGGTCGTTGTTTTCCCCACACCATTTACGCCCACAACCATGATGACCCGAAGCCCCTCTATATTTTTAACATGAGGTGGATTCGCCATCAGAAATGTTTTTATTTCTGATTTGAGTTCTTTTTTCAGCTCATCGGCATCGGATATTTGATTCGACTTTATGGAAATGTGCTCGATCAGCTCCATGGTTATCCGGACGCCTATGTCTGAAGTGATGAGAAGCGCTTCAAGCTCTTCCAACATCGCTTCATCAATCTTCTTGCTCCCTGCAAAAAGCTGATCGATGTCTGTTGATAGTATTTGCCGGGTCTTGGACAACCCTTTTTTCAGTCGCTTAAAAATACCGGTTGATGCTGATTCGTCTTTTTTTAGCCAATTCAAGGACATTATTTTGGTTTTCTATATATATGCGACTTGGTTTCAGAGAGGCGGTTCAGAGGGATTATGCGTTCGCTCGATCAAAGTTTACAGATACCACTTTGGAAATTCCCTTTTGTTCCATGGTGATCCCAAACAAAGTGTCCGCAAACTCCATACTTGTTTTATTGTGTGTGATCACCACGATTTGTGTTTTCTCTCCTATTATTTTTATCAGATCGTTAAAACGATAGATATTGGCATCATCGAGCGGCGCATCGATTTCATCCATCAGACAGAATGAGGTCGGTTTGATTAGATAGATTGAGAAAATCAAGGCAATGGCAGAGAGCGCCTTTTCCCCACCGGAAAGGAGGCTCATTCGGGTCAGCTTTTTCCCTGGAGGATGGATTAAAAATTCGACACCGGTGTCCAGAATATTTTCTGGTTGAGTGAGTACAAGCTTGGCCGAACCCCCTTCGAACAGACGAGGAAATACTTCATCCAGTTTTTCATTGATCAAATGAAAAGTAGCCATAAACCGCTCCTTGGTAATCTTGTTGATCTTCTTGATTACCTTAGCAAGGTCATCTAAGGCCATAGTGAGATCGTCGCGCTGTGTAGATAAAAATTCATACCGTTTTTTTAGCTCCTCAAATTCCGATATGGCACCCATATGGACATCACCGATTTTGTCCATTTTTTTTCTCAAATCAGCCAATTCGTTTTCCATTTCTTCAGTTGACATCTCCCGGAGTTTTTCAATCTCCTCTGATCCGTCTCCGGTTTTTCGATTAAGGTCTGCGCTCAATACAGCAGGAGATTTTCCATAACGTTCTTGCAACCGGTCTGAAATATTCTCACGCTTGATCCGCTGCTGGGATTGTTCTAATTCGAGGAGGCGAATTTTTTCCAGTAATTGCTCACGTTGATGCTGTATACCGGATATGATGTCGTCGTTTTCATTCAGCTTCTCATCAATCGTGTGATATTCATCTTCATTCTGCTCGAGGGTCGCTTCAAGTTGGTTGATGACATCGTATCTATCTGAAAGGGAACGGCTGTTTTCAATATTTTTTTCTTTAAGATGGGTTATCTTTTCCTTTTTTTGTGTCGTCTCCCGGACAAGACGATCGAACTGTTTAATGCCGTCGTCGTGAAACAGATGGAGTCGATTCAAATTATTAAGGTTGTTTTCCAGTTTGGCGTTTAATTTTGTCAGTCCGAGTTTGAGCTCAATGATCCTCTCGTTAATATCTTCTGTTTCAGATGTTGCAATCTGAATCTTTTCTGAAAAATTAGCCACATTGTCCTGCGCTATCTGGATCTCCTTGGTGATTTCAGCCAATGCGCGATGGTAACCTTTCATTTCCTCATCAATATCACTTTTTTCGCCGAGCAGCTGTTCCTGCTCGAGGCGTGTGATTTCAAGGTGGCGGCGGGCGTGCTTGAGCTCCTCTGTCGTTTTATAAAAAACCTTTTCTGCTTCGATTTCCTTTTGTTCGGCATGATTCTTTTTGTCTATTATTTTTTGCAGGTGGCTTTCGATTTCACGAACTTCGGATTCAAGCTTTTTTTGAATCTGATGTCCGGATTCCAATGCCTGATGGAGTTTGTTGATTTGGTCATTAAGCACTCTCAGTTCATGCTTTTTAGCGAGGATGCCCGACAGCTTTTCTTTACAACCTCCAGTGATGACTCCCTGATGGGAAATTACATCACCCTCTTTGGTGACAATCGTTTGAAGTGAGCCGTTGCGATTCCAGATATCTATCGCCTCTTCGAGGTCATCTGTTATGATGACATGTCCCAACAACGCATCCGTAATCTTTTTAAAGCCTGACTTTACGGTGATATGATTCAATAGCATTTTTGATGGTTCAGGTCTTATTTTTGGGTCGGACTCCATCGACCTCACCGATGACATCGGGATAAAGCCGCTTCGTCCGGCCCCGGTTTTTTGAAGATATTGTATGGAACCAATGCTCGATTTTTGATCCTCAACCAGAATATATTGCAGGGATTCACCGAGAACCGCCTCCACCGCTGTTTCAAAAGAGGGGTCGGGTATGATAATATCCGCCATTAAGCCGGTGACATTTACGCCTAGATGATTGCCCGCTCCGGGTTGTGTGGAGGTTGGATCCTTTGACGTTGGGCGTTGGGCTTTCATGATCGCCCTGACACCGTCCCGGTACCATTCGAAGTTTTCCTCCATTTTTTTTAGCGTACTATATCTTGATCTGGCCTGGTTGTATTTAAACTCCATTGCCTGCACCGATTTTACTTGACGGCCGAGTTGATCGGTTTTTTCTAAAAGTTGGCTCCTGAGGATGTTTGTTTGCCGGATGAGATCAGCTTTTTCTTTAATGGCTGAATCCATCCGTTTTTTTGCTTTGGTTTCTTCCTCGATCAGCGCAACTTCCTTTTTGCTGGCGATTCGCTCATCTTTATCTATTTGGCTCAACTGTCTTTTAAGGTTTTTTTTATTGGTGGATGAGGTTTGGCAGATGTTTTTATACCGTGCTTCTCTGACAACCAGATCCATCAGAGAGGTTTTATAATTTTCTATTTTTTGATTGAATTGAGATAATCGATCTTGGGACGCTTGGGCAGCGAACGTCTCTCGGTCTAAGGTGGATCTTAGATTTTTAATTTCTACATTCAGCTCTGCGATCTGATTTTCTACCTGAACAATTTCAGATTTGATGCCCGCATTTTTCTCTTTTTGTTCTCGATGTGCTGCGTCAAGATCGGTAACTTCACTGGCGAGCCTTTTGATATCCTGGTCGATGTGGGCGATATCATTTTCTATGCGGTCGACATCCCGTTGGGTTTCAAATCTGAGCGTTCTTTGTTCGGATATTTCTTGACTCTTTTGTTGGAGCCGCAACTTTATTTTTTCGATGGTCGCGTCGAGCATTTTTAGTTTGGATGTATGCCCAACATCATCATCCTGAAGGGTTTGCAAGAAACTGTTCGTCTCCTCGAGCTGTTGTGTATAATCGTCAAAATAACAAAGGGAAACAAATATATCGAGGCTTATGGAGCGGTCCTGCAAGTTTTTATAGATGCCGGCTTTTCTAGCTTGACGTTTGAGGCCGGCCATCTGTCTTTTTACTTCGGCAATGATGTCCAAAACCCGTGAAAGATTCTGATTTGTGGCCTCGACTTTACGAAGTGCCTCATTTTTTCGGCTTTTGTATCGCGAAATTCCTGCGGCCTCTTCGATAAAAAATCTTCTGACTTCCGGGCCGGCATCGGTAATCGTTTCTATTCTTCCCTGCTGGATAACCGCATATGTTTTGGCGCCCATGCCGCTTCCCATAAAGATATTGTGGATATCTTTCAGCCGGCAAGGCTGTTTGTTAATGAAATAGGCGCTTTCTCCTGATCTGTAGAATCGTCGGGTGACCATGATTTCGGTAAAATTTTTTAATTCCTCGGGTGCGGAGCCGTTTTCATTATTAAGGGTTAATGAGACCTCTGCCATGTTCAGGGGAGGTTTCCCATCCGCTCCTAAAAAAATGATATCTTCCATCGATTTTCCGCGGAGCTGTTTGATGCTTTGTTCGCCCATGACCCATCGAAGTGCATCAACAATATTACTTTTTCCACAACCATTAGGGCCTACGATCGCCGAAACACCCGGAGGAAAGGAAATGCTGGTTTTTTCAAAAAAGGACTTAAATCCAGTTACTTCCAGCTTTTTTAGTATCATGGGGAAAAAGCCTCCTATTTTAACGTCTCATTACTTTTCGCTATTATTTATAACAGAAGGAACTCGGTTTGTAAAGGAAAAAACACCATAAAGTGTATATTTTTCGATTGACAAA
>Ga0255052_10000270_pt1 | contig 40805 bp, 61 predicted proteins | sample JV7_2_21_MG_FD_188632 | JGI IMG/M metagenome (GOLD analysis project Ga0255052, IMG submission 188632) | Seawater microbial communities from Jervis Inlet, British Columbia, Canada - JV7_2_21 | ecosystem: Environmental > Aquatic > Marine > Inlet | place: Canada: British Columbia | collected...
TATATATATTGCCTAAATGGTTAGGCGCGGTTGATCCCCATTTTCTCCCACCATGCAAATCCTCGATGATACGTTCAATGACGTTAAGTGTAGGAGCTATAAAATCATCACACCCATCTATACTGACAATGAATGCGTTTTTATACTCGTGGCGGCGAGCGTAGGGTTTTTCAATCACACCTGGAAACCTTCTGGATACTTCGTTTCTTTTGCTTGGTAATCTTCACCAGCTACTTTGCCACAGGAATCACACTTGAGGGATGGAATAACGTTGTTATGGAAATTAGCATCGTCATACCCTCTAATTTGTTTTTCGACACCGCAATGTTCACAGATAAAAATAGCTTTAAAATCACGGCGATCCTGGTAAATCATTTCTTTAATCTTCATTGTAATGCCTCAATAATATCGAACGTCCCATCCCTCTGCGCATTGCGGGTTTCGATCACAGCTTGACTCCATGCAAGGTGCATAGCAATTTTTCGTTCGTCAAGATACCCACGTTCATCCTCTGGCATCTCTTCACGCGCCTTGGTAAACCACTCTGCAAAAGTTTTCATGGCTTTCTGTGAATTGTCCACACCTTGCCTAAGCAGCACCGACCTACACCGTCTATAACTGCATATGATGGGCAGCCGCAGACCTCACAAACGCCGGGATCAACGTCTCTATAAGTGGCTTGCGGCAAGCGGGGATTCGGTGTTCGGTGTAACCGGCCATTGCCTTTTACATAGTGTTTCAAGTCTTTCATATTCATTTTCTCCGGTTTGCTACATACCAATATAATGACGGTATTATCAAAAGTCAAGGCGAATACCCTTGCAATATGGCGAATAAACTGATAGAAACAGAGAATGATTAGAAAGCATATCCCCTCGCCCGCAGAACAGGCGCAGATTCTACGTGTTAAGCTAATTGCGCGTCGGGGCGACTGGCGCTATATATCGGACCAGTCCGGTATAGGGTATAGTTGGTTGAGCAAATTCGGCATGGGACAAATAGTTAATCCAACCGTTGAGAAATTACAAATGCTTCATGAATACCTAGAAGCATCATGAACACCTACTCCGGTGTATTAAGTTGAGGTTCTTTGGCAACGTGTAAAAGCGTTGCCATTTTTTTGGAGAATATGAATGCCTAAAGATAATGTGTATGACTTCCCTTGGGATGATGTGTCTAAATTCCCAACTACGAATAGACCTATCCTCCCCACTGCCGGCGATTTCAAAGAAGAACCCACTTTCAGTGAAGTCCAGCTTGAAATAATTCAAACATACATCGAACAAATCGAAATCCTACTCGACGGAATGCGAAGATGCACAAAATTGAAGGTTTGATTCTTTGGGTTTTGTTCAGATTGTTCGGGAAGGATGGCCCGTGGAGAGACTAAACCTACATTTCAAAGCGGCTGTACAGTTGCCGCCCAAGAACTGCCAGTGGTGTAAAAACCCTATCCCGTATCGTCAGGACGAAGGTCCGCAGGCTTATATAAAGCGCAAATTCTGTAGTTACGCTTGCAGCAATCGTTCACGGCGCACAGTGTTTGACGCGCGAGCTGTGAGGCGAAGAAAATCCGAAGAAATACGCCAGGAGAAAAGAAAGGATGACGGCAAAGGGACTCACAAATTATTTACCACCAAGGAACAACATGTAATGCGAAGCGACTGGGGTTCAGTTATTCACACTCAGTATGTGGGAGGACAACAGTAATGATCAGGTACATTCCAGGCAGGTTCGGCCACAGAGTTGGTGACTGGAATTACCAACGGGGGCAATACGCCTATGCCGGCTATGGTTTTATCAGACCTTCGCCCAATGTGCCGTTGGAGGAAGATAAAAAAGAGACCCCGGACAGTGCCGGGGCCGAACTACCAGAGCAAATAAGTAAATGATAATGTGCTTATCAATTGAGGAGAATGAATGAACTCTCACTCTTTACCGGTGCGGGTGGTGGTGTACTGGCTTCCAAGTTGCTCGGCTGGACTACTGTGGGATATGTGGAGATAGATGACTACTGCCAGCGGGTCCTGCAAGCCAGAATCAAAGACGGCATCTTTGACGATGCGCCCATCTTTGGCGATATCAAAGCATTCATCAGTGAAGGGTACGCCGGAAGCTATCAGGGAATGGTTGATGTTGTCAGTGGTGGATTCCCATGCCAGCCCTTCAGCGTTGCCGGGCAGCGTAAAGGGTCAGCAGATGACAGGAACATGTGGCCCGCAATGCTCAGTATCATCCGCCTGGTACGACCCCGCTACGCATTTATGGAAAACGTCCCTGGACTTGTTTCCAATGGATACCTCGATCGAGTCATTGGGGATCTTACCGAAAGCGGGTATGACAGTCGGTGGCGAATTTTATCAGCAGCCGAAGTGGGAGCTCAGCATAAGAGAGATAGGCTATGGATTGTTGCCACTTCCCACACAGACAATGGCAAAAAACAATTTATGGCCGACACCGGAGGCGAAAAACGGAACATCGGGGCCGGACTATGCGCGCAGGAATCGGAAGTACAGCGGAGCAGACGATTTGGTCACAGCGGTAGCAATGTATCCAACTCCAGACGTTGGAATGGCGAAAGGGCGCGGGGTGAAATCAGCAGAGGCGAGGGGTCGACTTGGTGGAAGTCTAAACCCGGACTGGGTGGAACTTTTGATGATGTGGCCCAAACTATGGACCTCGTTGACCCCCATGAGTCATGTTAATATGCTGTTTTGGCTGATGGGGAATATTGGAGATGAAACTAGAAGATTCAGTGAAATATTGCGGTACTTGCAAAGTGGTCTTATACAGAAAGAGATACAACGGGAGACTGGAAGACCGTTCAGTTTTTCTCAGACGTCGATACTGCTCGCTGAGTTGTGCGAACACCAGGGAAAACCTGAGCAAGCACGGGAAATTATCGAGGGCGCGGAAGTGGTTGAAGGGGGGGTGCGAAGCCTGCGGGGAGAAAAGAAAAATAGTGATTCATCATATCGATCAGAATCTGGACAACAACGATCCGAAGAACCTCCAGACGCTATGCAAATATTGTCACGACTTTTGGCACAGTATGGCCCGGCGGCGATGCAAAACGGTAGCTGGGAAAATGCCGTGCCTAGGGTCGCAACCGGCATCAAGAATAGAGCTAACCGGTTAAAAGCCATTGGTAATGGACAAGTACCGCTCGTGGCTGCAACAGCATGGAGGTTATTGAATGGGTGACGCCTTTTTTCTGGACACATCTATCTATAGAACTACCGTGCAAGCATAAGTAAAACCTTATGTATGAATCATATATAAAACCTATGGTTAACCCTTGGATGTAGAAGTATTTCTTATTGGAAATACACACGGAGAAGTGAGACTCTGAAAGAAGAGGTCGATAAATGAGCAAGAAGGCAGAAAAACAAGCCTGTACCAACACCATTACCCGCATTCGTAGCAGGTATTACGATTATTTGACGGATGAAGAATTAGAAATTGCCGATCAAATATGGGAGAGAATCCAGAAAAACCAAGCTATCACGGGGAAGATGCGTGGCATGACAATACATCTTGATAATAATATCAGGGGCAGGCGCTTAGGAATTAAGAAACACTCCGCTTCAACCCGGGGTGCGATGAAATGAAGATTTACAGGGAATGTAACGTAATACCGACGTCACAGGTGATCAGTGAGAGGGTAGTCCCGGCTTGCTGGTATGGCGTACCGGGGCTACAAACTCAACAATGAAGCCACTCAGTAAGTGTAAATATAACACTATTGAATGGCCCATTGTCAAGTAAACATAGAGAATGCCGCGCTATTTGAAGGCGGCGCTTAGGTAAGAAAACGCTGTAAGAGGTGCAACAAAAAGGCGAGCCGACCACTCGATAATGGATTTAAACGGTTAGTGACAGTAGTGCGTTCTCTATGATGATAGGTAACTAAGGAGAGTTACTGCAAGCCTGGGTAGGGCTAATAAGGTTGCATCCTTAAGCCTTCTAATGATGAGGTATGGGAAAGAAAATGCGGAGTCGATAATGTGCAAAGAAACGCCGGAAAATCTGTCAGAAGTTGAGACATATTTCCAGTACATAGGCAGTGATAAGAAGCAGGCGAACTGGTTTTACGATCATTTTGAGTCGAATGGTTGGCGTGTCAGTGGTAAGGCGAAAATGAAAAATTGGCGGGCGGCGGCGCGAAACTGGAACCGTAGAGCAGATCAATGGGGGCAACCAACGGTTATACGGTCTAAGCTGGAGCGTATGAAAGTAGCTTTTGCGCGGCGGATGTGAGGGACACGGTACTCAACATGTTGGCCGAGTGCGTAATGTGCCAATTATCCAATTCACCCGCAGCGGATGATATGGGGGTAGTGCTGGACACCTACATGGACGTTTTCGAGCGGCATGGACTGGGGGGCGAAGACGGACCCCGGTTAGGAGAAGCATTTATGTTGTGGATCAAGACAGAATCAAGGTTTCCGACTCCGGCGGACATTATTCGATCCCTCCCGCAGAGGCGGCATTACCCGCAATCGTCGAAACAACTCTCCCATGACACTGCGGCGGCCAAGGTGCGTTCTAACGCTTTGGCGCGGGAACATTTGGGTAAGTGGCGCGCTATTGCTGCCAGTGCGTGGCGGTATCGTGAACCGTGGACTGAAGAACTGAAGGAGAAATATTGTATTGATTTGGCAGTTGAACCAGAAGATGTAGCGAAGGCGTTATCACAAACAATGGAGAAAATCACATGAGTATTTTCGAGCAAATAGGTATTTTATTGGTTGGATTAAGCATATATGCGTTGCTGTTATGGGTATTCGGCGGCATGGCGCGGGACTGGAATAAAGGGGCCAGGGAGAAGTTGCTGGCTGGTTTGGAGGGTGAGCAAAAGGAGCAGATTGAGAAACTGTTGTGAAAGAGTGTAAGTGCCAGGACTGGATAGAAAACATTGCCAAAGTGAATGCACCGATTAATCTGATGACACTCCGGACGGGACACCAATATTCCGGGCTGGTGTTCAAGTACTGTCCCTGGTGCAAAGCCGAATTGGTTGAAACTGAGAGATATATGCCACCTACGAATTTAGCGGCGGCAGAATGAACACCTATCCACTTATATGTGTAATTTGGATGCTGAGTAACGGAGCGGTATGGTGAAATACAGAAAGAAACCAGTACTAATCGAAGCAACGCAGTGGTTTAAGAATGGCGACCACCCGGAAGATGGCGAAACTACATATATTGATTCTACAACTGGTGCGCCTTTCAGGCGTGAGGGGTTAGTTGTTCGGTATTTTCGGCACCCCGACGTACCTGGGAGTATTCATTGTCGTCATTGTCATATTGATATGCACCAGCATGGCTGGATAGATACCTTGGAGGGTGGACATACCGTTTGTCCTGGGGACTGGATAATTACAGGGGTTAAAAACGAAAAATACCCTTGTAAACCTGTTATTTTTGCGATGACTTATGAATCTGCCGAGCCAGAACGGGCAGACGAACCGGCGCATGACTAGCCCTACTACTCGAACACTAAAGTATTACCGGGATCAGGGGTTTCTGTGCGAAGTGACGGAGAAGTGGATACCGAAAGCCAATATCCGTAAGGATTTATGGGGTTTTTGCGATATTCTGTGTTTGCGCGGTAAAGAAATACTGGCAATCCAAGCCTGTCATTATTCAGACATCTCGAAGCGTGTTCACAAGATAGAAGAGTCGGAGAACCTAAGCGCGGTGCGCGGAGCGGGGATTGGGATACATGTAATCGGTTGGTCAAAGAAGTCGAATGGCCGGTATGAATCCAGGGTGGTGAATTTATCATGATCTACGTCTACTATTATTATGACGCTTGTGAACTGGGTGGACATGGTATGGAGATATTCGATCACTACCATGAGGCCGAGAAGTTTATTGTTGAACGTGTAAAATATAACACTCGCGGGGGGTTTCCAGACTTAGAAGATTTCACGGTGATAGAGGGTGAGCAACTGAAAATAAAAATCATTCACCAGGTCCAGGAAGTGAAATTGTCATGAAGAGTTTATCGCAACACAATTACGATAGGCACAAATGGCACAAGGAAATGAATGATGAGCGATGGATAAAGTCTGGAGTCGGTTGTGTGGACTGTGGTGCAGAACTACTTATGGATAATCTATATACCTTCACAACAAATCCGCCGCAAAAACATGTGAAGTGTCCAAAATGCGGGAAAATAAGTTACATGGTTGTATGATCCGAAATTACTCAGATGTAAATGAACTATTGCTGTACTGGGGTGCGTGGCGTGGCGCTGGCACGTCTTACTACCATTCAACGGCCAAAGTAGCCTATCACACCAGCCCACCAGACAAAGCCTACTACTGGCAGACTTGCCAAGAGTGCCACGGTACCGGACTTACTCGGGATTTATGCGCAGAATACAAAACACAGTGCCAGAAATGCTACGGGAGACCACGGATAAAGGTATTTTATGATCGGGTGGACCCGCGGATGATACCGGCAACCGGCAAAACCAGCCTGATGTATGTGGTATACGCCGAAAAGCCGCCGGCGGAGTATGAACGGATCGACGAGGTGCTGCAGGGGATGTATATCGGCATGGCTGCGGTACTACTCGCGCACTATGTCTACTATCCGCACTATGGGGTTGATCTAGTGCCTAGAATCCGCTGGGTGAACGAAAGGCTGCAAGGCAACCAGTTGCCAGTCTTAGACGGAGAAATCGCTTATAAAGGGATTCTACGGGCTGCAAAGGGTATTCTGGCGCAATTATTTGGGATACCAGTTAGCGTGCATTCCAAGGTACGGGCGATATCAGGAGGCAAGGGAGGAAAGGCGCGGGCGAGTAATATGACACCGGAAGAACGTAAAAAGGCGTCAGTACATGCTTTGAAATCCCGTGTTCGGGATACGTTGCATTTAAAAAAAAGATTGACAACGGCGGCGCTACGTAGCAAGGTGACTATTGAAAGTATATTGTGCAAAGTTGTCACTTCAACCAACTGACCCGCCAAGAGCGGGTATTTTTATGTAAACTCCAGACAAAAAAATGGCCCGCCGAAGCGGACCATAGTGGGTTATTAATTACGCGGCTTTCTGGCGTTACGTTGTGCAATGGTAGGGTTTATCCCATTTACCCACTTCGATATGGATGTAGTAATTGGGAACGGCGCCATAGTCGCCGTCGTGGGTAACGGTACGGCAGGGTTTAACCTCCCGGATAAGATCCAAAAGATAGGTAAAAAAACGCCGCTCCGTTGGTTTATCTTTGAATTGTCTATCAATCCAAAAATGGTTGACGTTGAAGTTATCCTGGTCGAAACGGATCGGTCCAGCCATAACATGCACAGACAATGTGGTGCCATGTACTGTGGCAATAGACCATTTAAAGGTGGGATATTTAGCCTTTATGGCGTTACGGATTGCTTTCGTTTCCGATGCTTGTAGGAAAGGCATAATTTTATACTCCGGTTGACGTGGTGGTTTGCCACTAGACTGCACCCTATCGCTAGGATGCAGTTAACTGGCTATTCGCGCATAGGCATAATTACGCCGTAGTTGTCCGGATTCGTTGTGGACTCAACGCGGTATCCGTCTCCTGCGGTTTCAGGTATGTACAGCTTGACTCCGGCATCCGTACGACCCTTGTCAGTCAAGGCGCGTTGCAGTCTGACTAATAGTTCCGCATTAAGGACTATGTAGTTATCCGTTTTAGGTTCAATCACGGCCCGGTAATTCGGAAACTTGCCATCAACATATTTAAAATCCGAGACGGACTCGCAATTGGAAACCTTGACGCCGGTGTCTGTTAACTCGAAGCCACACTCTTTTTTCTGTGCGGCCTTGACGGACTCCAGCGGCATAATCCGGTCTTGCAATTGTTCGCCCTCGATATCCACGGGGGTAATTGCCATGATCTGGCCGTTGGTTGCCACGGCTACCTTGTGATCAGGATCAATCAATACTCCATGCAGGCAATAGCGGACGTCTGATTTATTAGCGCATGCTTGTTCGATTTTAGTTGTAAATTGCATTTTTAATACTCCGGTATACGGCAGGATTGCCGCGTATCCCGTCTCATAAACGGGATAGACTGCAAACCTAGTGCCCGGCGACCTCGTATGCTTCACTGACACGGTGGGAGGACCGTGCACGTGCTAGGTCAACGATTTTATCAGCATATAAAACGCAAATAAGGTGTTGATTGATATAGTCTGTATCTGTGCATTCTGATATCTCACGTAAAGATGAAATAGCACGCGAAAAAGAATGCACAACGCCGGAAAGATTACACGCATCTTGTACAGCATAGGCTTCGTTCAATAATTCTTGTTCAGTTTTCATTTTATGATTACTCCGGTATAGCATCGGGATTGATGCGCGTAGACTGCCTATTACTAGGCAGTCTAGACTCATCAACTTACGGGCAAGAATCCAAAATATAATATTCGGGGATACCTTGGTAAAAGGTGTCAAGGTCAATTTCATCGGCCACGTGGTAGCCGTTGCGATCGTTAGGCCAGTCTGGATCATAGACAACAAAATAGACGTTATCTGGATCAAGTCTGGCTTTACGTTTCATTAATTTCACAGCGTTGCTAAGGTTCATCTAGGCCACCTTTTTTCGTTCGTCAGAATCAAAAGACTTGCATCCGTAAGCTTGCGCCAATCCGTTTAAATCTACGCTTTTATTGAAACGTTGACGGCGCTTTGACGGTACGTGCCAGTACCATGCTTCGCGCTTGCTATGCCAGCGACACTTAACACCGTTGTGGCCTAGTTGCGCCTTATATGGCTTGGTGTTGCCAGTAATCCAGATCCAGCTACCGATTAGCAGGATCTCAACATCAACCATACCAAGGCCGACCAGTTCGCCGATCTTATCCATAACGGACTGCTCCGTCGTCTGATTGTAGTGGTATGTATGCTGTCGGCCATCAGTACCGGTTACCGTCTCGCCGCTCATACGTAACAACGTAGCGTGGTATTCAGTATTGATGGCTTGCATAGTCGCGTTATTACCACCGCGGTCCGGGTGATGTTGCATCGCCAAACGACGGTACAGTGTCTTAACTTCGGCAGTTGTAGTGCAGGATTGGAAGTACATTATGGGCGTACCTCCAATAGTATGTTGTAATGATCTAACCCTTGTTGAAGGCGGGTTAAAATGTCCTGTGTCTGCACTGTGGGATCTGTAAAAAACTTATCAGATAATAGGTATTCCTGTATATCTTGAATCGTAGCCGCAAAGGCACAGATACGCGCTGCATTGTTTTTGTTTTCGGATTCTAGGTATTTGATGTAATTCATAATTGTTTACTCCGGTGTGATTATTATCAGGAATGGGTGTATCCATCTAACTCAATCCCAAGATACATACCGCCCCAAGGGACCATGATATAACCGAACCCAGGGGCAACAGTTTTACGAAATTGACGATATGTTAGGGATTGGGGTGTATCGGTCTTACGGTTAAAGATGCGCCAAAGGGCGGCGCGTTGTTCTTTGGTTGTCTTGATCATTTTTTATACTCCGGTATTGTGGTTAATCAGTTGGTGTTCAGTTAATACGCGAGTGCACCGTCTCATAAACAGCGCACGCTTATAAACTGTGGAGTATTTACGCCATAACTCTACATAATGGCGTTTCAGACTTTCCGTTGAACGTGGCGTATTCAGAATCCCTGCCCGGTGCGGCGGATAGTTTCCCTGTCAATCAGTTCCGTTAACAATGATTGTCGTACCATTACAATGATATTGCAAGTACCAAAGCATACCGTTTATCCGATAAATGAGAGAAAATGAACAAAATACACCCTCACTACCCTATACCTCACTATGAGATCGTGCGTTAGAGGACAACTGACGAAGCTTAAAAGGCCGGGAAAATGAAATTCAAACTAAAACACGTTGTAACCGCTCTGGATGACACCAGAGCACCAAGAGTCAAAGGTACTGTCATCTATGAACAACGTGACTATGTCCAAAGACTACGCCATCTGCTAATCCAATCCGAAACGGGAACCGAAGTGAAGCGCCAGTACACTAAATCCGCTAGCCAAGAGATCACGATGTGAGCACCCCCGCAGCGCCGGCACCATTAACCCGAGATGTTCGAGACGTGGCGCAAAAATACGGACTAACATCTAAACAAGCTAGATTTGCCATTGCTTACGTCAACAACGGTGGAAACGGGGTGCAAAGCGCTAAAGCTGCAGGATATAACGGGGGCGAAAGCGCAGTGGGTACACGTTCTGTAGAGCTAGTGCAGAAAAGTGCAGTTAAGGCAGCTATAGACGGTTTGATCGGCGGAAACGTTGAAAATTATGGGGTTGCAGACGTGTTACGCGATCTCAGATTGATAAAAGATGACGCTTTGGAACACCGCAACCACGCCAGCGCAGTGAAGTGTATCGAACTACATGGCAAACATATCGGCATGTGGAAAGATAGCGTTGCGGATTTAGGTGGTATCGAACTGGTGATAAAGCGCCGTTCTCCCACTATTGACGTGATTGACGGTGAACTGGTGTCTGATAGTGGGCAGACGGACGGTAGTCCAGCGGTGGGATAGCGTAACCTATTGATATGTATAGGTATGTGTGCTAATTCAATTTAACATAATAACGGTTATGCGCAATGGTGCCGGCAAGCATGGGACAGCGTAGCGTAGCGGTCCAGAATGGCTAGTTTGCTGGGGTTTCAGTTCAAAAAAGCATGCTTTCGGATATCGGCGACGGGGCAAGGCCGGAAAGCCGCCGCCCCCGTTCACGTGTACCTGTTTCGCATGAATCTCAGGTCAAATTCAGGTCAAACTCAGGTCAATTCATCTATCTATCCTCCCGGTACTGGGTGGGTAGATTAAAATGGACGGTCATTTTTAGTGTAAACTGCGGCTTTCAGACGAAAAGTACCGGGGATATACAATGGTATTTGAGGCATTTCAGCACAGTCGATGGGTTGGTCATTGGCGGATGGTGATGCACGCGAAGCGGTTGATTTGGTGTACTGGTCATCGACGTTGGATGGGGTACAGGAGGTTTGGTTTGAGTGATTTTCAGTGGTGGAATCGACGGGACCGGGAGTGTTTTGAGTGTCGTCGTGGAGGTAATTTGTGATGCCTTGTAAGGGTCCGAAGAGGCGTGGTCGGAGGAAGAAATAGTGCCGACTGAGAAGCAGAGGTTGAAGGCGCGGATGGCTGCGAATGAGAAGCGGTTGAAGGTTTTGCGTCGGAAGGCTGCGGTGCGTGATCCGGGTGACAGGGCGAAGGATATGAAGGCTACTGGTCGGAAGTTAGTACGTGATTTCAAAGGGAGCAGGATCAAGGTTTTGAAGAAACCGGTGCGTCGTAGTCGGCGGATGGGTGCGTAATTTGTGACAGTTAATATGGGAGAATTGTGATGAATCTTTGGAACATTCGGGAGTGGGTGCCGTTTGTGGCCGGTGGTTTGCTGGTTTTGGTGTTTGCGGTTATCCCGTTGGTGGTTTGTGGTCAATCTGTGCAGATTTGGAGTGCGGATGGGAAGTATTTAGGAAATTTGAATTCAAATCGGTTTGATCCGAATTCTGTATCGAATCCATTTGGGCGGTACGGGAGTCAATTCAGTCCGGATTCGATCAACAATCAATTTGGGAAGTATGGGAATCCGTTCAGTCCGTATTCGGTTCAGAACCCTTATTCGACGGGAGGTTTCCCGGTAGTACAGCCGTGGAAACCGTAGGGTATTTCGATTTCAAGTTCAGGTTGGAGGATCGGAAGCGTGTTTTCCTGGAGTATTTAGAGGCTGATGGGTGGGAGGCGGTTGATTTAGTTGGGTCGAGTCGTGGATTGGATCGTTCCTGGGTGACGGATCAGGTTGCGCAGATGGTTAAACGGATGGATCGTGGTCGGATTCTACAATTATTGGAGAGGGTCTAATGGCTTTTGGATTAGGTGCGTTAGCGGGTCTGGCGTTTGGTGGATTGCCGGGTGCGTTGGTTGGTGGATTGGGGGGTGCTGGATTGGGGAGTTTGTTATCTTCTCAACGCGGGACTTTGACCAATGTCCCACAGGAGGCACCGTCTGAGATCACTTTAGCGCAGTTATTAGGTGCGCTTCCGCCGGAAGTTTTGCAGCAATTATTAGGTAACGGATTGAATATCCAGAATTTGGGTTTTCAGAATCAACCCAATCAACAGGGCGGATTGGGGAATTTGGTCTCGAATGTGGGGGAAAGTGGGAAGACTCCGGGTGGTTTTAATTTTGGTGGGCGGGTGCCGAATGTGGCGAATGTACCGCAGAATGTACCGCGAAACGTGTTTCCGACTTCGTTTGCTGGTCAGCAGTTGAGTCCGGGTCGGGTAGCGTCAACTGTGGCGAAATTCCCGCAAACGTTCGGGGTATCGGGTAACAATCTCCAGGTCAATCCAAATCAGTTGTTTGGGTTCCAGGATCGGGTGGATTCTCTGTTTGGGCCGACGCGGGGGCAAGGGTCCAATCGGTGACGAACAAGAAGATTGAGTACGATTATGGACCGGTCCCGACGATAGAGCGATTCACCGATTCCACCAAGTTCATTCGGGGGATCATGGGTCCGTTCGGGTCGGGCAAGTCTTCGGGGTGTGTGTTGGAGATCATTCGTCGGGGGATGGAACAGCGACCGGGGGCGGATGGGATACGCAGGACTCGTTGGGCGGTTATCCGGAATTCGTATCCGCAGTTGAATGATTCAACCATTAGGACGGTTCACGATTGGTTCCCGCCGCGGATTTTCGGGAAGTATCACACGCAGAAGCATGAATACAAGATCACGCGATTCAAGGATTGTGAGATCGAGATACTTTTCCGTGCTTTAGACAGGCCGGATCAGGTCGAGAACCTTCTTTCAACGGAGTACACGGGTGCGTGGTTGAACGAAGCCAGGGAAGTCCCTGAAGCTATTTTCGAGGCTATACAGGGACGTGTAGGTCGGTATCCTTCGTTTCGGGAAGAGGGGTGTACCTGGGATGGGGTGATTATGGATACCAATCCTCCTGACACTGATTCCTGGTGGTACCGGCATTTTGAAGAGTCGTTGGACACATCCAGGGTTTGTACTGAGATCATCGAAGATTCGACGGGTAAGAAGTGTGGGGAACCGTCTGTTCGGGTCTTCAACAAGTTCACGCATGAAGAGTTTGCCTTTTGTCGCAAGCACGATAAGTACGAGTTGTTCAAGCAACCTTCGGGGTTGAGTCCCAAAGCTGAGAATCTAGTCAATCTAAAAAAGGACTACTACAAGAATCTGGCCGCCGGCAAGAAGTCTGAATACATCAAAGTCTACATTCATGGGGATTATGGGTTCATCATTGATGGACAGCCGGTTTATCCCGAGTATGACGATGCGGTGCATTGTGGGGAGTTTGATGTTACGGAGGGGTTGATGATTCGCCGTGGTTGGGACTTTGGTTTATGTTATTCCGATGATACGGAAGTGTTGACCAAATCAGGGTGGAAATTATTTAAGGATGTTGATGAGGTATTCGACCAGGTTGCTACACGGAACCCGGATACGGGGCTGATGGAATATACGGATATTAATTTCAAGGTTGATCGTCCATACAGGGGAGAAATGCTTGAATGGGCCAACACTGAGATGAACATGTGCGTTACGCCAGAACATGTGGTTCCGTTTACGTATCGCGATACTCCTGACAAGGTGCATTGGGCGAGTGCGCAATGGTTATCTGAAAACATGAGTGGTCATCATTATGTCGATTTATGTTCGCAGTGGAGTCCTAATTACCGGGAGAAGGAATATTTCGGTATATCGTCTAAAGTATTTGCTGGTTTCATGGGTATATATCTCAGTGAGGGTTGCACGGACGGCAATCGGGTGTCTATTTATCAGAAGGAAAATAACAGGGAAATTGCTGATCTTCTGAGGGAGACCGGCAAGGATTGGCGCAGGAAGGATGGCGGGAAGGCGGCAGGGTGGAGGTTGTACGATCCTGAATTAGCGTTATTTCTCAATGCGTTTGGGCGCGCCTGTATTAAGTATGTGCATCCGATAATCAAGCAGATGCCGACGAGTCATATTCTCAATTTCATACGATTTTATACCATTGGTGATGGACATATCCGAGTGCGAAACGGGGTTGAAGAACACACCATCTTTACTACCTCTCTGACGATGGCAGGGGCGTTGCAGGAGTTGGCGCAAAAGGTTGGATGGAATACATCTCTTCGTGTGGTTGCGCCGCAGCAAAGCGTAATGGCGGAAGGTAATACGGCACGTGTAATAACGAATAAAGGCGGTTATTCCATCACATTTAAGAAACACGCCCAACGTGCAGAATTTCATAAGCGCAGTTTCCGAAGGGTGCAATATGACGGAAGAATATATTGTTTGAATGTTCCTTATCACACGTTATATGTGAGGCGAGGCGGCAAACCGCACTGGAACGGCAATACGCCAGCGGTGACGTTCTCGCAGATGCACCCTTCCGGCCAGTGGCGGATTCTGGATGAATTCGTTGGGACCAATATTGCGGTAGACCGGTTCAGTGATGATTTAATCACCTACTGCAATCAGCATTATCCTGATTTCATCTTTCAGGATTTCGGTGATCCTGCCGGAGACGCAAGGAGTCAGGTCGATGAAAAAACCTGTTTCCAGATACTCCGTTCAAAGGGGATCATGATCGAACCGGGGACTCAGGAACCTGGGATTAGAATTGAAGCGGTCAGAAAGCCGATGGGACGCAAGGATGGATTTGTCATGCACCCCCGGTGCAAGGTCTTGCGGAAGGGATTCAAGGGTGGGTATTTCTACCGCAAGATGATGAACAAAGCCGGTACGATTTCCGAGAAACCGGAGAAGAACGATTATTCGCATCCGCATGATGCGCTTCAGTACGATGCAACGAGGTTGTTTGCCTATGATTTGTTGACTCCGAAAAAGGAGGCGGCACGGCAGCGATATGATGATAAACCCAAGACTCGGAGACGGAGTTGGATGGCGGCATGAATCCTAAATATAAATCCCGGTTTAATTGTGCGTGCTGTGGGTGTGATGGCAGACATAAAATGTTTTGGGAAACTGAGACGCTGTGCCGTGAGTGTTGTTTGAAGTATGGCGACCCTAAAAGTAAGGAACCGGGAAAAGACCCGAGGTTACAAAATGAAACAAACAGACATTGACAGGTTAGTAGACATTAAAAGGGTTGAGTGGCCCAAGCTGGATGTACGGTCCAAGGAATTGAAGAAGGACAAGCAAGCCTTGGATGGTGAATGGAATCATCTTGAAAAAACGGCGGTAGCCAAATTGGGGCGGGAACAAATTAAGGTATGGGAGACTTCTAACGGTGTTCTGGTCGAGGTTCGCGCCAGAGAGAAAACGGTAACTATTCTGGATAAGGAATCTTACGATGAAAAAGAGTGAAATTGATTTGTATGTGGAGTTGAGGGAAGTCAAGATTCCGCATTTAACGGAAGTTATGCAAAATCTCGCCAAGGAGAAAACGGCGCATCAGGAGAATGCTAAAAAGGTTGAAATAGCCTTGATCAAGTCACTGGGGAAGGATGCGGCGACCCGGTTGTATTCGGCTAAGGATGGTTGGATGGTGGTTGTATCCAAAGACCGGGTGAAGGTGTTGAAAGAAGAGGATTTTGAACAAGAATGATCTTCAACCTGAAGAACGAAGAACTGGTAGAACATATCTGGCAGCAGTACAAGGGTAGTGACACGGTTATCGAGGCGTGGCGTCAGGAAGCCAGGTTAGACCTTGATTTCTACAACGGACACCAGTGGGATGAAGAAGACCAAGGGGAACTGGACGAGCAGGGACGTCCCGCTGTCACGTTCAATCGTGTTGCGAAGGTTATAGATGCAGTTTCCGGCAGTGAAGTGGTCAATCGTCAGGAAGCGACGTACCTCCCCCGGACGTTAGATGATGGTGCGCAGACTGAGGTATGGAATGCTGCGGCGAAGTGGGTTAGGGATTTAGCCGATGCAGAAGATGAGGAATCCGATTCTTTCCGGGAATTGCTGATCATGGGGATGGGTTGGACCGAGACGTCCGCTGTGTTCGATGAAGACCCGGACGGCCAAATCGAGATAGAAAGAACCGATCCCCTGGAAATGCGGTGGGATACAACGGCAACTGCAAGGAATCTGAAGGATAAGGCGTGGTTGTGCCGTGAGAAGTGGGTCAAGGAAGATGAAGTCAAGGCCAGATGGCCGGGTAAGGAATTAATCCCGGAGACGAGGGATTTACAGGGGTTGGATCAACCGCAGAATGCGGACCCTGGTGAAAGAGACTATGAAGGGCGGGAGTTTTTCAGTTTCAACCCGAAGAACCGGGAATTCAAGGTTATCCAGTATCAGTGGTACGAATTAGAGTCTTTTGATCGTGGGGTTGATGCGTTCGGGAGACTGCAAGAGGGTATTGAAGGGGTCAAGCAGTTCCGCAAAGTCTATTATCAGGCATTTGTAGCGGCGCGGACCCTACTGGAGAAGAAAAAGATTCCGGTTAACAAATTCACTTACGAGTGCATGACCGGGAAGCGGGATAAGCGGAGTGGGGCTACGGTTTGGTACGGGATGATGCGTGGGATGCGTGATCCTCAGTTGTGGGCGAACAAGTTTTTCTCTCAGATTCTCCATATTTACAATTCCAGTCCCAAGGGTGTGACGTTTTATGAGTCTGGCGCTTTTGCCAATGCCGATAAGGCGGCGGAAGATATAAACCGGTCTGATGGGATGGTTGAGTTGAATGTGGGGGGATTGAACAAACTCAAGCACGAGAACGGTTTTCAGATTCCAGCCAATGTTGATCGTTTGATGCAGTATGCGATTTCCGCCATTCCTGATGTTTCGGGAGTTAATCCGGAGTTTTTAGGTCTGGCTGATCGGGAGCAAGCTGGTGTTGTTGAGTTTCAACGCACCAAACAGGCGTTAGGGATTTTGTCGATCATGTTTGATTCACTCCGGAGATACCGGAAAAGGCATGGGAGATTATTGATTGATTTCATTGCGCGGTATATCTCGGATGAACGATTGATCCGTGTAGTGGGTCCGGAAGGCGAACAGTTCGTACCTCTAACCCGGAAAGAGAACGTCAAGTATGACGTGATTGTCGATGATGCGCCAAACAGTCCCAACTCCAAGACGGAAGCGTGGGTAGCGTTGCAGCAACTTCTCCCCATTTTGATAAATGCCGGTTTCCCACCGATTCCAGAGATTGTGGATTACATGCCGCTTCCGTTGAGTATGACGACCAAGTGGAAGCAGGCATTCCAGGCCAATTCGCAGGCGATCCAGGAGTTACAGGAACAAGTTCAGAAGCTGGAGAAAGAGAATCTCATTCTTCAGGCGAAGCGCGAGGAAAGGGTGGATGCGAATGCGACCAAACAGGTTAAGGAAGTATTGACCGATTCCAGAGACCGGGAACGCATAGACATACAGGAATTTGAAGCGATGACCAACAGATTGAAGGTGGAGAAAGATGAGCGAAGACCAGTTTGAAAAGGAAATGGCGGAAGAGGAAGGTATAGCCCAGGAGATCAGTGAAGTTGCAGAAGTTGCAGAAGAGGTAGCAGAACCGGAGACGGTTGCAAAAGAACAGTATGATTCCATCCATCAGGCGATGGACCGGGAACGGCACGAAAAAAAGGAATTGCAACAGCAGTTCACCGATTACAAGTCCGGGATGGAGGAAAAGTTCGCCCGTGTAGACGAACGGCTTACCACATTGAACAAGATGTGGGGGACTGAGGACGAAGTTGACCCCGAAGTCAAACAGCAGGAGGCTTTAGCGGCACAGCAAAAGGAGAATGCAGACATTCGGGAGCAGTTGAACATCATCAATCTGCAAAACACGCTTAATTCTCAGGAAGCGCAATTCTCTGCGCAGACGCCGGATTACAATGAAGCGAAGAATCACTATTTCTCCACCCGGTTAAATTCACTGGGCAAACTGGGGTATTCGCAGGAGCAGGCGCAGAACCAGATTGCAATGGAGACGATGCAGTTCTCACAGACGGCTTTATCACAAAACGAGAACGCAGCTTCCAGGCTTTACGATGCGGCGAAGGAACTGGGTTACATCCCGGTCACAGCCAAGGCTGAAGAGAGGATTGAAGCGATTAAGGAAGGTCAAGATGTTGGCACTATCCCCAAAGGCTCGCCACCCAAGGGTGAGTTAACGATGGAAACGCTGGCAAAGATGACGGATGCAGAATTTGCCACATTGACCCCTGAACAAATTAGAACAGCTCAGGGGGGGTAATGGTCGGGGTCTGCCGATTTAGCACCCCTTTCTCCCCCTAGTTGGCAGGGAACCCCCCGGCCACCTTTAGTATTCAGCCACAACTACTGGCGTTAATTGTAGTTTCAGCCTAGCCACGGCGTAAGTGGTTTGCGACGGACGTATCCGAAACACTTTCTTTCAATTATCAGGAGTATGAAATGGCTAACACTTCATATCCTGTCAATCATCCTTTAACCGTCAAGGTTTGGGAAAAGAGGCTTAATCGAGAGGCTTTGTCAGACACCCTTTTTGGGTTACTGACTGGTCCATCGTCCGCTTCGGTTATCCAAACCAAAGACGTGTTGAGTAAAAGTGCTGGTGATCGTATTCGCATAGGTCTGCGCATGCAATTGTCCGGTGATGGTCGGCAGGGCAACGAAACTCTTGAAGGTCAGGAAGAGGCGCTAACAACGTTCAGTGATGACGTATTCATCAACCTGCTTCGCCATGCCGTAAGGTCTGGTGGGGAAATAGACGATCAACGCGTGCCGTTCTCGGTGCGCGAAGAGGCGTTTGATGGATTGCGTGATTGGACGGCGGATCGTCTCGACACGGCTTTCTTAAATCAAGTGGCAGGCAACACGGATCAAGCGAATACCAAGTTTACCGGTAATCAGGCGACCATTGCCGCTTCAACCACAAGTGGGAATTCAAGGATCATCTTCGGTCCCTTGGATGCCACTACGGAAAATTCGCTTTCGGCCTCGGAATCAGGCAGCGCGAATTTCCAACTCACCATGATCGACAAAGCGGTCAATATGGCGACTGTCGCGGTTCCGTTAATTCGGATGCCGGTTACCCCTTGGGGTAGACGATGGGTTGCTGTATTACATCCAAACCAAATCTTCAGTCTAAAGACGGATGCGACAGCGGCCAGGGTAACTTGGTACGACACGCAACGTGCGCGGGTTGAAGGTGGTGAGACGAACAACCGTATCTTCAATGGTGGTCGGGTACTGGGTGAATACAACAATACTATTATTGTTGAAAACACTCGCATCCCATTGGCGCCAAGCACCACCACGGTTCGCCGTGCGGTGTTCCTGGGTGCGCAGGCAGCGGCTTACGCCATCGGGCGGAAAGGTGGTGTCAATGCGTTCAACTGGTTTGAAGAACGGTTCGACTATGGCGATCAACTCGGCGTGAAGGCGGGTCATATCTATGGGGTAAAGAAGTTGCAATTCAACGGCAACGACTTTGGCACCATCGTGATGGCGTCTCATGCTGAAGCACCTTAACGGAGGTTAACTATGGCTACTTTTACAGCAAGTGAGTGGACCTCAGAAGTGAAAGCGGTACACGCCGGTATGCAGTGCAAGTCCGGTGTTATTGCAGCGGCCGTCACAGGCGCGGCAAGTTCTGTTTTCAAACTGGTTAAGGTTCCAAACGGAGCAACCATCGTCGATTACATTTGGTGGATCGACGATGCGGCGGCCAATCAGACCTATAAATTGGGTCTGCGGTTGCCTATCTCTGATACTTTCACCCTCACTGAGTCGGCCTTATCGACTAGCATTTCGCTATCTACAGTGACAACACCTCACCGTGGCAGCATAAAGTTGCCAATCAAGGTGAGTCTCACCAACAACGCCATCCAACAGTGGGCATGGATTGAAGCAGTCGCAGCGATAGCCATATCGGCAAGCGCTACGCATCGCTTTACCGTGTTCTACACGATGGATGATTCATAGGGGTTAACCCTTAACAATGAGTCTGAAACCCCCTCTTCGGAGGGGGTTTTCTTTGGGGGGAGAATGAAACTATACGATTGGAAAGACCTTTATAGTGAAGCGCAAGCCTTACATGAAAAAGGAAATTTAATCGAGGCTGAGAAAAGATACAACGCAATTTTGAACCGGCAAATAGCGAATAGTGGACTGTTGTATTTGCTAGGTTCGTTGAACATGCAGAAAGGGAATAATGGATTAGCTATAATTCTGCTTGAAAAGTGTCTGGAAGACATGGGCCAATTCCCGGAAGCGTGGAACAATTTAGGGATTAGTTACAAGAAAGAATTTTTCAAGGAACAGGCGGCGGCATGTTTCCAAAAAGCCTGGGAGATAAATCCCGATTGTGCTGATTATCCGTCTAATTGCGCTGGTTGTTATATCAACGAGGGCGAGCCGGAAGTAGCTATTGAGTTGTGTAACAAGGCTTTAGAGATTGATCCCGAACACCAACAGTCCAAGTGGCACAAATCGTTAGCCTTAATGGAACTCCAGCAGTGGAAAGAAGGATTCGCACTTTATGAGGCGCGGTTTGCCGGGGTTTTCCAGGGAACGGGAAGTGATATTCCCAACATGCGCAATTATGCCAAAAAGGGAATGACGCCGTGGTGGGATGGTAAGGCAAAGGGTTTGGTTGCTATTCATGGGGAACAGGGGATTGGTGACGAGGTTTTATTCGCCACTTGTTTTGCTGCAGCGTTGGAATCCGGAGCAGAGTTGGTTTTCGAGTGTACTCCGAGAATGGAAGGATTATTCAACCGTTCGATAGATTGTAAAGTTATAGGAACGAACCGGTTGGATGGTTCTGAATGGAAAGGAGATAGGACGGTAGATTACAAATTAGGGGTTGGTTCTTTCGGCAACCTGTACCGTTCTGAAGGGAACATTCCTGGGACGCCTTATCTGATTCCTGATCCTAAGTTAAAGAAATATTATGCCAAGAGGCTTAAAAGTCTTGGGGCCAGACCAAAGATAGGCATCGCATGGCAGGGGGGTGTACCCAGTACCCGAGTTGATCTGAGAACCATTCGGTTAAACGAGTTTCAGTCGATTATCGAGCAGGAAGCGGACTTTATCTCGTTACAGTACACACAGCCAGCCAAGGAAGAAGTGATGGCTTTCAAGGCCGAAACCGGGTTACGGATCATCCATTGGAAGGATGCTGCTGAAGCAAAGGATATGGACCATTACGCGGCCCTGGTCTGTAACCTCGACTTGGTAATTTCCGTTTGTCAGACTGCAATTCATATTTGCGGTGCCTTGGGGGTTCAATGTCTATGTCTTACCCCTTATGCGCCTGCGTGGAGATACGGAGTAACCGGCGATTTCCCGTGGTATCAATCGGTAGATTTGATCCGCCAACAGAAAGGGGATACGTGGGAACCGGCAATTAATTACGCGGCGCAGAAATTAGCGGCGTGTTTGAAGACGGGTGATTTCTCTAAAGTCATTACCGGGAAGTCCATCATTGCTGGACAAGTCCCGTTGGTGGCAGTAGCGCAATGATCTCCGAATATTACCGGAACCAGAATGAGGAACTACACCGGTCAAACGAACATTACGGTACGAGTGGCAGGAAGTTCGCCCCGATGGTCGGTTCCTTGTGCAAGGAATACAAAACGAATGATGTGTTGGACTATGGGTGCGGTAAGGCCACTTTAGCCGAAGCATTGGGGCCATATGTCAAGAATTATGATCCTGCGGTCCCTCGGTACAGTGCGCGTCCCGTCCCGGCTGATTTTGTGGTTTGTACCGATGTTATGGAACACATAGAAAAGGAATTTCTGAGAGAGGTTCTTGATGATATTTCCGATTTAACCAAGAAGATTGCATTAATCAGTATCGCTTCACGTCCAGCGTTGAAGTTTTTACCGGATGGTCGGAATGCGCATTTAATCCAAGAACCTTACGAATGGTGGATGCCTCTTTTGTGGGATAGGTTTTCCATCATCCTGTTTGAGAACCTGCACAACAAAGAATACATATTCTTATTGGGGAGATTATGATAGTAGACCGTATTGATGCGGTAACGAAAATAACGCACCGGCAGTCTTATTTACCGGCACCGAAGTCAGTCAAGATCGAATTGAGTCCACGGTGTAATTACAAGTGCGGGTTTTGTGCTTTACGGACCCGTGAGGAACAACCGAAGAAGGACATGGACTTCTCTTTCTTCAAAAGAATAAGCAAGGAGATGCGTGAAGCTGGCGTCGAGGAAATAGGGTGTTTCTTCCTGGGCGAGAGTTTCATGAATCCTGAACTCCTGGTCAAGTCGATAGGGTATTTGAAGAAATCATTGGGATTCCCGTATGTCTTCTTAACGTCGAACGCTTCTCTTGCCACGGCGGTATGGGTTGAACGTTGCATGGAAGCCGGTCTGGATTCTCTGAAGTGGTCGGTCAACGCTTATGATCTAAAGCAGTTCGAGAAGATCATGGGGGTGAAGAAACGGTATTACGAAAAGGCTTTCGAGAACATCAAAGATGCCTGGGGTATCAGGGATCGAGGCGGATATGAGACGGGTTTGTATGCCAGTTCCATCAAATACGATGATGTGCAGGTCGATGAAATGGAAAAGGTTCTGAACGAGAGAGTACGTCCGTATGTCGATCAGACCTATTTCCTGCCCCTGTATTCGATGGGGGCCTTTGCCACACAACGGGAAGAGGAACTGGGATATCGCCCAACAGCGGGCAATCAGGGCCGTATAGGTGCGCTTAGGGAGCCGTTGCCTTGCTGGAGTGCTTTCACGGAAGGTCACGTTCGATCAGACGGTGGTTTAAGTGCCTGTTGCTTCGATGCTGGTGGTCAATGGGTGATGGGCGACTTGAATCAGACTTCATTCATGGATGCATGGAACTCCGATAAGTTTCAACGCTTGCGCCAAGCGCATTTAATCAAGGATGTTTCGGGGACCATATGCGAGAAGTGCGTTGCATACAGTTAGAATATTTATCGGATACGACCCCAATGAAACGGTTGCATACCATGTGTTGTGCCATTCTTTGCTGGAAACGGCGACTTATCCGGTAAGTATCACTCCTATCAGGTTGACGCATGTTAGCCGTTGGTTTAGCCGGGAACGGTTGCCGATGCAGTCCACGGAGTTTTCGTTCTCACGGTTTTTAGTCCCGTTCCTTTGCAACTACGAGGGATGGGCGATATTCATGGATTGTGATTTCCTGTGCTTTGAGGATATCTACAAGCTGTGGCAGACGAAAGACGAGAAGTACGATTTGATGTGCGTCCAGCACGATCACCACCCCAAGGAGAGGACAAAGTTTTTAGGTGCGTTGCAGACTCAATACGAAAAGAAGAACTGGTCTTCTCTGATGATGTTCAACAACGAACGGTGCCGGAATCTTACAAGGTTCTATGTCAACCGTGCATCCGGGTTGAGTTTGCACCAGTTCGAGTGGTGTGAGGGAGAGATAGGCAACATTGATAAAAAGTGGAATCATCTCGTCAATTACACCGATTATGATCCAGCGCCTTTTATGGTTCACTACACGGAAGGTGGACCTTACTTTAAAGAGTATGAAGGATGCCAGTATTCAAACGAATGGTTTGCAACTAAGCAGAGGATGGAATATGCGGCGCAGACAAGCACACCAGCTACAGGCTGAAGCGGAAAAGAATGTGGTTGCCAATGCTCATTTGGCAAACATGAAAATGGCGAAGGTTGATTTAACGACAGAGAATACTCTGCCGCCAAAAACACTGGGTCGGGGGTATTGTAGACATTGTAGTAAGTATATTGGTAAGGGGATTTATTTCCATGAGAAGCATTGTAACGTGAGGACTATTTAGGTGGCGACTTCGGGTTCAACTGACTACAACGTCTCACGAGATCAAATCATCGAGGCAGCGTTGAGAAGGATTGGCAGGCTTGACCCCAATCAAACCCCTCGACCTACCGATACGGATACGTGCGCGGAAATTCTCAATGAGTTGTTGAAGAGTTGGAACAACACTTTCATGGGGTTGCAGTTATTCACCACGAAACAAGGATTCCTTTTCCTGGAGCAGAGCAAGACGGTTTACGATGTTGGGCCAAGCGGAGATCATGCGACGACGAGTTATACAGAGGTAGCGGCGCAGTCTACGGTCAGCAGTACTAAAGTTGTCCTCCCTAACGGACCGTGGGCAGCAGGACAGAATATTGGGGTTATCAATGTCTCCGACAATACGCAGTGGTCTACCATTGCTTCTGTATCGAATTCCGTTACAGTGGTCATGGCGGATACTTTGACCACAACGCTATCTACTTCAGGCGTTGTCTTCGTCTATACGGACAAAATCCCCCGTCCGGTAGACGTGATCAGTATGACGTTGGCCTTTCATGAAGGGTTCGATGATGAAGTCTCGTACATGAGTAAGGAACGCTATAACAATATCTACGATAAGAACCAATCCGGCGAACCCACCCGGTATCATTACGAACCGTTGCTGACCAACGGGCGGATATATTTTAATTATCAGGCCACCGATTTTCATGATGTCGTCAAGTTCGATTTCCGCAGACCATTCGAGGATTTTGACGCATCAACGGACAACCCGGACATACCGCAGGAATTGATCCGCGCCTTGAAATGGAACTTAGCCTCTGAGATCGGCATTGAATTTGGTATCCCGGAGAAGAGACAGAAACTTATTGAAAGCAAAGCAGGCAGCGCGTTGTTAGAGATACGATCCTTATATTCAACATCCCCGAGAACGTCCCAACAGGCATATGGTAGAGAGGTAAGACCATGAGGCGAGTATTTTTCACAACTTACACTCCTTCCATAAAGGCGGATGGGACGATCAATGCGTTAGGGACCGTAGCCTTCGATGCTGCGGGAACCAGCACGGACAAGAACACTTTTTCTAATTATTCCTTAACTGCCACGAATTCAAATCCAGTCACTTTGGATTCTGCCGGGAAAGCGGATATCTATCTTTTGGAGAATGGACTCTATGATGTGACTATTCTTGATGCTTCGGGGTCTGCCGTCGATACGCATTCCTTTCTAGGGGCGGACCTCAGTCCGTCCAGTGCGGACCTACAAGAGAATATGCTGAGTAACCCCAGTTTCGAGAACGCAGGGACTCCTCCTGAAGCGGTTAAGAACTGGACTGAGACGGACCCCGGTGCTTTGATTACCAGAGATATCGCAGATCAGTCGCACGGAGCGGCGAGTCTAAAATTTACTTTATCTCAAAACTCCGAAGAGTTTGTAACGTCCGATGCTTTTGCTGTTGAAGAGTTGTTGGATTTGCTTATTGATTTCGACATTATTGCGAATAATGCAACGGCTAATCCAAAGATAGACATTAATTGGCTGGATAAGGACCAATCCTCCATATCCACAGCCACTTTATATAGTGGGGATCTCGGGACTACGGAAACCTCGTGGACAAGGAAGGTCGCTTTTTCCGCCACCCCCCCTGCAACGACAGCACACGGCAAGTTAATTGTTTATGGCAACGCACATGCTACGCAATTCACCACTCAGTTTGACAATCTCAAATTATATCAACTCACATCAACTTTAGCTGGTGCTTACCCTGGGCAAGCTGTAAGAAGTCAGTTCACTTTTAGTTCAGTTACAGCAATTACCATATCTGCCGGGTCATACCATCATGCCGGAACGGTTGATCAAACATTAACCTGGAACTCTCTAATTACATTTACTGCCGGATCAGGCGGATCGAATGGTGATTCGACTAATTTGGGTGCCAGTGAACAACATCATTTCTATATAGATGATTCTAAGGTTGTAACATTGGGAACGAATATCTTAACTGCGTCAGAGTTTATAAACTCGACAACGGCCCCAACCTGGTCTGAATCCAAGCATGGATGGTACAACGGTTCGGACAGGTGTATTTTCGGATTTAGAACAGACGGGTCCAATCAAATACTGGAATTCTTCCATGAAAAAGAAATGGTGGTATACGCAACTGATATAGAAGACCTTGCCGCAACGAATTTGGCCGACGCATCATTCACGCCAGTGACTTTATCTATCCCGAAGTTTGCCATACGTGCGCAAATATATGCTGAATCCAGCGCGACTCCAGGTTGGCATTGGGAGACTACGGGTCAGGTTGATGGGACGGGCCATACTTTGATCAGTAATCAGGAAAAAGACAATATTACTGCCATCATTACAGATGGTTCGCAAAGTGTAGGATTCAAACCGGATGCCGCCGGCGCAGAGACATTAAAAATAGACACCCAAGGGTGGTATTTTGGGAGGGGGATTTAAATGTTTATCGTATATGAATCGGCAACCGGATTGATTGTTGGTGGTCCGTTAGATCGGCAGGTGGATGCAGACGCTATTGCAGCAGTGACTCCTGGGCAGGCTGTTCTTTCAGTAGTTGAAAAGCGTATAAACAGAAAAGAATGGCGCGTTGATCTTGCCACCCTGACGTTGCGTAACTGGACCGCTTTAGAAACACAAGCGGCGAATGCGGCGGAAGCGGCGGAAAAGGCGGCTATTCAGGGACGCAAGGATAAGGTCAGGGATGATAAAGGTACGGGTAATGCGGTCCCTGATATCAAAGACAGACTGGATGATCTCATTTCAGTACTGCAAGATAATGGAACCATCCCAACGTGAGTATTCCTGCTCCGTTCATTGGGAAGACGTATGACAATACCTTTCTTCTGGCAGAGCAACAACGATGTGTGAACTGGTTCCCCAAAGGAAATACATTAAGAGCGAAACCAGGATATGACACCTGGACAGTCACCGGAGAGGGACCGATACGAGGTTGGGAACATCACAAAGACGTTCTTTTGGTTGTCTCCGCTACGGAAGTCTATAGTGTGTCCAAAGGGGGTTTTGCTACTAAAATTGGAGAGTTAGCCACTGACATTGGGCCGGTACAGATTGCTTCCAGTGGGTTTGATGGGAACGAGGCTTTGTTCACAGATGGCAAGGAAGGGTATGTATGGGACGGGAGTAAACTAATTGTTGCTACCGGGCTACCCAATAATCCCCATCATGCTTTGTTTGATAATGGCTTTTTCGGAGTCATTAAGGGGGATTCAGCCGAATTTTACAAAGCGACTAATCCCTTCGATGCAATCAATTGGGCCGGCGAGTTTGCGACCATAGAGCAGTCTCCAGATAAAGTGGAGGCGGTTTTGGTCAACAGGAACGATCTGTGGATGTTGGGGGAAAGATCATTGGAGGTATGGTTTTATTCTGGCGAGGCTTTCCCGTGGAATCCCAACAGAAGTGCATTTCAGGATTATGGAATAGCGGCACCGGAGACATTGACCAAGTTCGATAACAATGTTGCATGGCTGGCAGATTCAGGAGAAGTTGGAAGGATAGCGGTTAAGACGCAGGGGTTTGCGGTGCAGAGGATAAGTAATTCCGTTATAGAAAAAGAGTGGCAGAGTTACGAGAAGATTTCGGACGCAACTGCGTGGAGTTTCAAGTTTCCGGGATTAGGGCAATTCCTGGTATTTCAGTTTCCTTCAGGAAACGCAACCTGGATATTTGATGCTGAAGAGGGACAGTGGCACGAATGGCAGGCGTGGCATCCAATGGGAGCAAAGCGCAGGCATACGGGTAAGTATTTTGTGCATTTCGATGGGCGGTATCTGATATCTGATCATTACAACGGGAACATCTATCAACTGAAGGATACGCTTTTTCAGGATAACGGCGTTCATTCGGTAAAGAAGAGAATGGGGCCGAACTTGATCTCAAGTCGAAACAGCATTGTTTACAGTTATCTGGAATTGATCATGGCGGTAGGGGTGGGTAAGGCGGGAAGTGAAGACCCCAAGGTAAGGTTGAGTTATTCAGATGATCGTGGACATGTATGGTCAAATTTCCAGGAACACACGTTAGGCGGTATCGGTAACAGGATGGAGCGCGTAGGGTTCAGCAGATTAGGTTCAAGCAAGGAAAGGATATTCCAGGTGGAGGTAGCGAGTGATGTTGAGACAACCTTAACTGATTCCATTATGCAAGTGGAAGAAGGGATGCTTTGAGCAAGATTGCCAAGTCCAGGGTATCACGCATCCCTTTCGAGGAATTGGAAGAGAAGGGACTGCCACAATTAGCGCAGTGGTTGACTCGTTTGCATGATGATTCGTTGCGCCAGACCAGGACTTTCTTTATCAGTTTCACATCAACCTTTACTGCCGTGGCGAGTTCGATAACCAATAAAGAAAGGACGGTTAAAGGCGTTGTTCCTGATGATTTGATTTCAATTGCCGAACCTTCCAAGGCTAGTGGTTCTGCCATGATCATTGGTGCATATTCCAGCGCAACGGATCAGGTAACTATTCGGTTTGGTAATTTTACTGCGAGCGGGGCAAAAGTTCAGCCAAAGGTATACAAGATTAAAGCAACGAGGTTTTGATATGGCATGGGTCAGTATTACGGAATCCAGGGGTTTAGTTAAACATCCAATAGACGATACATACGTTCCTATGCTGGATGTACGAACCTCGCATTTGGTATCAATGTCCACGTCTTCACAATTGAGTGCTGCTTTTAGCAATGCCACTACGATTGTGACTATCATTTCCACGGAAGATGCGTTTATTGCCATTGGGGCCGCGCCGACTGCAACAACGGCGAGTGGCGCGTTTTTGAAGTCAGGTATTTATGTAACCAGACCGTGTAATCCTTCGGATAAGATTGCGGTTATCAATGCTGCGTAGGGCAAAAGTAGAAGATATTCCGGTATTAAGACAGATGGGAGAAGAGTTTCTATCTTATCTTAATGCGCCATTCCCAACAAATTTAGACAAGGCTATGAAGTTTCTTGAAAATGCCATCAGGGAAGAAACCGTTGTATTTTTAGTGAGTGATGTAGATGGCATCAATGGTGTTATTTGTTTTGTCGTTTGTGACAGTTTTTTAGGAACTTTGGTTGGGCAGGAATTATTTTGGTGGGTGAATACAGAGGCAAGAAAAACCGGTGTAGGGAAAGAACTTTTAGTCGAGGCGGAATTGATTGCAATGGAGATGGGGGCAAAGGCATTTGGCATGATAGATATCAAAGATGACATGGCTGAATATTACGGAAGGATGGGATATCGCTTTTCAGAAAGAACATATTGGAAGGGTATATAAATGGCTATTGCAACAGGAACAGGACTAGCAATCGCGGGTGGTGCTACTTTACTGGGAGGTATTTTATCTCGACGATCATCCCGTGGGGGTCAGCAAGCATCGTTACAAGCCATCAGTGATGCAAAGATTCAGTCGGATCAGTTAATTGCCGCAGCCAATGTAGAGGCTGCTGGTCTTATTGCTGCTGGTAATGAGGCGGCAGCGGCAGCAACTATTGAAGCGGCCAAGATAGCGTCAAACGCATTGTTGCAAGCAACGAACGCTTCTATTGCGGTGCAGAGAGAATTCGCGCAGAGGGCAAACAGGGTCTTACAGCCGACAATCAAACAGGGGCGTTTCGCGCAGAACGAAATTGCTTCGATGCTGGCGATTCCTAACTCGAAAGGCAATCTGGTCCCGTTTGATATCTCAAAACTGACGAGTCTGCCTTCATTCCAGACCGGTATCCGAGGGATAGAGAATACTGCGGTAGGGAAGAAACTTTCTACCCAACAGGCAGAGAGAGCGGCTTTGTTCGGTGCAGACTTTTTTGGACAGAGAGTTGGACAGTTGCAGGACTTTGCCCAGTTCGGAGCTAATGCTGAGAATACCTTGGCAAGTGGTTTGTTTGGGACTGGTGCAAATCTCGGGCAAACGAATCTCAATCTTGGGCAGGGTCTTGCCAATGTCGCTCAAAATCAGGGTAATTCTCTAGCCAATATCTTTACGCAAGGCGCAAATCAGCAGGCGCAGTTGGGATTGAATACAGCAAATGCTTTGTCGAATAATGCACTTGGGTTCGGTCAAGCGGCAGGCCAGACAGCGGCCAATCTTGGTGCTATTGATGCGAACTTTTTTAATCAATTAGGCAGTTTGGGCAATCTCGCTTTGTTTGCTTCAAGACCGCCAACCTCTTCCGGCACTCCAATCCCGGTGTAACCAGTAGGTAATTATTATGGCATTTCCAGTAGTTCAACCTGTTCAGTTACCGCAAGGTGGAAACAATATTGCCCAATTGTATCTCAAGGGGTTGGCGTTACAGCAACAGCAACAGCAGTTTGAGGCCAATCAACAGCAACAGCAACAGACTAATGCTTTAAATGAACGTAGAACTTCTGTATTGGAACAGCAGGAAGGGAGGTTGCAGGGTGCGCAGGATATAAAGCAAGAGCAAGCCAAAGTTCAACAGCAATTCATGCAAAAGTTCCTTACCGAAAGTGGGAAATTTGCAAACAATCCAGATATGCAAGGCGCAATTATTGGCGCATTTGGCGTTAGTAAGGAATTTGGATCGTCAATTCTCCAGTTAGCGTCTGGTTTAGACCAGATGAAGACAAGGGGGCAGGACAGGGAAGTAAAGGCATTCCAACAGTCTATGCAGAAAGTGATTGCGCAATTGCGCAGTGGGACATTAAAGCTGAGTGGTATTAAAAATCAGGCTGTGCGCAGTTTTATCCAAGATAATATGAACGCCGAAATTGATGAAAACGGTATCGTCCAACCGTTCCCACCGGAAGGGATGCTGGCTTTAGATCAAATCGCCGGTTTCAAAACTGGCACTACTGAATCAGATATCGCAGCGGGGACTTTGCAGCTAGGCAAGGGCGAAGAGACGGCTTTAAGAACAGCGGAAGTAACGGCTACGAATTTTATAGGTACGGTAGGGGAGGCGCTTACACTTCTTGAAAAGAATCCGAATATAAATACATTCCTTGCCGGTGCAGCTTCATTAACCAATACGTTACAACAAGAAGTAAAGGCATCTGCTAAACAATTCGGTATTAAGTTAGACGTAGTTAATCCGACAACATATGCAAAAGACTTCGATAGCTTAGGCATCCAGAATGTGAGGATGAAAGCTATTGTGACTTCTCTAGCTTATCAACGTGCTAAAGCGGCTGATCCAGGGGGTAAAATAACAGAGGCAGACGTAAGAGCAGGAGTGCGCGAATTAGGCGGATCATCCTCAGATCCGCGTGCGTTTGAGACGACTTTGCGCGATATAGCGAATAGGACGGCTCGGGGATTTATAACGGATTTCAATGTGCGCAATAAAGGCAAGGTTGAGTTCCAGGGCGACCTTGGAATAAGTCAATTGCCGGGTTCTTCTATTTCTCCACAGGGTAAAAAAGCAGAAGATTTAGAAGGGTGGGATTTACTTACCCCCGCAGAAAAAGAGGAATTCCGGAGATTGCAAAATGCCGAGTGAGGCTTTGTTAGAACTGCAAAGATTGCGTCAAACGCAAGGGCAACAAGGGAGTGAAGCACAACAGGAGTTGGCTCGATTGCGTCAGGCGCAAGTTCAAACACCTACGGTTTCAGAATTCGGAGGTCCATTGGAAGAGGCGGAAGGTTTGGGTGAGACTGCCTTACAGATTGGTACAGGTATGTTGGCGGAACCTATCGCGGGATTATTCGGTATTGACGCGGCGTTGACCCCTGGTGGCGAAACTGGACCGCAGGCTATTGAGAGAGTCAGGGAAGAACTGACCTTTCAACCAAAAACTGCTATTGGACAGCGTACAAGTCAAGCAATAGCAGCACCGTTCCAGGTTTTAGATGACGCCGTTACTCGTTTTGCTGAAATAGCTGGTGCGGGCAACCCAATAGCGCAAACTGCTGTTAAAACGGCGATACTGACATTGCCCATGCTGTTTGGTATAAAAACGGGGGTTCCAAACAAAATAAAAATAAACAGGGCAATCAAGAAAGTAGAAAAGGAAGCAAATGCTATGGGGATAGATTTAGGTTCCCATGACATTAGACTTCAAATTGCCGAAGCTGGGAAGGATAGAACTTTTGACGTAAAGAGTGCCGGGGTGCAGGAACTTCAAGCAGGTCTTATAGAAAAATTCACCATAGCAAAAAACAGAAACGATGCTTTATTCACGGAAGCTAGAGGAACAAACGCAAGCGTAAGGGCGGCTTCGTTTGAAGAGTTAAATTTAACAACTAGATTAGCTCTTTCTAGTCGAGATTTGAAACGAATGTCTTTTGTTACAGATAGGCTAAGTGAAATAGAGTCAATGGCAAATTTGCCAGTAGGCACGCGCATAAAATTAAATGCAATATCTAAATTCAGAGAACGATTGAATAATACCAGACCCCCTAAAACAGACCTTAGCCAAAATGCGGCGTTGAATATTATTAAATCAAAACTGGATGAGTTTCTGGACGGGCAATTTAATCAGGACATGATATTAGGTGATCCTGAAGCATTGCAGGCATGGAAGTCAGCAAGAGCAAGCAATACGAAATTCAGAGCAAATTTCAGAGATATTAAAACGATACGTCAATTGGTAGAGAGGGAAACAACGCCTGAACAAGTCAAGTCATGGATAATTGGTGCTTCTAGTGTCAATGCTAAAAAAGAAGCGGCATTAGTTGTAAGAAAACTAAAAGAGATTCTTGGCGAAGACAGTCCAGAGATTACTGCGCTTAGACAGGAATATTTGTTCGATGTGATTGAACCATTGATGAGCGAACCGCCAAACTTCAATAGGTTTCTCGCCAATTACGATAAAAGCATCAAAAACAATCCTAGCCTCATAAAAGAACTTGCGCCATTTTCCAAAACAGCCGCTGATAAATTGGCGAAAATTTCCAGAGCAACGGAAAAACTGGGAGTTAAGGGGCAATTATCAATTCCTGATGTGGATTTAAGCAGATTAGGTGCTGTCTTTATGTTTGGTCATAAACTGGCAAGAGCGGCAATGCGAGTAAGTATTGCACGATCTACATTTGATTTTCTTAGGGGTGCTGGTGGGCAACGCAAGAAACTATTGCAAGAATTATCTGGATACAACCCAAACACGCCGATAGTTCCTAGAAGGACAGTGGCATATTCCGCCATTATCTCACAAGAAGTAAGCGATAGGTTCGGGGTGAAAGAACCCGCTACAAAGGTTCGGCCCGATGCGCAAATTTTCGATGTGTTAATACCCTAATGCCTCCCTTCCTTCCGAATTATCTCATTGGTTTTGCTGGAATAGGCATAGCGGGTCTTGGGGGTGAGCAACCGATTATTGTGTCTCCTGCAGGGAGTCTTTTATTGGAGACCGGGGGGACCGATGCGCTTTTACTGGAAACCGGCGGAACCGACGCTTTGTTATTAGAGGGTTAATATGGCATCAAGTAAACTATCCACATTGGCGGCGGTAACGACTCTTGCTGACTCGGATGAACTATATGTAAACGATGCTTTAGTCTCGAAGCGGATAACCCGTGCGAACTTACGCACCAGCATGGCTCCAGATGCCGCTACAACGACTGCGGAAGGCATTATAGAGATTGCCACGGGGGCGGAGACAAACACCGGTACAGACGCAACCAGGGCCGTCTCACCCGATGGTTTGGATGACTGGACAGGTTCAGCACAGGTAACGACTGTAGGGGTGCTGGCAAGTCCCGTTCTAACCACTCCACAGATCAATGACACTTCAGCAGATCATCAATATGTGGTTGCTGTTAATGAGTTGGTTGCTGATCGAACCGTCACTCTCCCATTATTAGGGGCTGCGGATGAATTCGTTTTCAAGGATCATGCGGTCACTTTAGCGAACAAGACCTTTACGGCACCCGTCTTAGGCACTCCTGCCAGTGGCAATCTAAGCAACTGTACCGCTTATCCCGGTGATGCTTCGCTCGTTACCGTTGGCGCTTTGGACACAGGTTCGATTACTGCCAATTTCGGCAATATTGATATTGGTGCGTCCACCTTGCCACCACGGGGACTTTAGCAGCGGGTGTTGGCACATTAACCTCCCTCAATTTAACGGCTGATACCAATCAGATCGTATTGGATTCTGATGCAGGCGTAGGCGTTACCACTACTATTACAGACAGTGCAACGGCAGCAAGAACAGTCACCTTACCGGATGCCGATGGTACGCTTATTTATTCTGGTGGCGCGTTTCACGATGGGTTTTCTGATTTTGTAGCGAACGAACATATAGATCATACCGGCGTCACCATAACCATTGCTGCAACGGCGAATGAGACGACTGTTGCTGAAGGTGCGCAGGATATATCCGCATCAAGAACTTTCACCGTAGGTATCGCGGATGATCCGATACTTCCTGGTACGGGTGGTGTGGAGATACCACAAGGGACTACTGCGCAGAGATTAGCCAATGAAGGCGCACTCAGGGTCAACACCACAACAGGAACCACGGAGATATTCCGGGGTGCAGCATGGGTTGATCTGGAAGCTGGTGGCGGAATAGCTAGTGTGGCGGCAGATGCTACGCCACAGTTAGGCGGTAATCTGGATGTCAATGGCAATTCCATTGTATCCGCTGCGGGTGCTGATATTGCTGTCACGCCTGATACAACCGGCGACGTTATACTGGATGGATTGAAGTGGCCGCAGGCAGATGGCACTAATGGTCAGGTTTTAAAGACGGATGGTGCCGCACAGTTATCATGGACGGCTGCCGGTGCTGGCGATCTTCTAGCGAATGGCACCATACCTCTCAGTGCAAACTGGGATGTCGGCGCGTTCACCATTACTGGCACTCAGTTCATATCTGATATTGCAACCGGCACTGCACCATTTGTTGTTTCCTCCACCACGGAAGTTGCTAATCTACAGGCAGCAACAGTAGGCACAATTGCTGGACTCGCGCCTGATACAGCCACGACCCAAGCTACACAAGCCGCGATAACAACCGCTGCCAATCTGGTAACGGTAGGTGCTTTAGACGCAGGTTCGATAACCGCGAACTTCGGCGCTATCGACAACGGAACGTCGAACGTAACGACCGGCGGGATACTTAAGGTAGACGTAGATGGAACTGCCACCAATGCGGCGGGTTCTCTCACCTTTGGCGCGGGTAATGATTGTTCCGCTTTCTTTGACGGGACCAATCTTGTCCTGGAGATTAAGGGAGGCAACTCTACTACACCGGTAGGGTATCAAATCACGCAGGAGTTCACTGCTGGTGAAGCGGTAGTCGATGGCGATCTGTGCTATCTCAAATCGGATGGCAAGATGTGGGAGACGGATGCCAGTGCGGTTGCCACAGCCAAGGGTCAGTTGGTAATTGCAATGGCGACCATAGCGGCTGATGCTACTGGTAAGTTTCTGGTGAAAGGGAGTTATACAACAACTGGCTTGACTCAAGGTTCAGAGTATTACATCAGTGAGACAAAGAACAACATTACTGCAACTGCACCAGTAACGGCTAGTGCAATTGTAAGAATTGTTGGGTGGGCGCAAAGCACCACCGTACTTAATTTTGATCCCGATGGGACGTATATAGAAATATGAGTATAGTCACCAGTGCAATAATTGAGGATACACTGCACACACCTACTAGACGTGAGTTGCGCTATCTTTTTACTGACCATGTGAGTCGCACGCACCACATTCGCAAGATAGTCGGTGGTGCTGCTTTTGATGAGGTGGCGGATTTAATAGTTGTTGCGGCACGGTTGGAAGATCAGTTAGATGAGGGTGAACTGATAAGATCAGAAAAGAGAGTGATGCGTGGTGAGGATGCTTTGTCAGTGGTGCAAAATCCGATACATTCCACAGATAAGAAAATTGCCAAGTACCTTATTCGCAAAATGATGCGGGCGGGTAAATCGGATGATCCAGCAAGAAGAGAAAAGGCTATTTTTCTGGCGATTGTATTAAAGCCTTTGGTTGATTGGATGAAAGCTAATTTAACCAACGCGCAAATTCGTAATTTCCTCGACATCACCAACCCGCAATTGGTTGCTATGAACAATCGGTTGAACAAGGTGTACTTGCATCATGCCGATTTGATCTCTTTTCTTGATACTTTCGAGGATTGGGAATAATGGCAGCGTACTACTATGTCAAAGATACCGGGACTTCTACAACCGATACGGGGCGATATGCCACTCAGCAAACAGGAACTTTCGCAGGATTAGGCACTGCAAATTATTACGCCAGCATTGAAACTGCTTTGGCGGCAACCACTGCGCCGGTTGCGGGAGACTTCATTTTAATTTCGGACCTATCCACTCACACCTATGGGGCGGGTGATAAGATTATTAATAATGGCCTGCACTTATCTCTCGCGCTAAATCTTTTGTCTGTAGACGATGGCGTGATAGAGAATTATAAAAAAGCAACCGCCGCACAAGAGAAAACGCCGAATATTGGTGATGATTTTTCGTTTCGGGGTTGTTGGGCGATGTATGGGGTGTACCTCAGTGCTGGTCAAAATTTACAAATAATTCCTGATGTTGAAGAAGATTCGTTTTATGCGAAGGATTGTAAATTTGAATACGATGATGGTGAGAACCTACTTATCGGGGCGTCCGAAATTGCCAATAGTTTAGTGCTTCAAAGTTGTCAATTTGATGCTTCTACAGCAACTTCTACCAATCAACAATCAATGCTTCTTGCTGGGGGAATTTGCGAATTACAGGATTGTGCAATAGGTTCTAATACAGTGCTTACCGCACGAATAATAGGTCTTAATGCGTCTCCTAATGCTAATGTATCTGGGTTGGATACGAGTAGTATAGGCGGCACACCCACAAACTTTGTTACGCAATTAATTGATGAAGTTGGCACAGCGTCTTTTGTTGGTTGTCAGGTGCATTCCAATGTAAGCACTATTGGTTCCGGCGTACAGCAGTACGCAGGGATGCATTTGCAAATGGATTATGTTGCTAACAATGCAGAGACGGGGGAAGAACAGAAACTGCCTGGGTCTTTGTTTGAGCAACCGGACGTTACGAGAACCGGGGGTAGTTCTAACTCATGGAAAATTGTCACTACTCAATGGTGTGATGAGGCATTCCCATTCCGCACTCCTTGGATTACCGGATATTTTGATTCCACAGCAGCCAAGACAGTTGATATTTATATTGCTAACGAAACCGCTACAGATGGTGGAGACTACAACAATGATGAGTTATGGCTTGAGTTAGAATATTTCGGTGCAGCAGGCAACGCACTGTATGATCTGATAACGACAGCCAGGGCTACCCCCTTCGCTACTGCGGCAAATCCACATGACGCGGCAGATGGTAGTACTTGGTCTGGAGGGACCGCGCCGTTTGCTAATATGCATATCTTACGCGGTTCTTGCACACCCGGCCAAGTAGGTCCCTTCCGCGTTAGATTATGCTTCGGTAGAGCAAGTGTAACAACTGATGCGCTTTATGTTGATCCGCTTATAGTGGTGACGTAATGGCTAGAGACTGGAAGGCACCTGCTGGACCGTATGTGCTGGAGGATGGGACTGACGAATACAAACTCCCCGCTGGGCCGTATGTTAATGAGGATCAAGCAGCGGCAGGGGCTGGCTGGACAGGCAAGATAATCGGCGCAACCGATCCCTCAAAAATAAATGGTATCGCGGTAGCAGGAATCTCAAAGGTGAATGGAGTAGCATGAACACCAAGGCGTTTAAGGAACATATTGCAGATTGGTATCAAGTGCTTATCGCCACTGCATTCATTGGTGCGATGGGTTGGGGAGTGTTTCTGTTGTGGGCGGAAAGTAATTTCATGTCGGCCGAAGCGGGGGAAGCATTGGAAGAACGGGTTGAGTCACTAGAGGCTGGACAGCAAGCAATCACTCGTGGATTAAGAGTGTTGCAAGATACTACGGATATCAATGAACAGAACCGGCGACTGGACGCACTGAAGAATACTCGCGCACAACTTAGGACAGCGGAGTTCCAATTACGTAGGATTGTCGAGGGAGGGGACGCCAGGGAATCAGATCGCAAGACACTCAACTCCATCAACAATCAGTTGATAGATATCGAGTCTGAGATAGACCTGCTGGAAGTTCGTTAGTGTTTCGATTCAGTGAGCGGTCAAAAAGGAACTTACACAAAGTAGATGTTGGACTGATCCTGGTTGTCGCAAGAGCGATCACGATCACAGAGATAGATTTCGTAGTGACTGAAGGATGGCGCACGATTGAACGTCAGCGCATTCTTTATGCAAGCGGCGCATCCAATACCATGAACAGCCGTCATCTGGACGGTCATGCCATAGACCTTGCCGCTTTATTATATGGGGAAGTCCGTTGGGACTGGCCTTTGTACGACAAGATAGCAAAGGCTATGAAACAAGCATCAATTGATGTGGGTGTCGCTATTGAGTGGGGCGGTGACTGGTCTGGCAGATTTAGAGATGGTCCGCATTTCCAGCGGCCTTGGGATAATACGTAGGAGAGAAATATGTTTACGAATATAGACAAAGCACTCATTGGATTTTTTGCTGCGGGGGCAAGTGTTTGGACGGCTATGGGGTTTGAAGTACCTGTTGATGATGCCACAATTCGGTGGGTTGCAACCGGCATTGCTGGACTCACAACCGGCATACTTACGTTTTGGATACGCAATAAGGACAAGAAGGAGGAATGAAATGAAAGTCATCATCATCCTGTCAGCGGCATTTATAGTTAGTTGTCTCGGACCTGCAACTGTCAAGGATGAAAATGGAAACAAAGTATCGGTGACCAACCAGGCATTATTTGAAGCGGAAGAGACTGCATCGGAATGTTTAGTGGAGAGTTCCAAGATACATCTTGCAGACAGCACTGCGTTTTATGCTTCTATCACTTCTCTTGCGGAGAACGTTCAATCCCTGTTGATACTCTCACGACAGTACGAACAGGGCAGGACAGCGGCAAGTATTACGGCGGCATGTTTTGCTCCGGTTGAGGTTGTCTTACAGCAAGGCGGATTGACTGACCGGCAGAAGATGAACAGCAACCAGAGGATCATCAGTGGTGCCATTATTGGTGGTGTAACCTATGCCACGCTTAACAGTTTCTTTGGTTCACTGACAGCCATCGCGGCGTCAGGTGCACAATACAACATCAACGGTGCTGGTGGGCGGCAGGTTATACAGAACGATGATCCCATATCGGTTGACAGCGGTTTGACGGCTAATGTTTTTGGTGGCGATCAGACTGTAGAAGGAGGTCAGGCTGCACCCAATACTCCACCTGGAGCCGTATCGGCTAGTGGTACTTCGGGTGACGTGATTGGCAACACTCAGAGTGTGACGATCTCAGGCAAGGACGGCAGTAGCGGACTTTCGATAGGCACCAACAGCAATGATCCGGCAGTATTCACCACCGAGGGCCCCGAGGCAGGCGGTACAGTTAACACAGGCAGTTCGAGTCGGTCTGAATGATCGAACCGGTTTGAATGATTAAGTTTATCCTGTTGATCATCGCACTGAATAATCCGCCTTATGCAGTATCGGTTTTTGATACTGAAAAAGATTGCCTCAATCACATCGAACTAAACAAGAGCAAACTGAAGGAGGTTGACACCATTATCGCGGTGAAGTGTCTGGAAGTGACCTGGGTAGAACACGGAAACGAAATCTGATGCAGTTTTCGGATTTAACCGTCAAAATACTTCCAGGAGGCCACAGGAGGCTTACCACGCCTCTAACTGCCGATCTGAACCCAGAGGTTCACCTAGTCAAAATCATCATCCCCAAGGGATTTGAGACCGATTTCGCATCCATCCCGCAAAGGTTCAGGGGACATATCTCCACTAAAGATACGGAGTTGGCCGCTGTTATCCATGATTACTCCCGCCGACATGGAGAGCTCCCTACACAAGCAGATACCATCAACATCCCCGTATCCAACGAACTTGGAGATCACATCTTCTACGAGATTTTGCGATGGTCAGGCGTCGGGTGGATCAGGGCCAGGGTGTTGTGGATGGGTGTGCGGATTGGGAGCAGTTCGGGTGGGGCAAGAGAACAAAAGTGAGTGATAGTCTACACGCCCCTATGTGGACACTTGCGAATATTTGAGACTGGAGACTACGAACACAGGGATCAGTACGCAGGGATATTAACAGTGCAATGGATGACTCAGGACAGCGTGTATCTATCTGGATTCAAGGGGACGTACAACCGTTCGATTTATGAGGACATCTATCGCAAACTACATTCCCTTGGGGTGCGCCGAGTGTGGTACGAAAAGAACGGGAAACTGACATTCAAATCCTGCTTGGGTAAAACACGGACTTGAAGTAAAACGCACCCCGACGATTTAGGAGTACTATTGCCTAACAACCAAAGTTGTGTCGAGGCGCGTTATCTATCTCCACAATATTTTCTGCCCATTACAAACGTCGCACGTGACAGGTGGATACCACACGGTAGTGGTTGGGTCGGGCTGCTTGTGTATTACACCAGCACCATTGCAGATAGGACATTTGTGCGGAGTCATACCTTGACCGTAAGATGTACTTTGGTTTGTACATTCACGACACAATCCGGTCGTTACATCGCAAAATCTTGATCCACATTTCGCACAGTACATTATCCAAACCCCAATAGTAGTTGATCCATCACATTATCAATATCCTCGCGCTTGTAGGTTGTGAGAATCTTTTTTAGGATAACGTCGATGGTTTTGTTGTACAGAATGTCGAACGTGTCTTCGTCCATGCTTGACCAGGCAATTGAGTCAGCCTCAACACGAAAAGTCTCTTTGCATAGCGAATGATCGATGTGGTAAAAACCGCTCAGTGTTATTAAATCCTTCCTGAACCTCTCAAAATTCTTCTCAGGCTTTTGCCCCCGTACATCTATGCTGCTTGGTTCCCAGTGATCATAAGCGAACTGTGCCAACAGCCACCACTTTTTAAAGAATGCCTCATTCCTGATTCTCTTCACTTCAACCTGCACCATTGAACCCGTTTTAATCTTGGCGAATGCCGCTACTGCCATATCATCGGCAGGGACTAAGTTACCGAGGTTTTTGGTGCAGTAGATTTTCACTCTATT
>Ga0255052_10000271_pt1 | contig 40709 bp, 41 predicted proteins | sample JV7_2_21_MG_FD_188632 | JGI IMG/M metagenome (GOLD analysis project Ga0255052, IMG submission 188632) | Seawater microbial communities from Jervis Inlet, British Columbia, Canada - JV7_2_21 | ecosystem: Environmental > Aquatic > Marine > Inlet | place: Canada: British Columbia | collected...
TGCAGTCCGTATTGTTCCGGGTCCTGCAAGTCCAGCTCGATGTCCATCGGCCGCCGGCGCTGCGCCGCCAGGTAGTTCTTGGCGGTATTCACAGCAATCCGGTATAGCCAGGTGTAAAACGCGCTATCGCCGCGAAATCGCGGCAAAGCGCGGTATGCCTTGATAAAGGCTTCCTGGCTGATATCCAGCGCTTGTTCCGGGTCACGCACATATCGCATCACCAGATTTACAATTTTGTGCTCGTACTTGAGCACCAACAGATCAAATGCACCTTTGTCGCCTTTTTGAACCCGTTTGACCAGTTCGCTGTCGGTCGATTCATTCGACATGCTGTTGCGTCCGGCCATTTCCGAGACTCAACTGCTCGACACCGGGATAGACCGGCCGGGCTCTTGAAAGTTCTCTCAAAACAGCTGTAGTGATATGCATTATGTGACTCAGTTCGCAGCCGGGGCATGTTAGCAGTTTCAGCCGCTTGCTCCCAAGTGTCGCCAGATCACCTGCAGGTGGCGCCACTCCTCGCTCTGCGCGTTTTTGGCTCGCACCGGCTCAGCGAATCGCAGTCCCTGCCGGGTCTCAAATCTGAGCCACGCATATTTGCGCAAGACAACAGTCCCCGAAACCAGTGTTGCCGGTATCCAGCAGCCATCGCGGTCCAGCAGCTCCACATTGCCGTCATGCCCGATTCGAATACGCCGGCATCGCTTATACCCTTTGGCAATAAGGACCAGCTCACGACCGTTCATGATCAGCCACGCCAGTGCAGTTAGCACGCGCCAAACAGGCGGCATCGACAACGCCAGAATCGTCACCAGCCCGACAGCGGCGGCAGCAATTCCGAACAGTATGACAACCCGCCGCGAGAACGGGTCAGGATTGAGTTCGGTCGAGTATGTGTGCGACGACACGCGCGAGTTCGGCTGCAGGTTGCTCCTTCTGCAACAAGTAGCTCACGAGCTCGGGATCCGGAAGCGCTAAAAGCGCGTGAAACGCCCGTTTATCCGAGTCCGGCGCGCCCTCGTAGCGATTCTCGAGATAGCCCAGCAGCAGTTCGTCAAGTTCGCGCATACCTCGTCTGCATTGCCATTTCAACCTGGAGCTAATCACGACAGTACACCGTGGGAGCGGCTTCAGCCGCGATCGCGACTAAAGTCGCTCCCACAGGAGAATCCGGTGGCCATCAATAACGCCTCTCGGCCAGCATCTTCTTGGTTGCCGCGATTGCCTGCGCCGGATTCAGCTCTTTAGGACAGGTCTGCGTGCAGTTCATGATCGTATGGCAGCGATACAGTCGGAACGGATCTTCAAGTTCATCGAGCCGCTCGCCAGTCGCCTCATCGCGGCTGTCTACCAGCCAGCGATACGCGGCAAGTAACGCGGCCGGACCGAGATAGCGGTCACTGTTCCACCAGTAACTCGGGCAACTCGTCGAGCAACAGGCGCACAAGATGCACGCGGCTGGCTCATTGATCAGTTCCTGATCCTCTTTGCTTTGCAAACGTTCCTGGTCAGGTGGCGGCGGCGTGCGCGTCCGTAACCATGGCTTTATAGACGCGTATTGCGCGTAGAAATTCGTAAGGTCCGGCACCAGGTCCTTAACGACCGGCATGTGCGGCAACGGATAGATCCTGACATCACCTCGTACACTGTCGATAGAACGCGTGCACGCCAGCGTATTGCCACCGTCGATGTTCATTGCGCAAGAACCACAGATGCCTTCGCGGCAGGAACGACGAAACGTCAATGTCGAATCGATCTCGTTCTTGATCTTGATTAGCGCATCAAGAACCATCGGCCCGCAGCTATCGAGATCGACTTCGTAGGTGTCGATACGTGGATTATCGCCGCTATCGGGATCGTAGCGATACACCGCGAACCTGCGCACGTTTGCGGAGCCGTTCGCCGCATCGAAGTGCTGACCCTTACGGATGCGGGAATTCGGTGGAAGTCGGAATTCAGCCAAGTCAGGTTCCTTTAGTAGACCCGGGCCTTCGGCGGCACCGGTTCAACTTCATCGGTCAAGGTCTCCTGGTGCACCGGGCGATAATCAAACGTCACCTGACCATATTCGTCGACCCAGGCCAGCGTGTGTTTCATCCAGTTCTCATCGTCGCGATCGGAGTAGTCTTCACGTGCATGCGCGCCGCGACTCTCGAGCCGGTTGGCGGCAGACTGAATCGTTGCGGTTGCATTGAGCATCAGGTTTTCCAACTCCATCGTCTCAACGAGATCGGTGTTCCAGACAAGCGATCGATCGGAGACCTTGACGTCACCCAGAGTCGAGAATGTCGCCGTAAGGCGATCAACACCTTCCTGAAGCGTCTCGCCAGTACGAAAGACCGCGGCATGGTCCTGCATGATGCGTTGCATTTCCAGGCGTATCTCGGCCGTTGAGCGACCGCCATTTGCATTCCGCAATTTGTCGATACGAGCGACGCTATCCTGGCCGGCATCGGGCGCCAGCGAAGTGTGATCCGCATCGGGCGTCATTGTCGTGGCACAAAAATGTGCCGCCGCGCGGCCGAAGACGACAAGATCGAGTAAGGAATTCGAGCCCAGCCGGTTGGCACCGTGCACGGATACGCAGGCGGCTTCGCCCACGGCCATCAGGCCCGGCACGACCGACTCAGGATCACCATCCTTGCTCGTGATGACCTGGCCGTTGAAGTTCGCCGGTACACCGCCCATGTTGTAGTGCACGGTTGGCAGGACCGGAATGGGTTCCCGCGTGACGTCGACACCAGCGAAAATTCTCGCCGATTCGGCGATGCCTGGCAGACGCTCTTCGATTACTTCAGGACCCAGATGTTCGAGATGCAGATGAATGTGATCTTGTTCCGAACCCACGCCACGGCCTTCGCGAATCTCAACGGTCATCGAGCGGCTGACAACATCACGTGATGCGAGGTCTTTGGCATTCGGCGCGTAGCGCTCCATGAATCGTTCACCGTCGGAATTCGTCAGGTAACCGCCTTCGCCACGCACACCTTCAGTAATCAGGCATCCGGCGCCGTATATCCCGGTTGGGTGGAATTGCACGAATTCCATGTCTTGCACCGGCAACCCGGCGCGCAACACCATCGCACTGCCATCACCCGTGCAGGTATGTGCAGAGGTGCAGGAGAAATAGGCTCTGCCGTAGCCACCGGTCGCCAGAATGACCTTGTGCGAGCGGAAACGGTGCAAGCGGCCAGTCGCAAGATCAATCGCGACAACGCCACGGCATGTGCCGGCTTCCATGATCAGGTCGACGGCGAAATATTCGATAAAGAACTCGGCATCGTGCTGCAACGACTGCTGATACAAGGTATGCAGCATCGCGTGCCCGGTGCGGTCCGCGGCAGCACAGGTGCGTTGCGCGGTACCCTCGCCGAATCGAGTCGTCATACCGCCAAACGGTCGCTGATAAATCTTGCCGTCTTCGGTGCGCGAGAACGGTACGCCGTAGTGCTCGAGCTCGATCACGGCATCGGGCGCTTCTTTGCACATATATTCGATCGCGTCCTGGTCACCGAGCCAGTCGGAGCCTTTGACCGTGTCGTACATGTGCCAGCGCCAGTCGTCTTCGCCCATGTTACCGAGCGCTGCGCTGATGCCACCTTGTGCTGCAACGGTGTGACTGCGGGTCGGGAACACTTTTGTGATGCAAGCTGTCTTGAAATCGGCCTGTGCCAGTCCGAGTGTTGCACGCAAACCCGCGCCGCCCGCGCCGATGACGACCACGTCATAACTGTGATCGATGAATTCGTAGTCGCTCATGCGCCGCCACCGATTTCAAGAATCGCATATACGGCTACAGCCGCCACTACCACGTGCCCAATTCGGGAAACGACCATTGACGCTCTGTTAAGTCCGGCTGCATGCACATAGTCATCAATGACGACCTGCACTCCAAGATAAGAATGATAGGCCGCAGCCAGACACAACATTGACATCAGGAGCCTGTTGAGCGGCGTGCCTATGAATTCGACCACGATGTGGTGTTCCAGGCTTGGAAGTACGACCAATGATGCAGCGAACCACAATCCGAGCACGACAAGAGCCAGGCCCGTAATGCGCTGACCCCACCAGTGATCCGTTCCACCAGCGGCGTCGCCGAGGCCGGTGAGCGCACGAAGTGAAGCAACGAGCTTCATGACAGCACCATCCAGAAACCGGCCGTGATCAGGACGGCCGCGATGATTACCAACCAGGCGGACGCATTGGCCTGATGTTTCTCAAATCCGCGCCCCGTATCCCAAACGAGGTGACGAATGCCATTCGCCAGATGATAGAAAAACGAGAAGCTCCAGCCGATCAATACGAGTCGACCGACCAACGTCGACATCGCTGCTGCAAATTGCTCGTACTCCGCGGCTCCGGCAGCGGCATTTACGAGCCAGGCAGTCAGCAGGACGAGCCCAGCCGTCATCGCTACACCGGTCACCCGGTGCAGGATCGAAAGGGTCATCGTAATCGGCCAGCGATAGATCGATAAGTGAGGCGATAAAGGCCTTTCAGTATTACTCATAAACTACTGTTATTTATAGTTTTTAATAACTAAAAATCAATGCAGCGACCAGCCTTTTCCCAGTCCCCGTAGCGCGTCGGATCAGGACCCTTGCGGCCCCCTGTTTCTTTCGGTTTTTCAGGTTCCTGAGGCTCTTTGGACTCTTCAGCGTCGACTTTTTCGGTATCCTGTGCAGACATCGCGAGAGTATGCCAGACACAGGAACGAGATGTCAGACCTCCCCTATTCGGCGATCGTCGTCAGCGGCGACGACGCCTTTGACTTTCTGCAGGCGCAGCTGGCGGCTGATCTTCAGCTTGTAAAAGATACTGCACCCACTTTGGCAGCGTGGTGTAACCCGAAAGGACGCGTGATCTGTGTCATGCGCGTGATCGCAACTGGCGACGGCCTCACCCTCATCCTGCCCACTGAGCTTGTTGACGAGGTCGTCCGTCGCCTGACGATGTTTCGCTTTCGGGCGAGAGTGGAGTTCGCCGTGCAAGACGCCTCGGAACAACAGCTCGGCATCAGGAGTTCGTTCGAGGAATGGCGGCTTGATAATCTTCGCACCGGCATACCGGAGATTCTGCAGGCCCAGTCTGAGGAATTCACGCCACACATGCTGAATCTCGACCTGCTCGACGCTGTCAGTGTTGATAAAGGTTGTTACCCGGGCCAGGAGATCGTCGCCCGCACGCATTTCCGGGGAGCAACCAAACGCCGCTGTCTCAGATTCGAAAGCACTGAGCCCGTCTCGCCAGGCGACAAAGTTTCCGACGGCGAGCGAGATGTCGGTGAGGTTCTGAACGCTATTGGTAACGACTTGCTTGCCGTCGTGCCTTTAGACAAGGCCGATGAGGCCCTCAACATAAACGGAATCACGCTGCTACACTTGGATATACCGTATTTAGAAGCAAAAAAGAAATAGGCGGGGGAAAATCATGATTCGCTATATCAAGATTGCGCTTGTCGCATCTGTTTCACTTTTTTGCCTGGTGTACGCGTTGCAGAACATCGTCAACCTCCAGGCCGCATTGTGGTTTGTCTCTTACACGACAGGCATGGAAGCTCACGAGGCGTATCCGGCGCATTTTGGACCCGCAATTGAATCCACCGCGATCCACTGGGCCATGCTCTGGATCATCATCGCGCTGGAACTCATTGCCGGCCTGCTGGCAGCCAAGGGCACCATTGACATGTTCAAAGCGCGGACCGCGAGCGCAGACGAGTTCAACAATGCGAAGACCTACGCGATTGCCGCATGTGGTGTAGGCATTTTGATCTGGTTCGGGCTGTTTTCCGCGATTGGCGGTGCCTACTTCCAGATGTGGCAAACCGAAGCGGGCGGCTCAGCGCTGGCAAACGCGACCTGGTTTTCGATCCAGCTCGCGCTGGTGTGGCTATTAGTAAGCCAGAAAGACGAGTAGGAGCGCCCCGGCGAGCGATCGGTTCGTACGCCCGTCAAACAGCCTGCAGTCGCGATGCTTCTCTCACTCATGGCTCGCTCCGCTGCGCTTTACTTCGTTCGATAAGCATCCCTCTCGCAGGCTCTGTGGACATCGGAGGTGGCCGATCCCGAATGTGTCAGCCACAGTGCTGTTCACAGGGCCTACGATGTACGGCCGGGCCCGCTACCGGTGTGTGTGCTCGAGCGTCGTGCGTAGCGCTGCGACGCAGGACGCCAAAGCAAGCGGAGGACGATCTGAGCGAGCCAGGGACGGCGAGCGAAGTTTAGCGAGAGCACATACCCGGTAGCGGGCCTGTGTGGACATCCCGTTCGCTGGTCGTGCGATGGTTTGGACGCTGGGGCGTTTCTAGTCAAACACTTCCGGGCGCATGTGCGGGAATAGCAGGACGTCGCGTATCGACGGTGAATCAGTGAACAACATAACCAACCTGTCTATGCCTACGCCGATGCCTGCTGTCGGCGGCATACCGTATTCGAGAGCACGAATGTAGTCGCGGTCGAAGGCCATGGCCTCGTCATCGCCAGCTTCCCGACTTGCTGCCTGCGCGCGGAAGCGCGCTGCCTGATCTTCTGGGTCGTTGAGCTCCGAAAAGCCGTTCGCAATTTCACGCCCGGCAACAAAGAACTCGAATCTGTCTGTCACGAACGGATCATCGTCATTGCAGCGTGACAACGGTGATACTTCCGTTGGGTATTGCGTGACGAAGATCGGCTTGCGCAAATTATCCTCGCCTGTCTTCTCGAATATTTCGATCTGAAGTTTTCCGGGCCCGTAACTGTCCTTAATCGGGATATCGAGTTGTTCGCAAACGCCGACCAGGTAGTCACGGTCACGTATCTTCGAGGCTTCGAGGTCGGTATTGAAATGCAGGATCACCTCTTCGATCGTCATGCGGGCGAACGGCTCAGCAAGATCAAATTCTTCACCCTGGTATTGCAGCGATGAGTGACCGAGAACGGCGTCGGACATGCCGCGCATCAGCGCCTCGACCATATCGATCAGGTCTTCATAATCCGCATATGCGCGGTACAGCTCGAGCATCGTAAATTCGGGATTATGCTGTATCGATACGCCCTCATTGCGGAAGTTTCGGTTGATCTCGTAAACGCGTTCATAGCCGCCGACGATCAGTCGCTTCAGATTCAGCTCGGGAGCAATCCGCAGGAACAACTGCATGTCGAGTGCGTTGTGATGTGTCGTAAACGGGCGCGCAATCGCACCGCCCGGCGTCGTCTGCATCATCGGCGTTTCGACTTCGAGAAAATCCTGCGCATCGAGGAACGCGCGAATATAGGCAATGATCGCAGAGCGCGTCCGAAACACCGCGGCGCTATCCGCGTTCATGATCAAGTCGACATAGCGCTGCCGATATCGGGTTTCCTGATCGACGAGACCATGAAATTTCTCAGGTAGCGGACGCAACGATTTCGTCAGTAGCCGTACTTCCCCCGCCATGACTGTAAGCTCACCGGTCTTCGTACGAAACAGCGAGCCGTTTGCCGAGACGATGTCGCCAACGTCCCACTTCTTGAAATCCTGGTAAACACCTTCCGCCAGGCGATCGCGTTCGAGGCGTATCTGGATCTGACCCGAACGGTCCTGCAATTTTATAAAACTGGCCTTGCCCATGACGCGCTTGACCATCATGCGGCCGACGACTGCTACCTGGACGTCTTCCTCGCGCAGGGTTTCGTCATCGTGCTCCTGAAATGTCTGGTGCAACTCGTCCGCCGTCGCATTTCTGCGATAGTCATTCGGGTACGCGTTGCCGCGCTCGCGGAGCGCACTGAGCTTGCTTCGTCGCTCGGCGATGAGTTTGCTTTCGTCCTGTTTTGTCTCGTCTGTCACTTAACCTACAGTCCCTGTTTGAGGCTCGCCTCGATGAAATTATCCAGGCCACCATCCAGAACAGCCTGAGTGTTACCGGTTTCGATGCCGGTACGCAAATCCTTGATTCGGCTCTGGTCAAGGACGTAGTTGCGAATCTGACTGCCCCAACCGACATCAGCCTTGCCCTCCTCTACAACGGATGCTTCGGCACGACGTTTCTGCAACTCGAATTCGTACAATTTTGCCTTGAGCTGCTTCATCGCCTGGGCCTTGTTCTTATGTTGCGAGCGATCATTCTGGCATTGCACGACGATGTTCGTCGGCAAGTGTGTGATACGCACGGCTGATTCGGTGCGATTCACGTGCTGGCCGCCGGCGCCGCTGGCGCGATACACGTCGATGCGCAGATCTGACGGATCAATTTCGATGTCGATATTGTCATCGACTTCGGGAGAAACGAACACCGACGCAAATGACGTGTGTCGCCGATTGCCTGAGTCGAACGGTGATTTGCGCACGAGACGATGGACGCCCGTCTCAGTGCGCAGCCATCCGTACACGTACTCACCTGTCACGTGAATGGTCGCGCTCTTGATGCCAGCGACCTCGCCGGCGGACGCCTCGATAACCTCGGCCTTGAAGCCATGCGTTTCAGACCAGCGCAAGTACATGCGCAGAATCATCTCGGCCCAGTCTTGCGCTTCTGTGCCACCGGCACCGGATTGAATATCGACGTACGCGTCGTTGACGTCCATTTCCCCGGAAAACATGCGGCGAAACTCGAGTGCCGCGAGTCGGGTCTCGAATTTGGCGATATCATGCTCGACCTCGCTCACCGTGTTGGCATCGTCTTCCTCAATAGCGAGCGAAAGAAGCTCGGCGGCATCGTCGATCCCAGTCAACAATTCATCGAGAACAACAACGACCTGCTCGAGTTGGGCGCGTTCCTGTCCAAGGGCCCGGGCACGCTCGGGCTCATTCCATACGTCGGGTTGTTCGAGTTCACGCTGGACTTCGGTCAGGCGTTCCGCCTTGCCTTCATAGTCAAAGATACCTCCTCAACGCAGCGGTGCGTTCAGCGAGATCGGCTATGGTCTGTTTGATCTGACTCGTTTCCATGCTGGTATCCGGCGTTCGACGCGCGCGATCTTATCACGCGCCGCCCGCCGGCAAAGGGGCTATTTGCTCCACGATCAATTGCGGCGACTCGACGCCGCGATACTCGTTGACATCAAGCCGGTAGGCCAGCTGCACGACACCGCGATACGCAGGGCCTGCCTGGTTGAAGGCGATCGCGTCGACGACATTGCCACCATCAGCCGGGCGAAGCCTCATCTTGAGGTGCTTCTCGCCAACTGTACGTTGCTCAACGAGCTCAAAGTCACCGTTCCAGGTCGGCTCGGGAAATGCTGAGCCCCACGGACCTGCCTCTCGCAATACCTGTGCGAAGCGCAGGCTGAAGGCCGAACCGGGCAAAGTGCCATCGCTCACGATTGCGCCTGAGAAATCAGCGTTCGGATAAAGCCGGTCGAGCTGCTCAGCCACTGAATCGGCGAACATCGCATAACTCGACTCCGCAATTGTCAGCCCGGCCGCCATCGCATGACCGCCAAACTTGACGATCATCCCGGGGTGCGTACTCGACACAGCCTCGAGAAGATCCCGGGCATGCACGCCGGGTATCGACCGCGCCGAGCCCTTGAGGAACCCTTCGGATTCCCTGGCAAACGCGATGACCGGGCGATGGCACCGCTCCTTAACGCGGGCAGCTATTAATCCGACGACGCCCTGGTGCCAGGACTCTTCATAAACACAGACGCACGAAGGCCACTGCATGGCGCCCAGTGAATTAACGTACTCAAAGGCCTGCTCCCGCATCGTCGTCTCAATATCGCGCCGTTCCTTGTTGATCTGATCGAGCAAAGCAGCATATTTGGCAGCGGCGGCATCATCGTCGGTCAACAGGCACTCGATACCAACGGACATGTCCTCGAGACGCCCCGCCGCATTGATTCTGGGCCCCGCGACAAAACCGAGGTCGCTGCTGACCGTCCGTGAGAGCTGACGCCCTGATTGCGTTAGCAGCGCACGAATGCCTGCAACAGCTTTCCCGGCACGAATTCGACTCAGCCCTTGCTGCACGAGAATGCGGTTATTGTGGTCCAGGGGTACGACGTCGGCGACCGTGCCGAGCGCAACGAGATCAAGGTACTGCACCGGAATCTTGACAGCCCCTTCCCTGCCTTGCTGTTCAAGGGCGCGACCAAGCGCCGCCATCAGGTAAAACGCAACACCAACGCCAGCGAGGTTGCGGCTTGCGAACCGACTGTCTGTCAGGTTCGGATTGACAATGACATCCGCATCCGGCAATTCCTCAGCGGGCAAATGATGATCGGTCACAAGCACTGCAATGCCAGCTTTCTTTGCCTCGCGGACGCCCGCAATGCTCGATATCCCGTTGTCGACCGTGACGATCAGTGCGGGCGAATTCTTTGTAGCAACACGCACGATTTCTGGCGACAAGCCGTAGCCGAATTCGAAACGATTCGGCACCAGGTAATCGACATCCTCAAATCCGAACGCACGCATACAGCGCAACATCAGGGCTGTGCTTGTCGCACCATCGACATCGAAATCGCCGACGACGACTATGCGCTTGTTGCGCATCTCGAGCAGCAATTCGACGCCGGCATCGATGTTATCCAGTGAACCAATCGGCGCCAAACCGGCGAGCCCATAGTCAAGCTGCGTCGTAGCCGTAACGCCACGCATCGCGTAGAGGCGCGCAAGCACCGGATCCAGGGCCGACAGGCTGTCCAACGCACTGTCTTCCGGCTGGCGCCTGACAACAATCGGTCTTGCTTGCGCCGAGTCGCTCAATCCAGGAGCACCGCACTACGACGCCAGACGCGCCAGGCGTGTGAACGCTCCACAACTGCCCCAATGCCGTCACGAAACATGAGCGTCAGTCGGCTCAGGCGGCCCGTATTGAGTGCGTCGCGAAGCTCGAGCAAACAGCGTTCAAGGAGCTCGGGATCGTCTATTGCGGGTGTGACAGCCACAAATCCAGCCACGGACGCCTCCAGACAATCAGCAATATTTCCAGGCCAGGGTTCTACAACGCCTGTCTTACTGAGCCAGTGACCTTGTAGCAGGGGATCGTTCGCGAAAAGTGGAGGATGCGGCTCAGTATGTTGCTCTGGCGCGTAGCCGCCGCCCCAAAACCACAGGCAATTAACCGGCTGCAGGCCGTCTCGCTGACGACGCAAATTGACGTCGTGATCGTGCAGTGACATTTCGACTTCGCTGATCAGGCTGCGATAGCCACCGGCAGCATCGCCAGTGGGCATGAAGTCATTCGGCATATGACCGTGGACAACGTAGGACGGCATGTCTGCCGTCGCAATTGGATCTGCCGCGCGCAGGTAACCACAAGAACCGACGCGCGCAAATCCGTAATTCGCGCTGTCGGCGAGCGTTTGCTGTAAGTGATCGAACAGCGGCCGCAAGTCTGATGCAGGTGCAAGACCGTCCGCCAAGGAATGCAAACACAAATGGTCGAGCCGTGGTTCCAGATAGACTGGATCCGCGGCAGCAACCCAGACGGTCGGCCGATCTCCGGTCTGCCCCCACATGCGCAAGGCACCAAGTCCTGATGCCGGAGCTGGCAGATTGAGCGTGCTCAGAATGCTCCCCAGTAACTCTGCCGGCTCTGTCGCCCGCGTCAGTTCCGCGCGTGCCAGCCAACGTCTCAACGCCGGGCTCCTGAGTCGCCCGCCTCCAATAGTTGGCAGCACGACAATAGCCGCTGTCTTCTCGTACGGAATACTCAAACTTTGCTCAATACTATGGGCTTTGTATGATGGAGTTTCGTGAAACCCGATGGTAACGGAAAGCTCGATTGAAGTTTACGCGCGAAATCATAATAAGCCTGATGATCATCCTACTCATTCCATTGGGTGCGATGTCAAAGCCTCTCGAAGAGAAAAAATGGATTCGGGGCGAATCAGAGAACTTTGAAATCATCAGTCGGCATAGCAAGGGGGAGACAGTTGATCTGCTGCGGTCACTTGAGGTCTTTCGAGCCGTGATGAAACGCTTCATCAGGTCCGACCAGAGTATCGCTGAACCGCATCTGATCCTGGCGCTTGCTGACAGAAAAGAACTGGCAGAAATCGGAGGACCGGGACGCAGCGTTGCCGGCATGTTCAGCTCTGGTCTGCGACAAAACATTAGCATTGTCGTCGAAATTTCGAACATGGATGAGACTCAAATCATGCTTCATGAGTACGCGCACTTTCTGATGAGAACTTATAGTGCCGCTGCTTATCCCACTTGGTATCAAGAAGGATTTGCAGAATTCATGGGCACATCACGAGTACGGGGCGACGTCGTAGAGCTCTTTCGCGCCCCAGAGGGCCGACTTAACGTCCTTTTGTACTTCGATTGGTTGGATCCCAAACAGCTGCTGGACTCAAGCGAATTTGAGGATCTTGGTGAGATTGACACTGCTCTGTTCTATGCACAAGCATGGATTCTTGTACATTACTTGCACAATAGGCCAGAGGGGGAGCCCACAATCTCTGAAGGTAATGCCCGATATTCGCAGCTAAGGTCGACGGGAATGGGCGAAATAACCGCTTTCGAAGAGGCTTTCGAGCTAAATACAAAGATATTGAATCGGAAGCTGGCCAACTACCTTAATACGAAGTGCTGCAGGTACGGGAAACTCAATATCAGCGATATCCTCAAGAATTTCACACCAGAATTTTCATCACCAACACCGTCGCAGGTTGCCCAGAAGCTTGGAAGAGTTGCGCTAAGACTTGAAAGCCCGAAATCCGCCAGATCTTGGTTTGAAGTAGCATCAAGAGATCCAAAACTCGAGGCTCGCGCCTTGTCGGGAGTTGCGCAGTCATTATATGAACAACACGAATTCGCCGCTGCCGAGCAAGCACTGGAATTGGCGATTTCTATCGCTCCCGAAGACCCGTACTTGTGGCTCGATCAGGGTAACTTCTGGTACTGGCGAGCTGAAGCCACTGAGGACGGAGACCTCAGGGCCAAGTACGGTGCTGCTGCCAGTACTTCATATGACAATGCAGCGATGTTGAGCCTAAGTAGTACTGAACTTCTGGCGATGCAAGCCAAGCTCATCCTTGTCTCTGACGGCGATCTTGATTTGGCGGTCAGCAACCTCGAGGAAGCACAGCTCAACGCGCCGTCCGATCTCATGATCAAACTTGCTCTCGCAACCGCTTACGCGAGAATAGGTCGGCCAAAAGAGGCAATCCAAATGTGTCGGACAATAATCAGGTGGCCACATATTTCGGAAGAGACACGACAGAACGCCAGAGACCTGTTAAGAAAACTCAATGAGAGCGAGTCTGCAACGGCATCGGATGCCCAATGAAGTTCACACACGAAATTCCGACGTCTTTGACTGTCCACAGCGTAACGGGTGGCGAAATTCGCATTGGCGATGATGTTTTCGATCACACGATCGCACTGACTGCTGACTCTGTTATCGATGACTGGCCAAGAAAAGGTATTGCGAATCTGCAGGAGAGCGACTTCTCGTTGCTATTGGAAACTGCCCCGGAGGTCATCGTACTTGGCACAGGTGCGAAGAATATTTTTCCGCCGCGTGATCTGGTATTTGCGATGGCACGACGCGGGGTCGGTTTCGAAGTGATGCCCACCCCGGCCGCTGCCCGCACATTCAATGTACTCGCTGGTGAGGACCGTCGGGTTGCTGCCGTGCTCTACCTTTAGGATAAAGACCATGACCCAGTTGATTCTCGTTTTTGGTGCTCTGATTCTTTTGGCCGGAATAGTGATCTTGATAAACCCGGAAATTATTTTCGGCTTTCTGCAAAAAAGCCTGAACAAGCCGGCACTGCATGTTCTGGCTGTTGCAGTAAGAGTGGCTCTTGGCGCGTTACTGATAGTTCATGCCGACATATCCAAATTTCCGCTTGTCATCGAAGTAATTGGCTGGATATCTATTGTTGCTGCTATATCTCTGGCTGTAATGGGGCGTCGCAATTTCAATCGCTTGATGTCGTGGGCGTTGTCTTTTTCCAGGCCTTTTGGTCGTGTTGGCGGTTTCCTTGCAGCGACCTTTGGCACCTTTCTTGTTTTTTCTTTCATTCCATAAAAAGCGCTGCCTTAGAATCCACTAGTGCTCACACCGGGCCAAACAGCAAAGTGAAAGACTGTAATCAGTGTGGCAAGTGTTGCACGCGATATGGTGGTGGCGGTCTATCCGCTTCAGCCGGCGAGATAGCCTGGTGGGAAACTTACAGGCCTGAGATTTTCAGCTATGTCAGTGATGCGGCAATCTGGATAAGTCCTGTCACCGGAAAGCAAATGGTGAGATGCCCCTGGCTGCGTAAACTACCTGGCCAACACAAGTACATCTGTCGTATCTATCACAATCGTCCAGATGACTGCAGGCACTACCCCGTCACAATCGATGATATGGCAAGAGACGAATGCGAGATGCTGGAAGCGCGGGACCTTACTAATCGGAAACAGGCGCAACGGACACTGGACAAGCTGATGGCTGATAGCCGCCCACCTGTCATCAGGTAGCGCGCCGTATAGGGGATGGTTGAACTAACTACTTGCAGGAAGATGGCAGATACAGGTTCGAAATCGTGCCACCGCTTTCGCAAACCCAGCTCACGCTGCCATCATTTACAACGGCGGTCAGCGTTACAGTCTCACCGCTGATTTGTGCGTTCGCTTGATTGCCATATTGAACCGAGATGACCGCGCGAGTTACAGATATCGACTGGACGTATGAGCCAGCATAGCTTGTTGCCGAATACAAAGCAGCATCACTGTTGTCGGCCGGGAATGTACCATTGTCGTTGACAAACGCCACCACGGCATTCTTGACCGGGCCGGTCAGGCTCAGTCCTTCAGAAACCTGCGCACGAATCGAGTAGCTTTGATAAGCGGGTAATGCGATCGAACCCAAAATCCCTATGATGGCGACGACAATCATCAACTCGATGAGCGTAAATCCCTTTTCCTTGTTGTTCATATCCAGCCCTTCAGCGGTGACACACGGTTTTTGCGCAAGATCGCATTGGCAATATGGAACAGGATCACATTGACTTCGTTGAAGCGAATCACACTTTCACAGCGTACGATTCAGCTCGCATTATGTGAAAATACTCCGCATAAAGGGCTGTTACAGAATAATAATCAATCCAGAATCACATCTCCCGAGATGCCGTGACTCTCCATCATGGCGCGTAGATTCTTTAACGCATCCAGTTGGATTTGCCGTACGCGTTCGCGAGTCACTCCGATTTCCACGCCGACCTGTTCAAGCGTCGCACGTCGATGCCCGTGTAATCCGAATCGCCGTTCAACGACAGCGCGTTGTTTTTCGTTAAGCTCGCACACCCAATGATCGACGATGTCGTGAACCAGATCCTTGTTCGCTCGTCGTAGCGGCTCCGCGTCTCGACGCGCTTGCAAGCGATCGACAGGCCCGCCATCGTCATCGGAACTGCCTGAACGAATGGTCACGCGATTGTGTAAAGACATCAGGCGTTCGACGTCGGCGACGTCGCGATCGAGATACATAGCGATGTCAGCTGTGCTCGGCGCTGCTGCCGTTCTCTGGTGGAGCGTGCGAGCTGCGCGCAGGCAGGAATTGATGTCCTTGATGATATGTATCGGCAGCCGCACGGTTCCTGACTGGTTCATTATCGCGCGCTCGATGGTTTGTCGTATCCACCAGGTCGCGTACGTCGAAAAACGGAATCCGCGTTCGGGATCGAACTTCTTGACAGAATGGATCAGACCGAGATTGCCTTCCTCGATCAGGTCAAGAAGAGGCAAACCGCGATTGAGGTAACGTCGCGCGATCTTGACGACCAGGCGAAGATTACTCTCGATCATGCGTTGTCGTGCAGCCTCGTCGCCTTGCAGAGCGCGCCTTGCGAAATGTTTTTCTTCATCCGCAGTCAGGAGCGGCGAGATGCCGATCTCGCTCAAATAGAGTCGCGTCGGGTCGAGCGATTGCACCGCGACCTTGCCGTTCTGACCTTGCCCCACAGTAACCCCCTGAGACGCCAGGAGCGATGCCTTGCTATCAGGCTGGAGCCGCGTTATCTCGCAGACAGATACTGTCGCGGGTTAACTGGCTTGCCATTGCGCCTGATCTCAAAATGCAGTCGCGCCTTGCGTTCCGGCCCCTCACCCATGGTCGCAATACGCTGGCCTTTCTTAATTGTTTCGCCTTCTTTCACCAGCAGCGACGCGTTGTACCCGTAGGCACTCAGGTAGGTGTCGTTATGTTTGAGGATAATAAGCTGGCCATAGCCGATGAGTCCACTGCCGGCGTACACAACCCTCCCGGATGCCGCAGCATTGATAGCCTGACCGGCCTTGCCATTGATGAGTACACCGGTCCCGGTACCCGGTTTTCCGCCGAACCCGACGTCAATCTTGCCTTTGGTTGGCCAGGTCCAGGGTGGTGGTGGCTGAGTCGGGACCTTCGGCAGTGACTGCGGTGGTGGTCGGCTGCTCGCTCTTGTTGAACTCGAGGCGGAACCGGAGGATGGGGAGAGCCGGATTACCTGGCCCGGATGAATCAGCGACCCGTCGCCCAGCCGGTTCCAGCGAGCTACTGCGGCAGGGTCCTTGCCATAGCGCCATGCGATCGAGAACAGCGTTTCTCCTCGACGAACGATGTGTGTGTCAGGTTCGGGCGCGTATCGCGGATTTCCGCCACAGGCTGACAGCGTCAGCGCGACGCACGCGACAACAACATGCAGACCCCGTCGTTGTCGACGTGCTGCTGGCATCAGCCACGAACCATGAACCAGGCGATGACAATCGCCACCAGGGCCGCAACACCCCAACCGATCCACTCAACGTATTTTCTCAGTGTTGTCTCAAGCTTTTCGCCACCGAGGTACACGAGCCCCGCGACCAGAAAGAACCGTGCCCCGCGACCGACCACCGACGCGATGAAGAAGACCGGCAGGTTCAGCACTGCGACACCGGCCGCGATTGTGAATACTTTGTACGGAATGGGTGAGAATCCCGCGACAAAAATAACCCAAACACCGTAGCGATCGAACCACTGACGGCTGGTCTCGTAAGCTGCCCAGTAGCGCGACTCAGCAAGCCATGGCTCAATGACTTCAAAGGCACCGATACCGATCGCGTAGCCAGCGAGTCCGCCAATCACCGAAAAAATCGCAGCAATGATCGCAAAGCGCCATGCCTGCGGCCGATTGGCCAGACACATTGGCGCCAACATGACATCTACCGGAATTGGAAAAAACGACGACTCCGCAAAACTCAAGCCTGCAAGATAACGCTCCGCGTGGCGATGACGCGACCAGATCAGCACGCGTTCGTACAGCGGCCCGAAAATCTTCATGAGATTTTCATCCTTGTATCAATGGAACGAAACTGACCGCACCCAGTGATACTTGCTCTAAATGGTCGTTTTTGCGTGTGACTAGCAGCAGGTCCTGGCAACCGGTTGGTCCAACCGGAATCACTATCCGACCGCCAGGGGCGAGTTGTTGCAACAGCTTCTCGGGTAATTGAGGCGCCGCCGCCGTAACGATGATGCCATCGTATGGGCCGTACTTTGGCCAACCTGCCCAGCCATCGCCTGGACGGAACTGCACATTGTAAATATCGAGTTCTCGCAATCGTTGGCGAGTTCTTCTCATGAGTTCCGGCAGGCGCTCGACCGTGTAGATCTTCTTGACGAGCGGCGCCATGACCGCCGTTTGGTAACCGCATCCTGTACCTATCTCAAGCACGGTCGCACCATCAAAGCCCTCCAGCAACGCCTCGGTCATGCGCGCCACAACCCAAGGCTGACTGATCGTCTGGCCCAATCCAATCGGCAATGCCGTATCTTCGTAGGCACGACTCGCAAGCGCCTCATCCACGAAAAGATGTCGCGGCACGTTGCGAATCTGATTGAGTACGGCCTCTGAACGAATTCCGTGGTCCTTGAGTCGTTGCACGAGACGGTCGCGGGTCCGCGCCGACGTCATGCCGATCCCCTGGACGCCAATTCGCGGATCAATCACGCTGCAACCACTCGGCGACTTGTGGCAAGGCTTCATGCCGTGTCAGATCCACTTTCAACGGTGTAATAGCCACGGCACCCTGATCAATCGCGTGGAAGTCCGTGCCGTCGCCGGCGTCCTGGCCAGTTCCCGCAGGTCCGACCCAGAATATCGTTCGACCGCGCGGGTCCTGTGACTTAACAACCGGCTCCGATTTGTGCCGAAAACCCAGTCGCGCGACTGTGATTCCAGTGAGCTCCTCGTACGGTCGATCTGGCACATTAACGTTGAATATGAACTCTGCCGGTAATGGATCCTTATCCAGTCTCTGCACAAGCTCGGTGGCAACACGTGCAGCTGTGTCGAAGTGCTTCAATTTATGCCCGACGAGTGACACTGCGATAGTCGGCAGACCAAGAAAACGGCCCTCCATCGCTGCTGCGACCGTGCCTGAATAAATAACGTCGTCGCCGAGGTTCGCGCCGTGGTTGATGCCCGACACGACGAGGTCGGGCTCGTCATCAAGATATCCTGTCAAAGCCAGATGCACACAATCTGACGGCGTGCCATTGACCCGGTATCGATTCTCGCCGACCCTGGACACGCGCAGCGGATCGTGCAAGGTCAACGAATTACTAGCTGCAGAGCGATTTCGATCCGGCGCAAAGACCACCACGTCCGCAATTTCGGACAAGGCATCAGCCAACACGTTGATTCCGGTTGCGAGATAGCCGTCGTCGTTGCTAACGAGGATTTTCATCGGTGAGGTAGGTGCTCGAAGGTTTGGCCGCGTGCGACGCGCTCACTATACTCGAAGCGAATCTAAAAATACCCATGCTCGCGACTCATGGGTATTATTGGAATCGCTTCGAATGTTCACGCAGCAGCATAGCCTGAGTACACCGCCTTGACTAACGACGATACAAACCTCTTCCGCCGCGCGATATCCGGGGCAAAACCGTTGCGTGCCGGCGGGCGCGTCGAACCGCCGGCGAAAAAACCGAAACCTAAAGCGAAGTTCTCGCGAGCGGATGAGAAAGACGCCTTGCGTGAGAGCATGCAGGCCGACATCGACACGATGGAAAGCAGCAATGCGGAAAGCATGCGTTATCGGCGTCAAACGGTGGGTCGCCGGACGATGCGAAAACTGGCGCGTGGTCGCTTCAGCGTGCAGGCCGAAATTGACTTGCACGGCATGACGGTCAGCGAGGCAAAACCGCGACTCGCCGACTTCATCGAGAATTGCGCAAGACAACGGCTCCTCTGTGTCCGTGTCGTGCACGGCAAAGGCCTGGGATCGGGTCAGCGCGGCCCGGTCCTGAAGAACAGCGTCAATCACTGGCTACGAAAATGGGATTCGGTGCTGGCGTTTGTATCAGCAAGGCAGGTTGATGGCGGTACCGGGGCGGTATACGTACTGCTGCAGGAGCTGTAGGAGCCCGCCACGCGGGCGATTCTGACAATCTGAATCGAACAACGCCCGGTCCTGCTAAGCGCTTCATACCAATTAATCGGTACCAGGTGCTAGTAGTGCGGCGGGCTCCTACGATAGACATGTGATTTCGCGCAGTACCGTCGTCGCGAACGCTCCTTTCGGCAGTAAAAACTCCAGCCACAGGGCATCATCCTCGAGCTCCCAGCGGAGATCCTGCACCCGCACGCGCAGTGGCCGGCTCGAGGCATTTACGCCTACGCGCAAGAGGCCGTCGCACAATTCAGTGTAAGGTGCCGTCGCAGCGTTTTCCAAAGAGGCGACGCTGTCAGTTCCGCGCGGTGCCTGGCTACCCCAAAGTGTTGCCGTCGGATGAATATCAAAGGCCGCACACCGTGCAATGATCTCGCTGGAAACCTCATTGACTGAAAATACGCTGCCTGAGCCATCCAGATTGACCAGTTCCCCTGGCAGAATCTGCTCCCAGCTGCCATCACGCACTCGCGAATCGAGAATCTCGTTGAACAGGAAAGAACGTACTGCCGAAAGAGCGATACTCCGTTTGTTGCGGGTCAGGCGTCGGCCACTGAACAATGATCGACCGAGGTCGACGTTGCCACCATCGCGACCAAATCGCTGCTCGCCAAAATAATTGGGTACGCCGCGTGATTTGATTTGTGCCAGACGCTCGGCAATTTCCTCACGATGCGGCGCAATATCATCGCCGCGCAATGCAATACGAAACGCATTGCCGCGATGTGCGCCACGCCGCAACTTGCGCCGATGCAACTGCTGCTCGACGATACGGACGCCCTCTGCCTCAAACAACTGCCAATCGGTGCCGTCCACCGACGGACGACGCACGCTGAACCATTGCTGCGTTACGGCATAACGATCCTTAAGGCCGGCGTAGCCAACGTCACCCAGTTTGATGCCAGCGTGTTTTGCCAGTTGCTCGGTAACCCAGTGAGTATTGGCGTTAGTCTTTTCCACGCGCAGCCAGTCGTGCTCGCCGTCATTGCTGAACTCGATCTCGAGCTGTTCGGTGACGACGAAATCATCGGGTGCGGAGCGAATCCGAGCCATAAACAGCGTTGGACCGAGCGCACGGGCCCAATCCGGGAGATTCGACAATCGATTTCCTAGTGCGCCGCGTCAGCGACGGGCACAACCTGGTAGAAGGTTTCTTTGGGGCCGATCATGCCGAGATCGGTGCGAGCACGCTCTTCAGCGGCTTCCGAGCTCTGTTTGAGATTGATGACTTCTGCATCGAGAGCTTGATTGCGCTCACGCAAGGTCTCGTTTTGCGTGCGCTGCTCGACGACCGCAGTTCGCAGATTGCGTGTTTTACCAAAGCCTTCGGCGGTGAACCACAACTGACTTTGCAAGGTCAGTGCGACAGCCCCTAATATCACGAGCATCCAGCGCGATTTCATCAAGCCTGATCCCAACCCAAGTATTACGGCGCCTTTACAGAGAACGCCTCCCTGGCGGCATAGCTGCTAGCACCGCCCAATTCCTCTTCGATGCGCAGCAGTTGATTGTATTTGGCTATGCGATCAGATCGGGACAAAGAACCGGTCTTGATTTGCGTTGCCTGGGTGCCTACCGCGATATCGGCGATCGTGCTGTCCGCTGTTTCCCCGGACCGATGCGAGATCACCGCGGAGTAACCCGCGTTCACTGCCATAGTAATTGCATCAAGAGTTTCACTTAAGGTACCGATTTGGTTAGGTTTTATCAATATAGAATTGGTAATTTTTTCATCGATGCCGCGTTGCAGAATTGAGGTATTGGTAACGAACAGATCATCCCCTACCAGTTGTATGCGGTCTCCCAGGGCCTCCGTGTGCAGCTTCCAGCCATCCCAGTCGCTCTCATCCATACCGTCCTCGATCGATATAATCGGGTAGGCATCGGCCAGTTCGGCAAGATATGCGCTAAATCCGGCCGCATCGAACTTGCGGCCCTCCGATTCGAGGTCATAAACGCCGTCGGAATAAAACTCCGAACTCGCAACGTCGAGGCCGAGCAGAATGTCGCCACCAGCCGAAAACCCGGCTCGCTCAACAGCGCTCATGATCGTATCCAATGCCGCACGATTCGATGGCAGGTTTGGTGCGAAGCCGCCCTCATCGCCGACAGCCGTATTCATGCCCTGCTCACGCAGCACACTCTTCAATGCGTGAAACACCTCGGCGCCATAGCGCAACGCCTCGGCAAAGTTTGGTGCGCCGACAGGGAGAATCATGAACTCCTGAATATCGACACTGTTATCCGCGTGCGCGCCACCGTTAATGATGTTCATCATTGGTACGGGCATTTCCGTACTGCTTCCCACATGACGAAACAGCGATACACCTTTCGACGCGGCCTCGGCCCTGGCGACGCCGAGTGATATCGCCAGCAGTGCATTGGCACCGAGGTTTCCCTTGTTGTCGCTGCCGTCGAGATCAATCATGCATTGATCGACGGCACGCTGATCTGCAAACTCTTTACCAAGCAAGGCATCGCGCAAGATACCGTTAACGTTGGCAACTGCCTTCTGCACGCCTTTGCCCAGGTAACGCGACTTGTCGCCGTCTCTAAGCTCGACCGCCTCGCGCGTGCCCGTGGATGCACCGGACGGCACTGCAGCTCGTGCCGTGCTGCCATCTTCGAGCGTTACATCAGCCTCAATCGTCGGGTTGCCGCGTGAATCCAGAATCTCGCGGCCGTGAATTTCTTTGATAGTAATCACTGCTCTTCCAGGTAAACGTCTTTCTTGACGGTCTTGTCGATCGAGACGAGCGTCTCGAGCAGAATTTTCATTTTGTCGAGTGGCCAGGCGTTAGGACCATCGCTCAATGCTTTTTCGGGATCCGGATGAGTCTCCATGAATAATCCGGCGACGCCAGCGGCTGTCGCCGCCCGTGCAAGTACTGGAATGAACTCGCGCTGACCTCCGGATGCCGAACCCTGGCCGCCAGGAAGTTGTACCGAGTGTGTTGCGTCGAATACAACCGGGCAACCGGTGCCACGCATCACGGCAAGGCCGCGCATATCGGAAACAAGGTTGTTGTAACCGAACGAAAACCCTCGTTCGCAAATCATGATTTTCTCGTTGCCAGTCGACTTCGCTTTGTTGACAACGTTCTGCATCTCCCACGGAGAAAGGAACTGTCCCTTCTTGATGTTGACCGGCTTTCCTGCGCCGGCAGCTCGCAAAATAAAATTCGTCTGGCGGCAGAGGAATGCCGGCGTCTGCAATACATCAACGACATCTGACACTTCATCCATCGGTGTATCTTCGTGCACATCAGTCAGAATCGGCACGCCAATCTGGCGCTTGACCTCACCAAGAATGCGCAGACCCTCTTCCATGCCTGGACCACGAAAGCTCCCGCCTGAACTGCGATTAGCCTTGTCAAAAGACGACTTGTATATGAATGGCACATCAAGCGTGGCGCAGATCTCTTTGAGCTGTCCCGCCGTGTCGAGCGCCATCGCCTCGCTTTCGACGACACATGTACCTGCGATCAGGAATATCGGCTTGTTATTGCCGGCGTCAAAGTTGCATAGCTTCATGCTTCGGCTACCTTCGGTAACTCGCCTTCATGGTGTTGTCGCGCTGCGGTAATGAACCCAATAAACAGTGGGTGGCCATCTCGCGGGTTGGATGTGAACTCGGGGTGAAACTGGCTGGCGAGAAACCATGGATGATCGGGAATCTCGAGCATTTCGACAAGATCGTCGACCGACAACCCCGAAAACCGCAGCCCGGCCTGCTCCAGGCGATCGCGATAGTTGTTGTTAACCTCATAGCGGTGCCGGTGGCGTTCTTCAATCGTCGTCTTGCCGTAGCTTGTAGCTGCCAGGGAACCCTCAGTGAGGGTCACTTCCTGCGCACCGAGGCGCATCGTACCGCCCATTTCGGACTCTTCATCGCGTTGTTCAACATCACCGGTGAGATCTTGCCACTCGGTGATCAGCGCTACGACGGGATGCGGTGTCTGCTTGTCGAATTCGGTACTCATCGCTCCGTCGAAGCCAGCGAGATTGCGGGCTGCCTCGATCACGGCCACCTGCAGGCCCAGGCAGATACCGAGATACGGTATACCGTTCTCCCGTGCAAACTGAACCGTCAGGATCTTGCCCTCAATGCCACGATCACCGAATCCGCCCGGAACGACGATGCCGTCCATGTCACTCAGGCAATCGACGCCCTGCTCTTCGATATCACGCGATTCGATGAAATGAATCCTGACCCGTGTACGCGTATGAATACCGCCGTGCATCAGTGCTTCAACAAGCGAGATATAGGAGTCTTTGAGGTCCATGTATTTGCCGACCATCGCGACATTCACTTCGCTCGTTGTATTCTGTTTGGCTTCGACGATCGCGTCCCAAACACTCAGATCCGCCGCAGGAAGATCGAGTCCAAGTTGCCGCGCAACTATTTCGTCTAGCCCCTGCTCGTGCATCATCGCCGGAATCTTGTACAGGTCATCGGCATCGAACGCGGAGATGACCGCTTTTTCCTGAACATTCGTAAACAATGCAATCTTCTTGCGTTGCTCCATCGGCAGCGGCTGCTCGGAACGGCACACGAGAATGTCTGGCTGAATACCGATCGACCGTAGCTCTTTAACCGAGTGTTGCGTCGGCTTGGTCTTGATTTCCGAGGAGGTCGGAATATAAGGCACCAGGGTCAGATGGACGTATACGACACGATCGTGCCCAAGCTCGACTCCCATCTGGCGAATTGCCTCGAGAAATGGCAATGACTCGATGTCACCAACCGTACCACCGATCTCGACCAGACAAATATCAGCATCACCCGCCCCTTTCTTGACGCTCTGCTTGATCTCATCGGTGATATGCGGAATGACTTGCACAGTGGCGCCGAGGTAGTCACCGCGGCGCTCCTTGCCGATGACGCTCTCGTAGATTCGACCCGTCGTGTAGTTGCTGTGTCGCCCACCAATGGCCGTACGAACAAATCGCTCGTAGTGCCCGAGATCTAGGTCCGTTTCCGTTCCGTCATGGGTCACGAACACTTCGCCATGCTGAAACGGACTCATCGTGCCGGGATCGACATTGATGTATGGATCGAGCTTGATCATGCTGATTGTGAGGCCGCGAGCCTCGAGGATCGCGCCAAGACAGGCAGACGTGATTCCCTTGCCGAGCGAGGAAACTACGCCGCCGGTGATGAATACAAACGATGTCATAGGTGAGCCTAATTTAATCATAGGCGGGAACAACAAAGGGCTGGATCAAAAGCACCTGAGATATGGCTAAGTGCTCTGCTCCAACCCTTGGAAATGCGCGCCGTCGTTGGAATAAAGACGGTTTTAAACGTTAACAGAACACCCTGCTGGAAACAACGAAAGTTTGGCAACGGCATCAGTGAATCGGCGGTCGGTTCTGCCACCGAATTGCCGTTCCCGGCTTGCTTGCCGCGCTGGCGGCAATCCAGATGTCCGCAACCGCGACAAGCTCACCACCCGAATACAGCAGCGGCAGCCTTTCTCGCATCCAGGGAACGACTCCCTCCTCCTGAAGCAGTTTCTTGAGTTTGCGCGTATGTGACTGGCCCACCGGCTTAATTTCCTCTCCGCCACCCCGATACCGGACTTCGAGACCGAGTTCGATGATGTTCTCTGCCAGTCCAATCGTTGCGCCCGGTTCGAGACACAGCTCGCCAAGAGCAACGCCCAAAGGTGTGCCTTGCCCGCTTCTGACTCGCAGGACCGGTCTTGCTGTGTCTGTCTCGTCGGCGGGCAATACGTAAACCTTGTCACGATAACGTCGAACCTCCGCTCCTGGCCATTGCACGACTGGCTGAGCATCGTCGCGTGCCGGGACCAAGTCAGTGACAATACTCTCCAGTTGCGTTGACGGTGGCGAAGGCAAACCCAGCTCGCGGACGACGTAGCGGAACAGATTTCGCTGCCGCTCATGTGGCAATTGCCGAAGTTTGTCGAGCTCGAGGCGATCCGGGCGCTCACCCATATCCACCAGGTCGGCATCGGCAAGTTGATCGAGCAGTTGCGACGCTTCACTCGCCAGAAAGGCGCTGCGCCTGAGGCGGTTCGCAACGTCAGGCCATCTTGCGTCGAGTCGCGGCATGACCTCATGCCGCAGGTAGTTGCGGTCGAACTGCCGATCCTCGTTGGACGGATCATCGATCCAATTCAGTTCATGCTCAGTCGCATAATCCCGCAGCTCACTCCGTGAGACATCGAGCAACGGACGCACCAGCCAGCCGACAGAGAATGGCCGCATTTCGCCAATTCCCGCCAGACCCGCCGGGCCACTACCGCGCATCAGATTCAACAGCAGCGTTTCGGCCTGATCGTCCTTGTGATGCGCGGAAAGCAGCCAGTCACCGACCTGCAACAATGACCTGAACGCGTTATATCGTGCTTCCCGCGCCGCCGCTTCGGTCCCTTGCCCGCTCCTGGTATCAACGTCGACCTTTACGCTGACGCAGTCAATGCCGAGCGCATCTGACGAGGACTCACAGTGTCTGGTCCAGCTTGCAGAATCCCGATGCAGACCGTGGTCGACATGCACGGCCAGTAATGACGTTCGATGCGCATCGCGAGACGACGCCAGTGCATGCATCAGTACCGTGGAATCGAGCCCGCCGCTGAAGGCAATGACAAGGCGGTCGGGTTTACCCGCGAGGTCAGCCAACTCCGCGAGTTTGTGAGGCAGCGTTTCCGGACCGAAGCTCACGCCTCTTTGAACTGACCGAAACTGGCCAGGCGACGCTGGCGCTTTTCGAGCAGTTGATCGACCGACAGCTGGTCAAGCTCTTCCAGGTTCTTAAGCAAGGCATTGCGGACGACTTCAGCGGCCTGTGCGTGATTGCGGTGCGCTCCGCCCAGTGGTTCCGGTAACACTTCATCGACGAGTCCGAATTCACTCAGGCTCCGGGCGGTGATACGCATTGCTTCGGCCGCATCCTGTGCTCTGTCAGCGCTCTTCCACAGGATCGAAGCGCAACCCTCCGGTGAGATAACTGAGTAAATCCCGTACTGCAGCATGAGCAGGCAATCGCCAACACCAATGGCAAGCGCGCCACCTGAACCGCCTTCGCCGATAACGACGCTGATAATCGGCGTCTTGAGGCCGGCCATAAGGTACAAACTGTAAGCAATCGCCTCACTCTGACCGCGTTCTTCGGCGCCGACGCCCGGATACGCTCCCGGCGTGTCAATCAGCGTCACTATTGGCAATGAAAATTTTTCGGCCATGCGCATCAGGCGCTGCGCCTTGCGATAGCCTTCGGGCTTCGGCATACCGTAGTTGCGTCGCACACGTTCCTTCGTGTCCCGGCCTTTTTGATGCCCGATGAACATCACAGCCCGCCCGTCAATGCGGCCAATCCCGCCAATGATCGCGGGATCATCGGCGTACATGCGATCGCCATGAAGTTCCTGGAAATCCGGCGCGATCATTTCGAGGTAGTCCTGTGTATACGGACGCATCGGATGACGTGCGACCTGTGCAATTTGCCAGGCGCTGAGCTTGGCGAAAATGCTCTTGGTCAGCGTTTCGCTCTTTGCACGAAGCCGGGTCACCTCTTCGTTGATATTGATCTCGGAATCATCACCAACAAAGCGCAACTCCTCGATTTTAGCTTCGAGTTCGGCGATAGGTTGTTCAAATTCAAGGAATTTAAGATCCATTAGACCTCTACGAATTCGCGCCCATGGGGCGCTCCAACAGTCTCGACTTCAGGAGACCCACAACGACAAACTGACTGGGACATTCCAGTGATGGCACTGGCGTAATTTACATGATTTCTTGAGTGGGTGCGTAGAGCATGCGGACATTTTTCCTGCCCAGTAACTCTGTCAATTTGTCGCGCAGTTCGCGACTCGGCCGCACGGCCCATTCGGGGCCGAGGCTTAGCCGTGCCGACGCTGTATCGCCGATGTACTGCACCGAGACATCGCAGTTGCCTTCCCGATACGGCAGTAACAAGTCATGCAATTTGACGAGCAAGGTCTCCCCCTGTCCATTCGGTGCGAGACTCAGAACCATGCTCTTGGCACGGCTTTCGATGACGCGATCAATATGCAGCACATTCTTGACGTTGACCGTCCAGCTCGCGAGAAAATCGTCGTAGCGCAATGGCCCGCTGATTACTACGATCTCGTCTTTTTGCAGCAGATGTCGAAACTCCTGGAATGCCTCGCTAAACAGGCTGACTTCCATTCGCGCACTGGCGTCATCGAGCGTAACGCTGACCCGATTGCCGCGTTTCCGCAAATCTGCTACGAGACCGGCGACAGTTACGTTGTGACTCGATTGTGCGTAGTTGCGCTCGCCTTTGGATGTCTGCGGCGCCGGCTCGCCCACCAGATCCACGAGCCTGCCCTCGACGAAAGCCATGGCATCGGCACGAACAGCATCGAATGGATGTCCTGTTAAATACAGACCAAGCGCCTCTTTTTCGTTATTCAGAAGAGTCCGCTCTGGCCACTCGCCAAGATCGACCGGCCTCGGTGTGTCCGCGATTTCTGCAGGTTCTTCGAGCCCAAACATATCGTTCTGCCCGGCTGCGGCCGCCCGAGCCTGTTGATCTGCACTCGCCAACGCCTCCGGCACCTGGTGCATAAGGCTACGTCGAGACTGCCCGAAATCATCCATCGCGCCAGCTTTGATCATGGCCTCGAGGGCACGTCGATTGATCTTGTCGTGGTCGACGCGCCTGCAAAACCCGGCCAGGCCAGCGAACGGTCCGTTCGCGTCACGTTCGGCGATAAGCGACTCGACCGCTGCGCGCCCGACACCTTTGATTGCGCCGAGACCGTAAAGAATCGTGCTTTCGTCAGCGACACCAAAAGAATACGCGGACTGGTTGATACACGGTGCGACCAGGCGCAGTTTCTGCTTCCGACAGTCATCCTTGAGTGTCACCAGCCGATCCGTGTTGTCCAGATCAGCACTCATGACGGCGGCCATGAATGCCGCCGGATGATGCGCTTTCAGATACGCTGTCTGATAAGCCAGTACCGCATAGGCGGCTGAGTGCGACTTGTTAAACCCGTAAGCCGCAAATTTCTCCATCAGGTCGAAGATACGCGTTGCCGTATGGCCTGCGACACCGCGTTCCGTCGCCCCTGAGATGAAAATCTCGCGCTGTTCCGCCATTTCTTCAACTTTTTTCTTGCCCATCGCCCGGCGCAGCAGGTCGGCACTACCAAGCGTATAGCCCGCCAGCAACTGCGCGATCTGCATGACCTGTTCCTGATACAGAATGACCCCATAGGTCTCCTCAAGCAGGGGCTTCAGGTCCGGGTGCAAATAGTCGATATCCGCTTTATTGACAGCGTGCCGACGCGTAATGAAGTCATCGACCATGCCCGACTGCAATGGGCCGGGACGAAACAACGCGACAAGCGCGACGAGGTCATCGAAACGATCTGGTCGCATGCGCTTTATCAGGTCGCGCATGCCGCTGGATTCGAGCTGGAACACCGCTGCCGTCTGCGTGCTGCGAAGCAACTCGAATGTTTTCGTGTCCCTGTCGGGAATGCTGTTGATGTCAAGATCTGCCTCAGGCTGAGACTCATTTACGATCCGTACAGCCCAATCGATGATCGTCAGAGTCTTGAGTCCGAGAAAATCGAACTTGACCAGACCAACGGCCTCGACATCATCCTTGTCGAGTTGCGTGATGATGTGCGCGCCACCATCTTCACAATAGAGCGGCGTGAAGTCTGTCAGTTGCACTGGCGCGATAACCACGCCACCGGCGTGCTTGCCAGCATTGCGCACAAGACCTTCGAGCGACTGTGCGAGGTCGATGATTGCTGTGACCTCTTCGTCATCCTGGTACATCGAAGCCAGTTCTTCAGACTGCTCGAGTGCCTTTTCAAGTGTGATTCCCAGATCAAACGGCACCAGCTTGGCGATACGATCGACGAAACCGTAAGGCTGTCCGAGCACTCGCCCGGTATCACGGATCACCGCCTTCGCGGCCATGGTGCCAAATGTAATGATCTGCGCAACGCGATCACGCCCATATCGCTCAGCCACGTAGTCAATGACGCGATCCCGACCTTCCATGCAGAAGTCGATGTCGAAGTCAGGCATCGACACTCGTTCGGGGTTCAGGAAGCGTTCGAACAGCAGGTCATGACGTAGCGGATCGAGGTCAGTGATGCCGAGTACCCATGCGACAAGCGAACTGGCACCGGAACCACGGCCCGGCCCGACCGGTATGTCGTTCTCACGCGCCCAGCGAATGAAGTCTGCAACGATCAGGAAGTAACCAGGAAAGCCCATACCTCGAATAACGTCGAGTTCGATCTTGAGTCTTTCGAAGTAAGGCGCGCTAACGGCGTCTCGCTCGTTCTCCGCGACAGAATCGACCTCGAAGATGCGCTCGAGTTGTTTCTTCAACCCGCGTCTTGCCTCCGCCTCGAGAAACTCTTCTTCAGTCTGGCCCGCAGGTACTGGAAATGCCGGCAACACGCTATCGCCGAGTTGCAGATCGAGATTGCAACGGATCGCGATCTGACGCGCGTTTTCCAACGCTGCCGGAACATCACTGAATAACTCAGCCATTTCACCGGAGCTGCGCAGATACTGGTGATCGCTGTAATCGTGCGGCCGTTCCGGATCGGCCAACCCGCGGCCTTCATGAATACATACGCGTGCTTCGTGCGCATTGAAATCCTCACGGTCGAGGAAGCGGACGTCATTGCTTGCAACAACCGCTGCGCCGGTCTCGCTTGCCAATTCCAATGTGGCCTGCACGCAATCTTCTTCGCCCGCGCGACCCGTGCGAATAAGCTCGAGGTAGTAACGGTCGCCGAAAATCTCGCGCCATCTGTCGAGCAACGACCTCGCCGCGTCATGATGCTCGTTATGCAGCGCATGTCCGATATCTCCGTGCAGCCCGCCGGACAGTGCAATCAGACCCTCACAACTGTCTCTTGTCAGCCATTCGCGGCGTGCAAGCGGTTCACCGCGAATCTGTCCTTCGAGATAGGTCCTGGTCAACAGAGTAGAGAGATTTCGATAGCCAGCGTTGTTCTGGCAGAGAAGAATCAGCCTGAACGGACGCCCGACTTCATCGTCGTTCGCGATGCGTAAATCCACACCAATGATCGGCTTGATACCGGCAGCAAGCGCCTTCTTGTAGAACTTGACCATGCCGAACAGATTGTTCTGGTCAGTCAATGCCACGGCAGGCATGGCGTCATCCGCACAGCGTTCCATCAGTGCGGCAATACGTACCGTACTGTCGACAAGCGAATATTCGGTGTGCACATGCAGGTGGACGAATGGCGTCGTAGTCATCCTGCCAGCCTCACAGGTGCGAAACTGCGCCGGTGTTGCTCACACGGCCCGTATTCCTGCAGGCGTGCGCGGTGTATCTCAGTGCCGTATCCCTTGTGTCGTGCGAATTCGTAGGCCGGATACAGGCCATCCATCCGGACCATGATGCGATCACGTGTGGTCTTGGCGATGATCGACGCGGCACTGATTGCAGGGACCAGGGCATCGCCGCCGACGATCGCCTCGCCATCAAGTTGCCGATCATTGATTCGCAAATCCGGTAGCCGGTTGCCGTCGACATGCACAATACCCGGCATAAGCGGGAGACCAAGTATCGCCCGACGCATGGCGAGCATAGTCGCCGCAAGTATATTGAGCGCATCAATCTCGGCAGGATCTGCCCAGGCTACAGACCATGCCATTGCATTGGCGGTGATCTCAGCGGCCAACTCCTCACGCCTGGCAGCGCTGAGTCTCTTTGAATCATCGAGGCCGGCAACGCCACGCTGCGGATGCAGAATCACTGCAGCCGCAACAACAGGCCCGGCAAGCGGCCCACGGCCGGCTTCGTCGACACCGGCGACGGGCCCTGCGTATTGAAACAGCTGTGTTTGTTGCATCGGAGGCTGTGGCGCTACACTTTTTTATGTTGCGAGCTCAATGACGGCGTCTGCGGCACAGTCATCCGCACCGAGCGCCAATTCCGTTCGCAGTGTAGCAAATCGCCTGCTGATCTCCTCCCGTCTTGCGGGATCCTCGAGCAGGTCGTGTACTGCCTGTGCCAAAGCCTTCGACGTCGCGTCTTCCTGTATGAACTCCGGAATGAGCGGAGTTTCAGTCAGCAGGTTGGGCATCGTGAAGTATTCGTTCTTGAGCAATCGGAATAGTCGGAGAATTCCCGCGGTCATTTTCGCCACCCGGTAGGCCGCTATCGTCGGTTTCCCCAGTAGAGCTGATTCCAGAGCCGCGGTGCCCGATGCCAGCAACACGACATCGGCAGCCGACATCGCCTCAATGGAATCTCCGTCAATCAGGCAAAATCGATCTGCGACGCCAGCTCTGGATAACTGCTCTTCAATCATCGGCCGTAGTTTGGGTGTCGCGACCGGAGTAACAAAGCGAATGTCATTTCTGTTGCTTGCCAGCATCGCAGCCGCTCTCGCAAAAATCGGCCCCAGTCGTGACACCTCGCTGCCTCGACTGCCAGGTAAGACCGCGACGACGGGCCCGTCACCCAGATCCAGCAGTTCTCTTACCGAAGCGAGATCAATGTCAGTTGGCAAAGTACTTGCCTTGGGATGTCCAACGAACACTGCATCAATGCCTTTCTCGTCATAGATGGCTTTTTCGAACGGCAGGATACAAAGCACCCGGTCAGCTGCTTTGCGTACGGTCTCTATACGACCGGCCCGCCAGACCCAGATTGTTGGGCTAACGTAGTGAACTGTGGGTACTCCGGACTTGCGCAACTTCTTCTCGAGGCCAAGATTGAAATCTGGCGCATCAATACCTACAAAGACATCGGGTGGTGACGCCTTCCAGCGCTCGACAAGTGAACGACGCAGCTTCAGCAACCTGGGAATTTCCGTGAGGGGCTCGACCAAGCCGAACACGGCCAGCGCCTCAGCATCCTCCCAGCGCTCACAACCGGCAGCGGCCATCGCGGGACCTGCGACACCTTCGAACCTTGCATCGGGAATACGCGCACGAATTGCCTGAATCAGCCCGGCACCAAGCAGGTCACCGGAAGCCTCGCCAGCAACCAGTCCAATCTTCACCGCCCCGGAGCCTGGCGAATCAAACCACGTTCAGAAGCTCGCAAAGACTCGAGAAATAACTCGAGTTCGGTTTGCGTCTTCGAACGCTCGGCGATCTCATCGATCGCCTCTGCGAGTTTCATGCCCTTGCGGTAGACAAGCCGATAGGCATTCTTGATATTGCGAATCTGGTCGGCGTCGAAACCTCGGCGTTTGAGACCCTCGCTGTTGATACCGCGAGGTATTGTGGGACTGCCCGACGCCATCGTGTACGCAGGGACGTCGCGGTGAACTACTGAGTACATGCCGAGAAATGCGTGAGCGCCGATATGACAAAACTGGTGCACGCCGGTGAAGCCACCGAAAATCGCCCAGTCTCCGACGTGCACATGACCAGCCAAAGTCGCATTGTTCGCCATTATCGTGTCGCTGCCGATGATGCAGTCATGAGCGATGTGCACATAGGCCATGATCCAGTTGTCATTGCCCATGACGGTTTCGCCCTTATCATGCGTCGTGCCCCGACTGACTGTGCAGAACTCACGAATCGTATTGCGATCACCGATCTTCAGCTTCGTTGGCTCGCCGGCGTACTTTTTGTCCTGTGGGTCGTCCCCGATCGATGCGAACTGGTAGATGTGATTGTCCTTGCCGATAACAGTGGGGCCACTAATCACGACATGGCTATCCACTCGTGTCCCGCTGTCGATTTCGACGCCATCGCCAATGATCGAATAAGGGCCGATCTCGACATTGCCGGCAATGCTTGCCTTGTCCGAAATAATTGCAGTTGCATGAATCACACTCAGTCTCCGCCCGGTGCACAAATAATAGCTGCCGACGCAACCAGCTGCCCTTCGACACTGGCCTCGCAGCGATACCACCACATGCCGCGTTTGACTTTGTCCGCGTCGACTCGAATGACGAGTTGCTCGCCGGGAACAACAGGGCGCCGAAAACGAGCTTCTTCTATACGGGCCAGAAAATAAAGAGGTTTCGGCTCGAGATCTCCGTTACTGATGTGCGACAACACGCCACCAGCCTGAGCCATGGCTTCAACAATCAATACACCGGGTAAAACGGGATTACCGGGGAAATGACCGTTGAATTGCGGTTCATCACCATTGACGTTTTTTATCGCCGTTACAGATTCGAGGGGTGTGCAGTCGACGATTTCGTCGAGCATCAGGAAAGGATATCGATGCGGCAACAACTCCTTAATTGCGTCCACATCGAGAGGGTATGAGAAGTCTGTCACTTGCTCTTCTTCTCCAGCTTGCTGACGCGACTCAGCAACGTGTCGAGCCGGCGGAATATCGCCACTCTGCGGTTCCACGTACGTGCGTCCTCAACTGGAAAATTCGATGCATAGACACCCGGTTCTGTGATGTCTTTGCTGACCATTCCTTTCCCTTGTATCGTCACGTCATCGCAAATTTTCACATGCCCGGCGACGCCCACCAAGCCGGCCAGCAGGCAACGATCGCCGATGTGTGTGCTGCCAGCAACGGCCGCCGACGCAGCGATCGCGGTATGCTCTCCCAGATGGACGTTGTGTCCGATCTGAATCTGATTGTCGAGCCTGACGCCGTTCGCGATAATCGTGTCATCGATCGCGCCGCAGTCGACCGTCGTGCTTGAACCAATCTCAACATCGTTACCTATCCGCACACCGCCAACCTGCGGTACCTTCACCCATCCGTCGGGCGTCATCGCATTACCAAATCCATCTGCGCCAACGACTGAACCCGAGTGAAAGATGCACCGGTCCCCAGTGACGACATCACGTACAAATGTAACATTGGCGTGAAGACGACAGTCCTTGCCGACCACACAGCCTGGACCGACGACCGTGCCCGGCCCGATGTAAGAGCTGTCGCCGATCGTTGCGCCGTCTTCCACAATCGCGTTCGCCGCGATGTGGGCTGTCTTTGCAACCGTTGCTGTCGCCGCCACTACTGACGACGCATGCGCACCCGGCTCATACACCGGCGGTGGACAAATAACAGCTGCCATGCGTGCGTAGCAGGCATACGGATTGTCATTGATCAGTGCGGTACCTGGAGCGTCGTCAGCATCGTCCGCACACAAAATAACAGCAGCTGCCTGCGTCGAAGACAGCTGCTTTTTGAATGCGGAACCGGAGAGAAAACTGAGGTCGTTCGATCCTGCGTTGGTCAATGATCCAACACCGTCAATGACCACGTCCGGATCGCCGATCAGTTCGCAGTCAAATCGCTCTGCCAGTTCTCCAAGGCTGATCGGCATCAGGGCACCTCTAGTTACCTGTCATAGCCGCGCCGTAGTGCCCTCGGCCGGACAACGCCAGGTCTATCGGGCGCCAGTCGCCTGGAAGTTGGCGTCAACGGCACGCAGAACTTCCGCGGTTATATTAACCGCAGTGCTCGCAAATACTACGCCATCACTGACAACAAGGTCGTAACCTTCCTGGGATGCATAGTCCTGGAGCTCCTTTAGCAAGGATCGCTGCAAGATACCCAATTCTTCGTTCTGGCGAAGATTGAGGTCCTCGCGAAACTCAGTTTGCAGACGCGTTACTTCACGCTGCAGATCGCGTAAGTTCTTCTCGGCATTACGACGTTCTGTTTCACCCATGACTGCAACGTCTTTCTGCACCTTCGTTGCCAGTTCCTCGTACTCCTTTTGCTTGGCGAGAAACTCACGCTGGCGCGGAGCAAATTCTTCCTGCAACGCATCCATAGCGGCTTTCGTCTGTGGCGCTCCTTCCATCAGTGCCTGAATGTTCACGAAACCGATTTTCAGTTCCTGTGCGCTGGCTGGCACCGCAAATGCACTAACAAGTGCGACAGCAAAAATCACTTTATACATATGTTGCTTTACAAAACTCATAAACAGTCCAATCCTTAAAACGCCTGACCAATGGAGAACTGGAATCGTTCCAGTTCATCTCCGTAATACCTGTCGTTACCCGCGTATTCGTTCAGCGGAAAAGCATAGCTGAATCGAAACAACCCCAGTGGGGCCAGCCATTGTACGCCAATACCGACCGACGCACGCAGATCATCAACCTCCGGCTTGTACTCTATGGGCGACCCGAGCTTGTCCGTAAATGCGACCTCGCCCGTGTTAAACACGTTGCCAACATCGTAGAAGAGACTTGCCCGCGCCTGGCTGGCAAATTTTTCCGGCAGCGGGATTATAAGCTCTAGCTGACTCGCAACCAATACGTTTCCGCCATACGGGCGGCCGAAGCTGTCGCGGGGGCCCAGGTACGACTCGCGATACCCGCGAACCGATGTGGGTCCGCCACCGTAGAACTGCTTGAACGGTGGCGCCGCCGTTGTTTCGCCCATAGCCTCGGAGATGCCAAGTTCGGTGTTGATTCTTGCGACCCATTTGCCAAACAGGGGGATGTACTTTGTAAAATTGTAGCGCGCCTGATAGTACTCGACATCGCTGCCGGGTACGGCCATAGTCAAAACGAGCTGTTGGCGTGTTCCGCGAGTGGCGAACAACGCCCGGTTGCGGCTGTCAAAAGTCCATCCGCCAATCAACTCGAGCGTATCGAACTCGGTGCCTTCGAAAGTAAGACCGCTGCCTGTATCCTGTTGAAATTGATTGCCGTTGCTTTGGACCCAATCCCGGGCCTGCTGCGTGCTCCGTGACGATGCCAGCAATTCGGCATGTTGATACGACAAGCCGAGCGATATTTGCTGGTACTCGCTTATCGGATAGCCGTAATCAAGCGTTGCACCCATGCTCGTCGTCGAGAAATCCGATGACGCCGAAGTAAACTGCGTGATGTCACGATAATTGATGCTGGCCGTGCGTCGGATACCGTCCATCGATCGATACGGATCTGTGTGCGACAAGTTGTAGAACTTCTGGAACCTTCCCGAGGCCGCTTCGAGCGCGACACGATTGCCCGTACCAAGAAAGTTCGTGTGTACGATGCTGCCGTTCAGCATCAATTTTTGCGATTCGGAATAGCCGAGACCGCCACTGAACTGACCCGGCATCCGGTATTCGATATCGAAATTGACATCGACCATGTCCGGGACACCGGGAACTGGTGTGTTGCTGACTTCAACAGTCTCGATATACGGCAGTCGCTGCAGCCGAATCTTCGAACGATCAACCAGTCGGTTGGACAGGTAGGAACTCTCCATTTGCCGCATCTCGCGACGCAGTACTTCGTCGTCAACTTCGTCTACGCCATTAAAATTTATGCGACGAACATAGACACGGCTTTTCGGATCAACGTAAAAGGTGATTTCGGCTTCTTTGGACTCGTGATCGAGTACCGGAACCGGTTCAATTTCCGCGTTTGCGTAACCCTGCTCCCCAAGTCTCAATGACATCAGCTCAGACGATTGTGTCAACATTGTCTGATTGAAAATCGAACCTGGCTGGGCAAGTACCATCGCACGCAGATACGATTCCGGGATCACCATATCGCCAACGAGTTTGACATCGGCAATCGTGTACAGATCACCTTCATGGATACCGATGGTGACGAAAATATCCTTCTTGTTAGGCGATATCTCTACCTGTGTCGAGTCAACACGAAAGTCCGCGTAGCCCCGATCCATATAGTAGGAACGCAGAGTTTCAAGATCGCCTTCAAGCGCCTCTTTCGAATAGCGATCGTCCTGCCGAATCCATGACAGCCAGTTCGCAGTATCTAACTCGAATCCCTCGCGAATATCTTTTTCTTCGAATGTGTGATTGCCGACCAGATTCACTTGCCTAATCTTCGCGCGATCACCTTCCTTGACATCGATCCGCACGCGTACAGTGTTATTCGCGGTGTCAATTACCGAGGTATCGATCGATACACCATACTTGCCGCGATCGTAGTATTGCTCACGGAGAAAACCCGACACCTCGTCGAGGACTGACTGATCAAACGTTCTGCCTTTCGCCAGCCCTACGCTACGCAGGGATTCCGTCAGATCTTCAGTCTTGATGTCCTTATTACCTTCAATCGTAAAGCTCTCGATTGAGGGCCGCTCGTGGACAGCGACAATCAAGGTCTCACCGTCACGACGCAATTCGATGTCATCGAAGAGGCCCTGACCATAGAGAGTACGGATTGCTTCCTGAATCCGGACTGCATCCACCCGGTCACCGATATTGATCGGCAGGTAGTTGAACACCGTACCTTCTGATATTCGCTGCAACCCTTCGACTCGCATATCGCGAACGACAAAATCGTCTGCAGCTATCGCCGACAAAGGCAGCAACAAGCACAGCGCCACCAGATGCGGGCGTAGTTTCTGCCAGTGTAAAATCATGTTGTTCCTGCTTCTTCTCATAGCGTGCGTGATTCCAAACTAGCTGAGTATTCTCGAAATATCGTTATAAAAGGCAAAGCTCATCAACAGAATGAGAGCAAGTATGCCGAATTGCTGCCCGATGATCTGTGAGCGCTCGGACAACGGACTGCCCTTCGCAAGCTCGATCGTCTGGTAGACGATCTGACCGCCGTCGAGCACCGGAACGGGCAGCAGGTTTAACACGCCGAGGCTGATACTGACCAGCGCGAGGAATGCCAGAAACTCATTCATGCCGCGCCGAGCAGAGTCACCCGCAAATTGTGCAATATTAATCGGGCCGCTGATGTTCTTGATGGAAACGTCACCGGTTACCATACGGCCGAGCATGCGTACCGTAAACAGCGTCGACGACCATGTCCTCTGAGTTGCCTGGCTGATCGATTCAATTGGGCCAAACTTGCGCAGGTAATAATACGAACCAATATCGCTGGGCGCACGTACGCCGAGAAGCCCGCGCTTGACGCCGTCCTCCTCCACTTCACCGATGACGACATCGACAATCCGACTTTGTCCGTCTCGCACATACTCGATAGCAACCGCTGCTCCTGCCCTGACCGATACAACGCTGACGAGATCGCCGTAATTCTTGATGCGCTCTCCGTCCACTGACGCGATTCGATCGCCGACAATCAGTCCTGCACCTGCTGCGGCACCGTCCTCAATCAATTCACCGATAATCGCCGGCGGCTGCCATGGCTCAAAGCCAAGGCCGTCGAAAAGCATATTCGGTTCTGTCAGGCGTGCTGCATCTTCGCCAACCGTGATTGTGGCTCGCCGTTGTCGGCCACTTTCAGTCTCCAGCGTCAGTGGGACGCGACCGTTCGCTACCATCTGGTCAAAAATATTGACGAGCGCCGACTCCCAGTCGGCGGTTTCCACGTCGCCTACGGCAACAATCTTGTCACCAAACTCGAGCCCGGCACGCGCTGCATACGATTCCGGAGCAACGTCGCCGACAGCTGGCTGCAGCGTTGGAATTCCGCTCAGAAACAAGACCCAGTACGCGAAGATCGCGAACAGGAAGTTGAATAACGGGCCTGCCAGCAGAACGGCGATTCGTGCTGGTATCGGGCGATGATTAAATGCGCGACCCTCGTCTTCCGGGTCAACGGGCCCCTCGCGGCCGTCGAGAAAGCGCACATAGCCACCCAGGGGGATTGCAGAAATGCAGTACTCGGTCCGGTCCTCGCCGCGAACCCAGGTCCAGATGGGCTTGCCAAAGCCGATCGAGAACCGCCGGACCTTCATTCCAGCCCAGCGGCCGACGATGTAGTGACCATATTCGTGGATCGCTACGAGAATGCTGATCGCAGCGATGAAAGCCACCAGACTTGTCAGTGCATCACCCATGGCTGGTCATTTCCTCTCCCGCGTGCCGCCCGGCACAACGTCGCCGCCGATCAATTCGCATCCGTGAGAACTCCCTCGCGTAATGTTGACTGGCCGTTGCCGCAGCAGTTCCCCACAGTCTGGGTAGTCCAAAATGAACGGCAACTGAACAGTCCATTATTGCAGCCCTGCCCAGCCCAAACCCAACGCATACAACGGCGCGGCTGCAGCCACGCTATCGATTCTATCCAGCACCCCGCCATGACCAGGAAACAGGCTGCCACTGTCCTTCATCCCCGCGGTCCGTTTAAACATGCTGACCGTCAGATCCCCAACGATTGAGATACAGGCGACGGCGAGACAAAACGGTACAAATACAGCCAGATCGGTGTCCACCCAAAGCGACCGCAATAGCGTGAGCAGCACGACCGCCAGCAGCCCACCGATCACGCCCTCCCAGGTCTTTCCCGGACTGATGCGGGGAGCGAGCTTCACGCGCCCCATCGTTTTGCCCGCGAAAAACGCACCGCTGTCAGCGACCCAGACGATCAGCAGCGCGAACAGCAACGTCATCGGTCCAGCGATGTAAAGCGTAACCAGCGCCAGGTACAACGGCACCAGCACGAGCGGTCCGGCGAGCCAAATAACCGCGGCCGGGATCGGCGTTGGGAAGAAAAATGTCCAAATCAGTGCAATAAGCCACCAAGCCAAAGACACCTTGAATACAAGTGCCGCATCGACGGCCAGGAACGTCACCGCAGCAAGCAAGGCAGCAATGACTATCACGAAGAACACTCGGCCGCCATTGCCCGACAAGCCAAGAAATGCCGACCATTCCCAGGCGCCAGCCAGCATTACGGCCACGATAACCAGCATCGCGATCTGTTGCGGCAGCACGAACAGCACCAACATCAGTGCGAGCAATGCGATCACCGCAGTTATTATTCGCTGTTTCATGAACTGACTGCCTCTACCTGGTCGCCTGTATGACCGTAACGGCGCTGCCGCCTGCTGTAAAAAACCAATGCCTCATCGAACTGTTGCTCGCCGAAGTCCGGCCAGAGCGTGTCACAGAACCACAGCTCCGCATACGCCAGATTCCACAACAGGAAATTACTAATCCGTTGTTCGCCACCGGTCCGAATCAACAAGTCGGGGTCCGGAACGCCACGAAGCTGCAGCTCCGATGCAACTGCCTGGTCATCAATGTCCTCGGCCGTCATATCCCCGGCGGCAACTTTGCCCGCCAAATGCCTTATTGCCGTAACGATGTCCCAGCGGCCCCCGTACGCGACTGCCACAATAAGGCGCAATCCCGTGTTGCCGCTGGTCTGCTCCTCTGCTGCAGTGATCTTGTCAATCAACCCTGCCTGCAGCTGCTCACGCGCACCAATAAATTCAAGCCGTACATTATTACGATGCAGTTCATCGACTTCTCGTTGCAGAGCTTCAACAAAAAGTCCCATAAGCTTGCTGACTTCCTCACGCGGCCTGGACCAGTTTTCGCTGCTGAACGCAAACAGCGTCAGGTATTCGACACCACGTTTCGCAGCCACCTCGACGGTTGCGCGGACAGCCCCAACCCCTGAGCGGTGCCCGGCATGGCGTGGCAGAGCCCGTTTCCGCGCCCAGCGGCCGTTACCGTCCATAATGACGGCGACGTGTCTGGGTATATTGTCATTTGCAGCCATCGACAAGGATGAGAATCTCCGTCGGAGCTTCCCTAGAT
>Ga0255052_10000273_pt1 | contig 40557 bp, 39 predicted proteins | sample JV7_2_21_MG_FD_188632 | JGI IMG/M metagenome (GOLD analysis project Ga0255052, IMG submission 188632) | Seawater microbial communities from Jervis Inlet, British Columbia, Canada - JV7_2_21 | ecosystem: Environmental > Aquatic > Marine > Inlet | place: Canada: British Columbia | collected...
TGCAGACCTTGGCGGCCTCGAAGGTGCTGATGCACATTGCCAGGCACTCGCCGCGGAAGTTGGTGCAGGTGATCGGGAATGGCGCGCCTACCTGAGCACGCAAGCGACCAACTCGGAACCTGCAGTCAATGCTCGCGATCGTATTGGTGACGGTCCCTGGGGAAACGCGAAAGGTGTCGAAATCGCCGCTAACGCCGACAGCCTGATGTACGACAATTCCAACATCAACTACGAGCACGCACTTGACGAAAATGGCGAACGCATCAATGCCCGCTCCGCCGGCGACACGCCCAACAAGCATGACATCCTGACAGGTACACAGATCGATGGAACCGCTTTTCCATCGGGCGAGGACATGACCTGCAGCAATTGGACGAGCAATGACGAAGGCAAGGCACAAGTCGGCCACTCCGATCGTCATCGCTTTACTTTCCCGGGAAGCCCCTGGAATACCGCGCATCCATCACGCGGCTGCAGTCAGGAAGCACTGCTCGTCACCGGCAGTGATGGCCTGTTCTATTGCTTCGCGGCTAACTGATTCGGGCTCGCCGGTTACTCTAGGCTAGCTCACGCTCAAACAACGCCAGCAGTCGGCTCCACGCGCGTTCGGCCTGTGCTTCGTTGTGGACCGGCGAATCGGGCGGACACCAACCGTGCAGCGTGTCTTCGTACACTTCAATCTCTGCGTCGACGCCCGCGTTGTCGAATGCCTCACGCAACAGGACCTTGGCATTCGGATCTTTCTCATCGTCATTGGCTGCTATAGCGATCAGGAAGCTCGCCTGCATCTTCGGCGCCAGCAGGTGTGGACTGCTGTCGCTGTCAGTTGCCAATCCACCACCGTGGAAAGATCCGCCAGCACCAATGCGCTCCGGCATGGCGGCGGCAAGCCGCATTGTGTAGGAACCGGTCATGCAATAGCCGGTCGTTCCAATTTTGCGCTTCGTGTCGACGGACGGCTGTGCATCCAGGTAATCCACAAACGCCCTACCATCGCTGACACAGGTCTCCGGCGACAATGATCGTGCATGTGGCATTAGTCGCTCGCGAACTTCGGGCATGCCGAAAGATTCGCCATCTTCAATAACGGCACCCTTGGCCGTTCTGTAGTAAGGGTTGACGACCAGTGTCGAGTAACCAGACTCCGCGAGGCGCTTGCCCATCATCCGAAATGAGGTTCGTATTCCCATGATGTCGGGCCAGACGATGACCGCCGCGTGTGCGCCCTGGGCCGGGCGTACGAAATAGCAGTCGGCCATGCCGTCCGGTGTTTCGATCAGGACTTCATCTTCAACCACGTCCACAGCTTTGGCTACGGCCGGCAACATCATGCCAAGGGTCACGCCGACGGCGCCCTTGCTGAAGTCGCGCCGTGTCAGGCCGTGCTTGCGGAGAAATTCTTCATTGTCTTTTACGGTTAGTTCATCACACATAGTCGCCTCTTCACTTCTATCTATCGTCTCCGCATTACATATGCCGTCGTTGATCAATGCAATGGCCTCACGCCAAAACGCATGCTGCAATACGGTACACTTTACAAACCACGGCACAGAGATGACGGGAATAAGGGGAGACAGATATGGAGCTCAATTTCTTATTGGCTGTCGCAACTGCAGGATTTCTAGCGACCTACTTTCACCTGGTTTTTGCGCTGACAGCGGGACGGGTGGGACTCGCGAAGCTTGATCTCGCCAGGGGAACCGGCAAGCTCCTCTTCGGTGATTCTTACGACGGCAACCCACCCTATATTCTGGGGCTCGCGGCGGTGCAGTTAAACGGCATAATTTTCGGCCTGGTCTACGCGACCGTGATCGGCCCGATGATGTCCGGCCCCCATGTGTTGCGCGGCCTGGCCTTCGGCGGCCTACTCTACCTTTATGCTCAGTGCATTCATGTGCCCATCTTCATGAAAGGCGGACTTTTCTCGCACAAGGTAAATTCTCGCACATGGTTGACGGCGGCGATAGCGCACGCCATTTACGGTGTCATCCTGGGCTGGCTGTCACCACTACTCTGAATCGGATCGCCGTCTTAAGAAAGAAAATAATATGAATACAGGAATCCTGATTGCGGTCCTGGTCTACGAGGTCGTCATCATCCTCGGCGTTGGACTCTGGCTGGCGAAACGCAGCGCCTCGCGCCCGCACCAGGAGGGCGACTTCGCTTTGGCCGGCCGTAACCTGCCAATGCCGGTCGTCGCTATCACGCTGGCGCTGACGGTCCTCGGAACCGCCCACATTCTGGGAATTTTCGAACTCGCCTGGTTTCTTGGAGCCGCAGCCATTTGGTTCAGCATCGCGCACGTAATCCTGCTCGTGATGGTGTGCTTGTCGACGGGCCTGTGGGTCCGACGCCTCGGTCTGACGACCGTGCCCGAGATCCTGGATCTGTTGTACGGGCGAATAACGCGGTTGATCGTTTCGTGCACGATGGCCGGCGTCGTTTTCGGGATTCTCACGCTCGAGACGCAGGGCATCGGCATCATCATTTCATCGATGACCGGCTGGTCCATTCGCAATGGCGCGGTCGTCGGTGCAATCCTCGGTATCTGCTACGTCGTGTTCGCCGGTATGAAAGAGGTCGGCTGGCTGAATCTCGTCAACGCAATCGTCATGTACCTCGGACTGATCCTGGCAACGATTTTTCTCGCATTCAGATTGCCCGGCGGCAACTACGACTCGGTCGCCGAGTACTACACTAGCTCCGGCAATGACTTCATGTTGAGTATTTACGGGACACCAGAAATCTTCTTCGCGTTCGCGCTGGGTACTACGATTGCGGTCGTATTCAGTCAGGGCATCAGCCAAATGCTGATGCAGCCCTGCATGTCAGCCGAAAGCGAGAAGACTATTCGCAGAGCATTGTGGATAGCAGCACCACTGAACGGCATGTTCGGCGTTTTTGCCGTCGTCATCGGCCTAACCGCCAAAACGGTACCTGAGTTTGCCGCACTAGGGCCGAAAGTCGCGGCGACAACGATGCTGGTGAACTACCTGCCGCCATGGCTCGCTGCCCTGTTACTCGCGTCATTCCTGGCAGCAATTCTTTCAACGTTCGCCATGACCAGCCTTGCGCCCGCCACGATATTTACCGTGGATATATACAAGAACCTGTATCGGCCAAAGGCAACCGAGGCCGATATGGCACGCGTGATGCGCATTACGATCATCATACTCGCGGTCATCGCGATGGCCGTTGCTGCCTTTTTGCCGCCAATCCTTGCTGCAATTAATTGGCTGTTTTCGTGGCTGGTACCGGTATTCTGGGTGGTTGTATTCGGTCTGTTCTGGAAACGCAGCAGCGCAGTTGCTGTCACAACTTTGGTCGCCGCATGGATCGCAAATTCGGCCTGGTCATTCAGTTCGTTGCCGCAAGCACTTGAAATGGCCGATGTTCCAAACGCCTATGTGACACTGGCTGTCACGCTGACTGTCGGCATCATTGGCAATCTGATGGCCTCGGGTAGCGGCGGGTTTTTCAACGCCGCCGAATATCGAGCGCGACTGAATGAACAAGCCGCCCCAGCCACCGAATAATCAGGTAGGAGTAGAAACGATGTTTTGGAGTATTTTCGTCGACAGCCTGGCACTAATCCTGGCTATCCTCACCGTCGGTTGGGTCGTCGCCTACTTGATTCACCGTCGCTCACAGTAATGCTCACGAATTGAATTAATCGGAGTTAACGATGGAAGAGATTGTTGTAACAAGACTCTGGATGGCAGGCGTCGTCGCTGCGATGGTCGTGTTCGGTGTCATTGCCCTGATCGGCTACCGCCGACAGGGCAACAAGACAGAAAGCAACGACCAGGAAAACTAATCCTGGTTTGTAGCCTGGCTACAGCTCCGAAATCAGGGCGTCAGCGATAAAATCGGCCCTTGCTACCGTGGCATTCTGCCCCATCAAACCGATGCGCCAGGCACAGCCTGCAAACTTGCCAAGCCCGCCACCGAGTTCGATATTCTTGTTCGTCAGCAGGCCGCCTCGAACCGCGGCATCGTCCACACCCTCAGGTATGCGAACCAGCGTCAGTGGTGACAGACGGTGTTCGGCAGCGACGATCATTTCGAGCCCGGCCGCCTCAAGCCTCGAGTACAGGTGATTCGCCGCGTCGCGATGACGGTCCCATCGAATTTGCAGCGTTTCTTCCACCACCAGGCGCAATGCCTCGTTCATTGCGTACAGTGAATTCACCGGCGCCGTATGGTGATAAGCCCGGGTCTTTTCACCCGACTCGTAATAACTCATCAACAAGCTGATATCGCAAAACCAGCTCTGCACGCGCGATTTGCGCTGCTTGATCTTGTCGACAGCCTGCGTCGAGAACGTTATTGGCGACAGACCAGGCACGCACGACAGGCACTTCTGGCTTCCCGAGTAAACGACATCGAGACGCCAGTCGTCGACGAGCAGTTCGACACCACCCAGTGACGTGACGCAGTCCGCCACAACAAGGCAGCCATGACTCTTCGCGATCTCAGCAATCGATTTCGCATCCGACCGAACGCCTGTGCTCGTTTCAGCGTGAACAAATGCGACAGCTATTACGTCGCTGGTCGCCTCGAGTGTTGCGCGCAGCTCATCCAGATCGACCGGGGTTCCCCATTCGTTTTCGATCGCGATGACCTCTGCGCCCACCCGCTCGCAGATGTCTTTCATGCGGCCGCCGAATACGCCGTTGATGCAAACAACGACCTTGTCGCCAGGTTCCAGCAGATTGACGAAGCTCGTCTCCATGCCGATGGAACCTGGGGCTGAGAGTACGAAAGTCAGGGAGTTGCTGGTCTGAAAGCAGTGCCGCAAGCGCTCGCCAACTTCGTCCATAATTCCCAGAAAGGCTGGATCAAGATGCCCAATTGTCGGCAGCGACAGTGCCTGCAAAATACTGTCGGGCACGTTCGTAGGCCCCGGCCCGAATAAATCCCGTTTGATGCTTTCCATTGTGTGATTTCCATTGATTCGCTGTCGGACGACAGCTACTTCGGGATTCAAATATCATAGACGGCGGCCGAGGGCAACGACGAAGTCTATTTCCTCGTTGTCGCGCTGAATTCGAGGTTCAAAAGCCAAGATTTCCCAAACTTTGGGTCAAAAGACACTAAAATGACTGTGAGAAGGGGGATAACAATGCAAAACGGTCTGCGCCATATTTTGTTGGTAACGGGATGCCTGTTACTCGCTCTCGCGGGTTGCGAGAGGACTGATCCGGTAGCTACGGAAGAACCTGAGGCAAGCACCACAGGCGACTCTCGAACAGCCTGGGTCAATGCCGAACGAATCCTCAATGCCGACTCCGAACCCGGCAACTGGCTGGCGCACGGTCGCACGTTTAATGAGCAGCGTCACAGCCCGCTGGACCAGATCAATGTCGACACGGTTGGCAATCTCGAACTCGCCTGGTACGTAGATCTGGATACCAGCCGAGGCCAGGAAGCTACACCAATTGTGGTCGATGGTGTTCTCTACTCAACCAGTGCCTGGAGCAAGGTGCAGGCAGTCGACGCGAAAACGGGGCAGATGCTCTGGCAATATGATCCGCAAGTGCCTGGTATATGGAGTGTGCGGGCCTGTTGCGGCGTGCAAAATCGCGGCGCCGCTGTATGGCAAGGTCGTGTGGTCAGCGCGACGCTCGACGGTCGGTTGCTTTCCCTAGACGCAGAAACGGGTGAACTGATCTGGGAGATCACTACGACCGATCAGGCACAAAGCTACACCATCACAGGCGCGCCTCGAATTATCGGCGACAAACTCATTATCGGCAATGGTGGCGCCGAGTTCGGCGTACGAGGCTACGTTACGGCCTACGATCTGGAAACCGGTGAGCAGGTTTGGCGTTTCTTCACGGTGCCGGGTAACCCCGCCGATGGCTTCGAAGATGAAACACAAGCCATGGCTGCCGAGACCTGGACCGGTGAGTGGTGGAAAAATGGCGGTGGCGGCACGGCCTGGGACTCGTTCGCCTATGACCCCGACCTTAATCTCGTCTACGTCGGCACCGGAAACGGCTCGCCGTGGGCCCGGTCACTTCGCAGCCCGGGAGGTGGCGATAACCTTTTCCTGTCTTCTATCGTCGCGCTTGATGCCGACACCGGCGATTACAAATGGCACTACCAAACCACGCCTGGGGATACGTGGGACTACACGGCCGTGCAACACATGATCCTGGCCGATCTCGACATTGATGGAGCGGAGCGCAAAGTTCTCATGCAGGTGCCGAAAAACGGCTTCTTCTATGTGCTCGATCGTGCAACTGGCGAACTGATCTCTGCCGAAAATATCCTGCCTATCAACTGGGCCACACACGTTGACATGGAAACCGGTCGCCCGGTCGAAACCATTGATGCGCGCTATGACGAAACGCTCGCAGCCAAGAAAATCGTTCCAGGTTCCGGTGGCGTACATAACTGGGAGCCGATGACTTACAGCCCCGAAACCGGACTGGTGTACATTCCAGCCAAGCAGCAGCCATTGGTTTACAAGGTCCAGGAAGACTTCGAGCCAACACCTGTCGGTATGAATCTGGGTGTTAATTTCTGGGACCCGACCGGAGAAATCATCGACCTGCCCGAAGAATTTGGTGTTGAGTTCCAGGGACACCTGCTGGCCTGGGATCCTGTCGCGCAAAAGGAAGTGTGGCGGGTCAGCTACACGCACTTCGAAAACGGTGGGTTGCTGTCCACTGCAGGCAACCTCGTGTTCCAGGGAACCGCGGATGATGACATCGTCGCCTACAATGCAACGACGGGTGAACGCCTGTGGTCGATGCCGACACAGACCGGAATTCTTGCTCCGCCAATGACCTATTCGATCGACGGCGAGCAGTACGTCGCGGTCGTTGCTGGCTGGGGCACCGTGCATCCGAACTTTCTTGGCGTCGTAATCAATCCCGAAGGCAAGCGTCGCAACATAAGCCGCATCCTTGCTTACAAAATCGGCGGCAACGCGGAATTGCCGCCCGTCCCCGAACTTGCCGCCATACCGCCGCCTCCCGAGATGTTCGGCAGTCAGGAGCAAGTCGGTGCCGGTAGCTCCCTGTTCATGCGTTATTGCGCTGTTTGCCACGGCGTCGCCGCGATATCAGGCGGAGCGTTGACCGATGTCAGGCACTCCGCAATGATCTCAAGCACAGAAGCATTTAACAGCGTTGTCCTGGGCGGTGTGCTGCTCGACAAGGGTATGGTGTCATTTGCAGAAGTTTTGTCGGAAAACGACGCCGAGGCCGTTCGAGCATTCATCGTATTTATGGCGAATCAATAAGAAGAAGAGAAACTATGAAACTTATTCAAGTTGCAGTATTTGTCGCCCTCATCGGGCTGTCGTTCTCGGTCGTTGCCCAGGAGGCTGTCGTTCTCGAAGTCCCGGTAGGTGCAGAAGCCGGCCCGGATTTTGATGTCGACTCGGCAACAAGTGCCTACGTGAACCTGCTGACCGAAGAGCAGCGCGAACGCTCGAATGCCTACTTTGAGGGTGGCTACTGGTTGCAGCTCTGGGGCTTCCTCTACGGTATCGGCGTTGCGTGGTTGCTGCTCGGCACGCGGCTGTCTACGAAGATGCGTGATTTTGCAGAACGCTTCGGACGCTGGCGCTGGCTACACACGTATATTTACGGTGCTCAATACATCGTCATCGGCACACTGCTGTCCTTTCCACTAACGGTCTACCAGGGTTTTTTCCGTGAGCACAAGTACGAACTCGCCACACAGACCTTCGGCGCATGGATGGGTGACCAGTTTACCGGCCTGCTCGTCGGCATCGTCCTGGGTGGCATCGCGATTACATTGATCTACGGCGTCATTCGCAAGGCGCCAAACACCTGGTGGATCTGGGGCACCGGTGTCGCCGTTGCGTTTCTGATCTTTGTGCAGTTCATCTTTCCCGTTTACATCAGCCCGCTGTTCAACGACTACAAAGCACTCGAAGACGGGCCGCTGCGTGACTCGATCATTTCAATGGCGCGAGCCAATGACATACCGAGTGATGATGTTTACTGGTTTGATGCGTCCCGACAGACGACGCGAATCAGTGCCAATGTTAGTGGTGCATTTGGTACGACGCGCATAAGCCTCAACGACAACCTGCTTAATCGAACATCTCCCGAGGAAATTGAATCCGTAATGGGCCACGAGATGGGTCACTATGTTCTGAACCATGGCGCCAAGCTGACGATGCAGTTCGGTTTGGTGCTCGCCTTTGGCTTTGCGTTCGTCGCATGGGGATTTGGTCGTGCACTGGGTCGCTGGGGACAGAACTGGGGCGTTCAGGATGTCGGTGATACGGCGGGGCTGCCACTGTTCGCCGCGGTGCTATCGGTCTATTTCTTCGTAGTGACACCAATCACCAACAGCATCATTCGGGTTGCCGAGGCTGAGGCGGACAACTACGGCATCAACGTCTCGGGACAGCCGGACGGTTTCGCCAGGGCCGCAATGCGTTTGAGCGAATACCGCAAGATCAGCCCCCGGCCGTTGGAGCGGCTCGTGTTCTACGACCACCCGAGCGGCTATGACCGAGTCCATATGGCCATGTTGTGGAAAGCGGAGCACCAGGACTCCGAACCACCGGCGCAATGAGCTTCTACGAGGACAAAGTTCTTCCGCACCTGATCAATTGGGCATGTGCGTCGCGGCCTAACCAGAAGCAACGTGAGAAAGTGGTGCATCTCGCCGAGGGTGATGTACTCGAGATCGGTTTTGGCACCGGCCTGAACATGCCCTACTACGCCGCCCAAAACGTCCGAAAAATCTGGGGCCTCGAACCGTCTGCGGCCATGCGTCGTAAAGCCCAACCGCTTGTCGATGCGTCAGATCTCGATGTCGAGTTCATCGACTTGCCGGGCGAGCAGATACCGCTCGACGCAGACAGCGTGGACACGGTGCTTGTGACCTACACGCTCTGCACAATACCGGATGCAATTTCAGCGCTTGAGGGGATGCGACGAGTATTGAAACCTGGTGGCAAGCTGATCTTCTGTGAGCACGGTATTGCACCTGACGAAAACGTACGTCGACAGCAACATCGATGGAATCCCGCGTGGAGTCGCTTCGCCGGCGGCTGCAATATGAATCGGGACATCCCGGAACTTATTTCGAATAGTGGTTTCGAAATAACCAGTGACGAAAGAATGTACATACCGGGTCTCAGGGCGCTCAGCTACAACTACTGGGGTACCGCGCGGATAGCATGAAACGTAAGCTTTCGTTATTCATCATCATTTCTCTCGCCGCCAGCACAATAGTACTGGCCCAGGATTCACACGAAGCTGCTGACGCCGCCTTGCAAGAGATTGAACGCCAGGGGTTTGTTGGATCTGTGCTGGTTGCGAGAGACGGCAACATTGAGTACGCCGGAGACTTCGGCTTTGCGGAGGAACCGACCTCCACTCCGTCGTACTGGATCGCATCGATCACCAAGCAGTTCGTCGCCACCAGCATCCTCCTGCTTCACGAACGTGGTGAGCTCGATATCAACAAGCCCGTCTCGACGTACCTGGCAGGCGTGCCCGACGACAAAGCCGGCATCACCCTGTTTCAACTTCTGACTCATACCTCGGGTCTGGCGCAAAACTACGCGGCGGACGGTATTTCCGATCGTAACGAAGCATTGCAGGCATTGCTCGCTGCTGACCTTCAGTCCGAGCCCGGTAAGGAATTTTCGTACGCGAACGACAACTACAACATCCTCGCGATAGTCCTGGAGAGTGTCGCTGGCCAGACCTATGAGAGATTCATGCGCGAACAGGTGTTCGTGCCCGCCGGAATGCGAGATTCCGCATCCTGGGGCATGCCGATTAGCGGTACGACGTTCGTGCCGCCAGTTGCGACACCATTGGGGCCCGCCGCAATGCAACGTAACTGGGGATTTCGCGGTGCAACCGGAATGCGCGCCTCAGTTCTGGATCTGTTCTCATTCCTGAAGTCTCTCGAGAACGGCGTTTTTCTTTCCGAAGAAGGCGTAGACCTGCTGCAAGGCAACCATATTCAAACCGCTGGTGGGACGGAAATTGGCTTCAACTGGTTTAGCCGGCGCCTGGACAATGGGCGGTATGCGAAATTCTCAAGAGGTCAGGAGAGCTTCGGTGGAAATACCGTTATTTATATCTATCCCGAACAGGGCGTGACGATTATCACGGCGACAAATGCTGGTCCGGCAGAGACCAGTGATGGTCCTGTAACAGGATGGTCCAGAATCACGCACGAAGCGCTTGCAGAAATATTCCTGGCTGAAAAAACAAATTAAGAGAGAAACTCTATGACTATTTTGAGACCTTCACGCTGGATCGCCGCTGTTTGCATCGCGTTCCTGCCAATCGTGGCAGCCGGTCATCACAGTTTCGCGTCGAATTTCGATGTGCACACGGTGAACGAGCTGGAGGGCGAGATCATGAACCTGCGGTGGAAGAATCCACATGTTGTCTTCACGCTCAAGACAAGCAACGCGCAGGGAGACGAGGTTCTTTACCAAATCGAAAGCCACTCGTTAGCCATTATGCGGCGAAACGGTGTACCCGCCGATGCGCTCCATGATGGGGACAAGGTAAAGATTGCCGGGCACCCAGGTCGGCGAGTAGCTAACGCGATGTTTGTTCAGCATGTGTTGTTACCAAGCGGGGAAGAGATAGTAATGAACCCAAGATCTGGACCTCGTTGGGCTGAAAACGTTGAATCGTCTTCAACATGGCTGGCGACACATGACGATGCGCAGAGTGAACAGACCGGGATATTTCGTGTTTGGAGTACATCCTTAAGGAATATCGAAGAGGGCCTTGCCTATCCCGAGACTATTAACCCTGCAGCGGCACACGATTATCCGTTGACGCCCGATGCAAGAGCCGTTCTCACGGCCTTTAATCCACTGACAGACGCACTGACCGTGAACTGTCAGCCGAAAGGAATGCCAGCAATAATGGAGAATCCATTCCCAATAGAATTTATTGAAGTCGAGGACGATATAGAAATCCATCTGGAGGAATACGACACTCTTCGTACGGTTCACATGGGCGTTGCCGACGGGGACACGCAACACACGCCATCCTTAGTCGGATACTCTGTTGGGCACTGGGACGGAAGCACACTCGTGGTCGAGACCGACGCTATGAACTACGGTCATTTCGACTCCGTTGGCATTCCATTGAGCGCTTCGGCAAAAGTCACTGAACGATACATGCCGAGTAACGATGGCAAGCGACTGGATTTTGAAATGACCGTTGTGGATTCGACGACCTTCACTGAACCAGTAACGCTTACGAAAACCTGGTTGGGGCTTCCCGGCGCCAAGGTTCAGCCATACGAATGCAGCGAATAGGCGAATTGATGAAAGGTATAGACCGTAGAGAATTCATGAGACTTGCGGTTGTAACAGAAAAAATGCAGACCCGGACCATTCCGTCTACGGGTCAGAAACTCGATTCCCGGGCGGTATTAGTCGGCAAGAAACCGGCTCGTTGACTCTTGATCACAGTCGCCGTGCAGCATTTCGAGGTGCGGCGAGTAAAGTAACTGTCTGCTATGCACCAAGGGTTCGGAAAGATATTCCGGATCATCCAATGCGAACGCAACGTCGATGTGGGTGCCGTCTTCGCTTAATCTGTAGCGTTCCACCACATGTTTTCGACCACCTGACGGTACACCGATTTGGTACGGAGAGCGGTGGTCTTCAAAGTTTGCCGTATCGATTACCAACGTATCACCATCCCATCGTCCAATCGAATGACCAGTGGCGAAACGCACACCTAGGTCGGGGTGAGGCCGGCCATCCATATAGACAGCCCTGACTTCATTGAACCTTTCGCTTCTCAGGACGATGACCTCATCCTGGTGCGTGAGGTCGATCTCCATCAAGTACAGGTTAGTTGAAACGAGTGCCGACGGCGTTGGTCGGCCAACACAGCTCGCGTCAGGATTCTCATTGGACAGCGATCTGAATGCCGCCTTGGCGGCTTGGCCATTATCGTTCAACTTAAGTAACGCGTGAAAAAAGCCTTCGAATCCACCCGGATAGGATTGAACTGTCGCGCGGTCGGTTAGCCAGTTGCCCGCCAAAGTCGTGGTACTGGGGGTGACGTCGGGTACCTTCACCGCTGGGGCCAACGCGAGGCCACGTTCCTTTTCGACAGATTGCAAAATGCCGTAGCGTCGCCCATCCTCGGCGGGATTTGCCCGAACAGAGACATGATCTCCAGGAGACAGCGTCTCGCTCGTCCAGCCTCTTCGTGAAAGTATGGTCACCGCCGACATTTGCAGCTCCCAGGCAATCGATGACTCGCCGTCTTGCTCGACTTCGACAATGACGTAGACATGCGGGTTCTTCCAGGTAAATTCCCTGACGGTTCCTTCAAAGGCCGTGACCGACTCCATGTCTATTCCAGCATCGCTATGGTGCGCCAGGACCGGTAGCGCGATAGCGGCCGCCGTAACAAGACCCATCAAATATTTGCTAATAGAAAGCGCCGCCTTGTCCAGGATCCGTGCTACTGCATGGTTTAGTTCTACTGCGAAAACTCGCTTTGTCGCAGCCCAAGAGCGAGTACCGCAATAACCAGACAGAGCAGCGAGATCTGAACCTGGCCGGCAAATGCCCAGCTATAGTTATCGACAAGCAAGCCCATTGTGTATCCACCCATGGCGGCACCGCCATAGACACTCGTGACGAACATGCCTGAACCTTTACTGGTAAGAGTGCGCTTCAGCGACTTGACGTGACCGCCGGCGAGATTGGTGTAGACGATTGCTGCGCCGAAAACACCGACGAGGAATGCCAGCAGTTTATAGGTCAATACGCTCTGGTCTGGCTTAAAAAGAAATAAGGTCACGACCCCGAGTACCAGCGAGCAGGTAAAGAGAACTGATTTCGACGAGAATTTATCACCCAGCTTGCCGCCGTAGTAGGAAGTCAGTCCGCCAACGCCGAACCACAGCATTATCTGACCCACATCCGCAGCCGGTAACTCCAGAACCCCACGCATGTATGAAGGAAAGGTGCCCAGAAATCCATAAATAACCATCCCGTATGCGGCGCTCATTATCGCCAGGATGATCGTGTTGCGGTTCTTCAGCGTGTCCGCGCCACCACTGTCGACCAAATGCTTGGCAGCAGGCGCAACCTCACTAAACCAGGGGCGCACGAAAATCATGATGGCCAACGCCAAGGCAACACCGGCAAAGCCAAAGATCAGCATCGGCGCTTCCCAACTACCCAAAGCGGTTCGTAACTCACCGATAACCCAGTGGCCAAACAATGAGCCAAGCCCAAAGCTAAGGTTGACCATACCCAACGCGGCTACTCGGTTCGCGGCGAAATAGCTGGTCGACAGCGAGAACATCGCGGTCGCCAGGAAGGACATGCCTACGCCCTGTAGGACAATAAACACGAACATGGTGGTGAAGCCGGTTGCCTGCGTGAAGAGCAAGGTCGCAGCCGAGAGCAGCACAAGACCTGTCAGCAGAACAGTCTTTCTTGAATATCGCGAAATGAGTGCGGCGGCAGGTAATCCCCCAATACCAAGACCAAGCGTAAACATGGTGGTTAGCGCAAACATATTCGGTACAGAGAGATCGAGCGCGCCACGAATATCGACAGCGAGCATACTGACGAGGAAGCGATCAGCCACCATCAATATGTACGTAAACAGCAGCAGGCCAAACATGGCGTATGCCGCCTTCTGGTGCATGGGATTATCGGAGGTTTGTTGAGTAGCTTCTTCTGCCTGGCTCATTTTATTGTTTTCCTCTGGATAAGAGATTTGCCTGGATACCTATCGATACCGATAGTAGCGGGACAGGTACTGCTATACAAATAATATCGATGAAAGTAAGATATAGCCCAACAAATCGAAATTTATGCCGAAATCGCAAAATATGCCTAAAGCACCCACTGAGACCGCCCCAGGTAACGGCAATGGCCGTATCTCGACACGGGCGTCGTCTGTGTACGACCGGCTGCAGAATGACATCCTTACGGGAAAACTGAAGCCCGGCCACAAATTGCGCCTCAAGGACCTGATTGAGCAATACGATACCGGCAACAGCCCGCTGCGCGAGGCCCTCAATCGCTTGTCCGCCAACGGCATGGTGGTCCGCGAGGAAAACCGCGGTTTCCGGGTGCCTCTCGCAAGCAATGACGAGCTGATAGAAATCACGCGCACACGCTGCTGGCTCGAAGAGATTGCGCTGCGCGAGTCCATCAAGAACGGCGACGCCGAATGGGAAGAACGCATCGTTCTCGCTTATCACTGGTTGGCGCGAGCCGCACGCAGTAGCAAGGAAACGGATAAAACCACTTCCCCCGAGTGGGAAGAGCATCACCGGGAGTTCCACCTCGCGCTGATTTCGGCCTGCGACTCGAGCATCCTGATCGACTTCTGCGCCGAGCTGCACCTGCGTTCGTTCCGCTATCGCAATCTCGCGGAGGTCGTCGAGTATCGCGACCGTCACGAGCTCGAAGAACATGAAATACTGCAACAGGCCGTGCTGGCCCATGACGCCGATAAGGCCGTTGAGCTGCTCAAAAAGCACTACACAGTCACGTCGCAAATCCTCGTCGAAAGCGGTCGCTTCGACTAATCACAGGACGACACTATGAAGGTTGGATTTATTGGTCTTGGCCGTATGGGTCAGGGCATGGCGGGCCGCATTCTGGCCGCCGGACATGACCTGCTCGTGAGCGATCCGACGCCCGGACAGACAACGTCATTGGAACAAGCCGGCGCGATCGCCGTCGACTCGCCCTCCGCCGCATCGCAGGATCGAGACGTCGTTATTTCCATGCTGCCCAGCGACGGCGTACTAAACGCCGTTCTTCACGGCGATGGCGGGCTCATCCAGGGTATGCCGTCGTCCTGCATTCATATGGCAAGCGGTACGCACGGTGTCCCGGCAATCAATGCCGCCGCCGCGGCACATCGCGAAGCTGGCCAGACGTTCATTGCCTGCCCGGTGCTGGGTCGCCCCGACCTCGCTGCGGAGGGCTTGCTGAAGGTTGTGCCCGCCGGACCGCCTGAGGCTGTGGATAAAATCCAGCCAATACTCGATGTAATAGCACAACAGACTTTTCGTGCCGGCGAGTCTCCACAGTCAGCGGCTGCCGTGAAGATCGCAAACAATTTTGTGCTCGGTTGCGCCATCGAAAACATGGGCGAGGCACTCTCGCTCGTCGAGAAGCTCGGTGTCGAACCTCAAATGTTCTTCGAAGTCATGACCCAGGGGCTATTCGCTGCACCCGCCTACGAAGTCTATGGCAGGTTCATCGTCGACAAGAACTGGGACTCGCACGGGGCTACGGCCGTCATCGGGCTCAAGGATGCCGACCTCGCACTCGAAGCAGCTGCGGCTGCCGACATGCCGCTCCCCAGCACTCATATCTGGCGTAACTACCTGCAAAGTGCCGTGGACAAGGGAGAGGGACACCTTGACTGGGCAGTTATGGCGCTCGAACAGGCGCGCGCCAGCGGATTGGAGAAGTAACGATGCCGATAATTCCTGCCGGGCGCGAGGACCTGAAAGATCTCAAAGGCATTCACCTGTGGCACGCAGGCATGTCCAATTGCTCGCAACGTTGCCGCATCACACTGGCTGAACTTGGTCTCGAATGGGAAAGCCATGTCGTCAATCTGCAGAAGGCAGAGCATGCAACTGAGGAATACCAGAAGCTAAATCCGAATGGGGTAATCCCATCGTTGGTGCACGACGGCACAGTAGTCATCAACTCGGTCGATATTATCGCCTACCTGGATGAGACTTTCGGCGACGGCTCGATGCGACCTGCCGAGTTCGAGGATGAGATCGCAGCCGCATTGGCGCATGCCGACAAATCTCAACTCGGTCTGAAGTACTGCACATTCGAATTCATTTTTGGCGGCGGCCCGCAGGCCGACGAAGAGACGTTTCAGAAACTCATCAATGGCCTGCACAGCGAATGGCTCATAGACTTCCACCGCGAGTACCGCACCGGTTTTTCACGCGAGCGCATACATGAGATGGTTGGACTCGTGCACGATGACCTGACGCGCCGCGAAGCTGTGCTTGCCGATGGCCGCAAGTGGATGGCCGGCGACCAGTTCACACTGGCCGACATCGCCTGGATGCCAAATGTGCATCGCTACGACGTCATGCGCTGGCCGCTGGAACGCTACCCCCATGTTTACAAATGGTTCGAGATCGCATCTGCACGCGACAGTTACAAGACGGCACTCGAAGGCTGGGAGCCAAAACCACTGTTTGATGTCGCGTTACCCAAGCTTGATGAACGCCGCGCAAATGGCGATGGCATCGACGCCTACGGCCCGCTCGCCGCTTAAGCTACCAGCGGACCTTGTACTCGATACCAGCGGCGAAGTTCTCTTCGTCGCTAACTCGCTTCTGGTTAACCCGGTACTCACCAATTGCGTAGAAGCGATTCCACAGGCGCACTCCGAGCTGCATTTCGCCCACGACAGGGTTACTCGGCCAGGCGTCTGGCCCTGGCTGGTCAAAAATCTGATCAACAAATCCGCTTAGATAGAGGCGTTCCGAAACGCCGGGAAAGGTCATGCGGAAGAAATGCTCCATCGCCCAGCCGGCGTTGTCATCGACACCAAAGCGCCGCAGCTGGAACGTCATCCGATAGCTCAGATTGATCCGGTCAAAAAAATCCTGCCAGCCTGGTGTGTCATTCAGGCGCCAACCGAACCCCACTTGATAAAAATCGTTGCCATCACCACGAACCAGCACACCCTGGACATTCAGATCGATGGGTATTTTGTCCGAGATTGAATAACGAAGGTTCTGTTCGGAGCGATCGAACACAGCCGAACCACTCGTGGCGACGCCCTTGAAGTTCAAATAGCCGAAATAGGAGAACCGGCCCGGCAGGTTCCCTCGAATCGTTGTCGTGAAATCGACGTCGTTTTCTACAGAGCGCTGGTAGGGGTAAAGACTGAAGTCGACAAACCAGCTTGGCGGCGCTTTGTCTTGTGCAAAAGCACCGGTGGCAATCAGTGCAACACCAAAACCGAGCATTCCCGGCAAATAGCGCGGCAAGTTCAATTGCTCACAGCAAGAACGGTGCAATCATTGCCGTCACCAGCAGCATGATTGGCAATGCGAACCACATGACCTGACGAAATCCGAGTTCACGATTCGGGTTCGGCCAGTCCGGCTCCATAAATCCGAAGACGACACCGCGGCCTTCCTTGCGCTGCAGGTTCCACATGATTCCTGCCAGGAAGTACAAGATTGAAGACAAAATAATGTTGGGCAGCCATGTCGGTGGATAGTAGCCGTGCTTCAATATGATGTAGACGTCATATAGCCAACTGACCGAGAACATCCAGACGCAAACAGCGATATAAACATGCACTGGCCTCGCGCGCCGCTTCAGCGCCAGGTAGAGCGTTCCAACTGCCCATGGTGCCGTCAGAAATGTGAGGACCGACATGAATGAGGCATCAACATAGTCCCATGTCGGATCACCCGTGTAGGGCGCCATAACGATCATCGACAAGGCGGCAACAGCGAACGTCAGAAGCTTCCACTTTGACGTCATGAATTTTCGGTACTCGGGTCGAAACAGGACCAGCGTCTTGCGCTCGCGAATCATCAACATCGCTGCTACGGCACAAGCAAGCGTGTATAGCGCCATGTAGGCGGTAAATGCTGGCGTAAGCTCTATTACCATCGCTGTTTCTAGGCGGGTTGGAACTTGGCGGGATCCTGTTCCGCGCGTTTTGTCAGATCGTGTGTAGTCATAGCCCGAAACTGAGTCTAAATATGGGAAACCGCAGTACCATCAGGGTATCTACTAATATAGATAATCGCACGAATCGCTGGAGTGGATTCTATGAAAGTTGCATTGTTTGGGGGCACGGGCTTTGTCGGGGGCTACCTCGTCAATACCCTGATCGCCGCCGGCCACGAGCCCTCTGTTCTGATTCGCCCAGGCAGCGACTACAAGCTCACAAGTCTCGACGACTGCCGCGTCACGGCCGGCGATATTTCCTCTGTTGACGCTATCGAGGCCACACTTCAGGGCTGCGACGCGTTGATTTACAACATTGGCATCCTCAAGGCGTTCCCGGGAAAGGGCATCACGTTTGAGGAATTGCACTTTGAGGGTGTGCGGCGCGTAGTGAATGCAGCACAGAAGCTAAATGTCCGGCGTGTCCTCTTGATGAGCGCCAACGGCGTCAAGAGCCCGGGCACGCCATACCAGGACAGCAAGTTCCGCGCCGACGAATTCGTACGACGAAGCGGCCTCGAGTTCACGGTATTCCGCCCTGCCGTAATCTTCGGCAACTCCGAAGGGCTGCAAGAGATATCTCACCAACTCCACCAGGATCTCGTCAAACCACCGATTCCCGCTGTCGCATTCCACACCGGCTGGACACCCAAAGGAAACGGTGTCGTGATGTCGCCGGTTCACATTCAGGACGTAGCGGACGCATTTGTCGGCGCGCTCTCAAACCCTGCAACCGTCGGCAAGACCTTTGTGCTTGGCGGCCCCGAAATTCTTACCTGGGAAGAGATGATCCAGCGCATCGCCGCTGCCGTAGGGCGCCGCAAGTGGATGTTGCCGATGCCCGTTGGCCTGATGAAATTTGGTGCCACGTTGTTCGACTGGCTACCGTTCTTTCCTGCGACTCGCGACCAACTTACGATGCTTGCTGAAGGTAACACCGCCGATTCGGCTGACCTTGAAATGCTGATCAACAGGCCACCGACGGCCTTCGCGCCCGAAAACCTGTCCTATCTATCCTGAAATGCTGCGCATGTGCTCCAGCATCCGCTGTTGCATGTCGGTGTCGGGAAGTCTGCCAAACCCTGCCCCGAGGTTGTCGAGCGCATGTGCTGGGTCGGCTGTTTCTGTCAGGACACAGTTGACGGCTGGGTTGGCGAGAATGAATTTCAACGAAAATTGTGCCCAGCTTTCGCAGTCAAACTCCGCCGCCCATTCAGGGAGCTCATGCCCACGCACGATTCCGAAATAGTTGCCGTTGAGGAAAGGCCTGGAAGTGCTTACAGCAACTCCGTTGTCTGCGGCCAGGGGTAACAGCCGTTCCCCCGCCTCTGGTTCCATTAATGAAAAATTGACCTGGATGAAGTCAACGAGACCGTCTTCGATCAACCTTCCCATAGCATCGTGATTCTGCGCACCGCTACGTGCGACTCCGATGAATCGCACGAGTCCCTCTTCCTTCAACGCGCGATACGCATCATAGCTGGATCGATACCCGCCTATGTCGCGAGTGTGAATCAGGTCGAGTGCCGATTTTCCTTGAGCTGAAGCGATGCCAGCAATCCGTTTTCGCATGTCCTGCTCTTCAGCGGGGTCAATATAGTTGCCGAGAAACAGTTGCTCCGTGGCGTTCTTCTCCTGGCCCAATTTACCCACGGAAAATGCGCTGGCTCCGCCGACATCGACATAGCGTCCGCCATGATCAAGAAAGATGTCCAGCAATTTGCTCGCCGTGCTCAGGTCATCGTCCCGGAACGAACTCGAATTACCCAGGCCGACAATCGCCAGCGACTCGTCCGTTCCGGGGATCAGCCGAGTCGGCAACTGCCGCTGTTCTTGTGCCAGGACTGGCAGCGACGACGCCAGCGTCAACGCCATCGAATACTCGAAAAACTCGCGCCGATTGGTCATATCAGGTCTCGTCCTCGGCCGGCGGTATCTTCGTTGCGTGCCAGGCAACCACCCGCCACTCACCGTCGCGTTTCAGGAACGTCCCGGTATTGTAGTAGTACATCACCGGCGAGTTGTCAGGTGGTGTTCCGACCAGCTTGAAAGCAACGACTGCCGTCGTCTCGTACCATTTCAACTCAACCTCTTCGGCCGAGTAGACCGGTCCCGGCTCACCTTCGACGTCCTCATCCACAGCTTCGAATGACGCGAGTATCGACGCCTTATCCGTGCGGCTTCCGCTTGACGAGGTGTAAACAAGGTCGTCGGCCCAGAAGCGTTCATGCGCGGATTTCGTGCCGGAGTTCGCCAGGAAGTCGTGAAGAAGTCCGAGTATTTCATCGGTATCACCGGCGACAACGTTGCTGGAGGCCAATACAAACAGCAGTGCGGACAGCTGGATAAATCGTTTCATCAACTTCCCTTTACGTCGTTAGATTCTGTATAAGAGAAACAGTGTACAAGTAACCTGCCCGCCCGATAAAGGAAACTTCATGTTCTACTCCGGACACTACGCGGCGCCAGCAATCCTGATCCTGACGATCGTCATCAGCCTGCTTGGCATGTTCCGGATTCCGGACATTATCAACAAATTCCTGTTCCGGCCGTATTTCTTCCTGCGTGAAAAGCAGTACGACACGATGATCATGAGCGGTTTCATACACGCCGACCCCACGCACCTGCTCTTCAACATGATCACATTTTTCTTCTTCGCCTTTCCGCTGGAGCAATTTCTTGGCACCGGGAAGTTTGTAGCCCTGTATTTCGTCGGACTCGTCGTCAGCCATACCTGCACCTGGTACAAAGAACGCAACAATCCTCAGTACGCATCACTGGGTGCTTCAGGTGCCATTTCGGCTGTGCTATTCGCCTACATCGTATACTTTCCGACCACAATGCTACTGGTCTTTTTCATACCCATGCCAGCCATGATTTTCGCCTTTCTTTATGTCGGCTACTCGATGTGGGCCTCGAAGAACGCCAACGACCGCATCAATCACGATGCACATCTCTGCGGTGCGCTGAGCGGCCTCGGCTTCGTGGCCGTGACGGACCCCGGCGCATTCTCGCGCCTCGTGTCGATGCTGCTCTGAGACTAGCCCACAAGATTCAGTGAATCGACCGCAATGCGGCCGTTCGGCGACAAAACGTACTTCTCAAACTGCCAACCAATATAGAAACTCCCCGTTTCATCCGGGTTTTCTGTGACCTTGATCTCGTCAGGGCTGACCCTGCGTCTCGTATGATCACTTAATAGCTTGGCGATACTCGGTTTTTCAGCGGCATATACGATATCCATGTCAGTCTCCTCATGGCGTTCATTTGTCACTCGCAGCCAGAGTAGTCCCGGGACGCTTAACGACGACTGAAATATTTGTGAATGGACCCTGAACCGATCGATGCGACTTAATAACATCCTCATCGCAACAAGCTTTCTGTGGCTGCTGGTGTCGTTCTGGAATCGAAACGACCTGCCCGGGAACATCGAGTATGTAAACGAGATCGCGAACGAGCCCGAACAAACGGCGACGCGAGAGAAATCGTTTTACGCGACCGTCAATGATGTCGAGTACCTGATTGAGCCAGAGTACGAATACGACCTCACAGGCATGATCGTTTCCTTCCGGCATCACGAGGGCAATAGCCGCATGCACCTGCAAGCGAACGATCATCTCAACATGGCGGATGTCTGTGTCGTTTGGGGTGACAATACAGAAAGCGAATTACAGCAGCTGGATTTCTGGAACGGCATCTTCACCTGCAATGTCTTTACGCGAGACATGCAGGCCTGGGAGTCGTTCGATATGAATCAGCTGTCGAACAACCACCTGATATCAGATGATGACTTCATTCGCCGCCAGACGAGAAAGATCCAGATTGGTGACCAGATTCGGGTACGCGGTTACCTGGCCTCGTACTCCAATCCCGGCGGCGGTAAACGCGGCACGAGCACGACACGAACCGACACCGGCGATGGGGCCTGTGAAACTGTGTTTGTTGAGTCTTTCAGGATTGTGCAGCCTGCAACGAGCTACTGGCGCATTTCCATGTGGGTATCGTTGTCGCTGTTATTGATTGGCCTGTTCGTGCATTTCAAGCGACCCTACAAGCCCTATTAACAAGTCCTATTAAAAAGGGCAGCCGAAGCTGCCCTTTTCCCCGCAAACATTGTTTTTACGTCTTACTCTTCGTCTTCCGTCGGCGCGTGATAGTGGCCGACATCAGTTTCGGCTTCGTCCACGAGACTCTGGTACTCAGCCCAGAGCGCGCCCGCAGCTTCTTCGCCGCCTTCTAATTCAACAAGCGCTGCCCACCACTTGATATCGTCTTCCGAGCGATACCATTCAAGATCGGCCATACCACCTTCCAAGTCCCATACGAAAAGGGCATCCCACTCGCCCGTCTGGAAATGAATGGTGCCGAGCGGACCTGGCAGTCCGGCCTTTTCTCCAGCCGGTTTGAAGTGATCGGCAATGATCTCCATTGCGCGTTCGCGTTTACCAGTCTTGAATTTGACGAGCGTGGCGCTAATGTAGTGCGCGTCGTCGCCTTGTGTGATCGGACCTTCGTCTTCCTGTGCTGATGCCGGAACTGCGAACATTGCGAGTGCCGCAGCGACGGCTAGTAACTTACCCCATTTGAATATATTCATCGTATAACCCCAATTTCGTTATTGTTTGTTTTGCGGGAGACTACAGCATAGACAGTTACAGCCGAAACACAAATCAGGACGACTGTGGGAAGACCGGTATTCTCATGCGTCGGGAGTCGAGCGAAATAGGTGTGGACTTGTGCATCGGCGTCTTTGCAGGGCGGCCCACGAAGTAACCCTGCGCAAGATCCACGCCGAGCTCTTCAAGCAACGCCAGGCTTTCGGCGTCCTGAACATACTCGGCAACCGTCTCCATGCCTGCCTCAGCACCAATCTCGGCAATCAGCTTGATCATCTTCTGGTCGACCGGATTGTTCATCAGGTCCTCAACGAAAGTGCCATCGATCTTGATGTAATCGAACTGCAGTTTCTGCAGATAACTGAACGAACTGTACCCCGTTCCGAAATCATCAAGTGCGAGCCGACAACCCATATCCCGCAATGCAGCGATCTGTCGCTCTACGTGCACAGGGTGACGTATGGCGAGACTTTCAGTGATCTCAAAAATAATGTGTTTGGGGTCAACGTTGTATTTTTCAAAACACTTCTCAATGTGCGCCACCAGATCGTCATTCTCGAACGCATTCGCTGAGAGGTTAATGGAGAAACGCAGGCTCCGCGCAGGAACCGAGTACACCGAATGCGCCTTGGCGGCATTCTCGATCATCCAGAAGTCGATCTCTGTCATCAGGCCAAAACGCATGGCGGACGGCAGGAACGCATCGGGCGATACCACGTTGTTATCATCACCGCGAAGGCGTATCAGCACTTCGTGGTGAGTTGTCTCGCCGGTATGAATTCGATTGATAGGCTGGAAACGAAGTTCGAACTCGTCGTTATCCACCGCCTTGCGAAGACGGTTCATCCAGCCAACGTCTGCCGTGTCCTTCTCCTTCCCATCTGCCGATCCTTCATACAGAGACAAGCGGTTTCGACCGGCGGACTTCGCCTCACGGCAGGCTATATCTGCCTGGTTAATCAGTTCGTCGTAGTGAAGATTGTCGCCCGTGATCATTGCCATGCCGATGCTGCAATGAACATGGAACACTCGTTCGTCCTCAATGTGCGCCAAACGGCGCATGTTCGAGAGAATCGTCTCAGCCGACGACGTTGCGCCGTGGATATCGGTGCGGCGTACCAGTATTGCGAACTCGTCACCACCAAAGCGGGCGACAACATCGTCCCGGCGCACGCTGCGGTCCAATTCGTCGGCGACTTTCCGGATCAGGCGGTCACCTGCCGGATGACCACAGGCATCGTTGATGTATTTGAACTGATCGAGGTCAACGAAGAGCAGCGAGCTGGTGTGCCCCTTGCGCATGACGCTGATGATCTCCTTCTTCAGCTCCTCGGTAAAACGACGCCGATTGAACAACCCTGTCAGGCTGTCGTGGTTTGCCATCTCAAGTAACTTGGCATCGCGTTCGCTAAGCGCCGAGGCTGTGTTCTCAAGCGCTTCGACAATATCGGATATCTCGCGGTGTTCAGCAGGCTCGAACTTGACACCGAGATTACCCTTTGCGAGTTCTCTGATCGGTTCCTGCAGGCCCGATATCGACGACAATGCTCTTTGCAGTGCACGCCGACCGTAGGCCGCGAAGGCAATCAGCAGAATCAGCAGGATCAGTATTGCACCCTTGATGTTCGCCAGTAGCCGGTCATGGAAAATGACGAAGTCGAGGTGTATTCCGACGAAACCAAGTAGTTCGGTTCTGGTAACTGCTTCGAGCGCTGCCGCGTCGAAGTCGAACAGCCCGTCATCAATTAACGACTCCGTCCAGACTGGCGCGATGATTTCGAACTGACGCGGATTCAGGAAACTGCTGTTCATGACGTAGGGCTTGCGCTCACCGATGACGGCGACCGCATTGTCGAGCTTGTCGGTGGTGAGGTCTTCCGCGGCCTCAAGTTCATCGTGATTGTCGACCGAGAACAGCGCCACGCCATTTTTCGAGAAGTACGACACGCGATCGATCTCCGGGTAACGTTCGACGAAGCTTTCCAGCCGTATCCGTGCTTCCTCGTCATCACTCAAATACAGCGGTGAACCCAGTTCATTGAGTTCTTCGGTCCACTGCAGCGCCCAGCGACCGTAGTTGTCCTGCAACACCCACTGCCCGCCCCAATAAAGGCTGGCGATTGCGAGGCCACCGAATAGCGCAGCGCTCAGTACCTGGATCGACAAGATCTCATTGACCAGCACGCGCTTCGCAACGGCAGTTGGCTTACGTTTGAGGCGATCACGGAGCCAGTCGTAACGACCGAGCACCCAATCGCGCGCAGTGATGGCGACAGACATCATCGTTCGACCACCTGTATGGCACTGTTGGTTTCGACGCGTATTTCGGAAAGCTGGGTAATCGGGGGCAGTCCTGCAAGCCTCCCTGACTTGATTTCGCGAATGACTTTTACAATCGTCCGGGCAATATCTTCGGCTACCGTGGTGATGCTGAGCGATGCCCCCAGTTTCAACATCGACTCGCTCGGCACCGTCACCGGCACCTGCTGGCGATTCGCGTCATCGAGCATCTCCTGCAATACTCGGCCACTCAGGACGCGGTTATCGGGGAACAACCAGAAGCCGTCGATATCCCGAATCATGCGGCGGAAGAAATACAGCGTTTCCTGGTCGGAATGCGTGATCTGAACACGTAATTCAATCTCATGACGTTCCGCGGCACGACGCGCTTGTTCAATCAATTCGTCGTGCCCTTCACCGATGATGACGCCGACACGAACCAGTGTCGGGTCGATCTTCTTCCACGCGGCGAGCTGTGCATCAAGCGGGGGTATGGCCGCGACGCCTCGGCTGTTCTCGTTCAACAGGTCGTGGTCCTGGTGGTTGAATACCTGGCTGAAGATAACGGGCTTGTTCGCCATCGCGACGGACGACTGCGCCGCTCGCAGACCAATAGCGACGACAATGTCTGTATTCGAATCATTGATCCGGCGAAGCACACTGACCGGCAGCTGGCTGTCGTCGCCAAGATCGTAAACCTCGTAGTTCTCAAGGCGCTCGGCAAGCTCGACAGCCACATCGGCATAGGCCGGTTGGCTGTTCGTGATCACGATAGCCACACTCGGCAACTCGAATTCCCAGGGCTGGCGGCTCAGGGGAGTGACACTGATCGTATCAAGGGGCGTGGTGTCGATCGCAGCGACGATCTCGGCTGGCTCATCAACGGGCTGAGTCACGCCATCGGGATAAAGCGTGCCACATCCAGACAGCAGAATCCCCACGAGGATTGCCGTGTAAGCTATTGATTTTGATATACGTGAGCCGTTCCGTGGCATCCCGTTATCCCTTATGTCACATTGCCCTGGATCAGGCGCTGTTCAGACCGCCAGTGATCTCCTTATTTACCGTATTTGGACGCCCAATACTGTGTCACAGGTCGCTGCGATGTGCGCGAATATGAGCATGTGGAAAATCCCGACCAATTACGTCAATTGGCCAGCGATCGGCAGGCTCCGAATACGCTGCCCTGTGGCCGCGAAAATGGCATTTGTCAGCGCCGGCGCGGCGGACGGAATACCCATCTCGCCGACGCCTGTCGGCAACTCGTCAAACGGCAGGATGTGCGTCTCGAAGAGACTCGGGACCATCGCAAGTCGGGCGAGCGGATAGTCGTGGAAATTGCTCTGCTGCACCTGGCCGTCTTTCACCGTAATCTCCAGCCCGAGCGCCGTGCTCAGGCCATCGATGGTGCCACCCTGTAACTGCGCGTCGACTGCGTTCGGGTGCACGGCAAGACCACAGTCGATCGCTGCAACAATACGCTCAATCGTGAGCTTGCCATCGACCACCGTGACTTCCATGGCATGCGCGGCATAACCACCGAACGTGAAGTGCGTGGCGATACCCATTCCCCTGCCCTCGGGCAGGTCTTTCCCGTAATCGATGCGTTCTGCAACGAACTTGATAAGCGTTGCCAAACGACCGGGATTGAACACCGGGCCTCCATGACCGGAATACTCAAGGTCACGCGACTCACCGAGGAGGTCGAGGCGCAGTTGCAACGGGTCCTGCCCGGTTTCATGCGCTATCTCGTCGATGAAACTCTGGATCACGAATGCATTTGCAGTGTGCGCAGGCGCTCTCCACGAACCGCGTGGCAGGCCAATTGCATTGTGGAAGTACTCCATACGAACATTGTCGACGATGCGGCGCGGAAAATCATCGATGTACAACTCAGCGCCGAACAGGTTCTCATCCGGCATATTCGGCCGGCGGTAATATTTGCTGCCGCTCGCCAGGCGCTGGGCCCAGGCGATGACATTGCCGTCGTTGTCGACGCCAGCGTGCATCTCGTGCAAACCACCAGGACGATAAAAGTCATTCTTGATATCGTCTTCGCGCGACCACTGCAACTTGATCGGCCAACCTGTCTTCATCGAGATCATCGCTGCTTCAGCGACATAGTCGTTCGTCAGTCGTCGACCAAACCCGCCACCCACACGCGTCATGTCGACACGAATATTCTCGCGTGGCAGGCCGGTCACAGCCGCTGCCGCACGCGAGGCGCCACTTGGCATTTGCGTCGGTGCAATGATGTGGCACTCATCCGCCTTGACGTACGCGTAGCAGTTCTGCGGCTCGAGCGGAGAGTGGGAAACGAATGGCACGCGGTATTGATGCGTTACTGTTGCTTCGGCAGACGCCATCGCAGCATCGAAATCACCATCGTCGAGAACGACCTTTCCGGTGTCTTTGAGCATTTCCGTGTTTTCCTGCCAGAAGCGCTCGCTGCTGTCCCTCGCGTTGGGGCTCTCCTCCCATGTGATGTCCAGCGCCGCGCGGCCTTTCATGGCCGCCCACGTCGACGTTGCAACGACAACAACACCACTCGCCAGGATCAGGTATGGCTCACCAGGACCAGGGCCATCGATGCGAAACACATCGAGTACACCATTCACCTCGCGTGCCGCCGTATCGTCAAATGAGGCAACTTTCGCGTTGAGTACAGGCGCTCGTGCGATGACTGCGTAACGCATATGTGGCTGGTCTGTATCGACGCCGTATTTGGTCTTGCCCGTGACGATGTCGCGGGCATCTATGGTTTTTCGGTGCGTGCCGATGATGCGGTAGTCATCAACGGCTTTTAGCGCCGTGGGGTCTTCTGGCATCGGCATTGCTGCTGCGTCGACAACCAGCTCAGCGTACGGAATCTCACTGTTCATGGAGGTGCACACGACCGCACCCGGTTTGGTTCGACATTGCGACTCCTCAACACCAAGCCGCGCCGCCGCTGCGCGAATCAACTGGCGACGCGCGTCAGCACCCGCCTGGCGCATCAACTCCCAGTTACTCGTGAGACCGGTACTGCCGCCAACGCCCTGGCCACCGCCGTATTTCCAGGTATAGCCCTCGGCCGTCTTCACAATGCCGAGCGGCATTTGCCGGATGCTGACAGTGTCCCAGTCGACGTCCAGTTCTTCTGCAACCATCATCGGCAATGCAGTACGCAGACCCTGGCCAATCTCGGGTTCTTTCGCACCGATGACCACGCTGCCGTCTGGGTTGATCTGAACAAACCAGCCGATCGTTCGGTCACCGTCTGTCTCGGCAGCGAACGCCGGCAAGCCGATAACAAGACTACCTGCGATGCCACTACCGGCAATCAGTACCTGTCGTCGTGTAACGCGATAGTTATCGAAGACGGCGCTCATGACTCATCTCCTGCCGACAACTCGGCCGCACGATGAATTGCCTTGCGAATACGCACATAAGTGCCACAGCGACAGATGTTGGTCACACCGTTGTTGATGTCCTCATCTGTCGGGTTCGGATTGCGTTTCAGGAATTCGGCGGCCGCCATGATCTGCCCGGCCTGGCAGTAACCGCACTGCGGCACATCGTTCTCGAGCCAGGCCTGCTGCACGGGATGCAGCTCGTCCTCTGACGGCGCCAGTCCTTCGATCGTGGTGATGTCACGACCGTCGATCGCCGACACCGGCGTGACGCAGGAGCGCTGCGCTGCGCCATCAACATGTACGGTGCAGGCACCGCATTGCCCAACACCACAACCGAACTTCGTGCCTGTTAAGCGCAGGTGGTCACGAATGACCCACAACAGGGGTGTATCCGTGTCCCCTTCGTAAGAAACTTCCTCGGAATTTATCTTAAACGACACCATGCTTTGCTACCCCTCCCGGCTTAAGTCTTCCCCACGGGCCAATAGGACCAGATTTGCGACGAATGGTGCCTGATTATCCGACGAAACGGCCCATTTCATCGACAAAGCGTTCAGCCTTTCTGCCGCGCGATCCAGCGATCTACTTCAGCTTCGAGTACGAACAGCGGCAACGCGCCCGATGTCAGTACGAGGTCGTGGAATGCACGAACGTCGAACTGGTCACCAAGTGCCTCTTCAGCCCGATTGCGCAGTTCGCGAATTTTGAGCTGGCCGATCTTGTAGGCGAGCGCCTGCGACGGGATCGCGATGTAGCGCTCGACTTCGGCGACAACGTCGGTATCCGTGATGGGCGAGTTCGCGACCATGTACTCAATGGCGTCTTCGCGCGTCCAACCCAACGCGTGCATACCGGTGTCCACGACCAGCCGATTGGCACGCCAGATATCGCCGAACAACGAGCCGAAGTACTGCAACGGGTCCGTGTACATGCCGAGTTCTTTACCCAATGATTCTGAATAAAGGCCCCACCCTTCGTTGTAGGCGGTGTAACCACCAAATGCGCGGAATGCAGGCAGGTCCTCAACTTCCTGCGATATCGATATCTGGAAGTGGTGGCCCGGATTGGCTTCGTGAATGGACAGAGACTCCATGAACCACTTCGGCCGCGCCGGCAGGTCGTAGGTGTTCACATAGAAGATGCCAGGGCGCGATCCATCGGGCGTGCCGGGAAAGTACATCGCGGCAGCCATGGACTGCGCACGAAATGGTTCGACGGCTTTAATAATGTATGGGGCCTTCGCCTTAACGCCGAAGAGCTGGTCAAGTTTCGGGTCGATGGTATTTCGGAGTTCATCGTACGCGGCCAGAATTTCTTCTTCGGACTTGAAGTGATATTGCGGGTCCGTGCGCAGGTGATCGAAGAACTCAGGCATCGTGCCTTCGAAACCGACCTCGTCTCTGACGCGTTCCATCTCGGCGTAAATGCGCGCTGCTTCACGCTTGCCAATCTCGTGGATTTCCTCGGGTGTGTAGCCGGTGGTCGTCGTCTCACGGACCATGAACGCGTAGTAATCCTTGCCGCCCGGACTGTCGGCCTGGCCGACCGTTTCACGCGTGTGCTGCATGTATTCATCGTTGATGTAGCCGTGCAGCTTGGCGTAAGCAGGTACCAGCACATTCATGATGTGATCCTGGTAGGCCGCTGTGATGCGCTCGCGGTCTTCGGCCGAGAACGACTCCGGCATGCGAGTTACCGGACCATAGAATGCGCTCGACTCCGCGCTGTCGACGACCTGCGCCGCCAGTTGCGGCAACGCTTTTTCCATCAGGATGCGGGGCTGAACCACGCCGAGTTCGACGCCCTCTCGCATACGGGAAATCGAAAGATCGACATTGTTGACGAAACCACTCGAACGCTTGATCCAGTCTTCGTAGTGCTCGGGCGTCTCGAACGGCTGACCGGTCGCGCCAGAACCCATCATGACCATGAAGTTCGGAATGCTGAAGAACTGGCTGACCGGCGTTAGTGACTCGTAGTCGTTATAGCCCTGTTCCTCGCGCTCGATCGCGTTCTCACGATCAAACTTGAAGATGTCGTAGTTCAGCCGGTCCTGCCCCTCGAGCGTTGCCGGATCAAATTCTGTTACAGCGGCAAGGTAGCGCTTGTGTATATCCAGCGAGATTTCTGCATATTCGTCAGAAAACGGATCATGCGGAAACCACTGGTCATTAAATCGATGATCGCCACGGAAGGTCGCAAAGATGGGATTCAGTGCCAGGTTCTCCTCGTCATATTCGTGGTACAGGGCGTTGAGTTCCGCCACGACGTCAATAGCGGTTTCTTCAATGGTTTCAACCGGTTCGATGGCTTTCTCACAGGCCGCAAGACCCAAAACAGCCAGCAAAAGCAAGACACGGGAAACGGATAGACGAATCATCTTCTTATCCTTATCGATTCTTAAGGCCCCGGATACTACCCGTAGCAAGGTTCGATTGCAGTATGATTGCCGTCATGAGCGACAGAGACGTGCCAATCCTGCTGTTGGTTCGAGCGGTTTTCTAGGGCAGCAACGCCAAAAATAGTCGTGTCGTCATTCCGTTACTCCGCTGCGAAGATCCGCTCGATCTCACTCATGACCTCCGGCGTAAAGCTGTCAACAAAATCGAGTGCTTTCATGTTCTCGTGTACCTGTTCAACCCGGGTGGCACCCGTGATAACTGAACTGACATAGGGATTTTGCAGACACCAGGCCAATGAGAATTGCGCGAGCGTGGCACCCATCTCTTTTGCCAGCGGCTCGAGTGCCGCAACCCACGCAATACGTTCCTTGTCCGTGAGCTGCTCTTCAAGCCAGTCATACTTTGAGATGGCGCCGCGGCTTCCTTCGGGGATGCCCTGGTTGTACTTGCCGGTTAGCAGACCCGAAGCCAGCGGGCTCCAGGTTGTAGATCCGTAGCCGTAGTCTTCGTAGACCGCATCGTATTCAGGTCCGAATCGCTCGCGCTCGAAAAGGTTGTAAGCAGGCTGCTCGACGATTGGCTTGTGCAGGTGATGTCGTTCGGCAATCTGAATCGCCGTCAGGATATCTCCGGCCGACCATTCCGATGTTCCCCAGTACAGTGCCTTGCCGCGCTCAATGATGTTGTGCATGGCCCAGACAGTCTCTTCGATCGGTGTTGTCGAATCGGAGCGATGGCAGTAGACGAGATCGACATAATCCGTGTCGAGACGTTTGAGCGACGCGTCGATGCCCTCGAGCAGGTATTTTCGATTAAGTGTCGCCTCCTCATTCGGACCTTCGTTCAGGCCCCAGTAAAACTTGGTCGACATCAGGTAACTGCCACGCCGCCAGCCGAGCTTCTTGAGAGCGGCGCCCATGACCTCTTCCGATTTGCCATGCGCATAGGCCTCAGCGTTGTCAAAAAAATTCACGCCGACGTCGTATGCCGCCGTCATCAACGAGGCCGCGGTTTCCACGCCGAAGCGCGTATCGAAGGTGATCCATGAGCCCAGGGAGAGCTCGCTGAGCCGAATCCCTGCCTTCCCCAAGTGTCTGTACTTCATGCATCAAGCATGCCATTTATTGCAGTTGAGTACACCGGCCGTTCGTCCTAAACTGGGTACAAATTCGAGAGGAGAAAGCGATGCGACAACAACTCATTGAAGCGCTCATGTACCCCAGATTGCTGCTCCAGCAAGTCATCGAAGACCACAACTACCACCACAAGAATATGTTCGAGGCCACCGGCGAACGGTGCAATCACTGCACAGGTGAGGGTTGCGGCTGGGAAACCTGCATGCAGGATTTCAAGCAAATAGACGACATGACAACGGAAACCCTGAGTGTTTCATTGCGTGAGGGCATCAGATTTGTCGAGGCATTGCACAAGCATCTTCGCCACGACGAGACCACCTGCACCTGTGAGCCCTGTAACTGGATTCGTAATGCTGAGCACCTGACAGAAGAATGCGAACATCAGCTTCCGCACGTGGATCCTGCTGTTATAGAGCACCCGCACTAAAACTTTGGGTCCGGAAAACGTCTCGCCAGGCCCTGGAAACCGCGCCGGGGCCCGACAATAGCACCCTCCCAAGCCAAAGCATGCGACATAAGTCGATTCGTGTTTCCCCTTATTTATCAAAGCATTATTCTACTTCGCTAGAATAGCTACGAAATAGACCTTCAAACCCCGCGCCGCCTATATAAGAATAGGAATCGCACGAATGTGGGGGCCGGCAACACGCCGGAACATAACAACAAAGCACGGGAATCGAAGCGTGGCACAAGCGCGAGAGAACCCTGTAACCGAAGCGAAGTATCTCGAGTTCTTTGGATTGAACCGGGCACCGTTCGCGCGCCTGTCCACACCGTCACAGATCTTTGATTCAGCGCAATACTCCCTGTTGATGTCGCACCTGGCCAGCGCCACCGAAGAAACCGATTGCCTCGTCGTACTTCGTGGCTCCGATGGTTCGGGCAAGACCACCCTCCTCAATCGTTACCTGAGCCATCTGGACGAAGATGTGTTCTTCGCAACGATTGACGATTCCTGTCGTACCGCAACTGATTTCTACAGCACGTTTTTGCGACAACTCGGTTTCAAAGACATCATGGGCACGTTGAAAGAGCTGCGTAGCATTACCAAGGAATTCCTGGTTCATCGCGCCTCGACCGGCGACACCGTGTTAATGGTGATCGACAATGCGCACCTGATTCGACCGGTAGTTCTCGATCAGTTGCACTGGATAGCCGCAGCCCGCGTTGACGACCGTCGCGTACTCAGCGTCGTCATCGCCGGAAACTCGAGCATTTCTCGTATCATCGAATCACCGGCGCTGCAGGAACTGCGTTTCCGCAGTCTTATCGATTTTCATATTCGTGTTTTCTCTGAAGAAGAGACTGCTGAGTACATGCGCTACCGGCTGGAGCAGGCGGGCAATGTCGATGCGGTGGAGATAGACGAAGAAGCACAGGCCCTTATCTACCGCTTCACAGGTGGCAACCCGGGTCCAATCAACAAGCTGTGCAGTGCTCTACTGAACGAGTGCCACGAGCAGGAAACGCGCACCGTCGGGCAAGAGATAGTTCGAACTCTTGCCAGCGACCTTGAGCTGTTGCCGCATGTCGTTCCACTGCATGACAAGGGACGACGCCAAAGCGATAAGCCTGAAGAGCGCATCACGGAGCGCGAATCGGCACCGAAGAAGCGCAAGAAGAAGCGCGCCGCGAAAAGTGCGCTTGAAATCACACAACTCAACGAAGCACTCGCTGAATCTCGTCAGGCGCTGCGCGAAAGCGAGAAGAGACGCAAAGCCGCAATTGCCGATCTCAAGAAAGAGCAACGGGCACTTAATAACGCCCTGAGCATTTCCGACAAGGCAAAGGATAAATATCAGAAACTCGACGTGATGCGGGCCCAGTTGCAGGCATCGGTCAAGGAACTTAAAGCTGACCTCGTTACTGCTGACAAGCTCGGAGCCGAGCTGGAAGCGGTTGAAAAGCAGCTTGAAGATGCCCGGAGCGAGAGCGAGTCATTGCAGTCTCAGGTTGTGGATATCCCTGAATTGCAACAGACCATCGCCGATAATGATGCACGCATCGCCGATAAGGATGCACGCATCTCGGTTTTGACAGCGGACCTGGCAAGGATGACAAGCGAGGCAACGGCCACCCAGGCCCTGCTGACTGAGCAGATCGACCTGCCTCCGAAGAAACCCAAAAAACGCAAGAAGAATAAGAAGCAGAAAAAACAGAAGCAGAACGACGGAGCAATTGCGTTTTTTGAAATCATCCGCGACAAGAAGATCGAACAGGTGCTCAAGATCGAAGATGCCTCATCACGCATTATGATCGGACGTGACGAAGACAGCGATATGCGGCTCGATAGCGAGTTTGTGAGCCGGCATCACGCGCTGATGTTCTGCGCTGGTGGCTTTGTTCGCATCGAGGATCTGAACAGCTTCAACGGTACGCTCGTTAACCTGAAGAAAATCAACCGTACAGATCTAGTAGCCGATGACATCATCACCATCGGCGATTTTCAGATTCACGCCCGACGTACGAACGACTAGTTGCCCGAAGGTTCTCCTGGACTCAAAACATCCGTATCGTCGTATACCGGTGGTTCCGCTTCTTCGGCTTCGGGTGCCGCCTCGGGAACTGGTGCCGCGTCGGGTGCCGGCCCAGCGTTAGCACCGCAGCTCCATCCCCACCCTTGTAGCCTGGTTACGAACTCCTCGGCCTTCGCCTCGCAGTAACCTTCCTGGGCCTGGGCGCTCCAGAGCACCTGGGACTCACCCGGCGCTTCCGTGTCCTTGTAGTAGTGAACTTCACAAGGGACCGTCAAACCCGGTTCGGTGAGAATCTCGACACGACGCACGAGGTCACCATGTGTGCACTCGTACTTGCCCGCATCCTGGGCCATGGCAATGCCCGGAATGACTAATGCCAGTAGAGCGATTGATTGTTTTGCGTTCATTCTTTCCCCTTCTTGCTGCCCATCATGAGAGAAATCAGCGCCGAGGCAACGCCCAGCACAGCAATTGCACCGCCGTACCTCAGCATGTTCGTTACACCCGATTCAAAACTCATCATTTCGAAAATGACGAGCAACCCAACCACGGCTGCTATTACAACAATGAAAAACGCACAAATAATTGCAATTTTCTGCATCGGGATCTCCAGGAGCTTTAGCCTAAGAACCGTATGGTGTCCAAGGTCGACTATACTACTCTTCCAAATTGCAAGGACAAAGCCTGTGCCAGCCAGGTTTGATGTCATCATTCTTGGCGGTGGTGCCGCCGGATTAATGTGCGCGATTGCGGCCGGCCAGCGCGGCCGGCGTGTTGTCGTCCTCGAAAGCGCCAACAAGATTGGCAAGAAGATTCTCATGTCAGGCGGTGGGCGCTGCAACTTCACCAACCTCCACTGCCGTCCGTCGAACTACCTGTCCGCCAATCCGCATTTCTGCATTTCTGCCTTAAGCCGCTATACACAATGGGATTTCGTTGCGCTTGTCGAGAAGCATGGCATCGCCTACCACGACAAAGGCGCCGGACAACTTTTCTGCGACGACTCGTCAAAAGAAATACTCGCGATGCTCGAGACCGAGTGCGAGGACGCAGGTGTTGAGATATTGACGCATTGTGAGGACATGGCTGTTGAACATGACACGAGCTATATCGTGAGCAGCAGCAAGGGACCTTTTGTCGGCGATTCGCTGGTCATCGCGACGGGCGGGCTCTCCATTCCGAAAATGGGTGCGTCAGATTTCGGCTATCGCCTCGCGAAGCAATTCGGGCTCAACGTTGTGGACACACGCGCCGGGCTCGTACCATTTACCTTTACCGGAGCAATGCACGAACTGACCGATCGATTATCGGGAGTCAGCCTGCCAGCGACCATTACCGCGTCGGGCAACACGTTTACGGACGACATTTTGTTTACGCATCGCGGTCTCAGCGGACCTGCTTCATTGCAAGCCTCCAGTTACTGGTCACCCGGTGAAGACATCACTCTGAATCTCCTGCCGTCAGCCAACGCGGAGGATCTTCTGTCGGATGCCAAGATAAAGCAGCCCAAGGCGCTGTTGCGAACGGTCCTTTCGGAACATCTGCCACGCGCTTTGGTACTGGAGTTACAGGAATTATTCTGGCCCGACGCGACAGACCAGCGAGTAGCCGACATTCCGGACTCCGAGTTACGTAAGATCGGCTCGATATTGCAAGCTTGGACGCTCAAGCCCGCCTCGACTGAAGGTTATCGCACGGCCGAGGTTACACTCGGTGGCATCGATACCAATGAGTTGTCTTCCCAAACCATGGCATGCAAGCGCCAGCCTGGACTGTATTGCATTGGTGAAGTTGTTGACGTGGCTGGGCACCTCGGGGGATTCAATTTCCAATGGGCCTGGGCGTCGGCGCAAGCTGCCGGCCAGGCTGTTTGAGGGAGACACGAAAGTGAAGATCTGGGTCGATGCAGATGCCTGCCCGGTCGTGGTCAAAGAAATCCTGTTCCGGGCGGCAACCCGGACCGGTGTGGAACTGACGCTCGTGGCGAACCAGCCGTTGAGCACACCCTCCGCAACCAATATCACTACGCTGCAGGTGCCCGGAGGCTTCGACGTTGCCGACGATGAAATCGTCAAGCGCATGGATACCGGAGACCTCGTTATTACCAGTGACATTCCCCTGGCCGCCGAAGTTATTGCCAAGAATGGGCATGCGCTTAGCCCCCGCGGTGAAATGCACACCAAAGAAAATATCGGCGCGCGGCTCAACATGCGCGACTTCCTCGACACAATGCGCTCCAGTGGCGTCGAAATGAGTGGTGGCCCCGCCGCGTTCAGTCAGCGCGACAAACAGACTTTCGCGAATGAACTCGACCGCTTCCTGACTAAATACGGCGGCTCGTCTGACCAGTAGTTACCAGTCCCCTTACGCCACTTCGGCTAATGCCTATTTCCAAAAGACGGCGTTCAGTTCACATTCCGAAGGTACAGGTACAAATCTCCACTTTGTGCCCCTGAAACAGTCCGCATTTTCGCAAAATTTGGAGCAAAAATGAGCCTGATTTCAGAGGGCTAGGCACCGTAAGGTACATGGGAAGACCAATGACAAAGACCGAATCGGCAGTTGATACCAAATACCTGTTCAAGAGAAATGAAACCTGGTGGGTCAAGGTCGCGGTGCCTCGAACTCTCCGCAAGATGCTGGGCTACGATCTGCGGAAATCGCTGCATACACATGATCTGGAACAGGCCAGGGAGGCGCGCTGGGCAGTCGCAGAAGAACTCCGCGCCACGATTGAGAAAGCTCACAAAGACAAACACAAAGACAAAGACAGTAAGTCAGCAAATCAGGATTCGAAAATGGTTGATATCGACGTTGCGGCCCCCAAGAAAACGGCAGGCGCCCAGCAGGTTAGTGAGTACATCGTAGAGATCGTGAGCGATTCCGGAGAGGGCGCACAAAAATGCGGCCAGATCCTGGGACTGGTGAGCGGCAAGATGGGCAACGGAGTCTGGACCGTGGAAATCATTCCGGCCGAAATCCAGCCACCCGCGCGAGAACGCCAGGGCGCCAGCGGCATCCGGGTCCGTATCGGATCGAAAGAAGTGACCAACATGGGCGACGAAGCCAGTATGGTGGTCGCGTTCAACGAGCAGGTTCTCTATTCCCGCATCGAAAATCACGCTTATAAGAAAGGCACAGTCGTATTGCTGGAAAGCATGTGGGCCGAAGATCCCGAAGAAAAAATTCGCAATCAGTATAAGGACGCGCTCGCCGATTTCGCCGCGCAGGGACTGGTCGTTCACGAACTGCCGATCCAGAAAGAGTGCCTCAAGCTCGTGCCCGACCCTCGCAAGGGCAAGAACATGTTCGTGCTCGGGATGTTATGCAGAATTTTTGCTCGCGATACGGACACGGCCAAGAATGAGATCGCAAAGATATTCAAGAAGAAAAGCGAGAAGGTCATCAAGATCAACCATGATCTGTTCGATGCCGGCTATGCTTTCGCAGCCGAAAACCTGGACTACGCGTTCGAAATTCCCAAGTCCGAGGAAGATCGCATGGAATCGGCGGTCGTTATCAACGGCAACACCGCCGCAGGACTCGGGGTCATGGCCGCCGGCATAGATTTGGTCGCGATGTATCCGATCACCCCGGCGACATCAGCGTCTCATTATCTTGCCGAAGACTTTCATCTAACCGGCGGTTTCCTTCATCAGGCCGAAGATGAGATAGCCGCGATCGGTTTTGCCGTCGGTGCATCCTATGCCGGTAAGACTGCATGCACGATCACTTCCGGCCCGGGGATGGCGTTGAAGACCGAGATGATAGGTCTCGCGGTCATGGCCGAGGTCCCGCTGGTGATCATCAACGTGCAGCGCGGCAGCCCATCTACCGGTCTTCCGACCAAGGTCGAACAGGGAGACCTGCTCGCGAGTCTTTACGGCGCGCCGGGCGATTCGCCCAAGATCGTCGTTGCCGCGGCCACGATCTCGGAGTGTTTTCACTTCGTCGTCATGGCACGCAAGCTGGCCGAATCATTCCGCACGCCGGTGATTTTGCTCACCGATGCGAATCTCGCCACCGGCGTTCAGCCGATAGAACGGCCCGAAGTCACTGACGAATGGTTTGCGCCGCCGATAGACCAGTCGGCCTGGGATAAGCAGGTATCGGCGTACGACTGGGACGAGACAACCGGTATGTCGGAGAGGCCCATCCCAGGCATGCGCGGCGGCGAGTACGTCCTCACCGGCCTCGCGCACAACCGCAATAGCAAGATCGCGTACGATTCGGCTTCGAACCAGGAAGGCATGAATATGCGCAGCCGCAAGCTGGCGGCACTGGGTGCGACAATGAAGCCTCCCGAGATCCACGGTGATCCTACCGGGGATCTGCTGATCGTCGGTTGGGGCTCAACGCTGGGCGCCATCGAGGAGGCGGTGGATCTGGCGAGGGCGCAAGGCCAAAAGGTGTCTTCGGTCCACCTCAGATTCCTGTCGCCGCTCGAGCCCGGTTTGAAAAAAATCTTTTCGGGTTTCAAAAAGGTGATGACCATCGAGATCAATTACAGCGACGATCTTGACTCACCATTGATCAACGAAGAGAACCGCCGCTATTCACAGCTAGCGATCGTACTGCGCGCACATACGCTATTGGATATCGATTGCTGGTCCATGGTTCCAGGCCACCCGCTGCAACCTGGCACCATCGGCAAAGTCATCCAGGTGAATCTCATGGAGACAGAAGGAGCAGAAGCATGTTCGGCTTAAAAGGTGACTGGTCCCTCGAGGTCAAGGATCGATACTTCACATTAGAAGATTATTGCGGTGCAGAACCACGTTGGTGCACGGGTTGCGGCGACCACGGAATCCTGGCCGCGGTACACCGGGTCTGCCGGGAATCCCAGATCGCGCCCGAGAAAACGGTGGCCGTATCTGGCATCGGTTGCTCCAGCCGACTGCCGCATTACATGAAAACCTACGGCTTTCACGGCCTGCATGGACGTGCGTTGCCCGTCGCCTGCGGTGTTAAATCGAGACGTCCCGATCTGGATGTCTGGGTGGCAACCGGTGACGGTGACTGTTTCTCGATCGGAGCCGCCCACTGGATACACGCGCTGCGTTACAACATGGATATTACCCTGCTGGTATTCGATAACGGCATCTACGGACTAACCAAGAAACAAACGTCTCCCACTACCCCATTGGATGTACCGACCAACACTCATCCGTCTGGCGCATTACTGCCGCCGCTAAATCCGCTGACCGTTACTCTCGGCGTCACTAATATTTCCTTCGTCGCACAAATCGTCGATTGGAATGCCCCACTCCGGCACGAGGTCATAAAGAAAGCGCACGAACACAAGGGAACGAGTTTCGTCCGAATTATCCAGCGCTGCCCGGTGTATGTGGAATCGGTCTGCAAGACCTTGCAGGATGAACCGGCGCGGATGCAACTACTCACGCATGAGAATGGTGTGCAGGTCGACGATAACGTCAAGCGGCTATTCCCGAACCAGGCTGAGCATGACCCGTCGGATCTCGCCGCCGCGCGCGCACTGGCAGAGAACGACAAGATCCTGCCGTTGGGAATTCTCTATCACAATCCGGATGCACCTCGTTACGACATGATGACTTCGGTCGGCCTGGAGATGAGCGTCGACGAGAAGCTTGCCGGTATGAACAGGGCGCTGGATAACTTCGCCATATAGTGGTCCAAATATGAATTCCGTATCGGAAAGCAAACACGACGTTCTCGAGATGGCCGGGACGGAGGGCGATGCCAACGCAGACGTAATCGATCTGCTGCGCCGTTTCCACTATGGCGAACCGGCTGCCGCAGCGGCAACCACGCTACCTTCGGGCGCGGTCTTGCCAGCCCTGCTCAATGCGTATCGAGACGCGTCTGCCATTCGTTATCAGTACCCGCTGTACTTGATTCCTCCCGACGGCACGACCACTCCCGTACTTGCCAAACCTGCCAGCGAGCATCTTTCTGACTCGCTGGAGGCACTGGCGCCCGGTGACGGCGACGCCAGAATTCTGAAAGACAATCTCCCGTGGATAGAACGCTATCTAAGGCAGAAGCTCGACGGTCCTGACCCTGCCGATGCTGTCGAGCTGTTTGCCGAAGCGGCAGTAGCCCTGCAGGAGCAACTCGATCTGGATTCGGGAAGCCGGGAAAAACTGGACGCGGACCTCGACAGGCTCAAAGGCGCGATCGCAGCGGGTGGACAATTCCTGGGTTACGGACCGCGCGTATCACTGCATTTGATATTGCATGCAATTCGGCACCGACATGATCAGAGCCGCGAACAAATCGGCGAGCGAATCAACAAGTGCATCCACGGATTGCAGTCGCTCTTGGCTGTTGAAAAGGCCAAGTCGGCCGACGCGAACGAGCCCGGCAGCGTAGAAACCAGCGTCGGCTCGGGATCTCGCCATTTTGACGCCGGTGCCCTATCCGGAATGCTCGAACATCGCGCACACGGCTCGGTAGAAATGCCAGCTGAGCGACGGGTCAGAATCGAACGCGCGCTTAACGATCTGCAGGCCTGGCAGGATGACGCGGTACTGGTCAGGTTTGTCGGTCAACTGGACGATCC
>Ga0255052_10000274_pt1 | contig 40506 bp, 36 predicted proteins | sample JV7_2_21_MG_FD_188632 | JGI IMG/M metagenome (GOLD analysis project Ga0255052, IMG submission 188632) | Seawater microbial communities from Jervis Inlet, British Columbia, Canada - JV7_2_21 | ecosystem: Environmental > Aquatic > Marine > Inlet | place: Canada: British Columbia | collected...
ATCTCGTCATTGCGATACACCATCACCTCGGCACCTAATGCGGCGAACGCCTGCACGAGGTTGTAGGTAAATGAGTCGTAGTTGTCGATCAGGAGCATACGCACGTGGTGTCCTGTCCAATGAATTCGCATGATTTCAGAACCAGCAGCAACGGCAAGGACAAGGCGCATCTCGCTGCCAATGTCTGGACCTTGGCAAGGGATGCAACGACGTCATTGCCGTTGCTGCCGGTTCCCGAAGGGCGCGTCGCACAAGGCGCTTGGCTACGTTGCGCCCTTTGGCAAGGACTCTGCCATTGCCGGCTGGACCCGCCTCGCCACGCGCCTTGTGCGACACGCTGAAACTATGCGAATTCATTGGACAGGACACTAGAGCCCCTCCCCGGCAATCTCGAGTGCGCGTCTCAGGATGGCGCTCTTGGCGAGTACCTCCTGGTACTCATTCGCCGGTACGGAGTCCGCGACGATACCGGCGCCAGCCTGGAAGCTGTACTCGTCACCCGAGAAGACGAGTGTTCGAATCGTTATCGCCTGGTCCATATCGCCCGAAAGCCCAAAGTAGCCGGCCGTCCCGGCATAGAGGCCCCGACCAACATCCTCCATCTCCTCAATGATCTCCATCGCGCGTACCTTTGGCGCGCCGACCAGCGTTCCCGCCGGAAAACTTGCTGCAAACAGATCGAACTGGTCGCGACCCGCCTCCAACTCACCTTTGACGCCACTGACGATGTGCATAACGTGGCTGTAGCGTTCGATCGAGCGATAAGGATCCACGTGCACGGTACCTGCCTGAGCTACGCGTCCGAGGTCATTACGAGCGAGGTCGACGAGCATTACGTGCTCAGCCGACTCCTTGGGATCAGCGAGTAGTGCTTTCTCATTGGCGACATCTTCTGTCGTCGTCGCTCCTCGTGGCAGCGTTCCCGCAATGGGGCGCAGCGATGCAGTACTGCCGTGCAGCTTTACGAGAGCTTCGGGCGACGAGCCCACTACCTTGAGATCACCGAATTCGAGAAAGAACATGTAGGGAGATGGGTTCAGCAGCCTCAGCGCGCGGTACACCTCGAACGGCGACACGTTCGAGCGGCCACGGAACAGCACCGAGATAACAATCTGGTAGATGTCGCCCGCCGCGATGTACTCCTTGCAGGCCTCCACCCGATCGCAAAACTCGGCTTCGCTGAAACTCGCCTCAGCTTTTGAGATTTCGACATCACCATTGCTGCTGGGTATCGGACCTCTCAGGCAACGGATGACATCGCGGCGCAGGGCTTTCCGCTCCGCTTCCGGACCATCGTGAAGTAACGCAACCCGGCGTGTCAGGTGATCAAATACAAGCAGAGATCCCGGTGCGACAAATGCGGCGTCGGGAACACCTCCCTGCGGCGCCGTGTTTTGCGGCAAGCGCTCGAACAATCTCACAACGTCGTATCCCGACACACCGACCAGCCCGCCTGCAAATGGCAGCCCTTCCACCTCGGGCCCAGGCCTGGGTGCTTGCGCCAGCGCTCCGCGCAGTGCATCAAGATACTGCTGCTGACTCGTCGGTCGCGCTGTTGCTTCGCCATTGATGCGCAGCGATTCGCTGTCCATGCGAACTTCGAGAGCGTCACCGAAACCCAGGAAAGAGTAGCGTGCAAGCCTTTCGCCACCCTCCACGCTCTCGAGCAGGAAGCGCGGTTGCAGGTCGCGCAGCTTCAGGTACGCCGAAACCGGCGTATCGAGATCTGCTGCAATATCAAAGGGTGCTTCCATTGTTCGTATCCATAAAAAAACCCATCACCACAATCGCGGAGATGGGCTTTTGGTCTCTGTGCTCAGCTAATAGTCAGCCAGCCGCCCTCTCCTTGCGGGGCAGCCACCACCAGTTGTTCCTGTGAGCATTCATGGCGCGAGTATCCCCGGCGCAGATACACAGGTCAACGGTTGCGGGTGAAACTTGGCTCCTACAGCTCGTAGAGCATCGGCAGGACCAGCGAGAAGCCTATCCACATGATGATTGTGAGCGGTATGCCCACCCTGAGAAAGTCGCTGAACTTGTATCCGCCCGCGCTAAGAATGAGCAAATTCGTCTGATAGCCATACGGTGTCGCAAAACTCATATTCGCGCCAAACAACACGGCGAGAATAAAAGGTTCGGCACTGACGCCGAGTTGCGCGGCGATGCTGATGGCGATCGGTGTTCCGATTGCCGCGGCCGCATTGTTGGACACGATGTTGGTCATCAGCGTCATGAGCAGCATGAACGCGCTCAACATCATCGGGATTGGCAACGCTGATGCAGCACCGACGAATCCCTCGGCCAGATAGTTGGCCATGCCAGTACCCACCAGCGCCTGACCGAGCGCGAGCGCAGTGACAATGATCATCACCACGGGAATAGACAACGCATTCACCGCATCTCGCCAGCCCATACAACCGGTGACAATCATCAGGCCAAGGCCGACCAGCGCACTGACTGAGATTGGCATGATACCCAGCGCCGCCGCCAGTACGACGAAACCCATGATCGCAAGCGCGCGTTTGGCATTGTGCGTATGCGGCAGGTCCGTCGTGCCATCGAGCACCAGCATCGAACCGCTGTCCTTGAGTTTTGAGATGGCCTCGCCTGAGCCTTGCACTAGCAGCACGTCACCTGCCCGCAGTCGAATCATGTTCAGGTCACCGGTAACCTGCGAACTTGGCGCACGCGCACGATGCAGCGCGAGTGGCATCAGGCCATAACTGGTCGTAAAGCTGGCCGCCGCGAGGCTTCTCAGGTGAAGAGGCGAACCGCGGGTCACGACTACTTCTGCGAGCTGCTGGCCTTCAGCCTTGAGTGGCGTTTGCTCATCAACCGGGTGCTCGATGTCAGAGATATTGAAGAGCGTTGCGCCCAGCATCTGCTCATAGTGCTTGAGGTTCTCGGGCGAGTCTTTAACAAAGAGTCTGTCACCAGGCTGCAGCTTCACCGATGGCAGCTTGGCCAGCACGAGCGACTCACTACGCTGAATCTTGTCGATCCGCATCTGCCCGCCCGCTTTGGAGAGCACTTCCGACAACGCCCTGCCATCCGCAAAGCCGCCTTCCTTCACGTGCAGTTGTGCACTGAAGACTCGTGGTGTCGTATCGTCCATGGGTGGCGTGCGGTCCGGTAACAAACGCGGTGCCACGAGCCAAAGAAACAGCAAAGCGACACCGCCGACCATTGCAACGGGAAGCACCCACTCGAACATGGAGAACTGATGCTCACCGAGATCCTGTGCAATGCCCACAACAAGCAGGTTTGTCGATGTGCCAATCGTAGTCGACATGCCACCGATGATTGTGGCCAGGCCCATCGGCAGCATGACCTGCGAAACCGGGAACTTCGACCGCAGGGATGCACCGACAAGGATCGGCATGAGCAATACGACAATTGGTGTGTTGTTCATGAACGCGCTGAGAACGGCACCGGCAAGCAGCGTGATGAGTGTTGCAAGTACCGGTCGGGACGACCATGCGCGCCCAACGACGTTGGCCAACGGCTGTAGTGCACCGGTTGTTTCCAGCGCCTTGCCCACCATCATGAGTGCGCAAATGGCGACCAGGGCCTCGTTGCCGAAGCCCGCAAAAAAGTCGGCCGCTTCGAGTGCACGCTCGCCGTCCTTTACGTACGGCACGATCTCAAAGCCGACGACCAGGATGATCAGAATTGCGAGCGACGATGACTCAAGCGGAATCTTATCGCGCGTAAAAAGGAATAGCGCGAGGACCGTCAGGAACAGAACTGCGATGCCATGTGCGTCGGGAGTCATCGACTGCACCGTATCTTAGATCATGCGTGTACTGCAATCTGGTGCATATGCCCTCTTTGCTGTAATACCGCGGCGGCCTGTTGATGGAAGCTCTTGAAATTCTTGAGGTTCCACGCGGCGATGTCTGGCGGCGGCCCAAACGAGCATGTGTCTGCATAGCGCAGCAGAGGCAACAGGTTGGCATAGCGCAAATCGGCAGCATCGGGTGGGAATATCGACCACGGCGAGATCACCAGCAGGTTGCGATGCCGAACGGCTGTCGCCGCTACCTCCTGTTGCCAGCGCCGTGACCAGCCGTCGCGCGTTTGGCCGCCTGGCATCAGGCGCGCGGGGTCACCCTGCTCCAGCGCCGGCACATTGCCTTTGCTGCTGGCGAGGCGCTGCGACTGTGTCAGCGCGATGTCCCTGATGCGGCGAATCAGCCGGCACATCTCGTCAAGTGTGCGGAACCGGGTGGGATCAGCATCGCGACGTTGAACCAGCGTGCCGATACCGGAGAGGTTGATCGCCAGGCGCCGATTCAGCCACCCGTCATGCCGCATCTGCGCCGTCGGCCAGCAGGCGTGTGAATGCGTTTCATCGCCCGCCTCAACCCCGGCACGAATCGCCGCCTCGAGCGCCTCCTCGTCGAGATCGCCGTCGATATCGGCAAAGCTCGAGATATCGACAGGTACGTTGACCCACGCGGAACCTGTCGGCGCCTGTATATCCATACACGGAATGACACCGTTTGCTGTTTCGACCGGCAGCAGGCGGCATTGCGAACTGACGAACGGCACGTAGGCCGGCCGGATCATGGCATTCGATCGCTGCTGCCAGAGTTGCTCCCACAGGTGTTCCTGCAGCAACTGCTGCGACGTACTGACATGCAGAGGACCGGTGCCCAGATGGGCGTCGCGAAGTTCCCAGGCGGTAAGCGGCGCCAGTGACATTGCGTCGACCAGCAAGCCAATGTTGCACGACCGAGCTCCGGCATCGTCCAGCGCCTCACCCATCCAGTCGCACAGAAACCTGAACGTGTCCGCATTGCTCCTGGCGCTGCACGACCAGCGTACGGCGACCGACAAGCTGGAGCCGGCCATAGCAAGGTCGAGAATCTGTTGCCTGAGATAGGCAGCGGCGGCTTGCGACTGATGAATCAGTGTCGCGTCTACGGCCAACGTGACGCCCGAAATGCAGGCACCATCGATGGCGAAAGGAGTATGATCACGGTCAAAAGCCATCCTTGGCATTCTCTGCAACGCTGGCCTGCAGCGCCGCTCGCGTATCTGGGCAGCTTGATGAGATTTTGCTAAATGTATTTCCTGAACCGATCGAGATTTCCCAATGCCATCTTTTGACGTCGTAAGCGACTTTGATGCTCACGAGGCGAGCAACGCTATTGACCAGTCGAATCGTGAGGTCACGACGCGATTTGATTTCAAAGGTACCGGCTCCAAGTACGAGCTCGACGACCAGGTCATTTCCCTGACGAGCCAGTCTGATTTTCAGTTGCAGCAGATGCTCGACATCCTGCGGCAGAAGCTCGTCAAACGTGGCATCGATATCGCCTGCCTCGAGGAAAAGGAGCCGGAATTCAGTGGCAGTGAAGCACGCCAGCAGGTCATCCTGCGCAAGGGCATCGATTCAGACCTTGCGAGAAAACTCGTCAAGATGGTCAAGGGGAGTAAGCTCAAAGTACAGGCCGCAATCCAGGGTGATCAACTGCGTATCAGCGGCAAGAAACGAGACGACCTGCAAGCTGTCATTACGCTTCTGAAGAACGCCGATGTCGAACTGCCGTTGCAATACGAAAATTTCCGTGACTAAAGACACCCAGCAATGAGTACCGGGAAACACAAAGCCTTGCGCCGCCAGGACATCATGTTCGAGGACAAGGATCAGGCCCTGCGCGACGATGTGCGCACGCTGGGCGCAATGGTCGGCGACCTGATCAAGGAACAGGGCGGCGACGAGCTGTTTGACTTCGTCGAAAACGCCCGGCGCCGCTCCATTCGCCGGCGCGAGGAAAACGAAAAGCCGGGCGAAGAACTCTCCAGGCTCGTCGAAAACCTGGACCCCGATCTTGCACTGCAGGTAATTCGCAGTTTTTCGACCTACTTCCAGATGGTCAATACCGCGGAGAAGGTGCACCGCATTCGCCGCCGTCGTGAGTATCTGCGCGAGGTCGGCCACTACCAGCCTGGCGGCTTCGAGGACACGCTGGTCAAGCTGAAGGCCTCGGGCATGACCGTCGACGAACTGCAGGAGCTCATCAACACGCTGAGCATCGAGCCGGTATTCACCGCACACCCGACGGAACCCACGCGCCGCACGATTTTGCGTAAGGAACAAAACATCGTTCGCTATCTCGTCGACTTGCTCGACCCGACCATGACTGCGCAGGAGACGCACGCCTGCCTTGCCAATATTCGGCTCCTGATCACAACGGGCTGGCAAACGGATGAACATCCAACGGAGCAGATGACTGTCGCCGACGAGCTCGAGCACATCCTGTTCTTCATGACCGACGTTCTCTATCGCTCGACACCGCCGTTCTATGAGGACATCAAGATGGCCCTGTCGCGGATTTATGGCAAAGACGGCGAGAAGATCACCGTGCCATCCATCTTGCACTATGCCTCGTGGGTCGGTGGCGACATGGACGGCAACCCGAATGTAAACGCCAAGACGATTCGTGCGACGCTGGCTCGCCAGCGCTCGCTGATTCTTGACCTGTACTTCAACGAATGTGCGGCAATTTCTGCGAAGCTCAGCCAGACCACCGAGCGCGTTGGCTTCAGTGAGCCGATCATCGCGAAGATTGACGAATACCGCGGCGTTTTCCAGAACGCCTACCATGCTGTTCCTGCGCGCCATCGGAACATGCCATATCGTGTATTCCTGAGGCTCGTGCAGCAACGCCTGCAATCAACCTATGACGACGATGTCTTGCCCTACGAGAAGGTCGCGCAGTTCCGGGCCGACATCCAGTTGCTCGCCGACAGCCTCATGGCAAACAACGGCGAGCATGCGGGACTGTTCGCCGTAAACCGCTTGCTGCAGCGTATCGATACATTCGGCTTCCACTTGATCACACTGGATATTCGCCAGGATGCCGAAGTTCACCGCCGTGTGGTCGGTGAGTGCCTCGGTGAAGAAGATTGGGACGAGTGGTCGCCGGCAGATCGCACGGCGAGAATTCTCGAAGCGATCGAAACCCGCGAGAGCATGCCCGAGACACTGGGTACCCAGGCTCGCAAAACCATCGCCGTATTCCAGGCCATCGCATTTTGCCGCCGCAAGTACGGTCCGAAGGCAATGGGGCCATTCATTGTCAGTATGACGCAGGGCGCAGACGACATCCTGTCAGTTCTGCTGTTGGCACAGTGGGGCGAACTTCATAACAAGCGCTTCGAGGTGCCACTCGATATCGCACCATTGCTTGAAACGGTCGACGACCTTGATCGCGGCCGTGACATCCTCAAGGACCTCCTGTCCACCGGCCTTTATCGTGAGCACCTGGACCGACGTGACAACCGCCAGACGGTGATGATCGGCTACTCCGACAGCAACAAGGATGGTGGTCTTGCATCAGCCCGCTGGTCTTTGCAGAACGCCCAGGTCACGCTCGTCAATGCTGTGGAATCCGAGGGCGTCGAGCTGACGCTGTTCCATGGCCGTGGAGGCACCATCAGCCGCGGCGGCAGCAAGACACATGTCGCGGTACTCGGTGCGCCTCCGGGGACCGTTAATGGCCGCCTGCGCGTGACTGAACAAGGCGAGATCATTAACGAGAAATATGGCTTGCGCGGCATCGCGTTACGGACACTGGAACAGGTCACCGGGTCGGTCGCTCTCGCCACGGCCATGCCGAGACATCGTGGCAACGATATGCCGGAATGGCATGACATGATGGACGTCATCGCAGATGAAAGCCGTCGCGCCTACCGCAAGCTGGTTTACGACACACCGACGTTCCACGACTACTTCCGGCTCGCAACGCCGATTGATCTAATCGAACGCATGCGTATTGGCTCTCGGCCATCGTCACGACGCTCTCAGCAAGGCATTGAAGATCTGCGTGCGATCCCGTGGGTGTTTTCCTGGACACAATCGCGTTGCATGTTGCCCGGCTGGTATGGGATTGGTACGGGTCTGGCGAAAGCAGCCGAACAATTCGACGACGACGCATTTCGCCAGATGTTCGCCGAGTGGTATTTCATGCGCGCACTGACTGCCGATGCAGAGATGGTGCTTGCAAAAGCAGATCTCGGTGTCGCCCGGCTCTACTCTGAGCTCTCCGGTGATCTGCATGATGAATTCTTCCCCATCATTGAGAAAGAGCACGACCTCACGCGCGACCTGATTCTCCAGTACTCCAACCGCGAGATGCTACTGGAAGGCGACGTTACGCTGCAGCGAGCCATCATGTTGCGCAATCCTTACGTCGACCCAATGAGCCTGATGCAGGTCGACCTGCTCGCCCGGTGGCGCGCATCCGACTACGAGGATGAAGCGTTGTTCGACGCGCTACTCGCGAGTGTGAACGGCATCGCTCAAGGCCTGCAGAATACGGGGTAGAATGCCCCATGAACGTCACACGACAGACACCGCTGCTGCTGGCGGGCCTGCTTGCCATTGCATTCGCATCGAGCGCGCTGGCGCAGGACACGGCACCTGAGTTCGCGCGAGTTGCCGTTGACGATCAGGACCGGCCCACAGCGTTACAGATGTCGATTGTCCGCTACGTTCCTGCCGCTAACGACCGGCTGCTTGAAGTCGATCTTGTAGGCGCCGTTCACATCGGCGATCCGTCGTACTACGCTGAGCTCAACACGCGTTTTCGCGACTACGACGCTGTACTGTTTGAACTGATTGCACCGGAAGACGCATTAGCTCCCGGTCGGCTCGAGAAGCGGTCCGGCATACTCTCGGCAACGCAGGTCGGCATGATGAACTTGCTCGACCTGTCGTTTCAACTCGATGAGATCAACTACGACGCTGCCAATTTCGTACACGCCGATCTGTCCCCCACGGAAATGAGAGAGAGCATGGAGGAGCGTGGCGAGTCGTTGTACGTCTATTTCTGGCGGATCTTCTTCGCGTCGCTCAACGAGTATGCGAAAGACCCGCTCGGCTTGAAGGATATGGAGGTACTGTCTGGCGTTCTGGTTTCCGGCCGGGGTGATTCGTTAAAGACCATGGCCGCTTATGAAATCACAAACGTCAAACAGGCCAGCGACATGCTCGGGGACGACTCAGGCTCCGCCGTGATCGAGGCCAGGAACCAGCGCGCTATTGACGTGTTGGTGAGAGAGATTGACGGCGGCGCACAACGTATCGGGATCTTCTACGGCGTTGCTCACATGCCCGACATGGAAGAGCGTCTGCTTGACCAGCTGGGGCTTACTTATGAAAGCACCGAGTGGGTCGACGCCTGGCAACTGGGTGACCGTGACCAGGGCAAGGACCTGGACAACCAATAGACGGTTGGGCGGACCTCATTCTTCGACAAAACTCGTAAACTCTTCGAGTGGCTTTCTTTTGATATCCGGCACGCGCGTATCGTGTGCCGGATATCCTGTCACCAGCAGCAGGAACGGTCGTTCACTCTTTGGCCGACCGAGAATTTCATTGAGAAATTTCATTGGGCTCGGCGTGTGTGTCAGTGTCGCAAGCCCGGCCTCATGCAATGCGGTAATCAAGATTCCCGTTGCGATACCGGTCGATTCAACAGGGTAATAGTGTTTTACCTTGCGACCATCCGGAAGCTCACCAAACTTCTGCAGGAACACAGCTATCAGGTATGGCGCCGTTTCGAGAAACGGCTTGTCTGAATCGGTGCCCAACGGCCTGAGTGCTTCGAGCCACTCGGCTGATGCCCGGTGCTCGTAGAACTCGCGCTCTTCGACCTCCGCCGCAACGCGGATCTGCTTTCTTGTCTCTGCGCCACTGACAACGACGAAATGCCACGGCTGCAGATTCGCCCCACTCGGCGCCGTGCCGGCAGCACGTAATGCCGTTTCGATAATGTCACGCGGCACGGGTCGGTCGGAGAACTCTCGCACCGTGCGGCGACGGCTTATTTTTTCGTAGAAATCCGTGACGCGTTGGCGCATCTCGTCGACCGGGTATTCACGAAAGGTCGTCAAAGGGATTGTCGGGTATTCACTCACGTTTAGTCGCTCAGTTTTTGCAGTACAGTAAATAACTTGGTGTCGTTCTCGGACACCGCTTTGCCGCGAACGGATATGCCGGCTTCGTGCACAGATTCGGGGTCGCCTGTTATCAGTGGATGCCAGCCAGGAAATTCCTGGCCGTTGGCCAGACGCCGGTACGCACAGGACGCCGGCAACCAGCCGAACATCTCGGGTTTATCAGTCGACAGCACGAAGCACTCGGCAACCTCTTTCGCCCTGTTGCCAAAGTCGGTGCAACGGCAGGTATCGAGATCCAGCAGGCGACAGGCAAGATCCGTATAGAACACCTCACCCGTCTCCTCGTCCTCGACCTTGTGCATGCAACACAGCGCGCAGCCGTCGCAAAGGCCATCCCACTCTTCGGACGTCATCTCCGACAGCGATTTGCGTTTCCAGTAGTCATCCTTCATCGTCATGCACTTTGTGACAGAGACCGGAGAAAATGGCAATGAAAGCCGTATTTCTCGACTACTCGACAGTCGGGCCGGGGCTCGATACTAGCCCGTTAACCACGCTGCTGCCTGACCTCGAGTTCTTCGACGCCACAGGTGACGATCAGGTCCTCGACCGGATCCGCGATGCTGAATTCGTAATTGCGAACAAGGTTCGCCTGGGCGATGACCTGATAAGTGCAGCACCCAACCTGCGATTCATTGGCTTGACCGCGACCGGTACTGACAATATCAATCTCGACAGCGCGCGACGCCATGACGTAGCTGTCTGCAACATTCGTGGTTATTGCACGCGCTCTGTAAGCGAGCATGTGTTTGGTGTGCTGCTGATGCTGGCGCACAACCTGCATCGCTACGCTGCCGATGTTCGAGGCAGTGCGTGGCAGCAATCACAAAACTTCTGTTTGCTGACTCACCCGGTGCGCGAACTTTCGTCCATGACCATGGGCATCGTTGGTTATGGTGAACTCGGCAGCTCGGTTGCGGGCAAAGCACGCGAGTTCGGCATGGAGATCATCGTCTCCGCACGCCCTGGCTCCGACGCCGTCCCAGACGATCGTGTCGCATTCGAGGAGCTACTCGAGCGAGCCGACGTCATCTCATTGCACTGCCCACTTACGGACGCGACGCATGGGTTGTTCGGCGAGCGCGAGTTCGGGCGAATGAAATCGACGGCGATCCTGATAAACACGGCACGAGGCGGGCTTGTTGATTCGGCCGGACTTTCCGCAGCTCTGCGCAACGGTGAAATTGCCGCCGCCGCTGTGGACGTGTTGCCGGAGGAACCGCCCATCAACGGTGACCCGCTGCTCGACTACGACGGTGACAACCTGCTCGTCACGCCACATATAGCATGGAGCACGGACCGCGCACGGCAGGACTCAATCATCGAACTCGCAGCTAATGTCGGTGCTTTTCTGAAAGGCGAGAAAAGAAACCGGATGGTTTAGCCGCCAATAATCTGGCGCGACCATTGCACGACCGTGCGCACGCGAGGCGAAGCCAGATCGTAAGCCTCGTCAAAACTTACCCAGCGCCACTCGTGATGCTCGGGCTCGCCCGTCTCCGGTGAAGGTCCCATGACCACAGTCGACTGGTCGGTCTTTGCGATGTAGTAACGGGCTGTCTTGCCACGACTGTAGGGCCCGGTCTCCATGAACCGCTCGCCCCAGTCGAAACTGAGTTCGTCGATGCCCGTCTCTTCAAGGACTTCGCGTTGCGCCGCCTCGAGGGGTTGCTCACCCTTTTCCTGCAGCCCTTTCGGAAAGTCCCAGTGGTGATAGGCGCGCAGCAGCAGCGTCATCCAGCCATCATCAGTTTGCCGCGCCAGCACAACACCACAGGAAAGAAACGGTAGGTCCATCAGGCCGCCCTCAATACGTCAACCGGTGGTGCGTTGACCGCGCCGCGGGCGGCAACGAAGCCGCTTGCACAGACGACCAGGATCCCGGCTGCAACGCCGGTGACCCACAGAAATGGGTTGAATTCGTAAGGCAGCTCGAACAATCGAGTCGCAACGATCGCTGCGAGAATCGATGCGCCCGCAGACGCCAGAATTCCGGCCGCCGCACCCAACGCTGCGAACTCGGCCATGACACCTGCGAACACCGTACGCTTGCGTGCGCCAAGGGCACGCAGCATCGCGCTTTCGAAGCGCCGCTCATCGATTGTCGACTGTACCGCTGCGAACAACACGGCAATGCCGGCTGCGAGTGTGAAGATGAATACCGCCTGCACCGCGAGACTCGCTTTCTGTACGATGCCGCGAATCTGTTGCAGGATTGAATCCAGGTCGATGATCGAAATGCTCGGATGTGTGCGCACGAGCGTTACGAGCACAGGTTGCTGCTGTTTCTCGAGACGCAGGCTGGCGATATACGTCGTCGGCAGTCCGTCCAGCGCTCCAGGAGAAAAGACCATGAAGAAATTCGGTTGAAACGAGTCCCAGTTAATTTTTCGCACACTGCCAATTGTCGCATCGACTTCCCGCCCAGCGACAATAAACCTCATGCGATCTCCGATTGTCAGCCCGGTCTCAAGCGCGGCCTCCTCCTCGATCGAAACGAGTGGTGGCCCGTTGTAGTCCTCTGGCCACCATTCACCTTCAACGATTTCATTGCTCGTTGACAGTTTCGATGCAAACGACAGATTTGCCTCACGATTTGCCATCCACTTTCCGCCCGGATCCGGGTACTCACGGTCTTTGACAGAGACGTCATTGATCGTGGACATGCGTGCCCTGATCATTGGCATAAACTCGGGAGGCTCCACGCCCGCACTGCGATAGATACCCGCTACCGATTCGAGTTCGTGCGGCTGGATGTTGATCATGAAGTGATTGGGCGCATCCTCATCCAGGGTCTGTCGCCAGCCCTCGAGCAAATCAGTGCGCACGATGGTCAGCAACAGCAACACCGTAAGTCCGAGGCCGAACGCTACAACCTGGACCGCGCTGTCACGACCACGCCGGGCAACATTTGCCAGACCGTAACGCCAGGCCACGCCCACCCCTGACCTGAAGTGTCCCATCGTTGCCACAAGACCACGCCCGACGAGGTACAGGGCGATCGCAATGACGACTATGCCGCCAAGCAGAATGGCGAGCATCTGCGCGTCGCCGACTGAGCGATACAACAAGGCGGCCACGGCGGCGAGCGCGAGTCCGGCGACAAGCATGCGAGACGGGGCTGGCGGCATGACGTCGTGCCGCAAAACACGCAATGGTGGCGTATTTCGTAGCTGGATCAGTGACGGCAGCGCGAATCCGACAAGCAACACCATGGCGCTGCCGCAAGCGAGCACGACTGGCATAATGCCGATATCCGGCAGATCACTGGCAATAAGGTCCGCCAATATTCTCGTCAGGACCTCCTCAGCCGCGAAGCCAACGATGCTTCCAACGACGACACCCAGCAGGCCGAGTAGTACCAGCTGTACGACCGACACCGAAATTACGAAATTCTGTGTCGCACCGAGGCTTTTCATTAACGCAACGGTATCCATGCGCCGATGCGCGAAGCGACGCGCGGACATCGCGACCGCAACGGCGCTCAACAAGAGACTGATTACTGCCGTTAGCGACAGGAAACGCTGCGCACGATCTGCTGCGCGATAGGCTCGCTCACTGCTCTCCTCGCGATTCGACGAGCGAACCGCGTCGGGCAGCTCAGGCTGAATGGCCTTGTCGAATGCGTCTACCGCATCTTCGTTGCCGGCAACAAGCAATGCGTAGCCGACGCGACTGCCTTCCGAGATAAGGCCCGATGCGGCGATGTCCTCGATGTTCATCAGTAATGACGGGGCCAGTGACGCGAATCCCATGCTCTGGTCCGGTCGGTAGGTCAATACAGCCGTGACTTCGATCTCGAGATTGCCGACCGTCAGCCGGTCGCCGACGTCCGCATTGATGCGCGCCAGCAACGCGCCATCCGCCCACGCCTTGCCGCGGGCTGGCGTATTGTCAACGACGCGCTGTTCACCGAACAACGCGTCGGACACGCGGACGTTGCCACGCAGCGGATAAGTTTCGCTGACAGCCTTTATCGTCACGAGCGCACTGAGGTCACCTGCAAATACAACACTTGGAAATGTATTCGTCTCGGCGGTCTGCAGGTCGAATTCCTGCGCTCTATCTCGCCATGTGTCAGGTATCGGTTCCTGTGACCGCAGCCGCAGGTCGGCTGCCAGAACCTCGTTCGCCTGTCTTGCCACCGCCTTGCCGATGCGGTCCGTCAGAAAACCCACCGCGGTGAGTGCCGCAACGGCGAGTGCAACGGAGAACAGCAACACGAGAACCTCGCCAGAGCGAAGCTCCCGGCCAAAACTCCTCAGCGAGAATGTGATCGCTTTCACGCGGCGCTCCGCGTGTCGCTAACGAGTCGTCCGGCGTCCAGGCTCAGGATGCGACCACAACGTTCGGCCAGCGACAGGTCGTGAGTGACTAGCAAAAGCGTGGTCGACGAACTCCGATTGAGGTCGAACATCAACTCCATGATGTTGCTACCGGTCCGGCTATCGAGATTGCCGGTCGGTTCGTCGGCGAACAGAACGGCTGGTTCCGTCGCAAAAGCGCGTGCGATAGCAACACGCTGTTTCTCGCCGCCGGACAGCTGTGCCGGATAGTGGCTCCAGCGATCCCCCAACCCGACCTTATCGATGATATTGCGTGCCGCGCCGCGAGCATCCTCACTACCCGCCAGCTCAAGCGGCAACATGACGTTTTCGAGCGCATTGAGCGACGGCACGAGGTGGAATGACTGAAAGACAAAACCGACGCTTTCCGCCCGGACAATGGCGCGACCGTCCTCGTCGAGTTCCGACAGGTTGGCGCCATTCAGAACGACGTGCCCGTTTGTTGGCAAGTCCAGCCCGGCCAGAAGTGCGAGCAGCGTCGACTTGCCCGCGCCCGATGGGCCGACCACTGCAATGCTTTCACCCGCAGAAATATTGAAACTGACGTCATCAAGAATGGTCAGACTGCCCTCTGGACTGCTAACCTCTTTGCTAACGTTATGTGCCGCAAGAACAGTGGCGCCACTGGTAGATTGATTTTCCATGCTTAGACTTATTGCCTTTGTTGTCGTATTGCTTACAGCGCCTGTGTGCCGCGCGGAATCTCCGACTGTCCTCGTATTTGGTGACAGCCTCAGTGCCGGGTACGGAATAGAAATGGACCAATCCTGGACGTCATTGTTGCAGACGCGGCTCGAAGAGCAAGGGTACGAACATCGCGTGGTGAACGCCAGTATTGGCGGCGAGACGACCGAGGGGGGCGCCTCGCGGATCGCGGCGGCCATCGAGACGTTTGCACCCGATCTCATTATTCTCGAGCTTGGTGGCAATGATGGCCTGCGCGGGATACCACCAGACCGTATGAAGGGAAATCTCAACAAGATCATCGGCTCGAGTACCGCATCAGGAGCGGCTGTGGTCTTACTCGGCATTCGCATACCGCCGAACTACGGCCAGCGCTACATCGAAGCATTCGAAAACGTTTTTCGGGAGGTTGCTGCGGAGCACGAGGTACCCTGGATCGAGTTCTTTATGGAGGGCATCGCGCTCAATGAGGAGCTGATGCAGGGTGACGGCATTCATCCCAATGCTGCAGCGCAGCCGGTTCTGCTGGATAATGCATGGCCAATGATCAACGCAGCACTGGCGAACTAAAGGCACCCTATTGGATAAGATCTGGCTCAAGTCCTATCCGGACCACGTTCCCGCCGAATTACCCGAGGCGTCGTTTCGCAGCGTCCGCGACCTCTTCGAACAGGCCTTCGAAAAATGGCCCGATCGACCGTCCTATTCGAACATGGGAACAACGCTCACCTACAGCGAGCTTGACGAGAGGTCGATGCAATTTGCCTGCTATCTGCAGCAGACTCTCGGTCTCACCAGGGGTGAACGTGTTGCGATCATGTTGCCGAACATCCTGCAATACCCGATTGCAATGTGCGGTATTTTTCGTGCGGGGCTTGTCGTGGTCAACGTCAATCCGCTGTATACGGCGCGTGAACTGGAGCATCAGCTAAACGACTCGGGCGCCCGGTGTCTCATCATCCTCGAGAACTTCGCCCACATGTTCGAAGAGATTGCCGACAAGACGCCTGTCGAGCATGTCGTTACGACGGGCATTGGCGACCTGCTCGACTTTCCGATGGGGCTCATCACCAACCTCGTGCTGCGCTACGTCAAGAAGGTCGTGCCGGCATACTCGTTGCCGGGCAAAACCTCGTTCAAAGCGGCCCTGAAACAAGGCAGCGGACAAGCGTTACAGGTCGTTGATATCGGTTTTGCGGACATCGCGTTCCTGCAATACACGGGTGGCACTACCGGGGTCTCCAAAGGCGCCATGCTCAGTCACCGCAACATGGTGCGCAACGTGCAGCAGACTGTCATATGGCAGGGCCCTGCCTACGAAGAATTCGACTACATCATCGCCATTACGGCGCTACCGCTGTATCACATCTTCTCCCTGCAGGGGAATTGCCTGACCGTGATGTCGCAGGGCGGACAGAACGTCCTGATCACCAACCCACGCGACTCAAAAGCATTTATCAAGGAAATCCGTAAGTTCAAATTCAATATGTTCACGGGCGTAAACACGCTTTTCGCATCGTTGATGAATACGCCCGGGTTTGACGATATCGACTTCACTGATCTTCGCGTCTGCGTCGGCGGCGGCATGGCCGTGCAACCCGCAGTCGCAAAAGAATGGCGTGAGCGCACCGGCAACCCGATCCTACAGGGCTACGGCCTGACCGAGACGTCCCCGGTAGCGGTCGTTAACCCGATTGGCGCTGAATTTACCGGCGCTATCGGCCTGCCGGTCTCGTCCACCGACCTGATGATCTGCGATGACGCCGGCAATCCTCTGGCGATCGGCGATGTCGGCGAAATCTGCATCAAGGGGCCGCAGGTCATGGAAGGTTACTGGCAGCGCCCGCAGGATACGGCGGACGTCATGCTGCCCGGCGGCTGGCTCAAGACAGGCGATATCGGGCGAATCGACGAAGATGGTTTTGTGTTTATCGAAGACCGTAAGAAAGACATGATCCTGGTGTCCGGATTCAACGTCTATCCGAATGAGATTGAGAACGTCGTGGTCGAGATGGATGGCATCCTCGAGGCGGCCGCGATTGGGCTGGAGGACGAGCGCTCGGGCGAGATCGTCAAACTGTTCGCCGTACGCAGCGATCCGAATGTCTCGGCACAGGATGTACTCGATTTCTGCCGTAAAAACCTGACAAACTACAAGCGACCAAAAGTTATCGAGTTCCGTGACGAACTGCCGAAAACCAACGTCGGCAAGATTCTGCGACGCGCATTGCGCGACGAGTAAGAGGATACCCATGCAACGTATTGCTATCGGTCTGGGGATATTTTTTCTCGGGCTTGCCGCCGGTATGGCTGCAACATCTGCACTCGACCCGGTGCGGGTCGCGCCACATATTTATGAGCTAGCCTTCGAAAACGATCGCGTCCGAGTGCTGCAGCGAACGATTCGCAACGGCGAAACCTCCCCCTTAATTGCGCAACCCGATCGCGTTGTCATCTATTTGAACCCCTGTGCCTGGCTGGTCGAAGGAGATGATGGCAGTAAACACATGGAGTCATTCAAGTTCGGCGAACCAACATGGGCACCGGCCGAAACGCATGGTGGCAAGACATCAAATGTCATTCAGCAATGTTCGGTCATAGAAGTAGAGCTGTTGTAGGACAGTGTCTTCTCCATGAATACGCTAAGGGGATCGGCTCTGTACGGGCCGAAAGGGCCGCGATCAGTGTAGCCGAGCTTGCGATACAGACCGAGGGCCTCGGGTTGTAGTGGGCCGGCCTCTAACCTGGCAACTCGCACGCCGATACTCAACAAGTAGTCTTCGAGGTGCTGCATGACGGCAGTCGCAAGACGTTTTCCCCGCTGTTCTTCCGCAACAAAGACCCTCTTGATCTCTCCGTACGTCGTGTCGCCCTCCACTAACTTTACGGCGCCGCACGCGACCAGTTGTTCGCCAATATGCCCAGCAAAAAAGACCGAGTCCTCGCCGACGAGCACATCCAGGGGCTCAGCATGGTTACTTTCCGGGGGATACAGTGAACTCAGATACTTGTCAGACTTCGCGACCAGCGACACAACGTCTGGGTCATTTAGATCCCGAACACGGCGCATTTGCAGTTTTTCTGACATTCTACGCCTGGTAGGTCGTGCGCCCACCGAGGATTGTTCGAAGCACCTTAATATCAGCGATGCTATCAGGATCGACGTCATGCGGGTCCGTCTCAATAATCGCGATGTCGGCGAGTTTTCCTGGCGTCAACGATCCTTTGATTCGTTCTTCGAACGACGCGTATGCACCGTTCATGGTGCAGATACGAATGGCTTCGGCCACTGAGATTCGCTGACTTGGTCCCCACACGCGACCTTGAGCATCCTTTCTCGTTACCATGCTTTGAATAGCCATCATTGGCTCGAACGGCCCTGGCGTGAAATCTGAAGCTGGCGCCACTGGAATACCATAGTCCAGAAAGCTTCGATGCGGGAACATCGACTCCATCATTTCCTCCCCGTACTCAAGCCATTTATTGCCGTGATAGTGCGCGTAGGTATAGAAAGGTGCCGGCACGACGCCTGCACTCTTGATTCGCTTCAATAGAGCCGGATTGACCAGCGAACAGTGTTCAATTCTGAATCTCGGGTTCTCACCATTCCAGTTTTCGAGTACACGCTCATACGCGTTAAGCACCATGTCGATTGCGACGTCACCATTGGCGTGTATACCGATCCGAAAATCGTGAGCGACAGCATCGTCTACCGCAGCATCGATCTCCTCCTGCGTCATCGTCAGAATCCCATAGTCGTTGGGCCGCCCATCGTATGGTGTGCTTCGACTCATGGTTCGTTCGGACGCGGAACCGTCCGCCGCGAATTTGACCGCACCTATGCGTAGCATGTCATCGCCGAACCCCGACGCCATTCGGGCGAGCTTCAGGCCCTCGTAGACGTCGGTCTTGCCAAACGGCATGAACGACACGCGATAGTACATTTCACCGGCCGATCGAGCATCCTGATACGCGACAAAGTCTTCAAGCGCGCCCCACGCATCAGTTGTCGACGTCAGCCCGGCAGCAGCCATTCTTTGGGATGTCAGCTGAACCGATCTTTGTCGAGCCACCCTGTCCATGACCGGCCAAACGCCCGCCTGCTCAAAAGGTTGCATTGCCGCGGGTTCCGCAATTTTCCCGCTCAGATCCCCATCCTGGCGAAAAAACCTGCCGCCAACCGGGTCGGGTGTGTCGATGGACACGCCTGCGAGTTCGAATGCCCGCGTATTCACGACTGCCGTGTGACCGCCGCGGTGTCTGACAAATACGGGATGATTGGGAACTGCCTCGTCAATGTCTTTTCGAGTCAGCGGCCTGCCATCCTCGAATTTCGTGTCGTCATACATTGAGCCCAGCACCCAGTGGCCCGGTTCCGTCTTTTTCGCTTGCGCCGCAAGTGCCACCTGAACATCTGCGATTCGTCGCACGTTGACGTTTGCCGATATCGCTTCCTGGGCGAGCAACGGATGACTGTGAGCGTCTATGAAGCCCGGCGTTACCGTCCTACCTCGACCATCGACAACCTCGGTGTGCGCACCCCTGAGCTTCGAAACATCATCGTCACTCCCGACCGCCAGAATATGTTGGCCCCGAACAGCGATCGCAGTTGCCGACGCAAAATCGGAATCCATGGTGAGCAAATTTGCACCGCTGATGATCAGGTCCGCAGCGCCTGTCGCATCCCGCGTTGCCGCTGATACATTTCCGGGCATTACCCCAAGTGATGCCGCTGCGGCTGCAGAACCAATAAAGTGCCTTCGCGAAAGTCCAGCCATTGTGATCCCTCTAGTCGTGGTATTGCGGACTCATCTCGTGGACCGCATCAACCAGCACGCCCAGGTGTTCGGGGTCGATGTCGGGTGTAATGCCGTGTCCAAGGTTGAACACGTGCCCTGGTCCTTTGCCGTAGCTTGCCAGCGTGTCAGCAACGCCCTGGCGGATAAGCTCGGGTGACTCGCGCAATGTTGCCGGGTCCAGATTGCCCTGGAGTGCAACCTTATCGTCGACATACTTGCGAGCATCCGCAAGATCTGTTGTCCAGTCGACGCCCAGTGCATCGCAACCGGTGCCAACCATGTCAGTTAGTAACGGGCCGGCACCTTTTGTAAACAAGACCACCGGTATGCGTCTGCCATCGCGCTCCCTGGTCAGGGCGTCGACAATCTTCTGCATGGGGTCGAGGGAGAACCGCCGGTACTCGTCGCGCTCGAGTGCTGCACCCCAGGTATCGAAAATCATGATGGCCTGCGCCCCGGCTTCAACCTGCGCATTCAGGTATTCAGTAGTGGTTCTTGCAACTGTATCCAGCATCTTGTCGAGGGTGGCTGGATCTTCAGCGGCAAGGCCCTTGATGATCTTGAGTTCACGGCTCGAGCCACCTTCAACCATGTAGGTGCCGACGGTCCAGGGGCTACCGGCAAATCCGATCAGCGGTACCTGCCCGTCCAGTTCTTTGCGAATCGTCCGCACAGCATCGAAGACGTAGCCAAGTGATTCCGACACATCAGGAACGGCGAGCTTGCCAATTTCGCTCGCAGTGCGAACCGGGCGTTCGAACTTCGGCCCCTCGCCCGTTTCGAAATAGAGTCCGAGTCCGAGGGCATCGGGAACGGTCAGGATATCGGAAAACAAGATCGCAGCATCAAGCTTGTAACGCCGCAACGGCTGCATCGTGACCTCGCAAGCAAGCTCGGGGTTGCGACAAACCGTCATGAAGTCGCCGGCCTGCGCCCGTACCTCCCGGTACTCGGGCAGGTAGCGTCCAGCCTGGCGCATGATCCAGAGTGGCGTACGCTCAGTCGGCTCTCTCAAAAGTGCGCGTAGCAGCAGGTCGTTCTTCAGCTCTGTCATTGCGCCACCTGCGCAGCAATCGTGGCCTGAATTGCCTCAGCCGCGACTCGAGGGCTGTCGGCATCACGAATTGGTCGCCCGACGACGATGTAGTCAGCGCCATTCGAGAATGCGGTATCAACTGTGACCACGCGTTTCTGGTCGCCGGCCGGCTTGTTGTCGACCGGCCGAATGCCCGGGGTTACGACAAGCAGTTTTGAGTCGACGAATTCACGCAGCCTCGGCACTTCGAGACCGGACGATATGACGCCATCGCAACCTGCTTCGAGTGCACGGCGTGCGCGCGACAGCACGAGGTCGCTGACGTCGCAGTCGAAGCCCATGTCATCGAGGTCGCCTCGATCGAGGCTCGTCAGGACCGTCACGCCAAGCACTTTGAGCGAGTCACCCTTGTTCTCGGCCGCTGCTTCCATGATTGACTGATTGCCGTGTACGGTCACAAAACTCGCCCCGCGGTCCTTGAGCTGTCGCACCGCCGATCCGACCGTTGCCGGAATATCGAAAAACTTCAGGTCACAGAAAACTTTCTTGTCGCGCGCCAGCATCCAGTCGAGTAGCTCGAAGTAGCCACCACTCATCATGAGCTCGAGGCCAATCTTGTAGAACGTCACCGAGTCACCGAGCTCTTCCGCCAGCGTCCTGGCCCGATCGCAGTCGGGCACGTCCATCGCAAAAATGAGTCGGTCTTTGGCAGAAATGTTTTTGTCGGTCACGAGCTTGCCTCTTTGTCAGTTTCGCCGGCGCGGGCGCATTCTAGCAGAGCCGCGGGCTCATTTTTTGCCAAGCAGCCGCTCATGTTCGGCAATCGCGTAGCGATCCGTCATTCCCGCAACGTAGTCGGCCACGACCCTCGCCCGGCCTGGCTCGTCCTCATTCGCGGCGCGTTCAGCAAACTCATCTGGCAGCAGCTTCAGGTCTGCCGAATAGAGCTCGAACAGCTCGCGTATGATGGTCTGCGCGCGCTTTGTCATCTCGAGCTTCTTCTCGTGAGAATAGAGGTGCTTTTGCAGGAATTGCTTCAACGCGATGTGCTGCTCATAGACCTCGTCCGAGAAAGACACCATGGCCTTGCCCGCCTTCCTGACCTCGCCAATGGACTGCGGCGCGGCCGCCTCGATGTTCGCCCGCGTCGTCTCGATCAGGTCCGAGACAACGGCACCGATCATGCGCCGGATCGTTTCGTAGATAAGCCGCCGATCCTCGAGGTCGGGGTAGCGTCGCTGCACCTCCTCATAGCCCAGCGCGAACAGCGATTGGTCGCGAAGTTGCTCGATGCTGAGCAGGCCGGCTCGAATACCATCGTCGACGTCGTGATTGTTGTAGGCGATTGCGTCGGCGATGTTGGCGATCTGTGCCTCGAGTCCCGGCTGTTCGCGATCAAGAAAACGCTGCCCGATATCACCCAACTCACGTGCATTTGCTTTCGAGCAGTGTTTGAGGATGCCCTCGCGAGTTTCGAACATCAGGTTGAGCCCCGTAAACTCGGCGTATTTCGCTTCAAGTTCATCCACCACTCGCAATGACTGCAGATTGTGCTCGAAACCACCGAACTCGCGCATGCAATCATTGAGCTCATCCTGCCCGGCATGACCGAAAGGCGTATGCCCGAGGTCGTGCGCCAGGCAAATCGCCTCGGTCAGTGCTTCGTTCAGTGACAGCGCCGCCGCAACTGAGCGCCCGACCTGCGATACCTCGAGTGAATGCGTCAGGCGCGTCCGGTAAAGGTCGCCCTCATGATTGACGAAGACCTGCGTCTTGTAGACAAGCCGGCGAAACGCCGTGGAATGAATGATGCGGTCACGATCGCGCTGATATTCACCGCGATAGGTAGCAGCTGGCTCATCGTAACGCCGGCCGCGGCTTTGCGCCTCGTTGGCCGCATACGCTGCAAGTTCGGGCATTAGTCAGCCGCCTCGAGGACCCGCTCCAGTCGCGACGGATCGATGTCGCTGCTTACGTAGGCGCTGCCGAGTTCACCAAGCAACACAAACCGAAGTTGCTTCTGCAACACCTTCTTGTCCATACCCATGGCATCAAGCATCGCCTGGGCGCCAACGGCCGGGGGCTTTGCCGGTAACCCGGCAGATACCAGCAGGTTCTGCAGGCGGTTGACGTCACCGCTATCGATACCGCTGAGCTGTGCAGCCATCACCATGCCGGCGGCGACCGCCTCTCCGTGCAGCCACTCGCCATATCCGAGGCAGTGCTCGATGGCGTGCCCGAACGTGTGGCCAAAATTCAGCAAGGCGCGCCGGCCAGCCTCACGCTCGTCTTCGGCGACGACTTCGGCCTTCAGTTCACAGGATCGCTGAACCGCGTAGGCGACCGCGTCCGGCTCAAGCTCGAGCAGTACGGCGATGTTTTCCTCGAGCCACACAAAAAACCCGGCATCTGCTATGGCACCGTACTTGATGACCTCGGCCAGGCCCGCCCGTAGCTCCCGCGGCGGAAGCGTGGCCAGCGTGGATGTATCGATGAGGACGATTTGCGGCTGATGAAAAGCACCAATCAGGTTCTTACCCTGTGGATGGTTGACGCCGGTCTTGCCTCCGACCGATGAGTCGACCTGTGCGAGCAGCGTGGTCGGTACCTGGATGAATGCGACCCCGCGCATGTAGCAAGCCGCGGCGAAACCTGCGATATCGCCGACAACCCCACCGCCCAACGCAACCACCGTGGTGTCCCGATTTGCCCCACTACCGACGAGCGCGTCGAGTATGAGACTGGCGGTTTCGACGGTCTTGTATTTCTCACCATCGGGCAATTCGACAGCCCTGGTGGTACTGCTGGCCAGGTTGGCCTTCAGCTTGTCGAGGTACAGTGGTGCAACGGTTTCGTTACTAACGATCAGGCAGTCGCCGCCGGCGAGGTAATCACTGAGGTCGAAGTTGCCACCCAACAAACCACCGCCGATAACGATCGGATAACTCCGCTCGCCTAGCTCAACATTGATGGTGCGCGCGTCCACCCGCGTAGATTACCGGAAAGTCAGAGACGATCCAGAATTTCGTCGGCGACCGCTCTCACTTTGCGGCCATCTGTCTCGATGATCAGGTCAGCAATTTCCCGGTACAGCTCGTCGCGCTGCTCCATCAGCTCCTCGAGTATCACCCGGCGGTCACCGTTCTCGAGCAGCGGGCGCTCCCGGCCTTTCTGCGTACGGGCGAGCTGCTGGTCGACGGTCGTGTACAGGTAGATCACAAAACCGCGCGCGCCAAGGTGGCTTCGGTTCTGGGGTTCGATGACGGCGCCACCACCGGTGGCGAGGACAACACCTTCGATCTTGCTCAGGTCGTCGATGACCTTTGCCTCGCGTTTGCGAAACCCGTCTTCACCCTCTTTTTCGAAAATGAAGGAAATGTCAACACCCGTGCGTGACTCGATCTCGTCGTCACTGTCCATGAAGTTCAGGTGTAACAGGCGGGCGAGTTGTCGTCCGACTGCTGACTTGCCGGCGCCCATGGGGCCGATAAGGAACACGTTTTGTGGTTTTTTCATAGTGTCGACGGTTTGCCTATATGAGAAAGCCAACCCGAAGGTTGGCTTTCGTCACTAGATTGCCTTGCGAGGGCTTAGTAGATGCTCGAGCCTTCCTCAAGGATCCTCGGTGTTACGAAGATAAGCAACTCAGCCTTGTTATCGGTGCGTTGTTTGCTCCTGAAAAAGAAGCCGATTACCGGGATATCACCAAGGAACGGAACCTTCTTGATCGTCTCGCGACGCTCTGTCTCGTAAATACCTCCGAGGACAACTGTCTGCCCGTCAGCAACGAGAACCTGGGTCTCTACAGCGCGGGTATCAATACTCGGCACCGTGCCACCAAGCCCACCCGTCGAGATGATGTCACCAACGTTGTCCTTGTGAACCGCGAGATCCATGATGATGTTGTTGTCCGGCGTGATCTGCGGTGTGACCGTAAGACTCAGAACAGCTTTCTTGAACTGAATCGTCGTTGCACCCGAAGAAGCCGACTGCTGGTACGGAATCTCCACACCCTGCTCGATGCGGGCTTCCTTCTGGTTCGCTGTAATAACGCGCGGAGTCGAAACGATCTCGCCGCGCCCTTCAGCCTCGAGAGCTGTCAGCTCAAGATCAACAAGGAAGTCATTCTCGAGAATCGCCAATGCAAAGCGGCCAGCCGCGTCTGCGATCGGCACGTTGACGTTGTAACGGTTACCAAGCTGCGGAACCTGGACCGGGAAGATGGTGCCATTCGCCGGATCGCCAAGATTATCTATCGCCGAGTTCAGCATCGTGTCCGTACCGGTGCCGGTGCCCGAGATGAATTGACCACCGTCGCCGGCGCTATTCTCATTCAGTGCGGTAATACCGAGGCGAATACCGAGGTCGCGACTGAAGTCATCATTGACGACAACGATGCGCGACTCGATCAGCACCTGCTTGATAGGCACATCAAGCGTCGAAACCATGCGGCGCATGTCCTGCAAGCGCTCAGCAGTATCCTGTACGAGCAGCGTGTTGGTGCGATCGTCGACGGCAATGCTGCCGCGGTCCGACAACATCGAGTTGCCACTGCCGCCATCACCACTGATCAGTACCGCAAGATCGCTGGCCTTCGCATAGTTGACCTGCAAGAACTCAGAATAGACTGGTTCCAGTTCGGCGATTGCCTGCTGCGCTTCGAGATCAGCCGTTTCACGAGCTGCTATTTCCTCGGCCGGCGCAACGATGATGACGTTGCCGTTCTGGCGCATATCCAGACCCTTCGTCGTCATGACGATGTCCAGCGCCTGGTCCCACGGTACGTTGCGAAGACGCAGCGTAACGTTGCCCTGCACCGTGTCAGAAACAACGATGTTGCGACCGGACGTCTCAGCAAGCAGCTGCAATACAGCGCGTGTCTCGATGTCCTGGAAGTTCAACGTCAGGCGCTGACCTTCGTATTCTTTGGTCTCCGAGAACAGGTTCGAGCCTTCCTCGACATCTGCTGTGGTCGGGTTGATTTCGATCGTGAATTCGTTGTCCGACTGGTACGCAAGCTGCTCATACTTGCCTTCAGCCGAAATAACGATACGCGTGTCGAGATTCGTCCGCAGGGTGTCTACGGTTGTAACCGGCGTTGCGAAGTCCATGACATCCAGACGGCGCATCAGCTCCGCCGGCAGGTCAGTGTCTTTAAAGATTGCGACAACACGACCACCTTCCTGGCGAATGTCGACTGGTGTTGATGCGTCGGTCAGGTTCACGACAACGCGACCACCGCCGTCACGCGTGCGACGGAAATCAACACCGGTAATCTCACGGCCTGAACCGGAGCTGGAGGGGGACTGTTGCGAAACAACATTGCTGGCGAACTGGGTGGTTCCAGCGCTGTAGTCTTCGCCGTCGCCGAGCGTAATCGTTACCGTATTACCGCTGGCGCGGGTCTCGTAGGAGACCATCGAATCGAGGTTCAGTACAACACGTGTGCGGCCATTCGCTTCTGCCGTCAATATCGTATCCAGTGGACCGAGATTGACGTCGCGACGGCGCGACGTGAGACCGAGTGTGGTATTGGGCAGGTCGAGCGCAATGCGGGCCGGGTCCTCGATCGTGAATGCGAGTGGCTCGGGGGCCGTCCCGCTCATGATCAACTTCAGCTCTACACGCTGACCGGGCAGACTCTGAACCTGAATGTCCTGCAACCGGTTGCCTTCCTGTGCGTTTGCGGTGGATCCCACAAACAACAGGAGCGCGACCTGTGCTATTGCGGTCAATTTCAGCACCATACTGCGTGTGACCGACTGTTTGATTTTGAGCATCATTCCAATTACTCCCAGTTCCATTCAGGCATCAGTCCGAAAGACTAATGGCGGCATCTCTCTCAATATAGCCGCCGATCCCGTCAGAGATGATTTCAATAAGTTCAATTTCAGATTCGTTAATGATGTTGATTCGTCCGTCGTTTTGTCCGAGGTAGTTACCCGGCACGACGCGGTGAATCAGGCCGTCGGATGTTTGCACGAGCCCATACATCGTTTCGCCGATGTACAGCGTTCCAACCATGCTGAGCGTGTCCAGCGGAAAGCCCTCGAGGAACTCATGGCTGCGCCCAGGATCAGGTCCAACTCCGCCGCCTGGTCCGGTTGACGCAACCTGCGGCGTATCCGGCACGAACGGTGAACGCACATTCTCGGCATCGGCGTCGTAAGGGAAAACTTCGTACAGTTTGACTTCGGGCAGCGGTTCGATGCGACCACCTGGCCGTGACTTGACCTCGTTGACGTACTGATCGAGATCGTCCATATCAGCGCCGCAAGCGGCAATAGCGACCAGCGCTACAGCCAAAATCAGGCTATTGCGGAATTTCAGAGCAGCATCCATCAGTCCGCCTCCTCATCCAGGTAACGATAAGTTTGAGCGGTAACTTCAAGGCTCAACTGATCGAAGCTGTCCTGCCCTTCGGGCGTTATATTGATGTCATGCAGCGTCACGATTCGTGGCAAAGCCGCGACGCCGCTTACGAAATTTGCTATCTCGTGATAACCACCGGACAGGCGAATCTTGATCGGCTTCTCGGCGTAGAAGTCACGCGGAATCTCAGGTTGCGGCTGGAACAGTTTTTCCTGCAACCCCGACGCCAGGCCTGTCTGTGATACATCGACGATCAGGCTGGGGATTTCAGTCTCGCCAGGAAGCTGGCGCAACATCGTACCGAATGACTGTTCGATCTGGGCAAGCTGCGCTTTGTAGGCATCATAGTTGGCTGCCTTGCGCTGCTTGTTCTCAAAGGTTACCCGCAGTGTCGACTCATCATCCTGGGCACGTTGTAATTCCGGCAATCTGTCTTTGATGATAGTGAACCAGACACCAGCACCAACAACTGCAATAAATACGATGAAGATAACCGCGGCACGGAATAACAGCGGCCAGCGACCGACGTCATTTACGTCTAAATTTTTGAGTTCGTCAACGACGTTCATGGCAGCATCTCCTCATCATCGTTGCCCCGCGATTCCTGCTTCAGGTACACGACGAATTCTGCTTGCCGGGAGTTGCCCGACTGCGTCGTCTCAACGCGATCTACCTCCGGGTCGCTCATCCATTCTGACGAGTCAATCTGACGCATCAGCGCCGATACACGTGTGCTTGACTGTGCAATACCGCGAACTTCTACGCGCGCGCCCGTCTGTTTAAGACCTGTCAGATAGACACCTTCCGGCATCTGTCGGGCAATCTCATCGAAAAGGTGAACGATTTCCGGGCGGCTTTCCTGTAGCTGCTCGATAATCTCCATGCGTGCGAGCAAGCGTTCTTTCTGTCGCTCCAGACCGTCGATTTCCGTAATGCTCTTCTGCAGTTCGGCGATCTCATTAGTCAGGCGCTGATTGCGCGCTTCCTGGTTCGAGATCATTTGCGAGAACGCAAACATGGCCAGGAGAGTCACGGCTATAGCGGAAACGACACCACCGGCAAGGGCGACGCCGAAGTCGCGTTGGCGTTTCTTGCGCTCAGCCTCGCGCCATGGGAGTAGATTAATACGTGGCATTAGTCAAAGCTCCTCAGTGCAAGACCACACGCGGTAAGAAGTGCTGTTGCATCTTTGTGCACCCCCTGCGATTTGGCTTTTGACGAAATCTTCATTTGGCCCAACGGATCACCAATCTCGGTCGGGATTCCGACGCGACTGGAAATCACGTCAGCGATGCCCGGGATATTGGCGCAACCACCGCATACCAGGATCATGTCCGGTTGCTCGCGACCGCCACCTGATGCCAGGTAGAACTGCAACGAGCGACTAACCTGCTGGGTCATATCATCGATGAACGGCTCGAGCACTTCCGGCTGGTAGTTACTCGGCAGGCCACCCTGTTTCTTGGCGCGACCGGCGTCTTCCATCGACAGACCGTAGGTACGCATGATTTCCTCGGTGAGCTGTTGCCCGCCGAAGTTAAAGTCACGCGTATAGATAACTTTGAGGTCTGAGAGAACACTGAACGTCGTGCTGCTGGCGCCGATATCCACGACCGCAACAGACTGTCCCATACCGCTGTCAGGAATTTGATGGCTCAGGAGCTGACAGGCATTCTCGAGAGCAAACGCTTCGACGTCGACGACGTGCGTTGCCAGTCCCGCCGCGTTGACGGCTGCCTCGCGCTGCTCGACATTGTCGGTGCGTGTCGCAACGAGGAGCACATCCATGAGTTCCGGGTCCTTTTCATTAGGACCGACGATTTCGTAGTCAAAACTGACCTCTTCCATCGGGAACGGAATGTACTGGTCAGCCTGAATTTCGACCTGGCCTTCGAGATCTCTCTCGGACAGGCTCGAAGGCATCTGGATGACCTTGGTGATGGCCGCGTCACCGCTGATGGCCACAGCGACATCGGTCGCTTTGGCGCCAGCGCGTTTGACGGCACGACGAATAGCCTCACCGACAGCCTTGGCATCGACTATCGCCTTTTCACTGACCGAACTCGGTGGTGTGGGCTCCGCAGAGTAGGACTCGACGCGAAAGCGCTTTCCGCTTTGGGAAAGCTCAATCAGCTTGACCGATGACGTCGTTATGTCGAGGCCCAACAGTGGTTGAGTTTTTTTGCCGAATAACACGTGTTTTTCCTTTCAAGTCGGTAAGTTGCGAAGCAAATGTAGTTTTGGCCTCAACAATTCGATTTAACTATATATCAACAAAATGTTAAATAAAACGTGACTTTGTTCACGATCCCAGGATCCGTATAGTAAGTTGCTCGCCGGGCAGTTTCCGTGAACTGGTCGGTACACCGGAAGTAGGACCAGAACACACTAATTAGTTAGGCATATTGCGGGCCCCAGCCCGCTTGATATCATCTGCCACCGTAGGCTTGGGCTCACGGGCCATTTGCCCGCGAAATGCCACATTTTTTGCACCTGAGAGACATCAGCGCACCTTTTAATCAGAATTTCCGGCAATGCCGCAGTTGCGGTAGAGCCCCGAGAGGCCTTCAATTAGGCCAGCAACTATGCAAATCGACGCAAAATCTCACAAGAACGGTCGTCACAAATCGCGAAAGCGGCATTTCCGCTGGCTCATTATTGCTGCCGGACTGGCCGTCAGCGGGGCAATTGGTGCTTTTGCGGCCGTTGTCGGTGCCTACTACTACGTCGCACCATCACTGCCTGCCGCTGAGACAATTCGCGACATTCCGCTGCAGATCCCGCTGCGGATCTTCAGCCGCGATGGATTCCTGATTGACGAGATCGGTGAACGTCGTCGCATACTTGTTACGTATGACGAGGTGCCAGAGCACGTCGTTAACGCCTTTATCGCCGCCGAAGACAAGCGCTTTTGGGTCCATCCCGGCGTCGATTACCGCGGACTGCTCCGCGCCGTCTTCCAATTTGTGTCGACCGGCAGCGTCGAGAGCGGCGGCAGTACGCTGACGCAGCAGCTCGCGCGAGACTACTTTTTGTCGCTCGACAGGACCCTGGAGCGCAAGTTCAAGGAGGCATCGCTCGCAGTACGTATAGAAAAGGAGTTCACGAAGGAACAGATAATGGCGCTGTTCCTTAACAAGATGTTCTTCGGGCAGCGCGCCTACGGTGTTGCTGCGGCAGCCCAGGTTTATTTCAACAAGCCGCTCAAGGACATCAGTATTGCCGAGGTCGCAACCCTCGCCGGCGTGCTGCCGGCCCCGTCCCGATACAACCCGGTGCGCAGTGTCGCGAATGCGGGCATGCGGCGTGGCTATGTGCTCGATCGCATGCTCGACATCGGTTTCATAAACCAGGCGCAGTACGACGAGGCCGCCGCCGTGCCTGTCGAGGCGAGAATGCACGGTGCCGCCGTCGAACTAAACGCTCCCTATGTTGCCGAGATGGTGCGGCGCGAGATGCTGTCCCGGTATGGCAATGCCACCTATACCGACGGCTACCAGGTGGTGACGACACTTGATGCGCGCCTGCAGGAAGCCGCGAACTATGCGCTTCGAAACGGCCTGCTCGAATTTACGCGGCGTCGCGGTTACCGCGGACCACTCGGTCATTTTGAATTGACCCCAGCCATTCTCGCCACACCTTTTGACCAGTGGCCCGTCGAAATCCGGCAGTCACTCGAGCAGTACGCGCCGGGTGGGCTTACGGTTGCTTTAGTCACAGAGATTGACGAAGTCAGTAATGACGCTACTACAATTACGAGCAACGGCTCCAAACTGAAACTACCGTGGTCCGGATTGGCTTGGGCCAATCCTTTTATTGATCTCGTGACGTTTGGCCCGGCCCCAGAAACGGTGGCCGCTGTTCTGGCCCCCGGGGACCTGATCCTGGTCATGCCCACCGCGGCTGGTACCTGGGCGCTGGCGCAAGTTCCCCGGGTACAGAGCGCGGTTGTCTCGCTGGATCCGCAGGACGGCTCGATCAGCAGCCTGATCGGCGGATTCGATTTTGCGACGAGCAAGTACAATCGTGCGACGCAGGCCTATCGCCAGCCCGGATCCTCATTCAAGCCCTTTATTTACTCGGCAGCGCTTGAGCACGGCAACACAGTAGCAACCGTCATTCTTGATGCACCGATCGTCATCAGTTCGTCTGAGCTCGAAGCCGTATGGAGACCGATCAATTACAGCGGCCGCTTCTATGGCCCAACGCGACTGCGCGAAGCGTTGTATCGATCGATGAATCTTGTGTCCGTGCGGCTGTTGCTGTTCGAGACCGGGTTCGGTAATGCCATCGAACACATCGCCAAATTCGGTTTCGGCGATGCCGCACTGATTCGTAACGGCTCACTGGCGCTTGGCGGCGGTAACGCGTCGCCGCTCGACATGGCGCAAGGCTACGCTGTGTTTGCGAACGGCGGCCATGCCGTCACGCCCTATGTTATCGACGCAATATTCGGACCGGACGGTGACACCTTGTACCGAGCTGATCCGCGGGTCGTCTGTGAACCATGTGCCGCGGAACCGGCGGACGATCACTTCGTCGAGCTCGATGAAGAAGGCAACCCGATTGACAAGTTTCCACTGGAGCAGATGGCGGACGTCGCGCTCACTTATCAGCCCGATGCCACAACAGCGCCTGAATTGTTCAAACACGTCAACGCCGCGCCGCGCGTCATCACCGCACAGAATGCGTTTTTGATTCAGGACCTGATGCGCGATGTCATTCGTCGCGGCACGGGTCGCCGCGCGCTCGCCCTTGGTCGCCGCGATCTGTCGGGCAAGACCGGCACCTCCAATGATCAACGCGATGCCTGGTTTGGTGGATTCAATGGTGATATCGCCGGCGTAGTATGGGTCGGCTACGACGACAGCCTGCCACTTGGTCCGGGCGAGGAGGGCTCGCGCACCGCGCTGCCCATCTGGATCGAGTTCATGCGCATTGCGTTGAAGGGTGTGCCCGAGAACCAGTTGGCGATGCCTGAAGGGATCGTATCCAGGCTGATCGACAAGGCAACCGGTTGCCCGGCGAGAGCTGGCCAGCGTAATGCGATGTTCGAGTTCTTCCGCGAAGGCCACGTGCCGCAATGCGACAACGTTGACGTGTTACCGGACATATTCAACAACGCGGGCAGCGTCGACCCGGATCCCGAAGAGGAAGGCGACGAAGAATCCGAGCCCCTGTTCTAGAGACATGGCGGAAAGACACGACGGTAACGGAGACCGTGCGCGACAAACGCTGGCGCAGGAAGCCGCACGTATCATCGTCGAACAGGGAATTCGCGACTATCGCGTTGCCAAGATGAAAGCCGCCGAGCGCCTCGGCATGAATACGCGGGGTGCGTTGCCACGTAATGCAGAAATCGAACTGGCTATCAGTAATCACCTGGCCTTGTTTGGCGGTGATTCGCACTCAGGTTTTTTGCAGCTGATGCGCGAGACCGCTCTTTCTGCCATGGTCTTGCTGTCCGCCTACACGCCTCGACTTATCGGGCCGGTACTGCATGGCACGGCCGACGAAAACTCTGCCATCAATCTACACGTGTTTAGCGACAGCCCGGAATCCATTGCGGCGCAACTCGATGCGATGGGCTACAACTACCGCTCCTACGAAAGACGTCTCAAGACGAGCCGTGGCCGCGGCGCCAAACCCGAGACCTTTGCCGGCTTTCAATTTGAATATGAGGACGCCTGCATCGAGGCAACCGTATTTCCGGTTGATGGCATACGCCAGGCACCCATCTCACCTGTCGACGGCAGACCGATGAAGCGTGCCGACAGAAAGGCCGTGGAGGCGCTGTTGTCGTAGGAGCTGCGCTTGCGCTGCGACACCAGGCACTATCGTAGCCACTGCGAGCAGCGCTCCTACCGCTTTTCTATTGCTACGTAATCTCGTTGTGGCGGACCTGTGTACAACTGCCGAGGCCGTGCGATTCGTGTACTCGAATCGCCGATCATCTCCCGCCAGTGAGCCGTCCAGCCAACGGAGCGGCCAATCGCGAACATGACCGTAAACATGGAGGTCGGAATGCCGAGCGCGCGATAGATGATGCCGGAATAGAAGTCGACGTTTGGATACAGCTTCTTCTCGACAAAGTAATCGTCCTTGAGTGCCATCTCCTCGAGCTCGAGTGCCAGGTCGAACATGGGCGTGTCGTCACGTCCGAGCTGCGCCAGAACCTTGTGGCACATGTCACGAATGATCGTCGCGCGCGGATCAAAGTTCTTGTACACGCGGTGACCAAAACCCATCAGGCGGAACGGATCGTCCTTGTCCTTGGCCTTGGCAACAAATTTCTTGATCTGGCTCTTGTCGCCGATTTCCGTGAGCATGTTGAGTACGGCTTCGTTCGCGCCGCCGTGCGCCGGACCCCAGAGGGCCGAGATGCCCGCTGCGATCGCCGAGTATGGATTCGCGCCTGAGCTGCCGGCCATACGCACCGTCGAGGTTGAACAGTTCTGCTCATGGTCTGCGTGGAGAATGAAAAGCAGGTCCAGCGCTTCGGCAGCGATCGGATCGATCTCATAGGGCTCGGCCGGAACAGAGAACAACATCTGCAGGAGATTCTCACAGTAGCCGAGGTCGTTCTGCGGATACATGAACGGCTGACCGCTGTTTAGCTTGTATGCGGCAGCGGCAATGGTTGGTAGTTTTGCGAGGATGCGGTGCGAGAAAATATCGCGGTGCTCCGGATTACTTGCATCCATTTCGCTGTGGTAGTACGCCGACATCGAACCCACGACGGCCGACAGCATCGCCATCGGATGGGCGTCATAGCGAAAACCCTTGAAGAAGTTGAGCATGCCCTCGTTAAGCATGGTGTGCGTGCTAATCGTGTTGTTGAACTTCTCGAGCTCAGCCGCGTTGGGCAATTCACCGCGCAACAGGAGGTAGGAGACTTCAATAAAACTGGAATGTGCGGCGAGCTGCTCGACCGGGTAGCCCCGGTACATGAGAATGCCTTCTTCGCCGTCGATATAGGTAATGTCGGATTCGCAGCTACCCGTCGCTACAAATCCAGGATCGTAGGTAAATACACGCTGCTCTTTATAGAGTTTACCGACATCGATGACATCGGGTCCTACCGTGCCGGACCGAACCGGCAAGTCCATTTCAACGCCGCTGGGGCTTGTCAGGCGGAATGCTTCCTTGGTCATTGTCTTCCTCTTTCTACTGATTTTGCGCATGGGCCACCTGGCCCAATGCAACCGAACGAGCATAGCAGAGCGCCACCTGTGCTGGTGGTGTTGGTACTGTCAGACAGATTAGAGTACCGCGAAAACGCGGACAATCAGGGACAACCCTTAGCGGGCCGGCCCTTAGCTCATTCCGTACTTTCGACGGAACTTGTCTACACGACCGCCAGTATCGACGATCTTCTGCTTGCCGGTATAAAACGGGTGACAGGAAGAGCAAACCTCGATGAGGAGGTCTTCGCCGAGCGTCGAACGCGTCGTGAACTCGTTACCGCAACTACAGGTGACCTTGATATCGGCGTAGTTGGGATGGATGTCGGCTTTCATTGTCTTGCTCTCCGAAGCACGCAAGTGTGCGAAAAGGGCGCGTAATATATAGCGAAGCGGCGATCGCCGCAAGCCCCCGCCTCTAGGCAATTGTTATCCACAGATCCTGTGGATAACTCTGTGGAAGAAAATTGAACGAGTGACCTAAGGTGCGGATTTTCAAGCACCGTTGTCAAAATGACGATTTTGTGACCATTTTTATATAGGTAATTAAAACAAGGTGTTACGACGCTTTCGCGACACTCAAAATGAATTGGGACGCCTCTCGCACTGAAAATATAGGCATACCCGCGGTCTTGTGAATAACGGCATTAGCTATTCCGGCAGGAAATCGGCCTGCAAATCGTTCAGAAAACGCCGTCCGAGCGGCGTCACCTGCCAGCAATCGCCCGCCGAAAGCTCGATCAGACCCTTCCTGGATGGTGTCTCGAGTCGCTCAAGCAGCGCCTCAACCGGCAGGCCGGTCGTGGCGGTGAATTGTCGCTCTGTGAACCCCTCATTCAGGCGCAAAACGTTCAGCATGAACTCGAACAACCGATCCTGGGCCGCCACTTCACAAAGCTCGGCAATCCTGCCACCGCCTTCAAGCGTCTCCAGGTACTGTTTTGGATTCGCCGGCTTCACGTAGCGCCATATACCCGCGTCATCCGAAATTTTCCCATGTGCACCGGCCCCGACGGCCAGGTAGTCGCCAAACGACCAGTAGTTAAGATTATGTTTGCATCGATTGCGGTCCCGGGCGTAAGCCGACACCTCGTACTGCTCGTACGCCAGGTCGGCAAGCACGGCTTGTCCCTGGTCCTGAATCTCTGCGCTCTTCTCCTGGTCCGGCATGCCGGCTGGCGGGCGCGCATGAAACACCGTATTCGGCTCCAGCGTTAGGTGGTACCACGATAAATGCTGTGGCTCCAATTCGGCCGCACGCTCCAGATCAAGCATTGCGGCGGCGACTGACTGTCCAGGCAAGCCATACATTACATCCAGATTGATGTTGTCAAAGCCCGCTTCGCGCGCCGCCCCGACCGCGCGATCTATGTCATCAACACTGTGTATGCGGCCCAGTGCTTCGAGAGCCTCGGACGAAAAACTCTGTGCGCCTATCGATAGGCGGTTGACGCCTGCTTGCCGATAGCCAACCGGATCACCACATTCAACGGTTCCCGGATTGGCCTCCATCGTTACCTCGATGGCACTGTTTAGCGTGAAGCGTTCGCCTACCCCGTCCAGTAGCCTGCCAATTTGTTGCGGTGAGAAAATGCTTGGTGTTCCGCCGCCCAGAAAGATGCTGATTAGCTCGCGGCCGTTGGCGCGCTGCGACTCAACATCGAGATCCGCGAGCAATGCATCGAGGTAGCGTTCGCGCGGCGCGTCATCGCCCATCGTGTACGAATTGAAATCGCAGTAAGGGCATTTGCGAACGCACCACGGCAAATGCACGTAAAGTGACAGCGGTGGTAGCTCGTCAAGCGTCAGGTTGGTTTCCATTCCAGCGTCTTGAGAGTCCGTGCAAGCTCTTGCAGCGCTTTGCCACGATGGCTGCGCGCATTCTTTTCGTCAGGACCGAGCTCCGCCGAACTACGGCCGAGCTCCGCATCGAAAAACACCGGGTCGTAACCGAAGCCGCCATCGCCTCGCCGCCCGCGGAGAATCGAGCCGCGCCATTCGCCTTCAGCGATGACGGGGTCCGGGTCATCGGGCGTAAGGAAACAGGCCACACAGTGAAATGCGGCGGTGCGTTGTTCATCAGGCACGCCGTTGAGCTCTTCGAGGAGTCGATCGATGTTGCTGTCATCGGTAGCATCGGGCCCCGAGTAGCGTGCCGAGTAGATACCAGGCCGGCCGTCAAGCGCGTCGACCGCGAGTCCCGAGTCGTCCGCTATGGCTGCAAGACCGGTTGCGGCCACGGCATGACGCGCTTTAATGAGCGCGTTCTCAACAAACGTGCTGCCGGTTTCATCGGCAGCGCTGACATCGAAATCTGATTGCGGAACGACGATGAAGTCGAGGTCGCCGAGAATTCTGGAAAGTTCTTTGAGTTTGCCGGCGTTGCCGCTGGCGAGGACTATTTTCTCAGGCCGGGAACGCAATTGCCTTAACCGGCAAGTACTTCGTTCTGTGCGACGATAATTTCGCCGATGCCTTTCCTGGCGAGATCGAGCATTGCGTTGAACTCATCATTAGTGAATGCGTGACCTTCGGCCGTGCCCTGCACCTCGATGAAATTGCCGGCCTCGTTCATAACGATGTTCATGTCCGTTTCGGCCTCGGAGTCTTCCGGATAATCCAGGTCAAGTACCGGCGCTCCACGATAGATGCCAACAGAAACTGCGGCGACCTGCCCGTATAGCGGATTCTTTGGAATGGCTTTTCCCATGCGTTGCATCGCGAGTGAAAGCGCGACATAGGCACCGCTGATTGAGGCGGTGCGTGTACCACCATCCGCCTGCAACACATCGCAATCGAGCGTGACGGTGCGCTCGCCAAGCGCCTCAAGATTGATGATTGCACGCAGCGAACGGCCGATCAGGCGCTGGATTTCAAGTGTTCGGCCACCCTGTTTGCCGCGTGTTGCTTCGCGTGATGAGCGCGTGTTGGTGGCGCGGGGCAACATGCCGTACTCGCCCGTCACCCAGCCGCCGCCACTGCCGCGTAGCCACGGTGGTACACGATTTTCAACACTCGCCGTACAAAGCACGCGCGTGTCGCCGAATTCGGCCAGTACGCTGCCTTCGGCATGGCGTGTGAAATCAGGGGTAAAACGCACGACCCTCATCTGGTCGGCATCGCGGCCGCTTGGGCGCATTGTCGTTCTCCGTTATTGGTCGCCGGCCCAGCGCAATGCTGTTCCGGTCGTGTTGTCACTGTAGGGCGCGTTGGCGTTCAACGCCCGCATGCTGAGCTCTTTGAGGTTCGCGGCAAGGGTGTGCTCGCCCGGCACACCGATCTGCGCCATGGCCTCATCGCTGAGCCCCGACCATAGTCCGTCTGAACACGCCAGCAACACGTCTCCGGGCGACAGCGGACGCTTGCTGGTAATGCTCATGTCCGGCACCGGCGAATCGCCGCCGATGCAGCACTCCACGAAATTGCGCATTGGATGATCAAGCGCTTCCTCTTCAGTGATGGCGCCTTCCTGAATAAGCACCTCGACATGGCTGTGGTCGCGCGAGCGCTCCAGCACGATGCCATTGCGCACCTGGTAGATACGGCTGTCACCAATGTGGGCCCAGTACGAACCGCCCTCCTGTACAAGACAGATAGCGCAGGTCGCACGTGGACGGAAATCGACGGCCACATTTTTGCCCAGGTTGACGACCTCATCGTGTGCACGCGACAGCGCCATATAGAGAAAGCCCTGGGGATCGAAAATCGGCAGCGTGGCGTCCATGAACAGGTCCTGCACGACCTTGAGGCCCGTCTCGGCGGCCTGAGCCCCATCTGAATGCCCGCCCATGCCGTCGAACACGAGCATCAGGGCTGCCTCATCCGCCACAACGACGGCAGCCCGGTCCTGGTTATCGGACCGGTCTCCGAGTGCGGACACCTTGGCGTATTCAATCTGCATTGCGGTTGCGGGCGTTGGTTACTTCATTAACAATGAATCGATGTTACACAGTATGACAGGCTTTGCACGGCAGTCAGCCGAATCAGGCGCCGGCACAATGACGTGGGAATTGCGCGCGGTCAACCATCGATATCTTGACGTGCAGTTCCGAATGCCGGACGAATTTCGGCCTGTCGAGCAGGCGTTCAAGCAGCAGGTGTCCGCAGTGCTCAATCGCGGCAAGGTTGAATGTGCACTGCATTTTCGGCGCGCCTTCGACCAGCAAGCGGAGATGAAGCTTAACGCCGATCTGGTCAGCCTGATCGGTACACGGGTCACAGAAATTCGCAATACCGTGGCCGATGCCTCCCCACCGGATGCCATCGATATCCTGCGCTGGCCGGGCGTTATTACGGAAACAGAGATTGATGCAGAGCCGCTGCAACATGAAGCGGCAACCCTCCTCGACAAGGCGCTTCAGTCGATGACCGAGATGCGCCGAAGCGAAGGCGAGCGCATCAGTGAGATGCTTGAGACGCGCTGCAATGATATCGCGGCACTCGCTGCATCAGTTCGTGAACGGCTACCCGTTGTTCTCGAGGGCGCTCACGCGAAACAACGAGAGCGTATTGAGCGGCTCGATGTCGAAGCCGATCCGGCACGACTTGAGGTCGAAATTGCCCTGATCTCACAAAAGCTCGATGTCGATGAAGAGCTCGACCGGCTCGAGAGCCACATCACTGAGATACGCCAGGTACTCACGAGTGACGAGGCCGTCGGCCGTCGGCTCGACTTCCTGATGCAGGAACTCAATCGCGAAGCCAATACTCTGGGCTCAAAATCGGCGGACGCACAAACGACGAAGGCTGCCGTCGAGCTCAAGGTTCTTATCGAACAAATGCGCGAGCAAATTCAGAACGTCGAATAGATAGGGCATTTGAGTGAATGTAAGAGGAGAGTGCGAATGGTGGAGAAACACATCCCAATCACTGGCGGTTGCCTGTGCGGAGCTGTTCGCTATGAGTCGACCGACCCTCCAGTCAATGGGGGTTATTGTCATTGTAGGAATTGTCAAAAAACCAGTGGTGGCCTGTATGTAGCGTGGGTAGAATTTTCCCCATCGGGATTTCGATTTACTAAAGGAGAACCCAAACTCTATCGCTTGACAGAATGGGGTCAACGTGGGGGTTGTTCTGCGTGCGGTTCCTTACTGGCTTTCTTTTATGATGAAGATCCCGCGCCTGTGATCTTCATTGGGTCGCTTGACCATCCAGGCGATTGGCCATTAGCGAAGGAAGGGTGGTGCGGTCACGCGTACATAGATAGCAAAGTATCCTGGCATATTATTTCAGACGATATGCCTCAATTTGCGGGGAACTACCCTGACATCCCAGAGGGACAAACAGAACCTACATAAAGCTACTCTAACTATGGTTTCTGACTGACCGCTTCTGCCGATTCCGACCGCTCACGTGGTTGTATGCTGAGCGTCTGGTAATGACCCAATGGCGACGCTCGGAATTGGTAAGATTCCTCAGCGCGCCAAAAAGAAGACCTGGGAGAAACAAGATGTTTCGACACCATGCGTCGATGGCAACCCTGCTCCTTTCCATGCTCGCCTTCGCCGGGTGTGCAGAGGAAGAACCAGGGCTGCAGCAACATTTCCCGTCTGACGCCGCCATACAGGCGCTGATCCAGTCGCGCGTCGACGAGAAACGGGCGGTCGGTATCGTTTTCGGTGTAATGGAAGCCGATGGCTCAACGCGCATCTTCGAGGCGGGCGAGGCCGGTCCCGACGCACAACCACTCGGTGAGCGGTCAGTATTCGAAATCGGTTCAATCACCAAGGTCTTCACGGCTATCCTGCTCGCCGACATGGTCGCGAAAGGCGAGGTGGCTTTTGACGATCCGGTAGCGAACTTCTTGCCGGAGGGCGAGGTCACCATGCCGACGCGTGGTGGCAAGGAAATAACACTCCTGGACCTGTCGACGCATCGCTCGGCGTTGCCGCGGATGCCCGACGATTTCGCGCCCGCCGATGCAACCAACCCTTTTGCCGATTACACCGTCGAACAAATGTACGAGTTCCTGTCCAACCACGAGCTGCGTCGCGATATCGGTGCGGAGGCCGAGTACTCGAATCTCGGCGTAGGCCTGTTGGGTCACGTGCTTGCCCGGGTTAACGGCAGTTCCTATGAGGAACTCGTGCGCGAGCGCATCCTCGATCCAC
>Ga0255052_10000275_pt1 | contig 40479 bp, 36 predicted proteins | sample JV7_2_21_MG_FD_188632 | JGI IMG/M metagenome (GOLD analysis project Ga0255052, IMG submission 188632) | Seawater microbial communities from Jervis Inlet, British Columbia, Canada - JV7_2_21 | ecosystem: Environmental > Aquatic > Marine > Inlet | place: Canada: British Columbia | collected...
ACGGAAGATACCCAGAGCATGCTGGCGACCCAGTCCGGTGATGCTTCCGATTCCGATGCGGCCAGCTCGATGTATGTCCAGTACGCACCTATGTTGATATAGGTAAAGACGATTGCCGCCAGAACCATCCAGGGAACGTAGGCTGGAACATGTTGGTGTTTGAGGTGATGGTCGCCGTCGGGCTTGTCGACATCGACATCAACTTCGACATCGAGACTCTTCTCGACCGGTCGCCGAGGTAGCCACGAGATGAAGATCAATCCGACCACGAAGGTGGCGGCCAATACCAGGTAGATACCGTTCATGGACAGGTACGGCAGGAACGCCAGTTCCGCACCCTGCGAACCTGCGAAAGCGAACAGTTCGAGGCCGAATGCGAAGGCGGGTCTCGAGTGCCCCGCGATCGTCGCAACGGCAATACCCGTGTAGGTACCAGCGCCAATGCCGGCGGCCAGTCGCAGCCACAATGTGACCTCATAACTCTGGTAGTAGGTACAAAGGATGTTCGCTCCAATGGCGATGGCGGCAGCCATTACAGTCATATAGCGGCGATCGACCTTGGCAACGAACAGCGCGGAAACGACGGCGCCAATCGCGAGTCCGGCAAGGTCGGCCCCCGCTATGCGGCCTACTTCGACTTCCGTAAAGCCCAGGTGATTGACCCAGGCTGTCGAGATGACTGGCAGGCCGACCATGACACCGTAGCCGACCAGCGCCATGTAGATGCCGATCGTAAGTGACCGCCAGTCGTCAAAGATGGTCTTATGGTGCACCAATCCGCTGTGGTCTGCGGCCATACGGTCTTTCCCCTTGTCGTTTTGCTTGCTCTGGACCAGCTTGTTCGTCAGGTGAGCCTAGCGGATTGTGCCTGGCATTCCCCAGGTGGGCTTATTGTTGTTGGCCAAGTACACCGTGTCGCCTGCGCGGATGTCAATTTTCTTGCCTGTCGAAGCTCTCGGTCTGGTGGTTACGGCTCGGCATCAACCTCCAGCGCATCAAACCCGGACACCCCGAACAAAACGGGCGACACGAACGCATGCACCTGACCCTCAAGAGAGGTCGATAACCAGATTTGGCTGATCAGCTTCATGGATTTTGACTTGGGATTCTTTGATAAGGATGAGGGCCGGACAAAGTGTTAACTATGTGTCCGGAATTCACCTTGGATGAAATGGTGGCCAGGGGCAGAATTGAACTGCCGACACGCGGATTTTCAGTCCGCTGCTCTACCAACTGAGCTACCTGGCCTATGTTCATCGCGCCCATGGGGCGCTCCTACACGCTTCGCGACCCCGCCACACTGGCCTATGTTCATCGCGGCCACGGGGCGCTCCTACTGCCCATGTGCATCGCGCCCATGTCTGGATCCCGCTTGACGGGAGGGCGCTCCTACAACCCCGCGAACTGGCCAATGGGGCTGCTCAAAGAGCGGGGTATTAGACCGATGCCGGCACTGTGAGTCAAGGCGGCTAACCACATTTGGGCATTGAAGCGGTATTATGCCGATTATTGGAGAATGCTGAGGCGGCATGGTGAACGCTGATCTGCTACAGGGATTCTACCTCGGAGACCTGCTTGTCGAGCCCCTGAGGGGCTTGGTTACGGGCCCGGCTGGCTCTGCACACATGCCGCCAAAGGCGATGGAGGTCCTGCTGAGCCTGGCTGCGCGACCAGGTGAGCTGGTCACCCGGGACACGCTGCTGGCAGAGGTCTGGGGTGTTGGTCTCGGCAGTAATGAAGCCCTGAGCCACGCTGTCAGCGAAATCCGCCACGCGCTGGACGACCACCGCGAAGACCCCGGGTTCGTGCAGACCCTGCCCAAGCGAGGCTACCGGCTGCTGCTCACTCCGGCATTGGAGTCAGCGGGCACATCCAGCGTCGTTCTCGGCGCGCAAAGCGGCCTGCGTACGACGCACATCGGCCTGCTGGAGAACATCAAGCAACGCGGTGTGCTGGAGACCGGGCTGGCGTACCTGATCGTCGGCTGGTTGCTTATCCAGGTCGCCGACATTGTTTTTGAACAGCTCCTGTTGCCACGCTGGGCCGGCACGTTCGTCACGATACTCGTGATCGCCGGTTTTCCGATCGCAATCGCACTCTCCTGGTACCTGGAGTTTCGTGATGGCCGAGCCGTGGTACAAAAATTGTCCCGCAGCGACGCCCACAAGCGCAGCTTCAGCAGAACCTATATTTCTGTCGTCGCGGCCCTTGGGCTCGCGGCGCTGTTTGTCTTTGTATATGACCAGAGCGTTGGGCTGCCCGAAGCCGAGGTGTCTGCCGTTGCAGATGCCCGCGAGGCGATGGTCTTGCCGCCCGTGCTTGACAACTCCATTGCCGTACTGCCGTTTGTCAACATCGATGGCAGCGACAACACGCAGGTATTCGCGAACGGTCTGGTAGACGACGTAATCACACGGCTCTCGCGAGTACCCGGGTTGCTGGTCGCGGCGCGAGGCGACTCGTATACACTGGAGCCGAATTCGGCGTCCCAGAAAGTTCGCGAGCGATTGCGCGTCGCGCTGTACCTGGAAGGCAGCGTGCAAAGCGCCGGGGATCAGTTGCGGGTAATAGTGCAGTTGATCGACTCGGCGACCGGTTTCCACATTCTGTCCCGCTCTTTCGATCGTCCCCGGGAAGACTTTTTCGATGTTCGCGACGAGATCACGGAATTGACCGTTGCGAATGTGCGTGTGGCGTTACCGCCGGGCACGCAGGCTGTGTCGCAGCTGTTCTCGGATGATCCGAGCCTCGATGCCTACATCCTTTATCGCCGGGGCGTCGAAGCGTTCCGCTCGCCATCCGTGGAATCAATCGAGATCGCGCTTGACTGGTTTGATGCCGCGCTCGCCGTGGACGCCGATTATTCCGCAGCCCATGCCGGCAAATGCGGGGTCTTCACCCACGGTTACTCCGACACAGATGACCGTGCGTTTATCGATAATGCGGAGTCCTCCTGTGCCAAAGCGCTGCAATTGAATCCGAATCTTGACGTCGTCTACACGGCGCTCGGCAAACTCTATCGGGAAACCGGAAGATATGACGAGGCCGAGAGCGCGTACCTGGGTGCGTTGCAGCATGATCCTGAAAACGTTGACGCGCTGGCCGGCTTGGGAACCGTCTATATGTTGCAGCAAAAACCGGATGAGGCGGAAGCACAACTCAGGCAGGCAACCGGGCTCCACCCGGGCGACTGGTCCGCATACAACTCGCTGGGCAAATTTCTCTACAGTTCGGGGCGTTACCTCGAGGCCACCGAACAGTTCGAAGCGGTGGTTGCGCTGGATCAAAGGAACGTGGTGGGTTTCGCCAACCTTGGCACGGCCTACATGCTCGCAGGCGATTTCGCGTCTGCGGCGCCCGCACTTGAAAAAGCAATCGATATCGAACCGCGGCCCTCTACCTACAGCAGCCTTGGTTTGATGCTTTATTATCTCGGGGATTTCGATGCCGCGATTCGTGCGCACCGCCAGGCGACCGAACTCGCACCGAACAATCACCTCACCTGGTCCAACCTCGGCGATGCGCTATGGGTGGCAGGCGAGTCTGCGGAAGCATCCAGGGTGTTTGCAAAATCGGCAACCCTGGCCTCCGATGCGCTTGGCGTTAACCCTAACGACCCCGGTTACCTGATGGACCTGGCCTGGATCAGCGCTATGCTGGACAAGGGCGACGAGGCAAGGCGGCTCATCGACAAAGCGCTGTCACTGGCTCCGGACGATCCGTATGCACACTACATCGACGGGCTGGTTTTATTGCGTGCCGGCGATGCCGAGGCCGCACTGTCCGCTCTCGAGATAGCGGCACGCAAGGGCTATTCCATCGACATGCTGGCCGCCGAACCTCACCTGGCAGCATTGCAGAATCACCGGCGATTCAAGACGCTGATCAATGTCAGCAAATCGCTCTGAAACACCTGTGCCAGGACGAGCACAGGATGAGTTGTTGCACGAGTTGTGGTGCCTTAACTGGGAGACGACGATGAAAAAAACAATAGTGATACTACTGAGCACAATATTTGTGGCCGGTTGCCCTGACGGCAAGTTCATCAAACGTAGTATTGCCAACAGCTGCGGTGGCACCGGCTGGACGCTTACCGCGATCCACTACGGCGATTCGCGCATCGTCGTAATACCCTTATCTGAGGTGGTAGCCGGCTCTGAATTCCGGTTCGTTTTGCTGCCACAACTGAAAGGGCGTGGAGCCAGTGATTTCTCGAACGCCGTAGTGAAAGTCAGGGGCAAGCGCGACCCGGAGGACCTCTGGTTCACGGAGAAGTCCGGAACAGCCAGTAATGTCACGCTCTTTACCTGCGTGGACAGTTCACTTCAGCCCGGGGATACGGTCGAGTACGACGTTGAAGTCTCGTTCGCCGGCGAACCCAGGCCGCGCGCAACGCTCGATCCTCGCGCAATCGTCATCGATCTCGATTGACATAAAAAAGGGGTCGGTCTTACGACCGACCCCAAGACTGCCTGAGCCTTTTTCAGGGGGGGAATACAGGGGTCAGGCAGCTTGTAACGCATCTGCAGCGGACACGTACTCGTAACCGAGGTCACGAGCCACTGCTTCGTAATTGATGTGCCCGGCGTGCACGTTCAGTCCGTTCGCCAGGTGCTGATCCTGCGTCAACGCCTCACGCCACCCAAGGTTCGCCAGAGCTTTCGCGAATGGCAGCGTCGCATTGGTCAACGCAAAGGTGCTGGTGCGCGGCACGGCACCAGGCATGTTCGTAACGCAGTAGTGCACGACATCATCGACAACGTAGGTCGGTTCTGCGTGCGTGGTCGGACGGCTGGTTTCAAAACAGCCACCCTGGTCGATGGAAATATCAACCATCACGGCACCGGCCTGCATGTCCCTGACGTTTTGTGCCGACACAAGTTTCGGTGCTGCAGCGCCGGTAACCAGGACCGCGCCAATGACCAGGTCGGCATCACGAGTCAGTGTGTCGATGGCGTCTTTGGTTGAATACACGGTGTGTATCCGGCCACCCCAGATATCGTCCAGTTCACGCAAGCGCGGCAGCGAGAGATCAAGTATCGTGACGTCGGCGCCCAGACCAACCGCCATGTCGGCAGCGTTTGTTCCGGCAACGCCGCCACCAACCACGACCACCTTGCCCGGAACCACGCCCGGCACACCGCCGAGCAACACACCGCGTCCGCCATTGGCTTTTTGCAATGCGAATGCGCCGGCCTGGATCGACAGGCGTCCTGCAACTTCCGACATGGGCGTCAACAACGGCAGCGAACCGTCGGCCGCCGTTACCGTTTCATAGGCGATCGCCGTTGTGCCCGATTTTACCAGCGCCTCGGTCTGCGTCGGGTCCGCAGCAAGATGCAGATAGGTGAATAACACCTGGTCCGGGCGCAACATCGCGCACTCGTTTAACTGTGGTTCCTTGACCTTGACGATCATCTCGGCGGCTGCGAACACCTCTTTCGGCGTCTCGACAATCTTCGCGCCGGCGGCGCCGTAGTCTGAGTCGGTCATACCGATACCGGCACCGGCATTGGTCTCGACGATTACCTGGTGGCCATCGTTTACGAGTTCCCGAACGCCCGCCGGGGTCATGCCGACGCGGAATTCGAGAGTTTTGATTTCTTTTGGTACGCCGATCTTCATGTGGTAAGCCCCCTGGAGGCGGAAAACTCCGCCGAGTCTGGCGACACGATACATGGCTGTGAGTGCTAATTCCTTGCGATCGACATGACAAATTGCTTGTTTTGTGGCATTTTCTGCGAGTTCTTCATATTTTGGCGCAACTTTCTGCTATGGATCTTGACCGATACGACAGGGCTATTCTAAAGACCCTGCAAAAGGACGGGCGCATCAGCAACGTGCAGCTCGCAAACCTCGTCAGCCTCTCTGAATCCGCCTGCCTGCGGCGGGTCCGGGCGCTTGAGGACAGTGGCATGATCGATCGCTATGTCGCCCTGATCAGCCAGCCGAAGGCCGGCTTTTCTGCCGATATCTTCGTCCACATCGGGCTGCATCGTGAGGAACAGAGCGAGCTTGCCGCTTTTGAGGAAGCGGTGCGCAGCGTCCCTGAAGTAATGGCGTGCTACCTCATGACCGGCGAGTTCGATTACCTGCTGCGCGTGGTGGTGCGGGACATGGCGGACTTCGAGCGCATCCACAAAGAGTGTTTGACGCGGTTGCCCGGTGTCGCGCGGGTGAATTCGAGTGTCGCCATTCGCACCGTGCAAAAAAAGACCGCGTTGCCGCTGCGCTAGGCGGACAATGCTGATCCAAACCCGTAGGAGCGGGCCATGCCCGCGATAACCACATCGTTCGGTGGTAATCGCGCCCGCGGGGCGCTCCAACAATGCTGATCCAAACCCGTGGGAGCGGGCCATGCCCGCGATAACCACATCGTTCGGTGGTAATCGCGCCCATGGGGCGCTCCAACAATACTGCTAGAACCGTAGGAGCGGGCCGTGCCCGCGATAACCACGTCGTTCGGTGGTAATCGCGCCCGCGGGGCGCTCCAACAATGCTGATCCAAACCCGTGGGAGCGGGCCATGCCCGCGATAACCACATCGTTCGGTGGTAATCGCGCCCATGCGGCGCTCCAACAATATCGTGGATATCGCGCCCGCGGGGCGCTCCAACAGCGAATCGGGCCATTGACGCATCTACCGACCTCGGTTTTAATGAAACCATCCATTCATTGGTCCGGTCATACCAATGACGGCGCGGTAATACCCGCTCCCCCTCTCCTTTGACTGAGGCTCCTTGATGGCGTCCGCCCTGGAATTTATCGCGCGCGATTCAGCAGAACTGTTGCCCGACCGCTACGAGCGGATTCGTGCGACGACGCTGACTCTGTGCTCCGGATTACAACCAGAGGACACGGTTGTGCAGTCGATGCCGGATGTCAGCCCGACCAAGTGGCATCTTGCGCATGTCAGCTGGTTTTTCGAGCATTTTGTGCTCGTGCCGTACCTGGCCAACTACCAGCGCTTCGATGAGCACTATCACTTTTTGTTCAATTCCTATTACTACTCGGTGGGTCTCATGCATGCCCGGCCGAATAGAGGGCTGCTGTCGCGGCCGACACTCGCCGAGATTCTGGACTACCGTGCGCATGTCGATGCAGCGATGCACCGATTGTTACCGGCAAAGGCCGGCGACACGGCACTGACTGACCTCGTGACCCTCGGTCTTAACCACGAGCAGCAACATCAGGAGTTGCTGCTGACCGATATCAAACATGTGTTGTCCTGCAATCCGCTGCTGCCCGCAGCGAGCGCCGGGTTGGGACCGCTGCCTGCCACCGGACAATCCGCGCTGACCTATATCCGGGGCGACAGCGGCATCCGGTCGGTCGGTGCCACGGGCGACGGCTTCTTCTATGACAACGAAACGCCACGCCACGACGCGCTGCTGCAAGAACACCGCATTGCCAGCCGCCCGACTACCAATCGTGAGTACCGTGACTTCATCAAGGATGGCGGTTACAACGATTCGGGCCTTTGGCTGTCCGACGGCTGGGCCGTCATCAAGGAACGGGGCTGGGCCAGGCCGCTGTACTGGAGCGAAGACCTGGCCTCCGAGTTCACCCTCGGTGGACAACGTGACATCAATGACAGTGCCCCCGTTTGTCATGTGAGCTACTACGAGGCTGACGCTTTCGCGCGCTGGGCCGGGGCGCGGCTACCCACAGAATTCGAGTGGGAACTTGCCGCGCACGGCAAGCCCGCAATTGGAAATCTGTTGGAGTCCGGGCACTGGCAACCAGCACCGGCCGCCGCCGGTGAAAACCAGTTCTTCGGCGACGTTTGGGAGTGGACCTCGTCAGCCTATGCGCCCTACCCGGGGTTCGTGCCACTCGCGGGCCCCGTGGGCGAATACAACGGCAAATTTATGTGCAACCAGATGACCATTCGCGGTGGTTCGTGTGTCACGGCCGCCGATCACATTCGCAGCAGTTATCGCAGCTTTTTCTACCCGGATGCCCGTTGGCAATTCCTCGGTATTCGCCTGGCCAAAGATGGCCACGGCTAAGATAAACAATGACGGCTAGCACCCAGCACTTACCGGCCTTTCACTCGAACCGGATTTCTGCGGAACTCGCGGAAATCATCGCCGGGTTGCAACAGCCCGAGAAGATGATCTCGCCAAAATATTTCTATGACGCACGCGGCTCGCAACTGTTCGACGCCATCACGCGCCTGCCTGAGTATTACCTGGCGGAAACCGAACTTGGCATCATGCGCTCCAACGTCGATGAAATTGCGGACCTGATCGGCACGCAGGCGAGCCTTATCGAATACGGTAGTGGCTCAAGTCGCAAGACGCGCGTGCTCCTCGAGCACCTCCACGATCTCGCGGCCTATGTGCCTGTCGACATCTCGGCAAGCCACTTGCTGGAGTCGGCAGGCAATCTCAAAAAAGCGTTTCCCAAACTTGATATCCTGCCTGTCGTCGCTGATTTCACGAAGCCGTTTCAACTTCCGGGCCCTGCGGTCATGCCACTGCGCAATATTGTCTATTTCCCGGGCTCGACAATCGGCAACTTCGTGCATGACGAGGCCGTTGCGCTACTCAGGGTCATGCATCACGAGGCCGGCGCTGGTGGCGCAATGCTGATCGGTGTCGACCTGCAAAAGGCTCCGGAGATTATCGAACGCGCTTATAACGACAGCGCCGGCATCACCGCAGAATTCAATCTCAATGTGTTGCGACATCTCAATCGCGAATACGGTTCGAACTTCGACCTCAACGCTTTTTCACACAGCGCAAAATACAATGCAGAGGAAGGTCGTATTGAAATTCGACTCGTAAACAGCAAAGATCAAACCATCACAATCGGCGATGAGAGAATTTTGATTGCCGCGGGCGAAGCCATCCTGACCGAGTATTCACACAAGTACACGATCGAGGGGTTTGCGACCATAGTTGCTACAGCGGGGTTTCGCGTAGAGAAAGTGTGGACCGATCCCGCGCAGTTATTTAGCGTGCAGTATTGTGTGCGGGACTGAGGTCTTTTGTTCGGGCCTCAAGGCCCTCCAACAATGCTGATCGAAACCCGTAGGAGTGGGCCATGCACGCGATAACCACATCGTTCGGTGGTAATCGCGCCCATGGGGCGCTCCAACAATGCTGATCGAAACCCGTAGGAGCGGGCCATGCCCGCGATAACCACATCGTTCGGTGGTAATCGCGCCCATGGGGCGCTCCAACAATATCGTGGTAATCGCGCCCATGGGGCGCTCCAACAACATCGTGGTAATCGCGCCCATGGGGCGCTCCAACAACATCGTGGAATCGCGCCCATGTGTCGATCCCGCTTGACGGGAGGGCGCTCCTACAATACTCAGGAGGAACTGCAAACTGCGATACGCGGTTCTATTTGGGTGGCACGTACTCTTTCGGTGTTGCCGAGCCTTCGCCGAAGAAAAACTTCTCCATTTCGGTCTCGAGAAGCTTGCGGGCGTCAGGCTCGATCGGGGTCAGGCGATACTCATTGATCAGCATGGTTTGATGTGCGACCCATCGCTGCCACGCCTGCTTGGAGACGTTTTCGTAAATACGCTGCCCAAGTTCACCGGGATACGGCACATAGTCCATACCCTCGGCCCCTTCTCCAAACATCACGCAATTAACTGTTCTGGACATGTTTACCTTTCTTAAGTGTGTTGATCAGTTGCCTGGCAGGCACCGCGATCACCGCCGAAAGACATCTAGCCGATGCCGCATTGCATCGTTGCTGTCGGACACCTTACTTGACACCGCGGCGACACGCACTAGCAGCGGTTGAATATCTCGATCAAAGTGACTGAAGCTATGGCGCACCTGCCCCACCTCTCGACAAACCCGGCAAAATCAATCACCAGGGCCGGGCCACGCCTGTGCAATTGCTTCGATGCGGTAGATCGCACGGATGCCGTCGCTTTTTAGCTTGCGCTTGAGGATGAACGGACCGATGACCGGCGGAACCCAGAACTTGGGCTTCAGTTCCACATTGTAGGTGAGGAAAGTACCTTCGCCTTCCTGCCTGAACTGCCAGACCTCTCTGCTCACATGGAAGTCGCTGGTTTCCGGATAGGCGACTGCGCTTATTGTCACGTGCGGCTCGGTAACGACGTATCCGTAACGCTCGAAGTTCATACAGAAAAACAGGATGCACGTCTTGTGCCGCGTAAAAAACTGCGGTCGCCCAAGTTCGTCAGGACTGATGTTTCTCGATTCGACAATCACACTCGAAAACTGCGTCCCGAGATCGTAGTCGAGCAGCACGGCGTATAACTGCTCGACCCCTGCCTCGAACCAGGTCTCCGAATGCATCAGGTAATGGCCGCCGACCACGTCGACGCTGACGCTCCTGAGTTCGGCCGCGCCCGCAAACGCGGGTGCCATCAACAGGCTGAGCAAAAGAGCTCGCATTCGTGTTATCTCTTCAGCAAATCGAGCAAGGCTTTCTTCGCTACGTCTTCGAGGTCTTCTTCCTCTTCCGGCTCTTCCGTTGCATCGCTGGCTGTCTCCCCGGCTGCATCTCCCCCGTCTGCGTCCGGATTTGACTTGTCGCGGCCACCAAACAACTTGTCAATCAGTTTTTTCTTCAGCTCTTTCTTGAGCATGGCGTCGATATCGGGCTTGATGGACGGCGAACTCAGTGATCCCGTGATGCGCAGTGGTATGACTGCTTCGGTAAATTCATCCAGCTCTTCGTCGGTTGCACCGCTCATGAACTCCGGGCGCTCGAGCACGCGCGCGGTCATGTGATAGTCAACGTTGCCCGCGGCCAGGTCTGCCGTGCCCCTGCCGGTAACGCGCATAAAAGGCAACTCGGCGAGCAGATCACTGTTTTTGAAAATGCCGTTGGTGACAATACCGGTCGCCTTGACGGAGCTGAACTGCGTGCGTGGCGGCAACTCGGGTTCCGGCGCTGGCTGTTGCTTGAGCAGCGCGCGTGCGCGGCGCAACTCGTACCAGACATCCGTTCCCTCCCAGGTGCCATCGAGCAACTCAAATGACATCTCACCGTCCAGGCTGCGCTGAACCTCGCCCAGGTCCTGCCCTCGCCCTGACAGCCTGAAAGCGCCGTTGACAGCGCCGGTAATGTTCTCCTGCTCGAACATGGCGAGCACCAGCGGTGCAAGCAAGACACCGCGTACTTTTTCATCTGCCGAAATCACCGGCGTGTCGCCTGCGACATTGATGCTCACATCACCGTTGTATTCGCCCTCGTACAGCGAGGCTGAAATCGGGTGAATTCGCAGGTCACCATTCGCCGCATTCAGTTCGAGTATGACGGTCTCGAATTTGAGGCCACCGAGATAAGCCTCGGCCACCTGCAGGCGGCCATGAGCGTTCAGTGGCCGAATAAGATCTGAAGGAATCTCTGTCGGCCCCTCGGCGGCAGTGCTTTCAGTGCCTGCCTCGTCCTCGGCCGGCGCCATGTAACGATTCAAATCAATCGAGTCCGCGGCCAGATCCAGACGATACCTGCCAGTCGAACCTCGAGGCACAGACAGCTCGCCTTTGAATATTGTGTCGTCGAGAACGAGTTCGAGCTTTGTCAACCCGACCGCGTTCTCAGTCACGCTGGCGGTTGCCTCGATAGCAATCCGCCCGAGGACATTCGGGTCTGCCGTTTCCGGGGGCTCGATTTCGAGTCGCTGCATCAGGCTGCGCGGTGAAAATGTGTCAATCCGTATCGTCGCGACCGGTGTCGGGTCGCCTGCGTACGAAAACGGCTCAACACTTGCTGCCAGATCGATGCCGACGATCGACAGTTCGATGTCGCCAAGAGTCAAAACTTCGTCAGCCGTATTTGCCTCGAGAGTCGGAACCTCCAGGCGCAGGGTCGTCGGTGCTGCAGCGACGCCTTCGATAAGCCCGCCTAAAACGAGGTCGTCGATGTGGATGACGCCGGCTTCGACATCGAACGCCAACATGGCTTCCATCTCCATCGTACCCGTCACACCCGCAGGCTGCAGATCAAAGCCGGTATTACCCTGCAGCCGTACTGGCTCTCCGCTCGCCATGGCGCCGCTTGTCAGGTTGAAATCTGTCAGTGCATAACGCTCGCCCGACAGCGCGTCGCCATAGCTGACCGAAGCGTTGGCAATATCTATTCTGGCGATGTCCAGCCTGGCTGGCTCGCCAGACGGCGTCTCGGGCACGGCGGCAGCAGCATCACCAGGATCCACAAGGTCCTGCCAGTTACTGCGGCCGTCTCGGCCAACCTGCAGGTTTAGCACCAGTGAATCAATCGCAGCCGTGCCGATGGCGATCTCCCGTCGCAGCAGCATCGGTAACACGCGCACGCTAAGTCGGGCCTGTGCAAAGCTCGCGAATGGTTCATCGCCGAATCCGGCCGCGTTGCCGAGCCGCGTTGCGCCGATTTCGATGGCCAGCCAGGGAACCAGACTGAGCTCAAGGTCGCCCTCAATAATCAGCTCGCGGCCGGTGTTCTTTTGCACCGCAACTGAGATTTTCTCGCGAAAATCATTCTGGTCGAACACCAGGAAAAGGGTCACAGCGGCAATCAGCACCAGGGCGACGAATCCGGCCACTACATACAGCAGAATTTTGATCAGGCGACCCATTGCATGGCCTCCGGCATCGGGGTCGCCTAGAGTAGCAAATTACGGTATGAGCGATCTTCTGGAATCGGCTTTGGTCGCTCGCACCCAGCGGGTATTCACCTGTTGGGGCTTATTTCTTGCAGAGGTACACGTCTCCGTTCAGCGTCGACATGCTGACTCGACCAGCACCATCGCCCTCTGTAAAGCTCAGCTCAAGACCCGGCGCGTAACGGCTGGTTCGTTCTGCCTGCGGACCAAAACAATTATCGACATCGCCATTGAACGTCTCGATATCGAACCGTGCCGACACGTCGCCAACAAAAACAACGCGCACCTCGCCATTGACCGTCTCCACATCCAGTCTGCCGCCGGCACGTAACGCCGCCTCATAGACAATGTCACCGCTAACGGTCTCGATGTTGGCACGAGCAAATGAACCCTCGTCGACAATGACATTACCGCTAACGGACCCTGCCGACATTTCACCGGCAAGCCTCTGTACCGTTACATCGCCGGAAACAGAGCCGATTTCCGATTCTGCGTCTTTGTTATCGCCCACGATATCTATGTCGCCACTGACTGACTCGACCTGAATGTCCTGACCGAACATTTCGGTTTCGATGTCGCCACTGATCGCCTGCAACTCTTGTTCACCATGAACGCCTTCAACATCAATTTCCGCGCTGATTGTTGCTATTTCCACAGAACTGCCCTGCGGAACGCGAACTGACAGTTCGCTGGAAATGTCTTTGCGGCCCCACATCCCCGACGAAGACTGAGCCTTGACCTTGATCGTGATCTTGTCGTCGTTCCGCTCGAAAATCAGTTCATCGACATCGTCACCCAACGTACCGGTAACCTCTACGGTTTTTTTCGACCAGCCGGTCACGTCAACCGATCCAGCCGTGTTAGATATTTTTACCGTGCCGTTTGCGTCGGCGTCCAGCGACTCGTTAATGTCCTCTGCCATGGCAGGGCAACCCAGTAATGCGCAAATAAACACAATAGATGTCTTGTTCATAATAAGTCTCACGTTTCAATTCTCACTTCGCCAAAAAAACTCACAGCACTTCAAATATCATTTCGCCGCATAACGTTGTTTGCGAGGCCACCGATTCTTTGCATCAGATTCAACTCCTCGCGATACGCGCTCAGCAATAATTCCTGCAACAGCACGTTGTTCGGTTCCTGTGCCAAAACCAGGTTGATTTCATCAATCGCATCACCAATAACCTGCAGGTTCTTTTCAACTTCAACACGTGACTCCGGCGACAGTCGATCGAGCTGTTGATCGAGTTTCGATGCCAGGCTGCCACGAGCTTCCTGAAACCCCGACCCAAGGCGGTAGTTGCCGCCGAAGCTCGCTCGCTCGAACACCATCTCTGTGGTCACAACCTGGGTAGGCCGAACCGCCTCCGACGGTTGGTCTTTGACAGCCAAATAGGTCAGGCTCGACGATGCGCCGACCAACAGCACGACCGCCGCTGCGCGCGCAAACATCGGCGTCCAGCGTGAGTGCTTCGGTATCGCTATCGCAACCGCGATGTCGGGCCACAAATCGCGCTCGGGACTGATGTCGGTCGGCAGTCGCCGCGCCGCTGCTATCAACCTGTCGCCAGCTTCGTGGTTGTCGTCATTCATGCTTCAAACCCTTCCTGTGTCAGTTGCTGGGCCAGGAGACGGCGCGCCCGGTGCAATTGCGCCTTACTCGTGCCCGTTGCAATGCCAAGCATGTTGCCGGCTTCCTCGTGGCTGTAGCCGTACACGGCATACAGCACAAAAACGTGTCTCGCTCCTTCGGGCAACCGGTCCACAGCCTCAGACAGATCCCGAAGTTCACCGTCGTCACCCATCGTTACCGGTGATGGCCCTGACTCTGCCGCGAGCTTGATCCGATCCCCCTCGCGACGAGATTTGCGCATTCTACCCAACACCGTGTTGACGGCGATTCGATGTATCCAGGTGCCGAACGCGCTGTCACCACGGAACCTGTCGAGCTTGTTCCAGGCCTGAATAAAGGTCTCTTGTGCACAATCCTCTGCCTCGCTGACGTTGCCGGTCATTCGCAGACACAGCCCGTACACCCTGTCTATATGCAGTCGATACACCGCCTCAAACGCACGTGCGTCCGACCGCTGCGCCTGCGCGATCCAGTCAGCCTCATCCGACAAGGCGATCTCGTCTCGACTTATCATCTTCGGACTATAGTCGCTGACTACTGCTGTCAAAAGCGCTTCCAGGGGCCAAATCTCCTTTGTGTCTGATAGTTTGATGCCCGATTCACCGTAAAGGTTTAAACAGACGCCGCGGCAAGCCCGTTTAAGCGACTGTATTGGCTTGCGATTCTGGTATTATCTGTCTGGCCAGTTGCGATACCGGCCGCCTTAATAGCGCCACCAAAGAATGAAAATAATCTATGGCTCTTCTGACGACATGTCCGTTTTCACGTAAATTTCTTGAGTCCTCGGGCCCGTTGCCGCCGGCGGCTGTGTAGCTTTCATGTCGGGGCATTCGGTTCTTTATCTCGGCCGCGGTGAATTCGCATCAGATTATCTGAGCGACCTTGAGACGCTGCCGTGCTGCACGCTACTGACCCGCTCCTCGAAACACGAGATACCGGCTGATGCACCATCTGTCATCGATGTCGTATTGATCGAAGCCGGGCCGGCGATTGCACAGTCGGGACAGTCGCTCGCAGAGCTTATTCATTCGCTTGACCCATATCCCGTCATTGCGTTGACCAGGAAGAATCACGAGCATCGTGGCATTGCGGCGGTCAGTGCCGGTGCGCAGGGCTATATCTGTGTTGATGATGTTTCGGCCGATGGTCAGGAAGCGGTTTTTGGGCACGCGGTGCAGCGCCACCGCCTGCAACATCGACTTTCCGACACCGATGTCACCGTTTTGTCTATTCTGCGCAACATCAACGATGGCGTGATTATCGTCGACGAGCACGCCCATGTGCTCGACATTAACCCGGCCGCCCGCACGATCCTCGGGCTGGGCCCGCGCATGCAGCCTGGTCCGGCCTGGGGCCAGACCTTTTGCTGTATCGATGAATACGGCGATAACTATCGTAATTCAGCCGATTTGCCGCTGGTCAAGGCGCACAGCGGGCAAAAGTACGCGGGCCAGAAAGCGATCTACCGCGTTGCCGGGCAGCCGGACATCGTGCTCAGCATCAACGGCCAGGGCCTCTACGATGGCAACCATTCGCTGATCGGCGGTGTTATCACATTTCGCGACATCACCGACGTCACGCGCCAAACCAACGAACTGCAAAAACAGGCTCAGTTCGACGAACTCACCGGCCTACCGAATCGCGGCCTGTTCACGGATCAACTGGCGCGGGCAATCGGTCGCAGCCAACGAAGATCTGCACCGCTTGCCGTCCTGTTCATTGATCTCGACCGCTTTAAGTCGGTCAACGACACGCTGGGCCACGACACGGGTGACGCGCTGTTGCGGCAAGTGGCCGGACGGCTGCGCAAGAACCTGCGCATTGGCGATTTTTCAGCACGCTGGGGCGGCGATGAGTTTGTTGTCTGCCTGGAAGACTTTGACGAGACGGCCAACGCTGCGGCTGCAGCGCAAAAACTCCTGCTCGTGCTATCTGAGAAGTACGCGGTTGGCAACAGTGAGGTCTATACGACACCCAGTATTGGCATTGCAATATACCCGGAGTCAGGTACGGCAGCGGATCGCCTGATAAAAGCGGCCGACCTTGCGATGTACGAGGCCAAGAAACTCGGCGGCGGAAGATTCCAGTATTACTCGGCCATGCTCAATACCAAGCTCGAGCAACGCGAAGAACTCGAAGTTGGCTTACGCCATGCGCTGGTCCGCAACGAGTTTGTTTTGCATTACCAGCCGCGTATCGACCTAACGACCGGGCGTCTTATTGGCCTCGAAGCACTGCTGCGCTGGCGACACCCGCGCTTCGGCCTGTTGCTACCAGCCCGCTTCCTGCCGATTCTGGAAAGCGGTGGCCTGATTCACTCCGTCGGGGAATGGGTGATCGCTACGAGTTGTCGACAACTCGCCGCCTGGCAGCGACAGTTCGAAATGCCGGACCTGTCGATAGCTATCAACCTGTCGCCGCAGCAACTGATGCATCAGCGTCTGGTCGATGCCATAGCAGAGTCACTTGCCAATACAGCGCTTGATCCTGGCTGTATCGAGTTTGAAATTGGCGATGGTGACATTGTTCGCCAACGTACCGCGGAACTGCAGAATTTACAGCGCCTGCGCAAGCTTGGTGTGCGCATTTCACTCGACCATTTCGGCACGAACAATGTCTCGTTTGAGTCACTCGACAACGGTTTCATCGACAGCTTCGTTCTCGATCAGTCCCTTATCGCCGATATCGACGAGAACGACAGCCATCAACGAATCATCCGTGCCGCTATCGCGATGGCCCAGGGCCTTGATATCGAAGTAGCCGCCGAGGGTGTCGAGACAATGACGCAACTCAACTTTTTGCAGAGTTGCAATTGTGATCTTGCCCAGGGTTTTCTGATAAGCCGTCCGGTTCAGCCCAAGCAAGTGTCAGCGATTCTTCGTGGCGAAATTGCCGGGACAAGACTGCTCAGTGCAATTCGGGCCTGATCGCTCTCGCACATCCATGTGCTGCGCGACATAAGGACATCGTGTCCAAAAAGGCCCTCCTACATTTTCTCTGCCGGCGCCGTGCCACATTGCCAGCACGCCCCGAACTGGCCCTCATTTTCCTCGTTACAGCGCCGACATATCCAGGGCGTTGACGGGCTCTCATCGGCGATCTCGGCATTGATCAGTTGCAGTGCACGATCGCCGTCCAGGTCATTCACCACCCATAGTTGCGGCCAGACTTCGGTGAACGGCATCTCGCCAAGAATCGCACCGAGATACTCGTTGCGAATCACGGTCGGGATGCCCTCACTCTCCAGCAGATTCTTGTAGTGGTTGATTGTGATCAGGGAGTCTGCCGATGTGAGTTTTCTCATGCTGCCGACATCCGCAGAAAATTAGCCATTAATTTGTCGCCTTCCGGTGTCAGCACGCTCTCCGGGTGAAACTGTACGCCCTCCAGGGGCAGCACTTTATGGCGAACACCCATGATTTCACCGCGATCCGTCCTTGCGCTCAGTTCAAACACTCCCGGCAACGCATCCGGTGCCGCGCACAATGAATGATAGCGGCCGACTTCGAGATCCTGCGGCAGGCCTGTGAAAATTGTCTTGCCGTCATGCCTGACCGTCGACGTTTTCCCATGCATCAGTCGGTCGGCACGCACGATTTGGCCGCCGAAGTGTTGCACCAGGCACTGATGGCCCAGACAGATACCCAGGATCGGCACGCTCGACGCAAAGGCAGCAATCATGGCCAGCGAGACACCCGCAGCTTCAGGGCGACCCGGTCCCGGGGAGATCACCAGGTGCGTGGGGTCGAGCGCGCGGCCCTCGCCGACATTAATCGCATCATTGCGATACACAAGGACTTCGGCGCCGAGGGTCGCAAAAGCCTGCACGACGTTATAGGTAAACGAATCGTAGTTGTCGATCAACAGTATGCGCACGTTGTCCGGAACGCCGCGGTCAGCCATTACCAACCCGTCCCTGCCGCCGCAAACGCCAAGGGCTCATTGCCGCTGGCGTCGTTGTGTAAATCGCCCGTACGATCATCCTGGACAACCGCGGGCTCAGAGCTGGTACATCATCGGCAATATCAGCGAGAAGCCTATCCACATGATGATGGTAAGCGGAATTCCGACACGCAGAAAGTCAGAGAACTTGTAACCGCCCGCACTCAAGATAAGGAGATTGGTCTGGTAACCATAGGGCGTCGCGAAGCTCATGTTTGCGCCGAACATTACCGCCAGGATAAATGGTTCCGCACTGACTCCAAGTTGCTGCGCGATACTAACGGCGATCGGCGTACCGATAACCGCTGCCGCGTTGTTCGACACGATGTTGGTTAGCAACGTCATGAGCAGCATGAACGCGCTGAGTATTATTGGTGTTGGCAGGCCTGCCGCAATCTCCACAAAACTCAATGCGAGGAACCCGACCATGCCTGTGCCCATCAACGCCTTGCCGAGCGCGAGCGCCGTAACAATAATCATGACAACCGGAATCGACAGGGCCGTTGCCGCATCGCGCCAACCCAGGCAGCCGGTCGCAATCATGAGGCCCAGGCCAGCCAATGCGCTTACTGAAATCGGCAGGATGCCCGTTGCCGCTGCCGCGACGACCAGCCCCATGATGGCAAGGGCACGTTTCGCGTTGTGAGTGTGTGGCAAGTCGGTCGTGCCATCGAGCACGAGCATGGAGCCACTGTCTTTCAGACTACCTATCGATTCCCGCGAACCCTGCACCAACAGCACGTCACCAGCGCGTAACTGAATCAGGTTCAGGTCGCCCGTAACCTGCGAACTCGGTGCGCGAGCGCGATGCAACGCAAGCGGCACCAATCCGTAACTGCTGCTGAAGCGCGCCGCGGCGAGACTGCGCAAATGCAATGGTGATCCGCGAGTAACGACGACCTCGGCGAGCTGTTGTCCCTCTGCCTTTAGCGGCGTCTTGTCATCAACCGGGTGTTCGATGTCCGAAATATTAAATAGTGTAGTGCCCAATAGCTGTTCGTAGTGCTTGAGGTTCTCCGGAGAGTCCTTAACGAACAGACGATCGCCTGGCTGCATAACAACCGATGGAAGCTTGGCCAGAAACAAGGACTCGCTGCGCTGAATCTTGTCGATGCGCATTTGTCCACCCGCCTTGGCCAACACCTCGGACAGTGTTTTGCCATCCGCATAGCCACCTTCATTGATATGCAATTGCGAGCTGAAAATACGTGGCGACGTATCGCCCATCGGCGGCGCACGATCAGGCAGCATTCTGGGCGCTACAAGCCACAAAAACACGATGCCGACACCACCGACGATCGCGACCGGCAAGACCCACTCGAACATGCTGAAACTGTGCATGCCAAGATCCTGGGAAATGCCGACAACGAGCAGGTTGGTCGAAGTACCAATTGCCGTCGACATGCCGCCAATGATCGTGGCCAGGCCCATCGGCATCATGACGCCGGACACAGGGAACTTTGCGCGCAACGATGCGCCTACGAGAATAGGCATCAGCAACACAACGATCGGCGTGTTGTTCATGAAAGCGCTTAGCACCGCACCGGCAGACAATGTCACTAGCAAAGCGAGCACCGGCCTGGTCGCCCAGGCGCGCGCCACCAGATTCGCAAGTGGTTGCAGCGCGCCGGTCGTTTCCAGCGCCTTGCCGACCATCATCAAAGCGCAGATTGCGACCAAGGCCTCATTGCCGAAGCCCGCGAAGAAGTCGCCCGGACCAAGTACGGCCGCGCCATCTTTTACGTACGGGAATAACTGAAATCCGGCAACGAGGATAATGAGAATTGCGAGCGACGATGACTCGAGCGCTATGCGGTCACGCGTAAACAAAAACAAAGCAATAACGGTCAGCGCCAGGACTGCGATGCCGTGAGCGTCAGGTGTTATTGAATGCAATGCGGCCTCTCAGTTTCGGTTGCTTCAGGGCACAGCATGCAGCGCCGGACTTCAGTCTGTGAACGGTATCCTAGTTCATACCCGCTCCGCAATTAGCGCAGCCGCATCTCTTTGCTGTAACACCGCCCATCCGCGCTGGTGAAAGCCCCTGAATTCATTGACGTTCCAGTGTGATAGCGACGCGGAACGGCCAAAGGCGCAGGCATCGGCATATGCGACCAGTGGCAGCAGGTCGGCATAGCGCATATCGGCGGGTTGATTTGCGGGAAACACCGACCAGGGCGACAACACCAGCAAGTTGCGATGCCGAACCGCACCCTGATCAACCGCGCGGCGCCAGCGCTGCCGCCAGTCATCGCGAACACAACCACCGGGCATAGCCAGGCTCGGGTCACAAAGGTCCAGCGCCGGCAGACAATTCGTCCGGCCGGCAATCTGTCGCGATCTGTCGCGCAATGTCTGCTGTAGCCAGCGCAGCAATTCGTTGAGAGTCTCCAGACACTGAAACTTGCGCGGGTCGAGCCCGCGGCAAGCAGCCAAATCGCCCAGACCCGTCACCGTGATCGCCAGCCTGCGATTCAGCCAGGCGTCATGTCGCATTGTTGCCGTCGGCCAGCACATGAGGTCGTGCAGCACATCACCAAGATCCACACAGCTATGTAATGCATCTTCGAGCGCAGCCTCCTGCACATGCCCGTTTGCATCGGCGAATCGGGCGAGATTCAGTCGCATCGGCACCCACGCGGTACCGGTCGGCACCTGCACGCCGGCTCCTGGCAACACGCCTGTGGCTATTTCATCGGCAAGCAAAGGGCTTTGTGGTGACACGATGGATGCATGCGCCGCCCGCAGCATCGATGTATCACGGAGATGCCAGAGTTGCAGCCAGAATCGATCGCTGTGCTCACGGATACGCGGCCTGCCGGCAGGGTTCATGGTTTCGCCATCGGCAACGATGTAGACAAGACCTTCACCAAGTATCTCGCGACGAATCAACCAGCTGTCTTGCGGCGCCAGGGCAGCGATTTCGACAGCGAGTTCGATTGCAGCCGGGTTGGTGCACGTCTCCTGCGCCGCTGTACTCAATACCTCGCAAAGGCGACGCAACGCCACGCCCGCCGCCGGAGCGACACCAAGACCAGTTACCGCCACGGACAGCGTAAGGCCGCTCGACAGCAGAGCAAATACCTGGTCTCTAAGCTGCGCGATCGCGGCATTCGATGCCAATGCCGTTGATGCATTGACCGACAAGCTTGCAACAGAGGCGCAGATACGGTGGTCTTGCCGCAGTAACAGCGGCTCGACGCCGGCAACCTCCAGTTGCCGACAGACGCTCTGTGCGCGTTCGGAATCGGCACAACCCGGTACATAGTCAACGTCGACAGCCTCAAATGACTGACCCTGGCTCACAGTAGTCTTGGTTCTCACAATCCTTCCCTGGATATGTCAGTGACGAGGCAGGTCCAATCCGGTGCCTCTGGCGATATTGTCGCGCCAATGCGCCGGCATTTACCTTCGGGCAATCTGGGCAGCTTGCTCAGATTTTGCTATTGTCCCGTCGCCCGGCCGGGAATACTGTTGCAGAGGATCATCGAATGCCTTCTTTTGACGTCGTCAGTGACTTTGATGCTCACGAGGCCAGCAACGGCGTGAACCAGGCAAGTCGAGAGGTCAACACACGTTTTGACTTCAAGGGCACGGGGTCGAAATTTGAGCTCGACGGGCAGGTTATTTCGCTAACAAGCCAGACCGATTTTCAACTCAAGCAGATGCTGGACATTCTGCGGCAGAAGATCGCAAAGCGCGGTATCGATATCGCCTGTTTCGACGAGCAAGAACCCGAGTTCAGCGGTAGTGAGGCGCGACAAAAGGTCGTCCTGCAAAAGGGCATCGACTCCGACCTGGCCAGAAAGCTCGTCAAGCTGGTCAAGAGCAGCAAGATCAAGGTGCAGACAGCCATACAAGGTGATCAGCTACGGATATCGGGAAAAAAACGTGACGATCTTCAGGCGGTAATCAGTTTGCTCAAGGGCGCGGACGTCAAGTTGCCGCTGCAGTATGAGAACTTTCGTGATTAGCTGTCTGCCGAAAAAACTATCCAGGGTCCCTGCAACAAGCTGTTAGCCCATGGCCCCCGGGAATCACAAGGAATTGCGCCGCCAGGACATCAGGTTCGAGGACAAGGACCAGACGCTGCGCGATGACGTGCGCACGCTCGGCGCAATGGTGGGCGACCTCATCAGTGAGCAGGGCGGGGAAGATCTTTTCGAGTTCGTGGAAACCGCGCGACTGCGATCCATCCGTCGTCGTGAAGGTAATGAGAAGCCGGGCGAGGAACTGGCCGAGCTGGTCGGAAGTCTCGCTCCCGATTTCGCGCTGCAGGTTATTCGCAGTTTTTCGACCTACTTTCAAATGGTAAACACGGCCGAAAAGGTGCACCGCATTCGCCGCCGCCGCGAATACCTCAGAGATACCGGCAGCCATCAACCCGGTGGTTTGGAAGATACGCTGATCAAGCTCAAGGCCTCCGGTATAGACACGGAAGGCCTGCAGCAGTTACTAGACGTATTGCGCATAGAGCCGGTTTTCACGGCGCATCCGACCGAACCGACCAGACGCACGATTCTGCGCAAGGAGCAGAACATTGTGCGTCACCTCATCGAACTACTGAACCCGACTATGACGCCACGGGAAACCAGGGTGGCGCAGGAGAACATCCGTCAACTTGTCGTGACAGGCTGGCAAACCGATGAGCACCCCTCAGAACAAATGACGGTCGCGGATGAGCTCGAGCACGTGCTGTTCTTTGTGACCGACGTTCTGTATCGCGCGGTACCGCCCTTCTATGAGAACGTCGAGGCCGCTGTTGCCCGTATTTACCGCGACAACGGTGATCAGCTGAAGGTGCCGAGCCTGCTTCATTTTGCCTCCTGGGTTGGCGGCGACATGGACGGCAATCCCAACGTCAATGCGAAAACGATTCGTGCCACTCTGGCGCGGCAACGAGCGCTGATTCTCGATTTGTATTTCAACGAGTGTGCATCGTTGTCGGCGAAGCTCAGTCAGTCGATCGGGCGTATTTCTGTCAGCGATGAATTACAGGCAAGAATCGACGAATACCGCGGCATATTTCAGAACGCCTACCATGCCGTCCCGGTGCGCCACCGCGACATGCCGTACCGCGTTTTCCTGCGCATGGTTCAACACCGCTTGCAGTCCACGTACGACGACGATGTTTTTCCTTACGAAAACGTCAGTCAACTTCGCACCGACATTCAGCTTGTCGCCGACAGCCTGATAGCGCACAAGGGGGCCAGCGCCGGCCTGTTCGCTATCAATCGTCTGTTGCGGCGCGTTGATACATTCGGCTTTCACCTCGTCACACTCGACATTCGCCAGGACGCTGAAGTCCATCGCGGCGTCGTGGGTGAATGTCTGGACGAGGACGACTGGATGGACTGGTCTGCCGATGACCGTGCCGCTCGCATCATCGAGGCTATTGAAAACCGCGAGAATGTCCCGGACTCGCTGAGCACAGTGTCGAGAAAAACAATCAGCGTGTTCCATGCCATTGCCTCTTGTCGTCGCAAGTACGGCGCCAGGGCAATCGGCCCGTTCATTGTCAGCATGACGCAGGGGGCGGACGATATTCTTTCTGTCCTGTTGCTTGCTCATTGGGGTGAGTTACACAACCGCCGCCATGAAGTACCGCTCGATATCGCGCCATTGCTCGAGACCGTCGATGACCTGAAAAATGGTCCCGAAATCATGCAATCGTTGCTGGCGTGCGAGCTTTATCGGGATCACCTTAGACGGCGCAACAATCGCCAAACCGTAATGGTTGGATACTCCGACAGCAACAAGGACGGCGGGCTGGCCTCGGCGCGGTGGGCCTTGCAAAACGCTCAGATCGCGCTCGTTGACACAGTCAAGTCACAGGACATTGAACTCACACTGTTTCACGGCCGTGGCGGCACGATCAGCCGCGGCGGCAGCAAGACCCACGTCGCAGTGCTGGGCGCACCACCTGGCACGGTCAACGGCAGGCTGCGGGTGACGGAGCAGGGCGAAATAATCAACGAAAAATATGGCCTGCGCAGCATTGCCTTGCGCACCCTGGAACAGGTAACTGGTTCTGTTGCGCTGGCGACCGCCATGCCAAATCACCGCGGCAACGACATGCCGGAATGGCATGCGATGATGGGCATGATCGCGGCCGAAAGCAGACGCGCCTATCGCAAGCTCGTCTACGATACACCGAACTTCTATGCGTACTTCCGTACGGCGACACCCATCGATTTGATCGAACGTATGCGCATCGGTTCGCGACCATCTGCACGACGTTCGCAGCCCGGGATCGAAGGCTTGCGGGCGATTCCATGGGTGTTTTCGTGGACTCAGTCCCGCTACATGCTACCCGGTTGGTATGGCCTCGGCACGGGTCTCGCCAAGGCTGCTCTGAAATTCGACGACGAAGCGTTCCGGCAGATGTTCAGCGAATGGTATTTCATGCGCGCATTGATTGCCGATGCCGAGATGGTTCTGGCGAAGGCTGATCTTGGCATATCACGACTGTATTCCGAGCTCGCCGGCGAGCTTCACGAAGAGTTCTTCCCGATTATCGAGCGTGAACACGAACTCACTCGCGACCTGATCCTCGAATACTCGGGACATGAGTCGCTGCTCCAGGGCGACAGCACTTTGCAGCGCTCAATCATGTTGCGCAATCCGTACGTGGATCCGATGAGCTTGATGCAGGTTGACCTGCTGTCGCGGTGGCGCGAATCAAATCATGAGGACGACAGTCTGTTTGATGCGTTGCTGGCGAGCGTAAACGGCATCGCTCAGGGCCTGCAAAATACCGGGTAGCTGCTCGTGAAGGCGCGCGATTGCCACATTGCGTGACATCGTGGAATCGCGCCCATGGGGCGCTCCAACAGGAAACGCCGTAGGAGCGGGCCACGCCCGCGATTGCCACGCCGTAGGAGCGGGCCACGCCCGCGATTGCCGCGCCGTAGGAGCGGGCCACGCCCGCGATTGCCACGCCGTGGGAGCGGGCGCTGGTAGAAAGCTCACACGTACCTAAGTATCTACAAAGCTCGTGAACTCATCGAGCGTTTTTCTTTTGATGTCCGGTACTCGCGCATCCGTGGCCGGATAACCCGTTACCAACAGCAGGAACGGTCTTTCGCTCGCTGGACGACCCAGAATCTCGTTGAGAAATTTCATCGGACTCGGCGTGTGCGTCAGGCACGCAAGACCGGCGTGATGCAGCGCCGTGATCAATATGCCCGTCGCCAGTCCTGTCGACTCGACCGGGTAGTAATGCTTGACCTTGCGACCGTCCTCCAGCCGACCGTATTTTTGCAAAAACACGGCGATCAGATAGGGTGCTGTTTCGAGAAACGGCTTGTTCTCATCGGTACCGAGCGGCTCAAGTGCTGCCAGCCATTCCTGGGTTGCTCGGTGTTCATAAAACTCGCGTTCTTCAGCTTCGGCGGCAACACGAATCTTCTTCTTGGTCTCTGGCCCGCTGACGACGGCGAAATGCCACGGCTGCAGATTGGCGCCGCTCGGCGCTGTATTGGCCGCCAGCAATGCCGTTTCGATAACATCTCTCGGTACTGGCCGGTCAGAAAACTCGCGTACGCTTCGACGTCGATTGACGTCAGCGTAAAAACGTCCGAGCCTCGAGCGCATTTCATCGATGGGGTACTCGTGGAAACCGGGTAGTGGAATCGTCGGATAACTGCTCACGTGCGCTCCTTGTTATCTTCGGTGAGCGCGGTCATGAAGGACCGCCCAGTTTTCTAGTCACCGTCCAGTCTTCGGTGTCGTTTTCGGACACGGCCTTACCCAGCATTGAGACGCCGGCCTCATGGACTGAATCGGCGCGACCTGTAATCAGCGGGTGCCATTCGGGTAGCCCCTCGTCGTTTGCAAGGCGACGGTACGCGCAGCTCGCGGGCAACCACTGGAATTGCTCAGGTCGGTCTACCGACAGCAAGAGGCAATCCGCTACGCGTTGCGCGCGATTTGTATAGTCGCTGCATCTGCAAATACCCAGATCCAGCAGGCGGCAAGCGACGTCCGTGTAGTAGACCTCGCCGGAATCCTCGTCCTCGATTTTGTGCATGCAACACAGCGCACAGCCGTCACAGAGCCCCTCCCACTCAGTTGCCGTCATTTCGGCCAGTGATTTGCGTTTCCAGTATTGATCGTTCATCGTCATGTGCCTTGTGCCAGAGACTCGTCGAGATCGCAATGAGAGCCGTATTCTTGGACTATGCAACAATGGGTCCCGGCCTGGATATGAGCCCGTTGCGCGACATATTGCCAGACCTTGAGAGCTTCGACGCTACCGATGATGCAGAGGTCGCTGACCGTATTCGCGACGCCGAGTTTGTCTTCACAAACAAGATCCACCTGACTGATGACCTGTTACAGAAGGCGACCAGACTACGCTTTATCGGCCTGACGGCGACCGGCACCGACAACATTGACCTGGCAAGCGCTGGACGATACGGAGTTACCGTTTGCAATATCCGCGCGTATTGCACGCAATCTGTTGTCGAACACGTATTCGGTGTGCTGCTGATGCTGACGCACAGCCTCGGTCGCTACTCGAGCGACGTTCGCGCGGGAAAATGGCAGCGTTCACAGGATTTTTGCATGCTCGGCCACCCGCTCAGGGAGCTGTCTGCGATGACGCTGGGTATCGTCGGCTTCGGCGAGCTTGGCAGCAACGTCGCACGAATTGCGCGGCACTTCGGCATGCAGGTTCTGGTGTCGGTGCGACCCGGGTCCAACAAGATTGCTGATGACCGCGTCAGCTTTGACGAGATGCTGGACAGGTCGAATGTGATCTCGCTGCACTGTCAGCTAAATGACCAGACGCGGAACCTGTTTGGGGCCGACGAGTTCCGGCGAATGAAATCCGACGCGATTCTGATTAACACCGCAAGGGGCGCATTGGTCGATTCTGTCGCTCTCGCCGATGCGTTGCGAAATGGCGAGATTGGTGCCGCTGCCGTGGACGTATTGCCGCAGGAACCGCCGGTCGACGGTGATCCGTTGCTCAAGTACACGGGTGACAACCTGATCATCACTCCGCATATCGCGTGGGCCACTAATGAATCCAGACAGGGTGCCATCCGTGAGATTGCTGCCAATGTGGACGCCTTTCTGCGGGGCGAAAAAAGAAACCGGGTCGTCTAGCAGCCGGTTTGCGACACTTACCGGATCAGCGCCGCTGTTTTCAGGCGCCGATGATCTGCCGCGCCCATTGCACAACCTGTCGAACCCGGGGTGTTGAAAGATCGTAGGCTGTATCGAAGCTGACCCAGCGCCACTCGTTATGCTCGGGCACACCGGTAGCAGGTGAGATGCCCATGACAACGTCTTGCTGAGTGGTTTTTGCGATGAAGTAGCACGCCGTCTTGCCGCTGCGGTATGGCCCGGTCACGATTCTGTGATCGCCCCATTCAAACACGACGCTCTCGATGCCGGCTTCCTCGCCGAGCTCACGCAGTGCCGTTTCCAAAGGCGCCTCACCAACCTCCTGAATTCCTTTCGGAAAATCCCAGTGATTGTACGCACGCAACATCAGCGTCATCCATCCGGTGCCGGTCACGCGGGCCAGCACCACGCCACAGGACATTCGTTCGTCGTTCATCGTCACGAACCCCTCAGCACGTCTGCCGGTGGCGCATGGACTGCGCCGCGCGCGGCGACAAAACCACTGCCGCAAACGATGAGTACGCCGGCTGCGAGGCCCGCAACCCACAATGTCGGATTGAATTCGTACGGAAGTTCAAACAGCTGTACGGCGACAATCGCCGCCAATACCGACGCTCCGGCTGATGCGAGCACGCCAGCGGCCACGCCCAACGCGGCGAATTCCGCCATGACACCAGAGAACACTGTGCGTTTGCGAGCACCCAGGGCCCTCAGGATGGCGCTTTCGAGGCGACGCTCATCGATGGTTGACTGAACGGACGCAAACAGCACGGCAATTCCCGCGGCAAGCGTAAATATGAATACCGCCTGCACAGCCAGGCTGGACTTGTCGATAATGCCGCGCACCTGCTCCAGGATTGCACCGAGATTAATGACCGACACGCTGGGATGCGCGCGCACGAGTTTCACCAGCACCTGCTGTTGATTCTCTTCAAGGTGCAGGCTCGAAATAAAGGTCGCCGGAAAACCATCGAGCGCGCCCGGAGACAACACCATGAAGAAGTTCGGCTGAAACGAATCCCAGTTGATCCTGCGAATGCTCGCGATAGTAACGTCGAGCTCCTGGCCCGCGACCAGGAACTGCATGCGATCGCCAATCGTCAGTCCGGCTTCACCGGCCGCCTCTTGTTCAATCGACACCAGCGCCGGCCCGTTGTAATCGGCTGGCCACCATTCACCATCAACGAGCTCATTGCTCTCACCAAGCGTGGCGGCCCAGGACAGGTTGGCTTCCCGGTTGGCCAGCCAACGTCCATCCGGAGTGGGATACTCGCGTGTCTTTACCGGCTCATCATTGATCGTCACCATCCTGGCGCGCACCAGTGGCACAAATTCGGGTGCAGTGATGTCCTGCGATTTGAAGACCTGTGCTACGGACTCGCGCTCGTTGGGCTGCACGTTGATGATGAAATGGTTTGGTGCATCCTCATCGAGCGTGTTGCGCCAGCCCTCGAGAAGATCGGTGCGCACGATTGAAAGCAGTAACAACACCGTCACTCCGATGCCGAACGCGACGACTTGCACCGCACTGGCGCGCCCCCGGCGCGCCACATTGGCCAACCCGTAGCGCCAGGCGACACCGGCACCTGAGCGGAATCGACCCATCGCGGCGACAAGGCCACGGCCTGCGAGGTATAGCGCCGCGGCAATGACAACGATGCCGCCGAGCAATACGAGCAACATGCGGACATCACCAACAGACCGATACAGCAATGCAGCAACAGCAGCCAGCGACAGTCCCGCGACCAGCAGGCGCGACGGTGCCGGTGGCATCGCGTCGTGGCGGAGTACGCGTAACGGTGGCGTGTTGCGCAATTGAATCAGCGACGGCAGGGCAAAACCAATCAGGAGAATCAGCGCGCTGCCACTGGCGAGAGCGACCGGCATGAGGCCGGGCTCTGGCAGATCGCTGGCGATAATGTCGGCAAGCACCCAGGATAATATTTCCTCGGTACCGAAACCGAGGACGCTACCGACAACAACGCCCATTACGCCGAGCGCCATCAGCTGTCCAATCGCCACCGCGATGATGAAGCCCTGCGTTGCGCCGAGGCTCTTCATCAACGCCGCGGTATCCATACGCCTGTGCGCAAACCGGCGCGCCGACATCGCAATAGCAACCCCACTAAGCAGCAAGCTGATAATTGCCGTCAGCGACAGGAAGCGCTGCGCACGATCGGCGGCATTGTAGGCGCGCTCACTACTTTCTTCCTGGCTCTGGATCCGCAATGAGTCAGGTAATTCGTCCTGTATTGCCGTGTTGAAATCATCAACCGCCGATGCCTCACCCGCGACCAGCAGCGCATACCGGACACGACTACCCTCGCCGACCAACCCGCTGGCTGGAACGTCACCAATATTCATCAGCAGCGAGGGCGCGAGTGATGCAAAGCCGATCGACTGATCCGGTCGATAGGTCAACACCGCCGAAACGACGAGGTTGGCCTCGCCAACGGCCAGCGAATCGCCGACGTCCGCGCCGAGCCTTGCCAGAAGAGCGCCATCAGCCCAGACCTCTCCGGACAGTGGAATACTATCGACCTCGTGCTGCTCCCCGAAGAGCCCATAGGAAATTCGCACCACACCGCGCAATGGATATCGACTGCTGACCGCCTTAATCGTGGCCAAGGCACTGTCATCACCTGCAAACACAACCGTAGGAAATGTCTGCGTTTCAGCTGTCTGCAGCCCGGCCTCGGCCGCCGCCTCACGCCATACGTCAGGAATCGGCTCCTGTGAGCGAAGCCGCAAGTCCGCCGCCAGCACCTCGTTGGCTTGCCGGGCTACGGCCTTACCGATTCGGTCGGTCAGGAAGCCCACCGCAGTCAAGGCGGCCACGGCCAGCGCCACAGCAGCGAGCAAGACCATAACCTCGCCCGACCGAAGCTCACGGCCAAAGCTCTTCACGGCAAACGACAGTGCCCTCACGCCGACGCCTTACTGTCGCTGATCGTGCTGTCACTGACGAGGCAGCCGGCATCCAGGCTCAAAACCCGGTCACAGCGCTTTGCCAGCGAATGGTCATGCGTTACGAGCATCAACGTCGTTGACGAGTTGCGATTCAGGTCGAACATGAGCTCCATGACGTTGGTGCCCGTGCGGCTGTCGAGGTTGCCTGTCGGCTCATCGGCAAACAGCACCGTGGGCTCAATGGCAAACGCGCGCGCGATTGCAACACGCTGCTTTTCGCCACCGGAAAGTTGCGCCGGATAATGCCGCCAACGGTCTTCAAGTCCGACTTGTTCAATGATCTGCCTGGACCGGCTGCGAGCATTACCCGCCCCGGCCAGTTCCAGCGGCAACATGACGTTCTCCAGCGCATTCAGAGACGGCACGAGGTGGAATGACTGAAACACGAAACCGACGCTATCTGCCCGCATCATGGCACGCCCGTCCTCATCGAGCTCGCTCAGGTTGGCGCCGTTCAATTCAACATGGCCGCTCGTCGGCAGGTCGAGCCCGGCAAGCAGTGCCAGCAATGTAGACTTGCCGGCGCCGGACGGGCCGACAACGGCGACCGACTCTCCTGCATCGATGCCAAAACTGACCTCTGAAAGAATGGTCAGACTACCGTCAGGACTGCTAACCTGCTTGCTGACCTGCATTGCCGCAAGCACTGCGACGTGATCTGTTGGCTGATTCGACATGCGAAGATTGTTTATCCTTTTTGTATTGCTGCTAACCGTCAATGGCCACGGCATGGATGGTCCGACTATCCTCGTTTTTGGCGACAGCCTGAGTGCCGGTTACGGTATCGATGTTGACCAATCCTGGGCCACTCTGTTGCAGTCGCGGCTGCAACGCCAAGGGTACGAACATCGCGTGATCAACGCCAGTATCAGCGGTGATACGACCGAGGGCGGCGCCGTCCGTATCCAGCTGGCGCTCAACAGGTTCAAGCCCGCCCTTGTTATTCTGGAGCTCGGCGGTAATGACGGTCTGCGGGGTATTCCGGCCGAGCGCATCAAAGACAACCTCGAGCAAATCATGCGAAAGTGCCAGGAAGCCGGGGCGACTGTCGTAATGCTTGGCATTCGCGTTCCCACAAACTACGGACTTCGCTACACGGCAGCCTTCGAAAACGTCTATCGGGAGCTGGCTGCCGAACTGGGTATCACCTGGATTGAGTTTTTCATGGAGGGCATTGCGCTCAACGAAGAACTCATGCAGGGAGATGGCATTCATCCAAATGCCCAGGCTCAACCTATCTTGCTCGACAATGCCTGGCCACTGATTAATGCAGCGCTGGCTGCAACGGCAAACAGATAAGGACTAAACTCGCCATGCAATTCGCGCCCGCGATGCGCTATGCTCTCGCGCGTCCAGCACGATAAACGCGCGATCAACGGCCACACAGGTAACCAACTTTTGGATAAGCTCTGGCTCAAATCATACTCTCCCGGCGTACCGGCAGAAGTTCCGCCACCACCCTATCGATCGCTTCTGGAGCTGTTCGAACGGGCTTTTGAAGATTTCCCGGACCGCCCTGCCTTCACCAACATGGGTGCGACGCTTACCTACCGACAGATCGATAGTTTGTCGACACAGTTTGCCTGTTATTTACAAGGATCTTTGGGCCTGGTGCGTGGCGAACGTGTAGCGATCATGCTGCCGAACATTCTGCAGTTCCCGGTCGCCATGTGCGGTGTTTTTCGAGCTGGCCTGGTAGCCGTCAACGTCAATCCGTTGTATACGTCCCGTGAACTGGAGTTCCAGTTACGTGACTCGGGCGCGAAGTGCATCGTTATTCTCGAGAACTTCGCACACACTCTGAGTGACGTTGTCGAAAACACGTCTGTCAGTCATGTCATTACGACGGGCATCGGCGACCTGCTGAACTGGCCGAAAGGCCCCTTCGTCAACTTTTTTCTCCGGCATGTCAAAAGGTCGGTTCCGGCTTACTCGCTGCCGGATTGCGCCAGTCTTCACCAGGCACTTAGAACCGGTGCGCGTCAGACGCTGAAACCGGTTGAGATCGGTTACGCGGACATCGCGTTTCTGCAATACACGGGGGGTACGACAGGCGTCGCGAAGGGGGCGATGCTCAGCCACCGCAATATGGTCTACAACGTCGCACAAACTGTAGTCTGGCAACAGGACGCCTACGACGGCCTGGACTCAATTATCGCCATAACAGCGTTGCCGCTCTATCACATTTTTTCCCTGGAGGGGAACTGCCTCACCGTCATGGCACAGGGCGGGCTCAATGTGTTGATCACAGATCCGCGCGACCTCAAGGGCTTCGTCAGGGAACTTGCGCGGCATCGCTTCAACCTCTTCACTGGCGTCAATACGATGTTCGCAGCGCTGCTGAATGCCGACGGCTTCGCTGATGTCGATTTCAGTTCGCTCAGGGTTTGCGTGGGCGGAGGTATGGCAGTACAGCCAGCCGTCGCCCGTGACTGGAAGAGAATAACAGGCACGACAATATTACAGGGTTACGGCCTGAGCGAGACCTCGCCAGTGGTGATCGTGTGTCCGCTCAACAGTGATTTTACGGGCTCAATCGGACTGCCAGTACCGTCGACTGACGTCAGTATCTGTGATGACGACGGTACGGCCCTGCCGGTTGGAGATATCGGTGAGATCTGCATCAAGGGCCCACAGGTCATGGAAGGTTACTGGCATCGGCCCGATGAGACAGAGAAGGTAATGCTGCCGGGCGGCTGGTTGCGCACCGGCGACATCGGTCGCATGGATGAGAACGGCTTTGTCTACATCGAGGATCGCAAGAAAGACATGATTCTCGTATCCGGCTTCAACGTGTACCCCAACGAGATCGAAAACGTTGTCGTCGAGATGGATGGTATTCTCGAAGCTGCCGCCGTAGGAATACCTGACGACAGCTCAGGCGAGGCCGTGAAAGTCTATGCTGTCCGCAAGGACCCGGGAGTAAGCGAGCAGGACGTCACGGATCATTGCCGCGCGAACCTGACCAATTACAAGCGACCGAAATCCGTTGAGTTTCGCGACGATTTGCCAAAAACCAATGTCGGCAAGATTCTGCGACGGGAATTACGCGATGGCTAGCCTGGTCTTTGATCGCATCGCTTTTTGACTCGCCATCTGTTGTAACCGACGTTGGCCACCGAGGTATATCATGAAGACCGGACCTTTGTTTTCGTGCACCGCCACGTTAATCACACTTCTGTTAATTGCGGTGTCGTTCGCCGCGACGTCGCCGCTCGATCCGGTGCGCGCTGCACCGCATATCTATGAAGTTGCTTTCGAAAACGACCAGGTACGTGTGCTAAGAAAAACTATTCGTAATGGCGAGACACCGCCGCTGCTGTCGCAGCCTGACCGGGTCATCGTCTACCTGAACCCCTGTGCATGGCTGGTGCCGAACGACGATGGCGGCACCCAAATGAAATCGTACAAATCCGGCGAGCCCGCCTGGGCACCGGCCGAAACGCACGGCGGCGTGACCGCCAGTGTTGTGCAGCCATGCAGCGTGCTTGAAATCGAGCTCAAGTAAGGCCGCGGATCGGCCGCCGGGAAGGCACGATCGGTGCTTTGCGTCAGCACCGACCGTGCGCGTCAATTGCACTGACGAACAACGCTACAGATGATATTGCGGGCTCAGTTCGTGCACGGCGTCGACGAGCGCGCCCAGATGGTCGGGGTCGATATCCGGGGTTATGCCGTGGCCAAGATTGAACACGTGACCCGGGCCATTGCCATAGCTTGCGAGAACGTCTGCAACACCGGCCCGAATAACTTCCGGGCTTTCACGCAGCGTTGCCGGATGCAAATTGCCCTGCAATGCGACCTTGTCATCGACAAACTTGCGAGCCGCACTCAGGTCGGTCGTCCAGTCGACGCCCAGTGCATCACACCCGGTATCGACCATGTCAGCGAGCAACGACCCGGCACCTTTGGTAAACAGAATGACCGGAATGCGCTGCCCGTCCTTTTCCCTGACGAGGCCATCGACGATTGCCTGCATGCTCGCCAGCGAGTAACGCCGATAATCGTCCGCCTCCAGCGCCGCGCCCCAGGTATCGAAAACCATGATCGCCTGCGCACCCGCATCAATCTGCGCGTTCAGGTATTCGATGGTTGTCGCTGCAACCGTGTCGAGCAGGCTTGTGAGCGCGGCTGGATCTTCCGTGGCCAATCCACGAATCGTCGCAAAATCGCGGCTCGAGCGGCCCTCGACCATGTAGGTAGCAACCGTCCACGGACTTCCGGCGAAACCAATCAGGGGGACGCTGCCGGCGAGCTCCTTTCTGATTAGCGAAATTGCATCAAAGACGTAGCCGAGTTCGGCTGCCACGTCTGGCACATGCAGCTTGCGAATGTCGGCTGCAGTACGCACCGGGCTCTGAAAACGCGGCCCCTCTCCTGTTTCAAAGTGCAGGCCGAGACCCATTGCGTCCGGCACGGTCAGGATATCCGAGAAAACGATGGCTGCATCGAGCCGGTAGCGGCGCAGTGGTTGCAGTGTGACTTCACAGGCCAGCTCCGGGTTACGGCAAAGGCTCATGAAATCTCCGGCCTGCGCGCGCACCTGCCGGTATTCGGGCAAGTAACGGCCGGCCTGACGCATAATCCAAACCGGCGTTCTGGACACCGGTAAACGCTGCAATGCGCGCAGGAAAAGATCATTCTTGAGTTCGGTCATCAGCTTGCCACCTGTGTCGATATTGTTGCCTGTATTGTTGATTGGATGGCCTCAGCTGCTGCTCGCGGACTGGCCGCCTCGCGAATTGGCCGGCCTACCACGATGTGGTCGGCCCCATATTGAAAAGCCTGTTCGACACTTACGACGCGTTTCTGATCACCGCCAGTTTTATTGTCGACTGGTCGAATCCCTGGCGTTACAACCAGTAACTTCGAGTCAATGTACTGCCGCAATTTCGGCACCTCGAGGCCGGATGAGATAACACCGTCACAGCCAGCTTCCAACGCGCGCTTCGCTCGGGACAACACGAGCTCTTCGACATCGCAGTCGAAACCCATGTCGTCGAGGTCGCCTCGGTCAAGGCTCGTCAATGCGGTGACACCAAGCACCTTCAGAGTATCGCCTTTATTGGCAGCCGCAGCCTCCATGATCGACTGATTGCCGTGCACGGTAACGAAGCTCGCGCCACGATCCTGCAGGCGTCGCACCGCGGCCCCGACAGTCGCCGGAATATCAAAAAACTTCAGGTCGCAAAAGACCTTCTTGTCTCTCGCGAGCAGCCATTCCAGCAACTCAAAATAGCCGCCGCTCATCATGAGCTCCAGTCCGATCTTGTAGAACGTGACGGCGTCGCCCAACTCCTCGGCCAGCATTCGCGCCCGAGCACAGTCGGGAACGTCCATCGCGAAGATCAGTCGTTCGTTGTCGGGAATGTTCTTGTTGGTCACGGACGGGCGTCTCCTGCTGCGTTACGGCCCTGAGCTCCGGGCCGGTCGCGGCGCATTCTATCAGCCCATAACACGTTCGTGTTCAGCGATTGCGTAACGATCGGTCATTCCTGCAATGTAATCGGCCACGACTCTCGCCCTGTCTGCCTCGTCCTCGTTCGCTGCCGCAGTGGAAAACTCGCCAGGCATTCGCTTGATGTCCTGCATAAACGCCGCGAACAGATTCTCGATCATCGCCTGAGCTTCGCGCGTCTTTGCCAGCTTTTGCTCATGCCGATAGAGGTGTTGGTTCAGAAATTGTTTTAACGCCAGGTGGCTCGCGTAAACGTCGTCCGACATGGCCACGAGCTCGGCGCCCGCCCTGCGCACGTCGTCAATCGATTCGGGTTGCGCCGCCTCTATCCGTTGCCGCGTCGAGTCAATCAGGTCGGTCACGACCATGTTGATCATGCGGCGAATAATTTCATAAATCAGCCGACGGTCTTCGAGGTTGGGATAACGCCGATGAACCTCGGTGAACTGTTTCTCAAATAGCGGCTGTTCCCTGAGTTGCTCCAGGCCCAGAAGGCCCGCACGAAATCCATCGTCCACATCATGATTGTTGTAAGCAATGGCATCGGCAATATTGGCGATTTGGGCCTCCAGCCCAGGCTGCTCCCGCCTCAGGAAGCGCTCTCCAACATCACCAAGTTGTTTCGCGTTGTGTATTGAACAGTGCTTGAGAAGTCCCTCGCGAGTCTCAAATGTCAGATTCAGTCCGGGAAAGTCTGCGTACTTCGCCTCGAGCTTGTCGACAACGCGCAAGGATTGCAGATTGTGTTCGAAACCGCCGAAATCACTCATACATGCGTTCAGCGCGTCCTGTCCGGCGTGTCCAAAAGGTGTGTGCCCAAGATCATGGGCCAGGCAAATCGCTTCAGTCAGTGGCTCGTTGAGCTGCAATGCAACAGCGACGGTCCGTCCGATCTGGGCAACCTCCAGCGAGTGCGTCATGCGGGTGCGATACAGGTCGCCTTCGTGGTTGACAAAAACCTGTGTTTTATAAACAAGGCGTCGAAATGCGGTTGAATGGATGATTCGGTCCCGATCCCTCTGGTACTCGCCGCGATACGCAGCGCGGGGCTCATCGTACCTCCTGCCCCGACTTTGAGCATCGTTGGCCGCGTACGCTGCAAGGCGATCATCGTGCATCAATCGGCGGCCTCCAGGGCTCGCAGCAAACGTGGCTGGTCATAGTCGCCCGTGACACAAGCGTCGCCCAGTGTTCTGAGCAATACCAGCCGCAGTTGTTTTTGCTGCACTTTTTTGTCCAGCTCCATCGCCTTCAAAAGACGCTTTGCACCAACTGCAGGCGGAGCCGTCGGCAGCCCGGCTGCGGCAATCAACGCGCGCAGGCGCGCCACTTCCGTGGAATCGAGGTCGCCAAGCTCGGCCGCCATAACCATGCCGGTCGCCACAGCTTCACCGTGTAACCACTCGCCGTAGCCCTGGCAGTGCTCGATGGCATGGCCAAAGGTGTGGCCGAAGTTGAGAATGACACGTCGGCCGGCCTCGCGTTCATCGTCGGCGACAACGGCAGCTTTGATCTCACAAGAGCGCTGCACCGCACACGCCAGCGCGTCCGGCTGTCGGTCGAGGAGTGCAGACATGTTTTGCTCGAGCCAGGCGAAAAATGCCTGGTCCGCGATCGCACCGTATTTGATCACCTCCGCCAGCCCGGCGTGTAGCTCGCGGTCCGGCAAAGTGGCCAGTGTGTCGGTGTCAATCAACACGACGCGTGGCTGGTGAAAGGCCCCGATCAGGTTCTTGCCTTGCGCATGATTGACACCGGTCTTGCCGCCAACCGACGAGTCAACCTGCGCTAGCAGTGTTGTCGGAATCTGAATGAACGCTACCCCGCGCATGTAACACGCGGCTGCAAAGCCCGCAATATCGCCGACGACACCGCCGCCTAATGCAATCACTGTCGTGTCTCGATTGCTGCCGGTGTCGGCCAGCTTGTCGATGATTGTCTGCACCGTTTCGAGGGTCTTCCAGGCCTCGCCGTCGGGCAGGTCGATTGTCTCGATCGAACGCCCGTGCAGATTGGCCTTCAGAGCCTCAAGATACAGCGGCGCGACCGTTTCGTTGCTGACGATCAGGCAGTCCGACCCAACGATGTGGGCGCCGAGATCGAAGCCGCCTCCCAACAGGCCGCGGCCGATAATAATCGGATAACTGCGCTCGTCCAGGTCGACCGTAATGGTTTGTTGAGTGGGCACGGGGCTCCTGGCCAACTACGGGAGAGCATAGGTTACCGCAATTGCGACGTGTTTACGGAGGGTCTCTTGTCCCCTGGGTATTCTTGTTCTTACAGACGTTCGAGAATCTCTTGCGCAACAGCCCGAACCTTGCGCCCATCTGTCTCAACGACAAGATCGGCAATTTCCCGATACAGCGGATCCCGGGTTTTCATCAGCGCTTCAAGAATTTTGTCCCGATCACCGTTTCCGAGCAGCGGCCGATTCCGCCCCTTTTGTGTTCGCGACAATTGTTGTTCGACCGTTGTGTACAGGTACACGACGAATCCGCGCGCACCTAATCGACTGCGGCTATCGGCATCCATGACGGCCCCGCCGCCTGTTGCCAGTACGACAGCATCCCTGTTCGACAACTCGGCGATGACCTTGACTTCACGCTTGCGGAAGCCCTCTTCACCTTCTTTCTCGAATATGAACGGTATGTCGACGCCGGTCCGCGCCTCGATCTCGTCATCGCTGTCAACGAACGTCAGATGCAGCACACGCGCCAACTGGCGGCCTACTGCCGACTTACCAGAGCCCATAGGGCCAATCAGGAATACGTTTTGCGCTTGTTTCATTCGTCGCCGAGGGGTTGCCATCTAAAAGAGAAAGCCAACCCGAGGGCTGGCTTTCGTTCTCATCCTGTGTGAGTCGGCTTAGTAAATGCTTGAGCCTTCCTCAAGAATACGTGGGGTCACGAATATTAACAGCTCCGCCTTGTTGTCAATTCGCTGCTTGCTGCGGAACAGAGCACCTGCGAAGGGAATGTCGCCCAGGAACGGAACCTTGCTGATCGTCTCACGACGTTCCGTCTCATAGATGCCTCCCAGGACAACCGTCTGGCCGTTACCAACGAGAACCTGGGTCTCTACGGCCCGGGTGTCAATGCTCGGCACCGTACCGCCAAGACCGCCAGTCGAAATGATATCGCCAACGCTGTCCTTGTGGACCAGGATATCCATGATGATGTTGTTGTCCGGCGTAATCTGCGGTGTAACCGTAAGACTCAGCACGGCTTTCTTGAACTGAACCGTTGTCGCACCGGATGACGATGATTGCTGGTATGGAATTTCAACACCCTGCTCGATTCTGGCTTCTTTCTGGTTAGCCGTGATCACGCGCGGGGTTGAGACAATCTCTCCCCGGCCTTCCGCTTCGAGCGCCGCCAACTCCAGGTCGACCAGGTAGTCGGACTCGAGCACGGCCAGTGAAAAGCGACCGGCAGCGTTGGTGATCGGCACGTTGACATTGTAACGATTGTTCAGACTGGGTAAGTCGATCGGGAAGATCGTGCCATTTGCCGGATCAGCCAGATTGCCAAGCGCAGAACCAATCATCGTGTCGGTGCCAACGCCGGACCCTGAAATTACAGTTACGCCATCACTGCTGTTCTCATTAAACCCGGTGACGCCGAGACGAACGCCGAGGTCCCGGCTAAAGTCATCATTGACGACAACAATGCGCGATTCGATCAGGACTTGTTTGATGGGAATATCAAGCGTCCTCACCAGGCGACGAATATTCTGCAAACTCTCCGCCGTATCCTGCACGAGTAACGTGTTGGTACGATCGTCGACAGCGATACTACCGCGGCCAGACAGAATTGCGTTGTCGCCTCCGCCGCTGATCAGTGTCGCCAGGTCGGCGGCCTTGGCATAGTTAACCTGCAAGAACTCTGAGTACAGCGGCTCAAGTTCGCTGATAGCCAGCTGCGCTTCGAGGTCCGCCGTTTCACGGGCGGCAATTTCCTCGGCCGGGGCAACGATGATGACGTTGCCGTTCTGGCGCATATCCAGACCCTTGGTGGTCATAACAATATCGAGAGCCTGGTCCCAGGGAACGTTACGCAGGCGCAGCGTTACGTTGCCTTGTACAGTATCGGACACAACGATGTTGCGACCGGACGTTTCTGCCAGAAGCTGCAGTACGGCGCGGGTTTCAATGTCCTGGAAATTAAGTGTCAGGCGCTGACCTTCGTACTCTTTGGTCTCGGAAAACAGATTTGATGAGTCATCGGCATCTGCCGTTACCGGATTAACTTCGATCGTGAACTCATTGTCTGACTGATAGGCAAGCTGCTCATACTTGCCCTCCGCAGAGATAACGACTCGCGTATCGAGGTTGGTGCGCAACGTATCGACTGTCACAACCGGTGTTGCAAAATCCGTGACGTCAAGGCGCCGCATCAGTTCGGCCGGTAGCCCGGTATCTTTGAATACCGCAACAACCCGTCCACCTTCCTGTCGGATGTCAACCGGTGTTGACGGGTCCGTAAGGTCGACGACAATGCGACCACCGCCATCACGGGTGCGACGAAAGTCAACACTTGTTATAGATCGACCGGTGCTGCTCGTATATGGGGTCGACGCGGGAGCCACAGCACTGGCGAACTGGGTTACGGCTGCGCTGTAGTCTTCATCGTCTCCCAGCGTAATCGTTACCGTATTACCGCTGCGTCGCGTTTCGTAGGAAACCATCGTCTCGAGATTCAAGACCACCCGGGTGCGGCCATTCGCCTCCGCAGTCAACACGGTGTCCAAAGGA
>Ga0255052_10000276_pt1 | contig 40339 bp, 35 predicted proteins | sample JV7_2_21_MG_FD_188632 | JGI IMG/M metagenome (GOLD analysis project Ga0255052, IMG submission 188632) | Seawater microbial communities from Jervis Inlet, British Columbia, Canada - JV7_2_21 | ecosystem: Environmental > Aquatic > Marine > Inlet | place: Canada: British Columbia | collected...
GACCCGTTCAATCAACGGCATGCCGTTGATTGAACGGGTCGTGACGGTGGCGGGTCCGGGCGTAACCTACCCCGCTAACCTGATCGTGCCGCTCGGGACGCCGGTGCGCGAGGTAGTGCGTTTCTGCGGCGGACTCAAGCCCGGAACGCGCGAGATCATCATGGGCGGGCCGATGATGGGCAGGCCGATCGCCAGTCTCGACGTTCCAATCCTCAAGGGATGCTCCGGCGTGCTGGTGTTTACCGAGGCGCAGACGGCCGGGCGTAAGGAGTATCCCTGCATCAGTTGCGGGCGATGCCTCGAAGCCTGCCCGTATTTTCTGAATCCATCCCGACTTGCGCGCCTCTCCAAAGCACGCATGTTCGACGAGATGAAGCAACACCACGTTTTTGACTGTGTCGAGTGTGGTTGCTGCACGTTTGCCTGCCCGTCGAATATCCCGATCGTGCAGCTCATTCGTACCGCGAAGGACGACCTGGCCCACCGCAAGGAATCCGAAGAGTGAAAAAGCAAGACCCGGATCTCCTGCTGTTTCATGCGCCGCTACTGCGGCAGGGTATGACCACGCCGAAGGCGATGCGCGATGTGCTTTATGCTTTGGTGCCGGCGACCGCCGCATCGATGTGGTTCTTCGGGCTGAGCGCCGTCCTTGTTCTCGGCTCGTGTATTGTCGGCGCGGTTCTGGCGGAATGGATCTTCGCCGAACGCCAGGCTCGCGGCGAGTCCCTGCGTGATGCCAGCGGTATTTTGACGGGACTGTTGCTCGGACTCACATTGCCACCCGGCTTGCCGCTGTGGATGGCCTTCCTCGGCGGATTCGTCGGCATCGGCCTGGGCAAGGTTATCTGGGGTGGTCTCGGCCATAACCTGTTCAACCCTGCCCTGCTCGGCCGCGCATTTCTGCTCGCGACATTTCCGATCGCGATGACGACCTGGGTGCAGCCGACGGGTGACAGCGGTTTCTTCAGCATTTATCCGGGCAACCTTGCGCTGCCGTTCATGCAGGCGCAGATCGACGGCATAACCTCCGCAACACCATTGGGCATGATGAAATTCGAACACGACGTCACGCCGCTTACGAACCTGGTGTTCGGCAATGTCAGCGGTTCGCTCGGAGAGACCAGTGGCCTCCTGCTGCTACTCGGCGGCATCTATCTTTTTCTCAGGCGTGACCTCGACTGGCGCATACCGGTGAGCATCCTGCTCACCGTGGCCATTTTCTCCACGTGCCTGACACTGGTCGATGCGACGCGGTTCCCGACGCCACTGTTCTCCGTTTTCTCCGGCGGTCTGCTGCTCGGGGCGCTCTACATGGCGACCGATCCGGTCACCTCGCCGGTCACCCCGCGCGGCGCGTGGATCTTCGGCATCGGTGTGGGGGTCCTCGTGATTCTGATTCGCGTATTCGGCGGCCTCCCCGAAGGCGTGATGTACGCGATCTTGCTGATGAATGCGGCGACGCCACTCATCGATCGATATACACAGCCCCGGGTGTTCGGTCGCGGGGCCGGTGCCAAATGAACGCCGACGGACGCACAGAAACGGCCGCTCCCAGTTCGCTGCGCCTGGTACTGACGCTGGCGATCGCGGGGCTGATCTCCGGCATCGCGATCATCGGCATCTACGAAACGACCTTGCCCACGATTACGGCGAACAAGGCCCGCGAGCTGCGCGAAGCAGTATTCAAGGTACTGCCCGGCGTCACGCAAATGCAGCCGCTGGTCTACAGGGATGAACAACTCATCGCGGTGCAGGAACCGGGCAAGGATGAACCGGTCGTCTATGGCGGCTACGACGAGCAACGCAACTTCGTCGGCTATGCAATGCCGGGGGCCGGCCCCGGCTTCCAGGACACCATCGCGCTGTTGTATGGCTTCGACCCTGAGGAAAGACAGGTCATCGGCATGGAAGTGCTCGAGAGCCGCGAGACGCCGGGTTTGGGCGACAAAATATACAAGGACGCTGTGTTCGTCGGCGGTTTCAGCGCGTTGTCCACCGATCCGGAAATCGTCGCCGTCAAGAAAGGCACGAAGAGTGCAGCCAACGAAATCGACGCGATTACCGGCGCGACGATTTCTTCCAAGGCTGTGGTCAGGATTATCAACGAGACACAAGCCGCATGGTCGGAGCGACTGCCGCCACCAGGTGCGGAACCACCTATCGTCGAGGCAGCGCCGGCCGCTGGCGGGGCGGGACAATGAAGAAGCGCGACAACCAATCCTACGACGAATTCATCAAGGGAATCTGGCGCGACAATCCGGTATTCGCCCAGGTGCTCGGCATGTGCCCGATGCTCGCGGTCACCAACTCCGCGGTCAACGCGATTGCGATGGGTGGGGCGACATTCTTCGTGCTGGTGGGGTCGAGCTTCCTGGTGTCGAGCTTCCGCAACTGGATTCCGAAACAGGTGCGGATATCCTGCTTCATTATCATCATCGCAACCTTCGTGACGATCGCCGACTACACCCTGCTCGCCCTCGTCCCGAAAGTGCACAAGGAACTGGGCGCGTTCATTCCGTTGATCGTTGCGAACTGCCTGATCCTGGGCAGGCAGGAAGCGTTTGCGTCCCGCTACCCGACGCGCCTCGCGGTCATGGACGCGCTTGGTATGGCCACCGGCTTCCTGATCGCGCTGTTCTCGCTCGGTGCGGTCCGGGAGATCCTTGGTGACGGTGCACTGTTCGGCGTGAAACTCTTCAGCGAAAACTTCGATCCCTGGATCATCATGATTCTGCCACCGGGCGGCTTCCTGACACTCGGCGTCATCCTGCTGTTCTTCAACTGGTTCAAGTACAAGAAAGACGAGTTCCTCGAAGATGTTGCTGAAGCGGAGAGGAGTGGCAACTAATGGATAACCTGCTCTGGATCTTCATCAGTGCCCTGCTCGTCAACAACTTCGTGTTGACGTACTTCCTCGGGCTGTGCCCGTTCCTCGGCGTTTCCAACTCGCTGGAGACCTCGTTCAGGCTTGGGCTTGCAACAACGTTTGTCATGCTCGTGACGGCGATCTGCGCCTGGGTGCTCAACACCTATGTGCTGATTCATGCGCCGTATCTCAGGCTGATCTGCTTCATCGTCGTGGTCGCCAGTACCGTGCAATTCATCGAGATGCTGATCAAGAAACTGAGCCCGGCATTATTCCGCGCGATGGGAATCTTCCTGCCGCTGATCACGACGAATTGCGCGATCCTCGGCCTCGCGATATTCGCAACTAACCGCGGTTACGGATTCTGGGAAGGCCTCGTCTACGCACTCGGTGCCGGCATCGGCTTCACGCTGGCACTGGTGCTGCTTGCCGGCCTGCGAGAGGAATCGGAGTTGTCCAACATCCCGAAACTGATCCAGGGCACCGCGATGAACCTGATCATCGCCGGTATACTATCGATGGCTTTCATGGGTTTCGCCGGCCTGTTCAGTACGACCTGAGAGGTATCCGCCAGCATGATGACAACCTATCTATTCCCACTGCTCGCGGTCGTTGCGTTGTGCGCGTTCTGGGCGATCTTCCAGGTATGGCTGTCGAAGCACGATCCAGACGCGAAGACGAGGTCGCAAAAGTGCGGTGGCTGCGGTCGCCAGGACGAATGTGACGGCGCCGGGGATCCGTCTGTATGACGCGTTCCCTGTCGGGACTGCACCTGTTGTTGACCTATCAGTGTAACTACGCGTGCAGTCACTGCTTTGTCTGGGGCGGGCCATCGCAGACCGGCACCATGACCGTCGAGACCATCGAACATATCCTTCGCGAAGCCGAGGCGCTCGGCACGATCGAATGGATCTACTTCGAGGGAGGCGAAGCGTTTCTTTATTACCCGATCTTGCTTGCCGGCATTCGCCTGGCCAGGGAGCGCGGTTATAAGGTTGGTATCGTAAGCAACGCTTACTGGGCAACGACGGACGCCGATGCCCTGGAGTGGTTGCAGCCTCTTGCCGGTTCGGTCGATGATCTCTCGATAAGCAGCGATGCCTATCACGGCAGCGACGAAGGCGTCAGCCAGCCCGAAATCGCGCGCCGCGTCGCGAAGCGGCTCGGCATACCGGTCGATTTCATTAGTGTCGCCGCGCCCGGCGCTTGCGACGTCCCCGCTGCGGCTGGTCAATTACCGGCCGGCGGATCGGCCGTTCTGTACCGGGGTCGCGCAGCGGAAGAACTCGCTTCCCTCGTGGAAGCAAAGCCGTGGCAGCAGTTCACCGAATGTCCGTGGGAGGATTTGCAAAAGCCCGGGCGCGTGCACGTAGATCCTTTCGGCAACCTGCACATCTGCCAGGGCATATCGATCGGCAATCTCCTCGAGCGCCCGCTTGCAGAAATCATGGACGAGTATCGCCCTGACAGTCATCCCATCGTCGGTCCGCTGCTTGTCGGCGGCCCGGCAGAGATCGTTCGCCAATACGAGCTTGCCCACGAACACGGTTATGCCGACCACTGCCACCTCTGTTACATGTCGCGCTGCGCGTTGAGAGAACGCTTTCCTGATGTGCTGACGCCGGATCAGATGTACGGCGAGGTCTGACAGGCCGATTCAGGCCCGGATCATCGGACGGAACCCCTGATCGATGCTTCGTCGATTGCGGTGACTGAACTGAGTCGAGCGATTTGATCCTTACCTTCCCTGATCGACTCCTCAAGGTGTTCCCGCCCTTCGTCGCTGAGCCTGTTGTCATTATCCAGATCGAGGAACAGCACTTGCACCTGGTTGAGCAGGTTATTCACGACATGCTGAGAAGAACTCACCGTGGCATCGAATATTTCACGCTTCTCCTTCTCCACCGCATCATTCCGCGCCGCTCGATTATCGGCGAGCACGCCGACAGCAATGATAAGAAGGAAGATGATCACTCTCATCCAGAATTCATTGGCATCCGTTGGCAACAGTTGAAACTCGACCTCCGCGAAAATGTACCAGTGAATCAATGACTTCAGCAGCCAAAACAGTGAAGCGACGATTACGGCAATCATGAATTTTCGACGCCGCTTCACTGCAACCCCCCGACTGATTGGCGCTCTGCGCCGCAATATCTCACTGGCACCAAAATATACACGGACAATTTCGACGATTACCTGCCGCGGCCAAATATGGGGATATCACCTACCGAAAAACTGAGGTGTTTATCGGCACGATACTGCGGCCTCTGTAGATGTCACAATTAAACAATCAATTGCCCGATTCGAGGACCAAGAAAATGACCTGGATTTCCACTATTGCGTACGCTGATGCCAGCGGAGCCTTGAAGCGACTCTATGACCGCATCAAGGGGCCGAATGACAGGATTGACAACATCATGCTTGCGCACAGCTTGCGGCCACATTCTATGGAAGGCCACATGACGTTGTACAAGTACGTGTTGCACCACCCACACAACCTATTGCCAAAATCCTATCTCGAGACGATCGGCGTCTACGTCAGCATGCTGAACCGATGCCAGTACTGTGTGGACCACCACTTCAGCGGCTTGTCGAGGCTATTGTCCGATGATGACCGCGCCACGGAAATAGTTGACGCCCTTTCGGAGCAAAACCCCGGCTCCGCCTTTAGTGGCAAGGACCTCGCCGGCTTGAAGTACGCCGAACAGTTGACGACCTCGTCGGCCGACTTGTCAGTGGACGATATTGAGGCGCTACGCGCTGCAGGCTTCGATGACGGCGAGATCCTCGAGATCAACCAGGTAACAGCCTACTTTGCTTATGCGAATCGCACCGTGCTTGGGCTCGGAATCAACACCGACGGTGACATCATCGGTTTATCGCCCGGCGACTCCGGTAATCCTGATAACTGGAGCCACGAGTAATCCGGATAAAAGAACGTAGCCGCTGCCGTGAGACGTTACTTGCTTCCACACTTGATCTTGAGCAGTGCAAAATCCTGAATATAGCCAGGAGCAAGAGACGCATTCCTGCCGACGATACCTATCACGGCAGGGGCGTCATCATCGGTTTCCGTTTCGAATCTCATCCATTCGCCAAATCTGACGTCGCCGTCTACGTGAAAAGACGGTCGCACGGACCATCTGTACGTTTTGCATGCTTCGAGGTCCATGGCAACGGTGTGACCGGAATCTGGCACCGATTTCTCAACATAAACGAGCCGATGATTGGTATACAGCTCCACATCGTAAAAAATGTCTGACTCGTCGATCGTGCCAACCCACGAAACGGACGAATCGTCTCCATCCAACGTCAGGTCCCATGCGAGAGTCGGGCGTAGTTTCTTGCTGACGTATTGGCGTTCGTCCTTCCTGTCTCGTTTGGCTGTGCCCGAATCCGTTGGCCGCAACTCGTGCTCGAGTTTGACCCCGTCAAAAACCCTGGTCGAAATCTCTCTTGCAAGATAATGCGCGGCGAAATTCGCATAGTCCCGCCATAGCGCATTCTCGTTTTCGGTCCAGTTGCCAAGCGTATCCCTGTCTTGATAATAAGCGACCGTCTCGTACAGTTTGTTGCCGTCGCTTACGCGACGCAGCGTCGCTTTTGCGGCAACGGTTATTACGGCTTCACTACCCTGAACATCGATTCCGACGTCGTTGAAACTCACGTACAAAACCGCGTCCATATCGTCCGGAATCGGTACTGTCGGCGCGAACAGCCTGGTCTCGAGCGCCTGCAATTTTGCAAGTTCCCGGTTTACGTCCAGTGCCAGCCCGTCATTGCTTAAGGGCTTGCTTTCCGCATTTGCCAGTTCATCGGTCAGCGCGTCACGAAACTCCTGAATTTCCCGCTTGGCTGCCCCTGACAGTCCCCCGTATATCGCACCTGGAATGGTCAGAATCGGTATCGGGATGGCGACGTTTACTCCGCCGATCTCCGGCGAAATGGTTCCGAGTCTTGAACCCTCATTCATTCCACCAACAAGGCCAGGCGTCGACTTTTCGTAGCTTCCACTGATCTCCTCGTTAGCCGGACTTTCGCCTGCTACGACAACGATCTTATTGACCGAAGACCGGAGCGTTTCCGACATGTGTGCGTCGGGCTCGGGCGGACTCAATTGTGGAATTGATGACCCGGTCTCTGATCCGGATTGGCCAAGCGCACCCAAAACTGGCAAGAGAATTGTCGCGGCGCCAAAAACCAGGAGCGTAAGCTTGCTGATCACCTTTCGCGTAAAACCACTGCTTTTTGCTTCGACATACATTCCATGGCTCGCCTATTCAGAGAGTCCCAGACTTGCTTTTGATTGTAGTGATTGCAGAAAAGTTCAGAACTTGACGGCGATGCTCAACGCACCGTGATTTGTCCCGCCGATGGCCCGCTTGCGCGGTATGGTTCCATGTCTCCGGAGGCTTCCCATGCGCCAAATAGAGCCGTCACTCACCGCCACTCAATCTGTCAGCTCCCTCCAGCAGTCTGTGCCAACCCGTCGTGAGTGAAATCATGAATGTGCTCAACTGAAGGTCGTTAGATGCGGCATCGTTATCCAGTGTTGATTTGTAGCCAATGGTCAATTGCATGCTGTCATTAAGTTGGTAACCGAGCGTGAAACCAACCAGCGTCATGTCCGATCCGGATGTCGTCGTGCTGGCAATGGTTGCATCTCCTGAACTGGTATACGTAGCGTCGAATGAACCCCAGAATCTTGACGTAAAGTTTCGGGTCAGGTGCGTTTCCAGTTCGAACGTGGGGTCACTCGCAAGGTTCTGCCCGACAAAGTCGTCGTTGTCGCCGAAAAACCAGACTGAGGGAAAAATTTCCAGGGTCATGCGCCTGTCGGGAATCCAGGGCCCCAACTGCCACACTATCGGTGCCCCAATGCGTCCGTACCATCGATTTTGGCCGAGATTCAAGCTTTGCGTATTGTCGTACTGACCTAACGGGAATGCGACGTCGACCACAAGGTCCATAGAGAACCCCGGTTCATAACGCAGCATATCCGGCAGGTTCATGATGGGTGCCGGGCCAATCAGGTTCATGTTGAACTCGACCATAGGATCACCAAAACCACTCGAAGATTCACGGGACAAACGGGACAACGGTCCGCCAGCGAGAATATCTCCTTCGATACGCCCCATGGGCACGAGTACAGCTAGCATTGCCGCCTTGTTCCAGACGGGAAACATCTTTGCGTATCCGGCTATCGCTATGTCGGCGCTCAGGCTCGCGGATGGATCAAAATTATTCGACGGATCAAGAGGATTTGTGTTGCCACTGGCCGACATTGCGATGACCGGCACTGCATTCATGCCCTGCAATGTCTTCCAATAAAAGCGCGGAGGCACCTGTGCGTTAGCCGCCATACTGCCAAACATCCCCACAACGACAGCCACGACAATCCAGGGTCGAATTTTTCCAATCTTTTGTATAAGAATATTCATGACTTGATCTTCCCCAATCGAAAGGTTCTTGGTTCACTGCTTTGGCGGTGCAAGCATGTCATCAGGAGGCACGAACTGACGTTTGTAGATAAGTGGTGGAAAACCCGGGTCATCCGGAACGCGCGGTGGCAACTGGTCCTCGAGCGTTTCAAATACTGAACGGCTGGGCACGATTACGTTATTTGCAGCAACGTAGTCGTCCCAGAGTCGGTGCAACTGATCCATTTTGTTGGGCATGTCTGCGGCAAGATCGACCCGCTCACCAGGATCGTCGGCCAGGTTGAATAACTCCCATTCTTCAGTGCCAAACGGCTTATATTGCCAACGCAACTTCCAGTCGCCCTGGCGAATGGCCCGATTGCCGAATAGCTCCCATCCCATGTAATCATCAGCATTCCTTGGTGAATCTGCCGCTCCCGCGAGCACATCCGCCCAGGAATTGCCGATCATGGCCGGTAACGGACGACCATCGGCCGTGTCCGGATATGCAGCGCCGGCAACATCGAGCAGGGTCGGCATGATGTCGGCCACATGCATGAAGCCATGATTGATGCTTCCCGCCTCACGCTGGACAACCGGGCCACTGACGATCAGCGCATTCCGAATACCGCCTTCTGCCATCCATCCTTTGTATTGGCTAAACGGCGTCATGGATACCTGGGCCCACATCGGTCCATAACCGACGAATGACCCCGGATCGCCCCAGGCGTGCGGATCCGTCTGTGACCAGTTGATCGCGGCCCAAAGGAAGTCCCGGGTCCCCGGGGTACCGGCGATCATGTTGAACAAGTCCGTTCCCTCGGCACCATTGTCGCCAAAGACTATGAAAATCGTATTTTCGTATTCTCCGATTTCTTTGAGGTAATTGATCAGGCGCCCGATATGATTGTCGAGATTGACTACAAGATCTGCGTAGAGCTCCATTTTCTTGCCGAGAACAGCGCGTGGCATTGCGGCCAACGTAGACGGATCCGGCAGGAACCACATTCGCTCGGAAAGTTGCGTATCCGCGGGCATTATGCCGAGTTCGATTTGCCGTTCCAGCCGCTCGCGGCGAAGTGCATCCCAACCTTTGTCGTACTGCGCAACGTGTCCATTCCGGTCTTCGCGGGGAAGGTGATAGGGATCATGCGGTGCCTGGTGCGCTACATACGCAAAGAATGGTTTTCCGTCACCGCGATTCGCGTCAATATAGTCGATCATCTTGTCCGTATATGTGCGGGTCGCGTAATAGTCGTCCGGCAGGCTCGTCAGGTAACGCCCATCTTCGGTGAAAACCAGGCGTGGAGAGTTGGCGCTCACATTCGTCATGCCCCAGTAGTTTCCGCCGCCGTCCAGCAGGCTGAAATCGCGTTCGAAACCACGCGCCGCGGGAATCTTGTCCGGGTCTTTGCCCAAGTGCCACTTGCCGACCATGTAGGTGTGATAGCCGGACTGTTTGAGCAACTCCGGCAAAGTGACCACGCCGTGGTTTAGGACGCCTTCATACCCCGGCTTGCCCTTCTGATTTGGTGCTGTCCATTCGCTCATGTTGCCCAGACCATTCACGTGCGTATCTACGCCTGAAAGCAGCATTGACCGTGTTGGCGAGCAGCTGGCGTGAGTGTAGAAACTCGTGAAACGCACGCCGTCGTTGGCCAGCGAATCAATATTAGGCGTGGCTATTTCTCCGCCGAACGAACCAATGTCAGCAAAGCCCATGTCGTCCGTCACGATAAGCACTATATTGGGTCGGCGATCAGGTGATTGCTGCGCGAACGCTGCAGAGCAAAGCAGACCCAGCACTACTGGAATGAGCGAGACGCTCGAAGAAATCGATTTCCTGATACTGCGCATGATTACCCCCCTATTCGATAGTCGATATGCAGCTGCTCTCGCGGTTTTTCAGTCCGTGGCGCTTCCATATATTATCGTAACGCCCGATATTTTGGCTAGATATCAGAAATACGCAATTCGCGAATCAGCGCAGCGTAGCAGCAGGATCTGCTTAGACGACTGTCTAAAGAGTTAGGGAGGCCGTAACGACTACGACGAACAATCCAACGTTGATACAGATGATTGCAACTTGCCGCGGTGTGGCGGATTCTTTTACATCTGCTAATATTTTGGGTAGCGCTTCTTTTGGGACCGTGCTGGCAAAGAGCCCTATCCACAACGGAAATCAAAGCGATGCAAACCTCGATCCGACTTTTGAACGTCACATTTATACTTGCGGCAGGCCTGTTGCTCATGCAGTCCGGTCAGGCTGAAGAGCTCAGCCGGGCTGCCATGCTGAGTGTGTCCTGCGAGGGATGTCACGGGACTAACGGGCACAGCCCGGGAGCGATCCCGCCTCTCGCCGGCAAGTCCGCCGAATACCTGCGCGACGCTCTGGAGGGTTTTCGTTCGGGTGAGAAACAGGCCACGGTCATGGGCCGACACGTGAAAGGATATAGCGAAGATGAGATTCGCCTGATCTCCGAGTACTTTTCCAAGCAAGAGTGAATGACGGGAAGCAGTAGCCATGAGTAGATTTACGCGCAGAAATTTCGTTCTTTCGGTCGGTGCGCTGAGCGCGGCGACTTCGGTACTCGGTTGGCCGGCGCTCGGCCGGGCAAAAGCCACCGGCGGGCGGGTCGTCGTGATCGGCGGCGGGTTTGGCGGTGCTACCTGTGCCAAGTATCTCAGGAGATTGTCCACTGACATTGAGGTGACGTTGGTGGAACGGGATTCGAAGTTCATGACCTGCCCTTTCAGCAACGCGGTGCTGGGTGGGCTTTACGACATGGACTTCATCACTCATGACTATAAGGCCCTGCGCGACACCTATGGCGTAAAGGTCGTGCACGACAGCGCGGTCGATATCGACCCCGATGCGAAGAAAGTCCGCCTTGCCGGCGGATCTTCACTGCGGTACGACCGCCTCGTGGTATCGCCTGGCATCGATTTGCGATGGGATGCGATCGAGGGCTACAACGAGGCTGCGAGTGCGACGATGCCGCACGCGTGGAAGGCAGGCGAGCAGACGACGATTCTGCGCAGGCAGCTCGAGGCGATGCCGGATGGCGGCGTTGTGATTATTGCACCGCCGGCCAATCCGTTCCGTTGCCCGCCGGGACCGTACGAGCGTGCCAGCCTCATCGCGCATTATCTGAAGAACAACAAGCCACGCTCGAAAATCCTGATTTTCGATGCGAAGCCGAAATTCTCCAAGCAACCTCTGTTCGAGCAGGGCTGGCAAGAGCTGTACCCGGGGATGATCGAGTGGATCAGCGAGTCCGACGGCGGCGCGATCGACGGCGTGGATGTCAAAGCAATGGCCGTTAATCCCACATTCGGCGATCCGCAGCAAGCGGACGTAATCAACGTGATTCCTCCCCAGAAAGCAGGAGTGATCGCTGAAGTTGCGGGGCTCACCAATGACGGCGGCTGGTGTCCGATCGACCAGCGCACATTCGAATCCAGGGTGCAAAAGCATGTCCACGTGATCGGTGACGCTGCAATTGCGAACCCGATGCCGAAATCCGGCTTTGCTGCCAGCAGCCAGGGCAAGGTTTGTGCAACGGCCATAGTGGCCAGTCTCAGCGGGCAGGATATGCCGGAGCCCTCCTATGTGAACACCTGCTACAGTCTCGTCGGTCCGGATTACGGCATTTCCGTCGCCGCTGTATACCGCCTCGGCGATGACGGGATTGCAGGCGTTGAAGGCGCTGGCGGAGTGAGCCCGAAAGATGCCGATGCCGCGTTTCGGTTAACTGAATCGCGCTATGCCGTGGGCTGGTATCAGAGCATCACGGCGGACATTTGGGGCTAGAACTCCGTTTACGCCCGGGACGATCCGAAGCCGCTTTTTAAACGAGCGACGGAATAAATCGTTACACTGTGTACCGCTTCTGGAGGCACAGATGCTGATTCTTTGTCGATCACAACGATTTCTCGTCATCATCGCGGCACTAACTGTTCTGGCCGCCTGTACACGTTCCGACGATCAGGCGGGCATCGCCAGCGATGTTGACGCCACCATGGACACGCTGGTGAGCGCCGCCTGGCTCATTGAGCATCTCGACGACCCGGACCTGGTGGTGATCGATGCCACCGTACTCGTCGAGCCGGATGGGTCCGGCAACATGTTGACAGTAAACGGCAGAGCCAATTACGAGGCCGGCCATATCTCGACGGCCGGGTTTGCCGATCTCATGGGCAACCTCTCCGACGGCGACAGCCCCCTCGACTTCGCCATGCCATCACCGGAACAATTTGCAGCAGCCATGGAGGCACTGGGTGTCGGCGACGATTCCCGAGTCGTGCTCTATGACTCGAATACCTTGTCCTGGGCCGCCCGCGTCTGGTGGATGCTGCGGTGGATCGGTTTCGATCAGGCTGCGTTACTCGACGGTGGGCTCGCCGCCTGGACGGCCGAGGGCGGAGCGTTGTCGACCGAAATCGTGACCCGGCCCGCGGGAAAACTCACCGTCAAACTACGGCCCAAATTGATCGCTTACCAGAACGAGGTGCGTGCCTCTATCGAAGACGATGCGATCATTCTCATTGACGCGCTGCCCACACCCCACTATCGGGGCGAATGGGCCATGTACGACCGGCCCGGCCATATTTCCGGCGCCATTAATGTGCCGGTCCCGTCGCTTGTCGACGATGCCGGCCGTTTCCGAGCACTCGACGAACTGGACGCGCTATTCGAAAGTGATCGCGACACGCGAACGATCACATACTGCGGCGGCGGAATCGCTGCAGCAGCCGATGCGTTCGTCATGACGCGGCTCGGATTCACCGACGTTGCCGTCTACGATGCCTCATTAGACGAATGGGCTGCCGACCCGGACAACCCCATGGATGTCGTACTCGATTTCGACGAGAGCGTGGACTAGATCACCACAATCGAAGACCTTATAGAAGCACTACCCAAGGCTGAACTGCATATTCACCTTGAAGGTTCTCTCGAGCCAGAAATGGTTTTCGCTTTGGCAGATCGAAACGGTATCACCCTCGATTTTGCGTCCATCGATGCGTTGCGAGACGCCTATTCTTTTTCGAGCCTGCAGGATTTTCTGGATGTCTACTATGCCGGCATGCGGGTGTTACGAACCACGAGAGATTTCTACGATCTCGCCACTGCCTACTTCGAACGCGCAATGCAAGACAATGTCAGACATGCTGAGGTATTTTTTGATCCTCAGGCGCACACAGATCGAGGTGTTCCACTTGCCGACGTTTTCGACGGTATTGTCTCAGCTGTCAAGGATGCCGCTTCATCGGGTTTGACCGTATATTTGATTCCATGCTTCCTCAGGCATCTTTCAGGGCAAGACGCGATGCACACATTGGTCGAGCTTGAACCATTTGCCGAACATTTCTGTGGTGTTGGTTTGGACTCCAGCGAACTCGGGCACCCGCCGAAAAACTTTGTAGACGTATTCGAGAGAGCCCGTGGTCTCGGCCTGAAACTCGTCGCACATGCGGGGGAAGAAGGTCCACCGGAATATGTCTGGGAAGCTCTGGACAGGTTGCACGTGGATCGTATTGATCACGGTAACCGGGCCCTGGAGGATTCAACGCTGATAGAGAGACTTCGCGACGATAAGGTGCCCCTGACAGTGTGCCCACTATCCAATCTTAAACTTGCTGTTGTGAATGATCTCCGGACTCACCCACTTAAGCGCATGCTGGATGCCGGTCTGGTCGCTACTGTGAATTCCGACGACCCTTCCTATTTTGGTGGCTACCTCAACAAGAATTTTGTGAAAATCGCGGCTAGCCTGGAATTGTGCGTTGATGAAGTGATTACGCTTACAAGAAATTCTTTCACAGCATCTTTTCTGCCGGAAAGCGAGATACAGAAGCACTTGGTGGAGATTGGACGTGTTAAGGACCGGCTCGCCTGAACGTTACGGGTTCTTCGGGGTCATAGGTTCGCATTCGAGATGCTCGACCGCGATAACGTTAGCGTCGTGTAAAGCGGTAAGACTGAACCCGGATCGACTGCCCATTCACTGAGGAATAAGTCTCGGCGACCCACGTATCAAAGTCGAGCGACCGAATTTCGACCCTGACCGAGGATCGGGGCATCCCGGTAGCCGTCTCTCCGCCGGTGCCGTCAGACAGATAGAAAATGTACCTGCCGGTTACGTCATCGTACTGGCCGGAAAAATTCAGCAATTCACTCGAATACTTGAATTCGCTCTCAAGCACGAAACCCCGTTCCGGCACATGATAGATAAACAACCGTCCTCCCCCAGTGGCCTCCGGGAAAGCCGCTGAAGCAAACTCCGTAATATTTATCTGCGTGGCGCCGTCGCCCATCGCCTTTCCCGTCGCGGCTCCACGGCCTTCCAGCTTGCTGAAGTCGGTGGCCAGCGACCACATGTCGAAATTCCAGTCGCCACTGAAATTGCGAAGACTGATTCTGCCTCTGTCGTCTGCCGTCGCTCCGGCTTGTGCGGTGGCCGCAGGCCGAGGTGCCGTGGAGCCCAGTGCCGGACCGGCCATGGCTTCGGGCGCTGCAGCCGGATCTGGCTGCGATTGGCTTGCCCCCGACTGCGCACTTGCGGCCGCAGGGCCCGGGGTCTGGGAAGCAAGTTGGAACTTAGGCCTGCCGGTGGGCCAGCCCCACAGAATTTTGCCCTCTACAATATAGGTCCACCCCGCCTCAACTTTGATAGTCAGGAAGTCCTGTCCGTCAAGAGAGGGAGCTTGCACTGTGAAATTATAGCTGCCGGGCGCTAGAGGTACCTTCATCGTGGTCCCTGACAACAGTTGTCCGATCGGCCGGCCATCCTGTTGGATATTGAACCGGATCGCCTTGCCTTTCATGGCGCTCTTGCGACTGAAAACCACCAGCCCCTCGCCTGGCCCCGCTTCCGCAGCCGAAGCGATCGATGCGGGTACAGTTCCAATCCCCAGCGCAACGATCAATCCCAGTAGTGAGACCGACAAAGATCGATATGTCATCTGAATTCCCCTCAATATCTCGATCACTCTGTCCGCCGCAATCAGATTTTCAGCTGACCTATAGCGCCCAGATTTTTTTTCGAACACTGATGCTTGCATAAACGGATTGTCCTGCGCAAATTGCTGCGGCCAAAAGCGAAGTCTTGTTTTTTTCCCAAGCGTTCAAACAGTTATTCGGCCGGCTTCGTGCCAATACGCACTTGGTTCGAAGCCCCCAAGGCCGCCATAACTTATTGAAAAGTAAGGCCTGAAAGACGGCGTTCGTTGCAGTTTCGCCCTACGATGCACAACAAAGCACAGCTGATGTCGGAAAATTGTCGGAAATCTAATTAGTGACCTCTCGAGCTGAGAGTCACTGTAAACATGACAAAACTAAACACGATGATGCCCGATATGATGCGATCCAGAAGCCAAAAAGGCCCTGAACTGAACTAAAGTATCTGGAACATCAAGAGAAAACGTATGCCAGAAAAACTTCCAGTATTTCGCGCCGCTCGCCTGGTGGGCGTGTCGCGCAAAACGCTACAGGAAAAGATCCGTCAGGATAGTGTCAGCACCTTCGAGGGGACAATCAGTGTTGCTGATTTGCTCACGCTATACCCTAAGGCGGACCTTAGTAAGGATAGTGAATATGAGCGCATTCAACATATCAAAGACACCGCATTTGCCATGCGCGTACGGGAAAGAGTACTGCCTGATGCTGAAACTCTGGCCAGCCGATTATCAGATCTGGGTCGTACTTTGGTTGAAACTCGAGCCCATGTGTCGCAATACACTATAGTTCTGGAGCATGTGGCGGAACGACTAGCCATCATGGAATCCGGGAAAGACAGCCAGAAAGATATTCACGAGTTATTGAACTGGATAAAGAGCAACATTCCAACACCTGAGAGTACTACGAGCCCTGAGCAGGAATTATTAGCCCACAACATGGTATTAGGTATTATGTCTGCCCATATAAAAATCCAACCCAGTAACCATGAATTTTGGCTCGAGGGCAAAAACAGTATTTTAGAAGCTGCTGTGCGATCCGGTATATCGCTGAATTATGGGTGTACAAGCGGTAACTGTGGATTGTGTAAGGCACGAGTTGTTAGTGGCGAAGTGAGAAAAATTCAGAATCACGATTACGTGCTGAGTGAAGCTGAAAAAAACATGAATTATGTCCTGCTCTGTTCCTGCACAGCCGTTTCGGATCTGGTCATTGAGGCCCTTGAGGCCAAGAATGAATCCGACATTCCACACCAGCGAATAACAACTAAAGTAAAAATGGCAGACCAGCTCAATGAAAATGTGCTGGCGCTACATCTGCAAACACCTCGTGTACAACGTCTTCGTTTCCTTGCCGGACAATCGGTCACACTCACTTCGCCGGACAACAATACGATCGATCTACCGTTAGCAAGCTGCCCCTGTGATGATCGCAATCTGCTTTTCCATATCCTTCATGATGAAAGCAATGCACCCGAAATTTTTGTAGGCGATGGACTAGCCAAAGGAGATGAGGTCATAGTCACAGGGCCTCACGGCCACTTCCTGCTCAATGAAAATTCCGGACGCACTCAATTGTACATTGCCTACGGAACGGGCTTTGCTCCCATTAAAAGTCTGATTGAGCATGCCATGGCAATCGATGAGAACTCCACAATGCATTTGTACTGGATAGTAGACAAGGAAGAAGACCTATACCTCAATAATCTCTGTCGGTCATGGAACGATGCCTTGGATGATTTTCACTACCACCCAACTATCGACAGAGACATCTCGCAAACAATCAACGATGAACAGATCAACCTAACTGAGTGCGATGTATACGTAGCTGGCACGGAAGTACAGACGAGTAAGGCAAAAGAATGGCTATATCAAAATGGATTGGTTAAAGATCATTTATTCACTAATAGCCTGAATTAGGCAACGGGTAGAAACTGTGAAGGGCGCAAAAAACTCTACCCGAGCCATCAAATCGGAAATAATGCGATGCTCCATACTCTTTGATGAATACGTCGCTTACTACAAGCGCTGGCGACCTCATCGAAGTCTTGGCCAGGCACTCGCTTTGTCACTCCGAATCCGGCGGAGTAACTTCATTGTCCAGAAAGGCAATCGCCTCTGCGAATTTTTCGGCGGATGGAATCGTATGATCCATGCCGCGGATGTCCATCAGCAACAGGTTGTTTAAGCCGGCCTTTCGATACTTCCTGTGGACATTGCGCGTCTCGTCACGATTGAAGTCCTTTCTTCCGGTGACGAAGACGTAGCGATTCGCCCGGACTTCTTCGATTTGGTCGGGCTTTCGGTTACCCCAAAAGTCGACACCGCAAATGTAGATCGCACCTCTGAATATCCGCGAGTATTCCGGGGCAACCATACTTGCAACTCTGCCACCTCCGGAGAAACCGGAGACGTAAACGCGCGACTCGTCGATCTCATAGTCTCCGGCGGCAACCGCTGGCGCAAATAATGCGTAGCTCACTCTCCGGGCGACCCTGACCCGGTTACCGGAGCTGTTGGCGCCGATCCAGATCAGGTTATTCGCGTCCATGACCGATTTCCACCGGGCCGGGATGGCGCCAGAGTCCATCGGGCTTACGTAGACCATCAGCCCCGCAGGGCTATCGGGATCGTAGTTTGCAGGGACGTACAATTCCCATTCGATAATTTCATCGGGTTCGACCACATTCTCGAAATTCGCGGCCGACTCCGCACCGAGCAATGCTACAAGCGTTGTGCTCGAGCGGATCTCGCCGATCGGTACTTCGCCGGCTAATGCAGTGCCAACGGCAAGCAGGAGTCCGGAAATGACCAACAGGTTTCTGATTTGAAGAAGCATCGATCTGTGGTCTTAGAGGCGAGTCGGCACGCGAGGTTCCTCGCAGTATATAGGGCTCCGAATAGCAATCTGTCTGGAGTTCCGTGCCTGCCCGACTGTAAACTCCGCAGCATGCCACTGGTTGCCCACTCAGACCTGCCTGCATTCCGACACTTGCGCGAGCAAGGCCATGAAATATTGCCGCTCGATCGTGCCTTGCATCAGGACATCCGCGAGCTCCACATCGGGTTCCTGAACATGATGCCCGACGCTGCGCTGCAGGCGACCGAACGACAGTTCATCCGCCTCGTCGGCGGCTGCAACCGCATCGCTCAGTTCTATGTCTATCCCTTCTCGCTCCCCGGACTGCCAAGAAGTGACGACGCACTGCAGTACATCGACCGCTACTACAGCCGCTTTGAGGATCTCCGTGACGAGGGACTGGACGCACTGATTATTACGGGAGCCAATGTCGCCAATCCGGCGCTCGACAAAGAGCCGTTCTGGGACCCGCTCATTGACGTAGTTAGCTGGGCTCAGGAAAACGTCACGTCAATTCTGTGCTCTTGCCTCGCGACGCACGCGTTGCTGAAACACTTCCATGGCATCGAACGCCAGCCGCTGCCTGAAAAGCGTTGGGGCGTTTACCGTCATCGGCTGAGCACACCGGCTCACCCGCTGCTCCGCGAAATCAACACCCGCTTCGATGCGCCGCATTCACGGTATAACGATATCTCCCGGGAGCAGCTCGAAGCCGCCGGACTCACGGTACTGGCCGAAAGCCCTGAAGGTGGCGTGCATATGGCCGCCAGCCCGGATCAGTTTCGCATCGTCTATTTCCAGGGGCACCCGGAATACGACATCTGCAGTTTGTTCAAGGAATACAAGCGCGAGGTCAAAAGGTTTCTGGCGGGCGAGCTGAACGAACCGCCGCCGTTCCCGGAGAATTATTTCTCCGATGAGGCGGCCGAACTGGCACTAAAACAAATCGACGCGGCCGCAACGTCCCCGGATAAGGCCCAGCGCATCGTCGACGCGATGGAAAAAGACATCGAGCCATTGCTCGACAACACCTGGGGGGATACCGCCAGGGCTATCGTCAACAATTGGCTTGGTCTGGTTTACAAGTTCACCAACCTCGACCGTAAGAAGCAGTTCATGCCGGGCATCGACCCACAAGACCCGCTTTAAATAACAGGAGAACGCAGTGCGCAGATCAGCAGCGACAGTCCTCATTTTCCTTTTGCCGCTAATCGCTTTCGCAGAACAGCACGGCCTGCGGCCGGTTGCCCACGAAGACGTCTGGCTGATGAAGCGACTCAAGACTCCGGTCGTGAGCCCTGACGGTCGCTACGCGGTGGTTGCCGTCACCGAGCCTTCCTATGAAGAGGACGGCACGGTAAGCGATCTGTGGCTGATCAACGTCGCAAGCGACACCGAACCGCGCCGTCTCACCGCAACGACTGAAGCTGAAAGCGGTGTCGACTGGAGTCCGGACGGCCGCAAGATCGCCTTCAGCACCAAGCGTGGCAAGGACGAAATGAATCAGATCTATGTTCTGAACATGGACGGCCCCGGCGAGGCAGTTCGCATCACGAACCTCGCAACTGGTGCAGGCATGCCGAAGTGGAGCCCGGACGGCTCCCGCATCGCATTCGAGAGCCGAGTCTATCCGGGCGCTGCGGATGACGAGGCGAATGCCGCCGAGAAAAAAGCACGCGAGGAACGCAAGACCAATGTCTCGGCCTACGAGATATTCCCAATCCGCCAGTGGGATCGCTGGCGGGACGATCTGCAAACGCACTTGTTCGTGCAGGACGCCGAGGCCGGCGCGACGGCGACCGATCTGCTTTTCGGCAGCGACCTGGTCGGCCATGCAGGTTTTGGCGGCGTCGAGTCACTGTCGGGCGATTCGCTGGCGCCTGCATGGACGTCGGATGGCTCGGCGATCGTCATCAGTGCGACGACGAATCTGGATTCGGCGGCACATACGGCCACCAGCTTCCACTTATATAAGGTATCCGAGTCGGGTGATGAAATCGAGGCGCTGACCGCGGGCGAAGACTGGAGTTGCCAGAAAGCCATGTTTTCCGACGACGGCAAGGCGCTCTATTGCCAGTCAGAGCCGGTCAACGAGCATGTCTACAACCTGGCCGGAATCGCACGCTTCGACTGGACCGGCAGCGACGTCTCTGGTGAGCCCCGGATCATCACCGATTCGTTCGACCGCTCGGTCACGGGCATGGACCTGAGCGCCAACGGCAAGACCGTCTATTTGACGGCGCATGATGCAGGCCGTTCGCGTCTCTTTTCAGTCTCGTCCCGCGGCGGAACGGTAAAGGTCCTCGACGCAGACAGCCGTGGCGCTTATGCCGGCGTGCAGGTCGCGGGTCGGACCCTCGTGGCACGCTGGGAGAGTTCCGACGTGCCGGCCGAAGTCGTGCGCATTGATGCGTCCACCGGCAAACACAAACCACTGAGTCGATTCAATTCAGAGCCCGCAGCACAACTCGACCGGCCCGCGTTTCGCGAATTCTGGTTCGAAAATTCGAACGGTCACCAAGTGCATAGCTGGTTAACGCTGCCGCCCGGATTCGATGAGTCGAACAAGTACCCGCTCGTGTTACTCATTCATGGCGGACCGTTCTCGAGTTCGCTGGATGCTGACCACGTACGCTGGAGCCCGCACCTGCTTGCTGCCGCCGGCTACGTTGTCCTGCAGACGGATTACACAGGGTCGGTCGGCTACGGTGTCGAGTTTTCGAGGGCGATCCAGGGCACACCGCTCAAGCAGCCGGGCGACGACCTCGTGCAAGCCGCCGATGCAGCCATATCGCGGTACCCGTTCATCGATGCCGATCGCCAGGCGGCGACTGGCGCCAGTTACGGCGGCCACCTCGTCAACTGGCTGCAGGCGACGACGACACGCTTCAGCGCGTTGGTCGGTCATGCGGGCCTGGTCGACCTCGAGGGGCAGTACTCCTCAAGCGATACGATCTTCCACCGCGAGATCATGAACGGCGGTCCCGCCTGGGAGGAGGCCAATACCGTCTGGCGCGAGGAAAGCCCGGCAAATCACGCCGGCAACTTCTCGACACCGATCCTGCTTACGATCGGTGAAAAGGACTACCGCGTGCCCGTCAACCAGACGATCGCCGCCTGGTCGTACGTGCAACGCATGCAGGTGCCGGGGCGGCTGTTGGTATTCCATGACGCCAATCACTGGATCATGAAAGGTGAGGAAGCACGTTACTACTGGCAACAAGTGCACGAATGGTTGGAGAAATATCTGGATGACACTGACTAGCCATTTCGAACGGTCAGGCTGAACTCCTGAGCGAGCGACAGCTCTAAGCGATGACGGGATGGGAGGATCCCATGGTCAGGCTTATGTCTAAATCTGCCTATCTAACGATTGTCGCGCTGGCGCTTTCGGCCTGTGGCGGCGGATCGTCCGATTCTGCGCCGCCTCCTCCGCCGCCGGTCTCGTTTACGTATACGGTTCCCACCGACATTGGCGATGGCTGGCAGGTCGCCGACCTTGCAGACGAAGGAATCGAGACGCAGAGAATCGTCGATATGATGAACGACATTCTCGACGGCACCTACCTCGGCATCGACTCCGTCGCGATCATCAGGAACAACAAACTCGTTCATTACTGGTACGACCGCAATAGAGAAATCGATCGGTTCGACGATTGGGTCGGCAATCGGGACAGAGAACGGCACATCCTTCACTCGACGTCCAAGAGTTTTACATCCGCACTGATCGGTATCGCCATTGACCAGGGGCACATCGCATCCACGCAGGTGAAATTCCTCGACCTGTTTTCCTACACCAGCTACGACAACTGGGACCCGAGAAAGGCCGACATAACGCTCGAAGACGCGCTCACCATGCGCCTGGGGATTGAATGGGACGAATGGTCGTTGCCTTACAGCAATGCAAACAACGATCTCGTCTTTCTCGAGACCAACCACACCGACTGGCCAAAGGCCTTGCTCGACCGGCGCATGACGTATGACCCGGGCTCACGATTCGCCTACAACACGGCCGCGACGATCGCGATCGGCAAGGCGTTGCAGAATGCGACCGGAATACCGATGGCCGAGTATGCGGACACCTATCTTTTCTACCCGATGCAGATCACCGACGCGGTCTGGGGATCGACGCCGCAAGGCCTGCCGAACGGCGGCAGCGGTTTGTTCTTGAAGACCCGGGACCTTGCCAAATTCGGTCAACTCTACCTCGACGGCGGCAGGTGGCAAAGCCAGCAATTGATCAGTGCGGACTGGATCGCGGACTCCGTCGTACGTCGTGTCGATCTTTCAGGGATCGCAACCTTCAGCCACGGATATGGTTTTCAGTGGTGGCTCGACAGTCTGCCATTCGGGACCCAAATCCTCGAGACCTGGGTTACAAGCGGTTACGGTGGACAGTATATTTTTGTCGTTCCCGGGCTCGAACTCGTCGTCGCTTTCACAGCTCACAATTACGAAAACGGTGTGGGCGTTAGCAATCTCTACACAATGGTGCAATGGCAAATCATGGACGGCATCAACTGAGTTCGTCGAAATCATAACCGCGACGCAATTTCTCGAATTCGACGAACTCCCCCTCTCGCAATTTCGCATTTGCGGCCGCCAGCCTCGCAACCGGAACACGGGGACCTGAGCAGGATACGTAGTTCAGGCCAACATGATGACAGAAGCGAATGGAATCGGGGTGTCCGCCCTGCTCGCCACAAATTCCTATTTTCAGGTCGTTGCGTACTTCTCTGCCCCGGTACACCGCCATATCGATCAGTTGGCCGACGCCCTGTATGTCGAGCACTTCAAATGGATTGTCCTGCAAAATGTTCGAGTCGTTGTACATCGGCAGGAATTTGTTTTCCGCATCTTCACGTGAGAAAGAAAAGACAGCCTGGGTGAGATCGTTGGTGCCGAAAGAGAAGAACTCGGCGCTTGCTGCCAGTTTTCTTGCGCGTGTGCACGCACGAACCGTCTCGATCATCGTTCCGAATTTGAATTCCACACCCTCCCCGAATTCCTGCTTGAGCTGATCGACTCTTTCTTCGATTGTGCGTTTGACGTGCGCAAGTTCTTGTGACGTGATGACTTGCGGCACCATGATCTCGGGTTGCACGTCGATACCGTTTCGGGTGCACTCGGCAGCCGCTTCCAATATCGCTTCGATCTGCATCGCGTAAATTTCGGGATAGGTGATGCCCAGCCGCACCCCGCGATGACCCAGCATCGGATTTGTTTCCTGCAATTCCCGCACTTTCTTCAGCATGCGCTCCTTCTTGATAAGCGCATCGATCACGATCTCTTCGCTCAGGTCGCTGAAAGGCTCTGGCAGGGGCGTCGGCGAATCCATTGTCGACAACGCGGCTTCGCGGCCTCTGACTACGTCGCGGTACAGGCTTAGCGTTTCGATTTCGTCATGCAGTTGCTGCTCCGTTGGCAGGAACTCGTGCATCGGGGGATCCAGCAACCGCACCGTAACCGGATTCGGTGACATCACCGAGAATAATTCAACGAAGTCGGCACGCTGAATTGGCAGCAACTTCAGCAACGCTGCTTTCCGATCTTCCTCGTTGTTCGCGAGAATCATGTCGATCACGATCGGCAAACGGTCGCTGGCGTTGAACATTCGCTCCGTGCGGCACAGCCCGATGCCCATGGCGCCGTATTCACGCGCCCTTCTGGCCGCATCCGGTGTGTCAGCATTGGCCATTACCTTCAAGTCCGCAGTCTCATCGGCCCATTCCAGGAGTACCTTGAGGTCGTCGGAGAAATCCGCTTGCAGAGTTGGAATCGCACCGATATAAACCTTGCCGGTCGCCCCATCGAGGGTAATGACGTCGCCCTCGTGAATGAGGTGCTCGCCAACATGCGCCAGACGCAGTGCGACATCGACGTCGATGCCCTCCGCACCGGCAACGCAGGGCTTGCCCATGCCTCGCGCCACGACGGCCGCGTGCGAGGTTTTGCCACCACGGCTGGTCAGAATGCCTTCGGCAGCGAAGAATCCGTGGATATCCTCGGGCCGCGTCTCCTCGCGTACCAGAATCACATGCTCGCCGGCTTTGCCGAGCTTCTCCGCGAGGTCTGCGTCGAACACGCATTTGCCTGACGCGGCCCCCGGGGATGCCGGCAAGCCGGACGCAATCGGTGTCATTGTGCTATCCGGATCGAGGCTCGGATGCAGCAGTTGTTCGAGCAACTCCGGGTCGATTCTGAGTAGTGCCTGCTCCCTGGAGATCAGTTCTTCCCGGTACATGTCGACGGATGTCTTGACCAGCGCCGCGGCGTTCATTTTTCCGTTACGCGTTTGCAGGCAATAGAGCGTGCCTTTCTCAATGGTGAATTCGTAATCCTGGACTTCCTGGTAGTGCGACTCGAGCTTGTTACGCAGCTCGACCAGTTGCGCATACTGCTCCGGCATCTCCTCGTCCATTTGTTGCAGAGGCTTCGGTGTGCGAATGCCAGCGACAACATCCTCGCCTTGTGCATTGGTCAGGTATTCACCGAACATCTCGTTCTCGCCGGTACCGGGATTACGTGTGAATCCGACGCCGGTTGCGCAATCGTCGCCCATGTTGCCGAAGACCATGGTGCAGATATTCACTGCAGTGCCGTTTGCCATGTCAGGCGTGATGTTGAATTCGCGACGATAATCAACCGCGCGCTTGCCCATCCAGGAACGAAAGACCGCCTCGATCGCGAGCTGCAACTGCTGCATTACGTCCTGCGGAAAGTCCTTGCCCGTCTCGCGACGCACGACGGTCAGAAATTTCTCGCTGATCTCCTGCAGATGGCTCGCATCCAGTGACACATCGGCCTTGACGCCGGCGCGCTGTTTAACCTCGTTGAAATGTTCGTCGAATTTCTCATCCTCGATTCCCAGGGCAACTTTGCCGAACAACTGTATGAAGCGACGATACGCATCGTAGGCGAAGCGCTCGTCGCCGGTCTGTTTGATCAGGCCGGCCAGCGTTTCGTCGTTCAGACCCAGGTTCAGAATCGTGTCCATCATTCCCGGCATCGACATGGCAGAGCCGGACCGGACCGAAACCAGCAGTGGATTCTGACCAGCCCCGAAGGCCCTGCCCGTCGCCGCCTCCAGCTTGGTGATCTCGCCCCAGACTGCCGCCAGAAGCTCACCAGGCAGTTCATTCGCCTCCAGGTACTCGAGACACGCCTCGGTCGTGATGACGAATCCCGGCGGTACGTTGATGCCAATCTGCGTCATTTCGCACAGATTCGCGCCCTTGCCGCCGAGCAGCTTCTTGTCGTGACCGTCGCCGTCAGAGAACGAATAGACGTGCTGTTTTTTCATGTTCTTGCCTTTTTTTATACAGGCTCTGCTTTGGTTTTTTGACTGAAATCGCGTTGCAGGACCGCGGCCAGCTCCCGCCCCCGCTCTTCGGACATTTCAGTCAACGGGGGACGAACATTACTCCAACGCAAGTCCCCGGTCTGCAATGCGAGCAATCGTTTTTGTGCCGGAATCGGCGCGTAGTCCTGCAGGAGCAGACGAAAGCGTTTCACGTCTTCGTGCAGGCCGCGAGCAGCGGCAATGTCCCCCTGCTCATACGCACGGATGACCTCGGCGATCGCTGCAGCATTGACGTTGGCGGTCGCCGTAATGCATCCCGGCGCCCCAAGCTCCAGTGCGTCAAGCAAATCCAACTCCGATCCCGGATAGACAATCAGGCCATCGATATCCAGAAGGGCGCGGGTGTTATCCCAGTCAACGGAACTGTCCTTGATACCGACGATCTGCTCCGGAAAATCTCCGTGCAGGCGCGCGGCGAGCGCCGGTGGGACGCCGACGACGGCGATCGGTGGAATGTGGTAGAGAAATATGCGCGCATCCGGTCCGATCGCCTCTATTAGCTGCTCGAAATAGCAATAGAGCCCTGCTTCACTGACGGCCTTGTAGTAGAACGGCGGCAAGATCAGAACGGCGGCGCAACCCATATCGAGACAGGCGCGCGACAATCGTGCCGAGTCCGCGACATTGGATAAGCCCGTACCCGGAATCATCCGTGCCGGATCGATGCCACCGTCGACGAGAGCCCGAACTGCCGCAATGCGCTCGCCGATACCGACCGATAGCGCCTCGCCGGTCGTGCCGAACGGCACGATGCCAGCACAACCCTGATCGAACAACCACTTCGCATGAGCAACATACAAGTCCGTCGCCACCGACGAATCGTCGTTGAAAGGCGTCAGCAGCGGCGCGATTACGCCACGAATTCTGTCGACTGCCATGCCGGCCGCGTACCTCTCACCTTGGGGACCCTACTCTGGCACATTGTGCCGTAAAACTTGACATACCCCACGCAACGCGTACTATTCAACTATTCTCGTGAATACTATTTTAATAACGAGGTATACGATGAAAGTCCTGTTCATCATTAACGACCCACCCTACGGAACCGAGCGTTGCTTCAATGCCTTACGGCTTGCCCTGGCGCTTCTGAAGGCATCGGAGAAACCCGACATTACTGTATTCCTCATGGCCGACGCCGTGCTTGCCGCGAAAGCCGGTCAAAGTACTCCTGACGGATATTACAACGTCGAGACCATGCTTCAGGGCGTCATCCGGCGCGCCGACTTAGTGCTCTGTGGCACTTGCATGGATGCTCGTGGTATCGGGGAGGGCGAATTGGTCCCGGGCGCGACACGCGGCACGATGCCGCAGCTGGCCGACCTCACACTGGCGGCCGAAAAGGTCCTGGTCTTCTGATCGAGCATTCGCAGCGCTTGAAAGGAGTTAGACAACATGAACATTGTAATCATCGGCGGATCATTCGGAGGTCTGAACGTCGCCTTCGATCTACGACGGCTTCTTCCCCACCGGGGCCACAAAATAACCCTCATCTCGAAAGAACCCAGGTTCATATTCATACCATCACTTCCGTGGGTCGCGATGGGATCGAAGACTATCGAAAATATTTCGTTCGACCTCGAGGGACCACTCCAGGCGAAGGACATCGAATTCGTTGAGGCGGCAGTTGAGAGGATCGATCCCGAGTCAAATCAGGTTCACACGGCGACGGATGCCATTGACTATGACTACCTGCTTGTGGCCACCGGCCATCGCAGTGCCAATGAGGCTGTTCCGGGTCTCGGCCCATTCGACGGGCCTGCACACTCACTGATGTCGGCGGCAGAGGCCGAAGAGGTGCGTGATACATGGGCTGTTTTCCTCGAAAACCCAGGTCCGATGGTCATCGGCTGTGCGCCAGGTGCGAGCTGCCTTGGGCCAGCATACGAGTTCCTGTTCGAGGCCCACCACGCGCTGAAACAGCGCAAACTGTGCCACAAAGCGCCGATGACGTTCGTTACACCCGAGCCGTTTCTCGGCCATTTCGGCGTTGGCGGCTTTGGCAGGATTCGGCAGTACCTGGAAGGCGAGCTTGAGGATCGGGATGTTCGCTATCACACGTCGGCCGCGATTACGGAGATCAGCGAACACTCGGTCACGACCGCTGACGGTTCAGTTTTCGAGTCGAAGTTTTCGCTCATCATTCCACCGCTAGCCGGCGTCAAAGCCGTCGCGGAAGCGCCCGGCCTCGGCAATCCGAAGGGCTTTATTCCAGTCGATGAGTATTACCGACACCAGAAATTCAACAATATCTATGCAGTCGGCGTCGCTGTTGCCCTGCCCCCGGTCGAGGATACCCCGGTACCGGTAAATTTCCCGAAGACCGGCCACATGACAGAGCAGATGGCGAACATCGCCGCCAAAAACATCGCCGCCGACATCCTGGGCACGCAAAAGACGACTCACGAACTGATGGCCGAGTGCATCATGGATATGGGCGATGAAGGTGCCCATATCGTCGCGGACCCGGTTCGCCCGCCGCGCAATGTGTCCCAACTTAGCAGCGGCAAGCGATGGTTGTGGGCCAAGCGCTTCTTTTCCGATTACTACCTGTGGAAACTGCGGCGAGGCGCCAACAGAAGCCCGAAATGGGTATGGTAGGAACCGGCTCGAAACAAACTCAGGATTCAAACACCTGTCGGCAACCCTTGAGTGGTTTCTGACCCAAGGAGACTTCGTTGCAAGACCAGGGTCCCAAATACCGATTGTTCGAGCAGTTTGCGCAAGTCGCAAAGGCGCTAAGCCACGCTCACAAGCTGGAGATATTGGAGCTCCTGGCGCAGGGTGAGCGAAGCGTCGAATCACTGGCGAATGTAGCAGGCCTTACGGTCGCCAATACTTCCAGACACCTGCAGCAGTTAAGGCGAGCCGGTCTGATCGCCTCACGTAAAGAGGGGCTCTACGTTTTCTATCGAGTAGCCGGAGATGATGTGATCGATCTCCTTCGTAGCCTGAGGCGCACCGGCCAACGACATATCAGCGACGTCAACGACATTGTTATTGGATATTTCAACGATCGCGATAGTTTGGAAGCAATATCGAGAAAGGAGTTGCTGAAACGCAGCAAGGACGGCTCGGTAACAGTTCTTGATGTTCGTCCCAGCGAAGAATATGCAGTCGGCCACATACCGGGCGCATTGAACGTGCCGCTCGATGAGATCGAGCAACATTTGGCAAATCTTCCTCGAGGACAGGAAATTATTGCTTACTGTCGTGGGGAGTATTGCGTGCTCGCGTTTGAAGCGGTAGCGGCATTGCGAAAGAAAGGGTTCACGGCACGACGTCTCGAAGAAGGATATCCCGAGTGGAAGGCTGCCGGATTGCCGGTAGAGGGGCTCGAGTGATGAATGATCGCTATTCGGTTGCTGATGAGATTACTAATGACGTCGTGAAGTATGTACACGGCATCCGCCCGAATATTGGCCAGTTTGCTCAACAGTTGCTGCAGGTATTTTTTGTCGGCCTGACGATCGGTATGCAGCGCAACGTGGTACCTGCCCTGGCAGAAACCGAATTCGGTGTGCCTGCGGGCTCCTTCACGTTGTTGATGGCGTTCGTGGTGAGTTTCGGCTTCGTCAAGGGCGCAATGAACTTCGTCTCGGGTCGGATTTCGGAAAAAGTCGGCCGCCGCAAGGTTCTGATTTGGGGCTGGCTCATCGCATTGCCGATCCCGTTCATCTTTCTTTATGCGCCCTCCTGGAACTGGATCATCGCGGCCAATGTGCTTTTGGGCATCAATCAGGGATTCGCCTGGTCGATGACGGTGACCAGCAAGCTGGACATCGTGGCGCCCGACCAGCGGGGCGTCGCCACCGGCTTCAATGAGTTCGCAGGATACGGCGGGGTCGCTCTGGCCGGCCTCATTACCGGTTATCTTGCGAGCGACTTCGACCCCCGTTTCAGTCTCTTCGCTTTCGGACTGACCATCATTCTGCTTGCGCTTGTCTCCGCACTGTTGTTCTCCAAAGAAACCATACATTGGGCAAGAGCCGAATCCGCAGCACACAAGGCTGGTACGCATGATGGGCCGCGACCGCGGTTTCCCGAAGGTGTTTCGGAGCATCCGTCAACGAAAGAGATTTTTGCCCTTGTGTCGTTCAGGCACAAGACCTTCGCGGCCCTGTCCCAGGCCGGGTGCGTGGAAAAATTCGTCGACGCGCTGGTTTGGGGCTTTTTCCCGGTCTATCTGCACGCGAAAGGCCTGTCTCTCGTCGATATCGGATGGGTCGTTGGCGTATATGGCTTTGTCTGGGGAGGCAGTCAGCTCTGGACCGGCCCGCTGTCGGATGCCCTCGGTCGCAAGTGGCCGATCGTGATCGGCATGTGGACCTGCGCCGTGGGCGTCACCGCGACACTTTTCGTCGACGGCATGACCGAGTGGTCCATGACCGCTGCCGTGACAGGTGTCGGCATGGCCCTGCTCTATCCAACATTGATTGCCGCGATCGGTGATATCTCCCATCCCAACTGGCGGGGATCCAGCCTCGGCGTATATCGATTCTGGCGGGACGTGGGTTACGGCATCGGCGCGCTCTCTCTTGGCGTGATTGCCGACACATTCGGAGCGCTGGAAGCAGGCTTCTGGTTTACCGCTGGCGCAATGATATTGTCCGGACTTTGGGTCGCTATCGCGATGGACGAAACCCTCGCCCGAATCAATCCGCAAGAACATGCCTGAGGCTGCCGGGATGTCCCAAACGAACGCGCACCGCATATATCTCGACAACAACGCGAGTACTCCGATCGACCCCAAAGTCGCGGCAGTAATGCAAGAGGCCATAGCGAGTGACTTTGGGAACCCATCAAGTAATCACTGGGCCGGGGCGCCGGCGCATGCAATTGTGGAAAGAGCGCGACAGCAAGTCGCGAATCTTCTTGGATGCTCGCCGCAAGAGATCATATTTACGAGTGGTGGCAGTGAATCGAATAACCTCGCACTGAAAGGCCTGTATTACGCGTGTCGAAATCCGAGTGCGCACATAATCACAACACAAGTCGAACATCCGGCAATTATTGAACCGTGTCGTTTTCTGGAGCAACTTGGTGCACGAATTACGTGGCTGCCCGTAGACTCAACGGGACGTGTAAATCCGGACGACCTGCGACGATCGATTACGTCCGACACGATCCTGATCAGCATCATGCACGCGAACAACGAGGTGGGCACCATTCAGCCGATCGAAGAATGTTCACGCATCGCGCGCGAAGACTCAGTTCCAATCCACACCGACGCTGCTCAATCCATCGGCAAGCTGCCTACACGAGTCGAAGATCTTGGCGTCGACCTGTTGACCATCGCCGGGCACAAGTTGTACGCGCCCAAGGGTGTTGGTGCGCTTTACGTGCGTAATGGTGTTGCAGTCGAGCCGTTTATTCACGGTGCAGGCCATGAAAGTGGCCGTCGTGCAGGAACCGAGAGCGCACTGCTCACCGCAGCGCTTGGTGAAGCCTGTGAACTGGCGAGTGACCTCAGCACCGTAGCCGACATCGAGGCCTTGCGAGACCGGTTCTGGTTAGCGCTACAAGAGGCCCTCGGCGATCGCGTCGTTCTAAACGGGCACCCCGACGAACGTTTGCCGAACACCCTCAACGTATCATTTGTGGGCCATGTGGGCGCCAATGTTCTCCAGGCAATGCCTGAGGTTGCAGCGTCGACAGGATCCGCCTGCCATGCAGATCGTGTGGATCTATCGCCGGTGCTCAAAGCGATGGGCGTATCAGCCGAAGTCGGCGCTGGTGCAATACGATTTAGCCTGGGTCGAACCACGACCGCACAAGAGATAGACACGGTAGCGAAAAGGCTCATTCACTACCTGCAGCATCTGGATTGAGGCAACGAGTGTGACTGTCTGAGTGTCGGCTTGGGACAGGCGGGGGTTTAAGTTACTCTAGGAGCCGAACAACAATAAGAAGAGCAGCGATGCAAATCAGGTCACTAATAAACCGAATTATGGCGGGCAGTCTCGTGCTGCAGATCGTGATCGGCATCGTTGCCGGGGTCGCGTTATCGCTTATCTCGAAAGAGGCAGCGGAAGCATCGATGCTGCTCGGAAACCTGTTCGTACGAGCCCTGAAGGCGGTGGCGCCGATACTGGTTCTTGTCCTGGTCGCGTCGGCAATTGCCAATCGCCGCGCGAGCCATACATCGCAAATGCGGCCGATCGTGCTCATGTATCTCGCGGGCACTATCGCGGCGGCATTGCTGGCGGTCACGATGAGCACCCTGTTTCCGACGACACTGGCCTTGCAGGTGACTGACGTCGATGCGTCAGCGCCGCAGGGCATCGCAGAGGTCCTGGGTGGATTGCTGCAGAAGCTCGTCGACAATCCCGTCAACGCCATTCTGACCGGTAACTTCATTGGTATTCTCGTTTGGGGCGTTTTGCTGGGTATTTTTCTGCACCATGCAGCCGAGTCCACCCGACAGGGGCTTGCAGATGCGGCCGATGCGATAACCCACATCGTCCGCCTGGTCATCCGCCTGGCGCCCATCGGTATTTTCGGGCTTGTCGCTGGCAACCTCGCGCAATCCGGACTATCGGCGCTGGGTGGCTACGCGCAGATTCTGTCTGTGTTGCTCGGCAGCATGATAATCATGGCTCTCCTGATCAATCCTCTTATCGTCTGGTTGAAGACGAGCAGGAATCCGTACCCGATTGTGTTCACGGCGCTCAGAGAAAGTGGCGTTACGGCATTTTTTACGCGCAGTTCGGCGGCGAATATTCCGATCAACCTGGCGTTGTGTGAGCGACTCGACCTCGAAGAGGACACCTATGCGGTGTCCATACCACTCGGTGCGACCATCAATATGGGCGGTGCCGCGATTACGATTACGGTATTGACGTTAGCCGCGACACACACGCTGGGCATCGTCGTAGATCTGCCCACGGCATTGCTGCTGAGCATTGTTGCCGCGCTGTCTGCGTGTGGCGCATCCGGTGTTGCCGGCGGATCGTTGCTGCTGATTCCTCTCAGTTGCGGCCTGTTCGGGATATCCAATGACATCGCGATGCAGGTCGTCGCGGTCGGATTTGTAATCAGCGTCCTTCAGGACTCGGCGGAGACGGCACTGAACAGCTCGACGGACGTGGTATTTACGGCGGCAGTGGCGGCGAAAGAGCCTTAGCTCCAGAGAAATTACGCGAAACAGCCCAGGCGCTTTTTCGACGCTACTGTGGTCATCTGTCATGCATTATTTACTTTACGGCGGCGCCTGGCATCCAGCGAAGCGTAAGCAACAAAGACGGCGGCCATCGCCAGCAACGTGATCAGGCTCGAGGGCGACAGTGCGATCCCGGCGATCACCAGCGCAAACAGTATCGCCGCATTGAGCAATAACGGACGCCACTCCGCTTTCGGGTGATAGGAGAGGTGCAAGAGTTCCAACGCGACCACAAAGCCCACCGTGCTGATACCAGCCAGCAACTTGTAATCGATGAGTGCCAACGCTGGATCGATCGCAAAGCGAATCGTATTCGCAATTCCGCCAAGAAAAATATAAATCAGAAGGTGCAGGTAAATTGTCGCCTGGCCAGTGCCCAACGATCGACCATAGATACAGTGCTCCAGGTTTTCGAAGTAGGCCCACCAGATCGAACCAGTCCATACAAAGCCGGCGAAAACCGCTAAGAGAGCCTGACCTGAGACACCGACGGCATCCAGGCTTGACACCAGACCCGCAACCGACTCGCCGAGCAGGATGATGGTCAAAAGACCAAAGCGCTCCGGCATATGGTGGGCCTGGACCGGCGCGTGCTTCAGGCGATCCCGTCCGACTACGGTCACGAGTATGTCAACACCGATGCCCGCGTAGAGAACTACGTACTTCAAGTCACCGTCGAACAGCAGTGACGATAGACTGATGAGCACACCCGCCGTAAACCCGTTGGCAAGATAGCGCGCAACATCGGCGTTTGTCTCCGCAGTAGCCGTGGCGCGCCAATACATCAGCACCAGCAAGCCGCGAAAAGCGGCGTAGGAGAGCAGAAACCCCCGATAGTGTTGGTCGAAATCCGGATCGATGAAAACAGCCAATGCTATCGCACAGGCCATCTGCGCAAACGTCATAAGACGCTGGATCGTGTCGTCTGTACCGAAGCGATTGGCGAACAATGTATGGCCGGTCCAGGCCCACCACAACGGCACCATCATCAGTACGTACTTCGCATAATACTCGACGGGGATATGCCCATCGTGCACATGACCGAGCGCATGCACCGCCTTGGCGATCGCCACGACGAACACCAGGTCATAGAAAAGCTCGAGCCAGGTGGCTTTTCGAATTGCCGCGGTCATGCTTTGCCTGATTTTTCCCAATTTGGCGACCATACTATAATTATGGAGATCGGGCTGTCGCTCTTCGAGACTTGCGGCGCCCGACGACAGATGACGCGAACAACGGGCAGAACAATGAGAAAAAACAACACGTGGCCACCGTTGCCCTTTGAGCAAGCCAAACCGACCTGGGACACGCTGCAGTTGTGGACGCAAATTGTCGGCAAAGTTCGTTTGGCACTCACGCCGTGGCAGCCGCATTCCTGGCACACGACGCTGTACGTTACCGCGCGCGGCCTGAGTACGTCACCAATCGCCATAGATCATCGCGTAATTGATATTGAATTTGATTTTATGGCGCACGCATTGAATATCAGGGTCTCCGACGGCAGCGGTCAAACCATTAGCCTGAAAGCGCTATCCGTGGCAACGTTTTACACCGAGCTAATGGGAGCACTCAACAAGCTGGGTATAAACGTTGCCATTTACGATCGACCGAATGAGGTCCCGGATCCGATCCCGTTTGCCGAGGACGAAGTGCATGCCAGTTACGACGCGGATCAAGTTGAGCAATTGTGGCAGGCAATGTTGCGAATCGACCGTGTCCTGAAGGTATTTCGTACGGGTTTTCTCGGCAAGTCGAGTCCGGTGCATTTCTTCTGGGGCAGTTTTGATCTTGCGGTCACAAGGTTCTCCGGTCGCCCGGCACCCCTGCATCCGGGCGGCATACCAAACCTTCCTGATCGGGTCACACGGGAAGCCTATTCGCACGAAGTCAGCAGCGCAGGATTCTGGCCCGGTGGTGGACCAACCGACTATGCAGCGTTCTACTCGTACACTTACCCTGTTCCTGAGGGGTTTGCCGAACAAGCGGTTAGACCGGCCGCGGCGTTCTACAGCCAGGAAGCCGGTGAGTTCATTCTGCCCTACGACGCGGTGCGCACGGCCGACGATCCGGACGCCACGCTGCTCGAATTTCTGACGAGCACGTACGAGGCCGCAGCCACGACGGCTAAGTGGGATCGAAGCGCATTGGAGTGCCCCATAGGCGAGGCAGGTGTAGTACGGCCACTGGATTGAGATAACGTTGACGTGCCGGTGCTCTATGATGTCTGGATTCGGTGTCCTTTTTTGGAGGTCGTTATGCAGGTTTTTATTGCCGCGGTATCCGTGGCACTCATCGTTTCGTTTCTCTGTTCGATATTCGAGTCGGTTCTACTGTCCATCAATTACGCACAGGTGGAGTCGCTTGCACAGCAGGGCAGACGGTCCGGGCAGCTGCTAAAGGAGTTCAAACAACGGATCGACGTGCCAATCGCCGCCATTCTCATCACCAACACCATCGCACATACAGTCGGTACCGCGGTTGCCGGCGCGACTTACGAGGACGCTTTCAGCACAGATACCCTGTGGATCTTCACGATCGTATTTACGACAGCCGTCCTGCTTTTCACGGAAATCATTCCGAAGACTCTCGGAGTCACGCATGCGGCGAGATTGGCCAGGCCGGTCGCCTATGGCATTCGCGCATTGGCCGTCGCCCTGCACCCGTTTGTTGTCCTGAGCAGTGCCATTTCCCGATCGTTGCGGGGTGGGAAAAACGTGCCGGTGACTTCGGTCGAAGAAATTCGGCTACTGGCCGCGCTTGGACGCACCGAGGGAGTCGTCGGCGCGCAGACCGCGGGGATCATCGCCGGCGCATCAGGCCTGCGAAAGTTGTGTGCGTCGGACGTGATGTTGCCCCGGAAACAGGTCGTTTATCTGTCGGCCACCAGCAGCCGGCAACAGGTGTTGAGAATGCTCAAACAATCTCCGTACAGCCGTTTTCCATTCTCAACGACAAATCAGTTGGATCAGGTGTCCGGCGTCGTCATGGCGAAGGAATTGCTTATCCAGTTGCAGGAAAACCCCGATGAGACGATTGACTGGTCATGCCTGATCTATGAGCCGATCGTGGTACCGGAAACCGCAACCCTCGAATCGCTACTGCGGACATTCAAGGAGGCCCGACGGCACATGGCAATCGTCATCGACGAATACGGAGATGTTCAGGGCATTGTTACGCTCGAAGACGTGCTCGAGGAAATCGTTGGTGACATCGTCGATGAAAGTGATCGGCCGATAGAGGACCTGTGGGCACAAGACGACGGTTCACTGCATGCTCTGGGGACGACTGAGCTTCGCAAGCTCTGCCGGAAACTGGATATCAAGCTGCCGCCTGATACAGAAGCCAGCAGGCTCGGGGGGCTGGTCATGGAATTGCTGGGGCGTATTCCAGTAAGAGGGGACACGGTGGAATGGAATGACTGCTTGCTCGAGGTGCTTTCCGCGAGCCGATGGAGCGCGGAGCTGGTCTCAATCAAGAGGATTAACAGTGAATAGCGAACAAACATCTTTCGTTTTTGCACCACAAGCCGCGCCTTCTGTACCCATCCTCGACTCCGACGCGAGTTTTCCGGTACATCGAATTTTCTGCATAGGTCGCAACTACGCAGCGCATGCAAGAGAGATGGGGGTGGCTGTCGATCGTGACGCAGCAATCTACTTCATGAAGGATGCCTCAAGCATTGTGCTATCCGGCAGCACCATCGACTATCCACCGGGAACCGAAAATTGCCACCATGAAATAGAACTCGTCGTAGCCATCGGAGAGCCCGCGTTTCGCATCGCGACCGAGGAGGCTGCGAGCGCAATATTCGGATATGCCTGTGGAATCGACCTCACCCGGCGGGATTTGCAATTACTGGCTCGAGACAAGGGTCGTCCCTGGGATCTGGGGAAAAATTTCGAAAACGCCGCAGTGATCTCGGCAATCATCGCTGCCGGTGCAAGCGGTCTGATTGATTCCGGGAACATCAGCCTGTCAGTCAACGATGAAACCAAGCAAGACGGTGATATTCGCGACCTCATCTGGACCATACCCGAGCTAATCGCCGACCTGTCGCAGTATTATCACTTGGTCCCGGGTGATCTTATCTATACCGGCACACCGGCTGGCGTCGGCCCGGTATTGCCAGGTGACCGAATCACCGGGCGCATCGACAATGTTGGCGAGATTACACTGACCATCGCATTGTGACAGTCCGGAGAGTTGGTGCTATCACGAAACTACTCGAGCAATGGACTACTCGGCAAAATGCTCCGGAATAGAGCTCGAGCCCGAGAACGTCGACGTTCCGAGCGGACTGGAAACAGATCGGACGTAGCAAATCGGTTATTGTGCGACCAGCTACACCGTAGTTGAGTTTCCCATATGCCCAATACCCACCCATTCATGAGTTATGCCTTCCGGCCGTTCTTCCTCTTGAACGGTCTTTTCGCCATCGCCGTCGTCATAGCCTGGCTGATGGCGTTGCACGGGTCCGGACTCGCCTCACCCCCCGCAACCATGCTGTATTGGCATGGTCACGAAATGGTGGTCGGATTTGGCATGGCTGCCGTGGCGGGTTTCGTTTTGACGGCAGTCGCAACCTGGACGGGTCGTCCACCGGTGCGGGGAAAACTGCTGGGAATGCTGGTTTTCTCCTGGTTACTCGGGCGTCTGACCATGATGGTCGCGCCGCAACTACCCTACTGGCTGGTTGCTTCCGTCGACACGATTTTTCCTTTCCTGCTGGCCTTCCTTCTCGGACGGGAGGTGGCAGGAGGTCGTAATCGTCGTAACTATCCCATCGTCGGAATTGCTCTCGTCCTGGCGGTTCTGAACTTCTTGTATCATTTGGGCGCCATGCGAATCCTGCCCGGCATGGACCGCCTGGCACTGTACTTCATGATTCACGTTCTACTGCTCATGATTACGGTGATCGCCGGACGGATAATTCCCAATTTCACGGCCAACTGGTTGCGTGCACAGGGCCATGAGCGGCTGCCTGAAAATCATCCACTGACCGACAGGATTACTTTGGCGGCAACCCTCGCCACCGGTGTGTCCGTCAGTTTGACGCCCTTCGGTCCGGTTACCGGAATCATAGCGACGGTGGCAGCGCTGTCGCATGCTGTCCGCCTTGCCCGCTGGCGCGGTCTGGCGACCACATCGGAGCCACTATTGTTTGTTCTGCACGTAGCCTATGTATGGTTGCCGGTGGGTTACGCTGTTACGGCGCTGGCCGCCTTTGGTCTCGTCTTTCCTGCCACGGCAGCACTACATGCTCTGACGATGGGCGCGGTCGGCAACATGATCCTGGCCGTGACCAGCCGGGTGGCACTGGCGCACACCGGGCGTTCACTCCACGCGCCGCGGCTTATCGTGATTTCTTATGTGCTCCTGAATGCCGCTGTGGTCGCACGAATACTGGGTCCGCTGAACTCCGGCCTGTATATCGAAATGATTAATCTGTCCGCCCTGGGTTGGATCGTTGCATTCGCTCTGTTTGCCGGAGTGTACTGGCCTGTTCTAACGCGCCCCCGGGTCGATTAGTTGAAAACCTCAGCGGGTTGTTCCGCAAGCAGGCAGGGATCCTGAACCATCACCGCGCGAATTGGTCAAAATTGCTTCTCATATGGCTTGAGATAAGCAATGGTCATGTACAGGTTGAAATCTGGCGCCATACTAATGCTGTGGCTTCCCTGGCTAGCCGCATCGGCGTTTGCACAAGGCCAAGTTGGGCCGGACTTTGTTGTCGGTGATTGGAACCTCACAAGTGATTTCGTGCTGAGCGATGGCAGCATAGAGCAAACGGTCGCCGTTGCCACCGCCGCCACAGAAACGATCTTCGGTACAACGACCCAGATTCGACAAACCGAGGTTGGCATACGACAAGGTCAGGATCTTGAGGTCGCAACCACTTTTGCGATCAACCCGACAACCGCGGAATGGGTCATGATGCGCGCAGACAGCGTCGCTGGAACTGTCGATGTTGCGTCGGGAGCCCGCAACGCCGCAGGTGACGAATGGTTGTTCACGAGTCTCCCCGCGACCAGGCCCGATGGGGGTCTGGATCGGTTCCACTTTACAAATATTACAGCCGGCGGTTATACGTTGACGGTTTCACGGTCTCTTGATGGCGGTACCACCTGGGAGCCATTCTGGACTCAGACCTACGTGCGCGCGACAGGTGGAGTCGTCACATCCCCGTTACCCGCGGTAACAACTTGTGCACAGCAGGAATACGGCCAGTTCGATTTCTGGCTGGGTGAGTGGGACCTTGTGTCGCCCGCCGGGGCTTCGTCAGGTGACACCAGTAGCATCAGGCTGGCTTCCGGCGATTGCGTTGTCGAGGAAACCTTCACTCCGTCCACCGGTAGAGGTGTCAGCCGCTCTATGTACGACGCGCGCACCGGGCAATGGGCACGCATCTGGATCGAGCCAGGGGTCATGCTGATTTTTGTCACCGGCGGCCTCGTCAACGGCGACATGATAATGACCGGTGGATCAACAGGCACGAACCAACTCACGAATCGCACTGTTTGGCAGCCCATGAGCAATAACAGGGTGCGACAGTTTACCCAGACGTCTGCCGATAACGGCGTCACCTGGACTAACAGCGGCTTCGATGCCACATATGTCCCACAGGGCAGCTCGGCGCAGCCGCCAACACCACCGCCAAGTGGCGGTGGCGGCGGCGGCTCGACAGGACTGTTTGAGCTGTTTGCCGCGGGTCTGTTTCTTTGCTGGCGGCGCAGGCGGCTGCGCTAGATCCAGGGCCGGGATTACGATCACCTGACGTACCTGATTATCACCAGGTTTGTGCTCGTTTGCCTTTAGCCAACGCGGCGTTTAGGCTCCTCCAAACCCAGTATTGAAATCAAGCTGCATGCGATCGTCGATCACGGCGACCTTTCAGAGTGCTCGGTTCGATCAACCATAAGTGTCCACCGCTCTCCTGGAATCTCGCTTGCTTTCGCAACGGGATAAAACTGACCACATCCCCTCGTGGTATGTCGCCCAGGGACTATGAAACGCCTTCACTAGTACAAAACTTGTACTAGACGACGTTGCATCACGCGAGCATTCTCCTTGAACCGTGAGAGCGGGAATAGTCCACACATCAACCAACAAGGAGCCATTTGACATGAACGCGTATAGAAAAACACTTTTTGGATATTTGTTCTTGCTTACCGCAATGAATTTCGGCATTTCTTCGGCCACAGCTACACCCTACCAATCGTTGGATGGATTGACAGGCTTGGAAATCGCGTACGATTTTCGCCTCGATGATCCCAAGAAGGCTGCTCTGTTTCTTAAGCTAATCCACGAGACCTACTCGGACAAAGATATCAACCAACTGACAAAGTCACCTCGCTTCGTCGTTGTTTTTAATGGTGCTGCAGTGAAGTTAATCGCCGAAGAACAGCAAGGCTTTTCCCAGGAAGATCAGGTATATCTCAGAGAAATTGCAGACCGGATTTCATTGATGGCCGCAGACGGAATCAAGTTGGAAGGCTGCTTGAAGGCCGCAGAAATCTTTCAGGTCGATCCCAATCTATTCTTAGGTGACATCAGGAAAATCAATAATGCCTGGATTTCCCTCGCAGGCTATCAGGCACAACGATTTTCTGCCCTGCCGATTGACTGAATCACCAGGACCCGGATTACATCCTTTTTTATTGGCGCGCCCGGAGAGGCTCCAGCGTTTCCTGGCTAGCCTCTAAGCGCTCAATAG
>Ga0255052_10000277_pt1 | contig 40319 bp, 67 predicted proteins | sample JV7_2_21_MG_FD_188632 | JGI IMG/M metagenome (GOLD analysis project Ga0255052, IMG submission 188632) | Seawater microbial communities from Jervis Inlet, British Columbia, Canada - JV7_2_21 | ecosystem: Environmental > Aquatic > Marine > Inlet | place: Canada: British Columbia | collected...
TACTATTGATTGGGCTTACGGCGATTCTAATTATGATAATGTTTGGGATAATCGTGCAGCACTAAGTTATAGTTAAAATTATGGCTAATAAATTAAAATTTAATGCTTTAACTCCTCCCTTTGATTTGATCAGAAATGATTTAGATGATTTGGAAACAAAAGATCATGGTGTATTAACTGGTAAAGATGATGATGACCACCCTCAATATTCATTTGATATATATGATGCTATTGTTGATGCTGCTGGGGGAGGAGATTTTACAGATATTCAATCAGCTATTGATTCAGGAGCTTTAAGTATTTGGATAAGAAGTGGAACATATACACTTTCTTCTGATATAATTATTGCTTCTTCGGGAACATTATTGATGGGAGAAGATAAGGTTGATGTAATAATTGATTTTGATAGTAATAGTAATCAAATTACAACATCAGGTGGAATTATTGAAGATTGTCTTATTTCTGGATTGACTGTTAAACATTCAAATCACGCAAATGGGGCATTACATTTTTTATTGATTGGAGCAACTTATCGTCGTTGGGAAATCTCTAATTGTATTTTTATTGACAATGTGAAAGCGATAGAAGCAAATAGTTTTTCATTTGGAAAAATATTTAATAATAATTTTAATGATACTGATGATGGAGGAAAACCACACGCCACTACAGTAATGATTGATTTTATTGGAGGTTCTAAAAATATTATTGCATTTAATAATTTTCAAAGAGAAAGTCTTGGAGGAGATTTAGCGATAAGATTAGATGGTACTCCAACAGAGTATCAAATATCATCTAATATTATTCAAAAGTTTGAAGGCAATACTATGCAAATTGGTGCTACTAGTACTGGAAATAGGATTTTTGTAGATAAAAATATTATTTCTGCTTTACCTACTGGATTTGGTAATGGGTCTGCGGCAGGTATTTTAATAAATGCCTCAATATGTGTTATTTCTAATAATAGAGTAGATGGTTTTAAGACAACTGGAATTGTTGTACAGGGTTCTAAAAATACTATTACAAATAATCTTATTGATGCAGGAGGATTTACATCAGCAGACGGTATATTGATAGATGGTAATTATGATAATAATATATTAATTAATAATTATATAAACGCAACTAATAATGGAATTAATATAGCAAGTGCGGACGTTAATAACACAATTGTAACTAATAATAATTTAGCTGATTCCGCAACTGCTTTTGTAGATTCTGGTACAAATTCAGAATTAGCTCATAATTTAGTTTAAAAATATGGCAAGAGTACATTCACCAATGGAAATGTTAGGAAATATATTGGTAGATACTGATAATGCTTATGATTTGGGTTCAATTTCAAAATATTGGCTAAATGGATATATTAGAAATTTAACCACAACAGGTATTTTTGATGCTGATGGTGATACTTCAATACAAGTGGAAGAATCAGCAGATGAAGATATAATACGTTTTGATATAGGTGGAACAGAACAAATAACTTTAACAGATGGAGCATTAACACCAACGACTGATAGTGATATTGATTTAGGAAGTCCAACTAATTGTTATGATGAAATATATGTTGATGATCTTCGTGGACCTGCTGATAGTAGTAGTTTTAGAATGTTTAATACAACAAGTGATGGTTCTGACAATAAAAGAATTCAACTTTGCCCTGGTGGAGCAGTATCGAATACTCGTGGGCCAGTATTAAATCTATATGGTAATGAATATTCAATCAATAAAGGATATGTGTCTATTACATTAGGTAATGCAGCTGGAGAAGAACAGTTTTATATAGGGCAAGGTGCCTCAGATGTTAAAAAACTTATAGTTGATCGACTGGCAGTATATCCAGGAGTAGATTCATCTGTTGATCTTGGGACTTCATCGGCATATTGGGATTATTGTTATTTTGATAATATAGTTGGCCCCACAGTATTCAACGAAGCAGGTTCAGATATAGATTTCAGATTTGAAGGGAGTGGAGATGCTAATTTACTTTATACTGATGCAGGAAATGATAGAATAGGTATTGGCACAGCAACACCAGCTGCTCATTTAGATATTAATAAAGTTGATCCAGAAATAAGATTAACTGATACAGGAGATTCTAATAATACTCGCATAACTAGAGCTGATACTGATGCAGTGGCACAAAGATTTAATACATCAATGAAGCCTGGTGGACCTGGAAATGCTTTAGATTTTGATGGTAATGGGGATTATATTGATGTAGGAACATTAGGTTCCTTTGGAAGTAATCTGAATGCGTTTACTATTTCCATGTGGTTGAAATGGTCGCATTCAAGTGCTTGGCAAACTCCTTTTGGCTGGAGAAATGTTGATGCTACTCCTGCTTTGTATCTTTACGTAAATAGAAGAGGTGATACTGGTGCAAATAGCGCAGGAGATATTGCTTTTCATCTTGAAGATAATGATAACGATAAATTACAATTTGGGACAGTAGGAGAAAGTTTTAACGATGGAGCATGGCATCATGTTGTCTTTAGAATAATCGATGCATCGAGCAATAGTGCGGAACTTTATGTAGATGGCGATAGTCAGTCTATACAGTTCGATGCCACAGATAGTCCGAATAATTTTAGTAATGCTGATCGTAACATTTATTTGGGGGCAAGAAATGTCGCGGGTTCTACTAAAAATTACAATGGAATGATAGACGAAGCAGCAGTTTGGAACGTAACGTTGAGTGCGAATGATATTGGAGATTTATATAATTCAGGAAATGGACTTTTAATTGATCCAGCAGAAGACTGGCCAACAGACGGTGGTAGTATAGGAACAAATCTTGAAGCACTTTGGCATCATGACGAAACAGAGTTAAATTCTGCGCCAGGAGGAACTGATACAGAGGATGATTCAGGAAATGGAAATCATGGAACTGCGTCAGTAGGTATGACCGATGGTGATTTTGTAGCTGGAAAAATTTTACTTCCAGGATCAGATACAGAACATTCTATTTGGAAATCAGAAGACGGAACAAATCCTGTTGAAGCAGGAATTATAACTTTCGGAGATTCAGCTGGAAGAAACGTACAAACAGGCAAAACTTTACGATGGAATATATCAAGTTCTGAAAAAGCCCAAATGGATGCTAATGGAACTTTAACAATAGATAATAGCTCTACTACTTCACAGCAATTAATTTTAAGAGCAGCAGCAAGTGCTACGGAAAACATACAAGAGTGGCAAGATTCATCTGATAATATACTTACAGCAATAGAGCCTGATGGTGAAATAATTATAAATCAAGACAGTAAGGCTATAAAATTTGGTGCAGCACAAGATGCAACAATACAATTTGACGGAGATTCTTTAAATATAGTAGCAAATGCAGTAACAGGTGGAGATAATATGGAATTTACTGCAAATTCTTATACCTTTAAAACACAAGCAGATACAGATTTAGCAGTTAATTTTTCAGGGACTACAAACTCAGGTTTATTTACTTGGATGGAAGATGAAGACTATTTTGCTTTTGCAGATGATATTTTATTAAACACAACAGAAAAAATTTATTTTAGAGATACAGCAATTAGTATTAATTCAGCAACTGATGGACATCTAGATTTAACAGCAGATGTTAGTGTAGATTTTAATACGCCTGTATTAGATTTATCGGCTCAAACTGTAGATGTAACTTTAAATAATGCGGTTGATTCTTTAAATTTTGATAGTAATACTTTAAGCATAGACGCTAGTAATAACAGAGTTGGGGTGGGTGATGCTGACCCAGACACTAAGTTGGAAGTAGCAGGAGCGGTAACGATTCAGGAGTTATCGTCTGATCCAACTGATCCAGCAGAAGGTAAAGCTGTATTTTGGATGGGTGATGGTACAGGTTCAGGTTCAGATGGGGATTTGCTTTACATGGAACAATCGGGCGCAGTTGTTACAACAGGAAGTCTTAAATGGACAGATTTTGTGCCTAGTTCAATAACAGTAAATGCAAGTGATGGTACAACAGGTTCGGTCACAGACGTACAAACAATGTTTGATGGAAATGTTTATGTGATTGATGAGCTAGCTGCGACACCAGGATATGATGTAGAATTTGTTTTTTCTAATGTAGATAAATGTCCAACATTTGTAGTAACGAGATGGTTATACGATGGTTCAGCAACACATGATGTTACATGGGATATTTGGAATTATAATAGTTCAGCTTGGGATACTTTAAGAGTGTTTAATGATTCAGATTATTTTGCTAGTATGACCATGTATATTCCACAAGCAAGTGGGGGAGATTATGTAAGTGGAGGAGCGGCTAAAGTTAGGGTTTATCATCGTTCAGCAGGTAATGCTTCACATGACTTAACCATAGATTATGTAGGTTTAACTCATGGATTACAAGGTGTAATTTAATTAATAATTTAAATAATATGGCAAACATAACAATAACAATCGCAGACGAAAAAGTAGAACCAATCGTAACTGCATTTTGCAACAAATATAATTACGAGGGCGAAGACACAGCAGGAGCAAAAAAAGCTTTTGCATTAGGCAAAGTAAAAACTTACATAAGAGAAATTTACAAATCCGATCAAGTGAAAACAGACACAGAAACTACAAGACAAACTACTATTATTGACTCCGATAATTATACTAATGATTTAACTATTGAATAATATGGCTATAAACCAAGAACAAATCAAAGAAGCAAAAAAAAGATTAGCAGGAGTTCAAACTAAGGCTTCTAAAATCTTTGAAATATTGGTAAAGGCTGATGAAGTTATTTATGATGATATATCTTTAACACCAACACAAAAGACTAAATTAATAGCTAAATATGCTGCTGCAAAAGCTGAATTAAGTGATGCAGTGGATAACTTGTTATGATATGGGTATAGAAGAACAAACAAATGGTTTTAATAATGAAATAATAAAGAACCATGTAATAAATAATAAAAATAAGCCAGTAGGAGAATTATATCGTGATATTCAAATTTTAAAAGAATCTTTTGAAAATAGATTTGAAAAAATAGAACATCAACTTGATACCATTGTACCTATTGTTCAAGAGCTTAAAGAGATGTTCCCAGACCTTAAAGATATGAAAGAAATTAATGATACTCTTAAAGATATGAAAACATGGAGTAAAATTAATAAGACGGTTGTTAAAAAAATTACTAAATTTATTTTTGCTTTATCTGCAATCATAGGAGCTATTTATGGTATCTATGAAGGAGCAAGGCGTTTATTCAAATGATTAAATTATTACAAACAATAGTAGTATTAATAGCATTTCAAAATATATTAGTTATGGTATTTATAGGTATTAAGCTCTTTCAATTAAAGCAAGAAGGTAAATTTAAACGAAAGTGAGGTGTTTGAAATGTTACCGCAACAACAAGTAAATTTCCTTTTAATAGCCTTCACCAATTCAGCATACACTCTATCTCAATTAAATGAACAAATTATATGAATCCTACTTACATAATTTTACACCATAGTTCAGTTTCACAAAAAAAGAATAAGAAACAATTTAGAGCGATTAATAATTACCATAAATCTTTATGGGATTTTAAGTCTTCTCTAGGGTATTATGTCGGATATCAATATTTGATAGAACCTTCAGGAAAAGTAATACAAGCACGTCGCAACACAGAAACAGGAGCGCATTGTTATCAACAAGACATGAACCATAAGTCAATAGGTATTTGCTTAACAGGACATTTTGACTTAGAACAACCTAAACCAAAACAGATATTTGCTTTACGTGATTTACTTAGAAAGCTTTGTAAAGATTATGTTATTCCAGTAAAAAATATAAAAACTCATAATGAGTTTGCAAAAAAGAGTTGTCCGGGATCTAATATAGATATAGTGTTTATTCGTTCACTTGTTACAGAAGTAAAACCAGAACCAGAACCAATCAATAAAGACAAACTAATAAATGAATTATTTGAACTTCATCAAAAAGAAAGTGATTTGATTGATAAATTAAAGGGGATTAGTTAATTTTTGTCTTCACGAATTACTTCAACTAAAGAATTAAAAAAAGTTAATGCTAAATCTCTTCTACCTTTTTCACACATTGTAGCAATAGCTTTAAAATCTTCGTAATAATCATTTTCCATAATAAATAAGTTAATTAATTAATTAAAAAAGTATGGACTACAAACGAGAAATCCTATTAGCAATTGCCACTATTTTTGTTAGTGCAGGTGCTGTAAAAATAGGAGAAAACACATGGGAGGGTGCAGCTTTGTTGGTGTTTGGTGCTATAGTATTCGTGTGTCGCGGATTCTATAAATTGCATATCGGAAAAAAATGATTTGCATTTTAATTAACAATATGATATACTTATATTAGATTGATTGAGCCAGTCTATAAATTATGTTATAATTGTTATACCCGTGGATAAGTGGTTCAATCACTTTGAAACGGGTTTTTTAAATATATGAAAATTTGTAAAGTAGAAAATTGTAAGAATAAATATCATAGTAAAGGATATTGTCAAAAACATTATATGCAAATGTACCAATTTAATAAAATTTTAAAACGAACTGTTAATGATCCTAATGAAATTATTGATTGTAATAATTATTATGAAATTTGTATTTATAATAATAAATGTGAAGAAATCGCAAGAACCAAAATCGATAAGGAAGATTTAGAAAAAGTTAAATCATATAAATGGCATATTAATGATCAAGGATATATATTAAGTGGTGATAGAAAAAGATTACATCAATTAATATTAGGTAAAAAACAAGAGCTTGAAATTGATCATATTAATCACGACACTTTAGATAATCGTAAACAAAATTTAAGACATTGTACTTCTAGCCAAAATAGTATGAACAAGAAAAATGTTAAAGGTATTTCTTGGCATAAGAAAGCAAATAAATGGACAGCTCAAATTGTAAGCAATTATAAGCATATTTATTTGGGATTATTTGAAAACAAACGAGATGCTATTAATGCCAGAAGAAAGGCAGAAAAACAATATTTTGGTGAATTTAGAAATTTATAAAAAGAAATTCGGTAAATAAACAGACATAAAAAGTGTACAGGAAACTGTATGCTTTTTTAATTGTAGAATTTATTTTAATTCTGATATAAAATCTGTTAAACATTCTGGAGTAATTACTTTTGTATCATTCAATATATTTTTTATTTCCTTAATTTGATATTTTCTTTTTAAATCTGTTTTCTTCCACCAAGGTAAAGTTTTAAGTTCAACATAACTTTCTATTAAATCACCAAGACCAATAATCATTTCAAATTCTTCTTCTATTATTTCACTTTTACCTTTTCTATAATGATATAAAGTTTTTTCAACTTTTACTTTATTTTTTGTTTTTTTTATTTTCATATTTTTATTTGATACATGAGGGAGAACATTACTTCCGAAGAGGCAACACTCAATTACGGTTAAGGTCGAGATAAACCAACCTCACATACCAGAAGTTCCACAAGGACGTTGATTTTATTCCAGTTATTCATTACAAATAATCCAAAATAAATTAACTGAAATTGTAGAATTATTAATTAATTCCAATTATTATTTTTATCTTTATAAATTTTATCAACTAAAAATTTAGTTTTTAACCATTCTTTATGATAATTAAATTTTTTTAATGGTTTTGATGATGTTTTCATAGATTAGATGGGGGTTAATTTCAATTAAGATTATTAACCCCCTGTAAGACTGCTGGTAACAATGTTTACATCTGTTATTACATCTGTTCGTCAAATGCCATTGCATGTAAAACTCTGCTTTCATTTTATTTCTCCTTCATAAAGTGATATTAACTGAAAAATATTAATTGAAAATTCTTTAATATATCTGCACACAAATCAATATCAGAATCTCCTATATGCACATGACTACCATAATATCTTTTTAATTTTTTGTAAATTGTACTTCTTTCCCAGTTATTCTCTTTCCATAATGGATCAATTTTTGCATGTACCTTTTTTCTCCACTCTCTTAATTCTCCATCAGCCATCGTTCCTAGAGGTTTTTTAGAATTATTATGGCAACCAACATAAGCATTGCAATCTTCACAATAATAACACATATAAGATTTACCATAATTTCTACCGTAAATCACTTTATTCTCGCACCATTTGGCTTCTTTTTCACAATAAGGACAAAAGATTGGTTTTTTCATATTCTTTAATTAATTATATATTGAAAAACAAAGATTAAAGCGATTAAAATTAAAACTATTATCCCAAAAAGAATTGAAGTATCAATCATCATTATAATTGAAAGAGGAAATATAAAGAATAAATAAAAAGTTAAAAATATAAATATGTGTGCGATTCTTTCTCTTTTTCGTTGTTTATTCATCTTCTTTTAAGTTAGTAATAACCACCATCATATTATTATCCCATTTTCTCCTATGAATACCACAGGAATACCATGTTTCCAAAGGATTATCTATTTTATATTTTGCTTTTTTATCACATTTTTTACATTTCATAATAATTTTTAATTAATTTTCTCCCCTGTTACTTCTAAAATTCTATGCCAATGTTTATGACCTATATCATTGTCAAAATGTTTTATATGTTCATATTTTATATTTTTAAATTTATCTTTTAATAACTCGTTTATTTCTTCTTCTGGTATATGAATTAAGTGTAAAAAGAATTTACCATTATCTTTTAAGTTATTGTAGATAGAGTCAATAAAAACTTCTTTATTTTTTATTCTGTGTAATACGTAGTTAGAATATATTAAGTCAAATGTTCCTCCCCTACCACAAAGAAAAGGTTTGTTTAAATCTGTTCCACTTGATTTTTTGTCTACTCCCCAAACATTCCAACCATCATGCTCTAAACAAGCTACATCGTACCCTTCACCTTCTCCTAAATCAAGAGCATTAAAACCACAAGTTTTAAATTTTTTGTTTATAAATTGCTTAAGATAAATATTCATATTGATAAGTAAATTCTTTATAATATTTTTGTTCCCCTTTTTGTCGTGCTTTAATAGCATCTTCTTCTTTTTTAAATAATCCTAAATTTATACGTTTATAGTTTACTTGTATTCGAACTTGCCATTTTTGTGCTGCTTTACTCCAATTATAACCTTTTCTTTTTTTATTCATACAATTTTGGCTATGAGTACAATGCCTAAGATTTGATTTGCGATTATCTAGTTTATTCGTACTGCGATGGTCAATTTCTAATCCGTCTTTTTTACCTATAATTAATTGATGAAGTTTTATTTTTGTTTTTTTATTATTATTACAAACATATCCATCACACATTCCCCATTTATATTTTTTAACTTTTTCTAAATCATCTTTGTCGATTAATGCTCTTGCTATTTCTTTATTTTTAACATTATATAAACATATTTCAAAATATGTTCCACAATCTATCATCTTATTGGGGGTTTTACTACTTCGTTTTTTCATATTCTTTTATATTGTTTTATAAATTGTTCTAAGTAGGTGTTCATTCGTTTAAATTTTCCCATTTATTAACTTTTTCACAAACCTCCTCAACTTCTTTTGAAGGTTCAACTTTGTAAGGACATTCTTTTGGGTCTTTTGTTACTTTTTTCATATTTATTTTAAATTAATTCTTCTATTTATTTCATTGTTAATCATTTCTCCTGATTCTTTGGCTGGAAAACCCAATAATCTTAATGTTCTGTATGCTTCATCTATTTTGGGGTTTGATGAAAAAGGCATTAGATGTTCTGTTGTTTGTAAACAAGACTGAAAAGCTGATGAGTTAATTGTTTTTTCTAAATTCATATTATTGTTCTAATATATTCGAATTCTATATTTAAATACGTGAATGTTATATATTAAGGTAATTGATTTTTAACATTTTGTATAATTTTTTCTAAATATCCTTTATAGAAACTATCAAAATCTTTTGTTGGTTTATTCTGATCCCAATAAACATATAAAACTGCTCTTAATCGTTGCCCTGGTGTTTTATCAGATTTAAATTCTTTTGCAAATTCTGGTACTTTAATTTCTTTCTCTTTCATTGGTGATTCTTTAATAGCCACATGACAATATTTATTTGCCAACTTGAACAATAATGCAGTATCTTCCTCGCCTAATTCTTGGGTGGCGATTGTAATTTTAAGACTACCGTCTTTTAATGTGCTAATTTTGTCTAGGATTGATGGAATTTGAAACATATTATTTCATTTGAATTTTAAATAAAACATCTTTAACCGCAACACTAATATCTTCCTCCATAAAATGTTTATATAGTTTTTGATTAGTTATATTACACATAGCAAATGATGAATCAAATTCTTCTCGTACAAACTTCTTAACATTTCTTAACCATTCTCTGAATTTGCCTGTTCCTGGTTCTTTTGAATCCACGAGTGGACATTGATAAAAATATTCATCCTTATGTCCTTTTGTCTTATTCTTTACTTTCCACAAATAACCTACAATTCCAAATTGTTCAACTTCTATTTCTTCGCCTGATGATAAAAGAATTGGATTAACTGCTTCTCCAGCTTTACATACACGCCATTTGAATTTTGAGAAATCTTTATTTTGGGTCATACCGATAAATTACTATTAAAAAACCTAAATCTGTATATGAATCCATTATTTTAAAATCACTTATTTGATTTTCATTAATAAAACTCAACAAAGCATCATTCGTCAAAAACTTTTTAATTTTCCATTGAATTGCCATATTTTTATTTAATTACTTACACAATTTAATAATTTCTTTTTTAAATATTTCCATTTCTCTTACAGTATTATCCTTTTCAGTAGCAAGAAATTTAGGTATCTTTATCGGACTAACAAATAAACAACTCCGTAAACAACCATCACATTTTATTTGTAAACCTTGATTTCTTTTTAAGTTTAATCGTCCTGTCTTGTTTACTTGATTTAATATTATTCTTTTAAATTTTAATTTCTTATAAACTTTTTGAAGATATTTTTGATAACCCTCTGTTGTTCTCCATTTTGCCGCATGTTTATTAACAATTTCTAAATATCCATCAGTTTCTTTAAATTTTAAATACCATTTTTCCCAAGCTTTTCTTCTTGTTTGTTTCCGTTTTTGGCTTTTTCCTCTTTCTTTATCCCAACAACTCATACAAAGCCCTCGTCCCTTGTGTTTATGCTTGCCATCTTTTTTTCTAGTTTCACACCATCGACATTTATCAAATTTCCATGACCATTTATTTGGTGGTATTGGTGCGCACATATTAATCTTGCTCAATTTTTTTAATTACTATCTTCTTGTTTTAATTGTTCAAAGTGTTCAGGACAAAGAGATTGTCCGCGATAAATATATTGACCTCTTTCTTCACACATTGTACACCAACTAGACAACATTATGTCTTTTGTTCTAATCTCCTGATTTTTCATATTTTTTAATTACTTTTTTACAATTATCTATAAGATTTTTAAGAAGCCACTTATCATTAGGATTAAATGATGTTACTGTCTGTACTTCATCTTTTTGTTTTTTAACTAATTCTATCCAGTCATACAAATCCATAACAACTAATGATTCTTTAAATTCAGGTTCTTTAGGATTCCTAATCACTAACACTCCAAGATTACCAGATGTTAATTGTCGCTTAGTTTGCTCCCAATCTTTCGGAATATGATATTCAGTAGCATTTTTGGCTTCTATTTCTATATTAAAATTAGGAATACGAATATCGTTCTTGTCTAATCCTGATCCACTCCCTGCTGTTCTGTAAGCCTTGCTGTCTAAGTTTTCTCGTAATACTTCAACTAAATGCCGCTCAAATCTATTTCCTTTTGCTTTTGGTGATTTTTTATTCATTTTATTTACGTTTAGCTTCTTCTATTAAAATTATCAACATACTAATATCTTCATCACATCTACGACAACGATAATTACACCTACCAATTCTTTTAGGATTTTCTGTGTCATGATCTGATAATTCTTTACATTTTTCTTCTTTCATATTATTTACAATATTTAATTTTATATTGCTCAAATCCTTCAAGCATTATTCCTCTTTGGTCTTTCATTCCTTGGTTGTAAGATTTTTCAATTACAATAGAAAAAGTAATACAAACAGCTAAGAATAAAAAGAAAAATAAAATTGTAGTGTAAAAAGTTTTTTTATTCATAATTCTTTAATATTATTTTTTATTTCCTTAATACATTGATTGTAACCAAGATTAAAAGAGTCAGATTCAGAATCAATTTCTTCCTGAATAATCTCATCAATAGATTGTTTTATGGCTTTGGTTATAAATTCTTTAATCTGATTAGGTGTTCCACCGCAATATAATTGTCCAAAATCTTTATCTCGACTAACAAATTCTTTATCAAATTCTTTTAATATGGATTTTATTGGCATGTTAGTGGTGTTAATATTAAAAGGGTGCAGGTGGATTAGTCTTTTCTGGATAACCATTTGTTTGTTCTTTTGAAAATTGAGGAACATTATTACCATCTTTATCGAAAGTCGCTGTCTGCCCGACAACTGTCGCAGTATTGGTGTTAGGAGGCTTTGGTATACCTTCTGATGGTTCTAGTTGATAAATAAAATTAGCAATATTAATCACTTTATGGAATTCTCCACCTTTAGCATTTTCATCAGAGTATGGACTTATTAATTTTCCATTGGCCACTAACAAGCAAGCATTATTTAAAGCATTACACCATCTAATATTTTTTTTTACATCATCACTATTAGTATTGTTTACATTTGTGTTTACTTTTCCTTGAGCATACGGTATTACATTAGGGTTTATTTGGCTCTGAGGAGCTGTTGGTGGGGTTTGAGGAGGATTTGTGGGTTGTGGAACGTTCTGAGGTTGTGGAGCAGGTAGAGGCAATGAACACGGTTTTATTCCTGTAATGTTTTTATATGGATATTGAGGGCTTTTAGGGTTAGGTTTCTCTATATAGCTAATCATTACGTTATTTCCATTTCCTCCGTTGGGTAAGGTTATAAAATTAGTATAAGCTTGTGATTGACTACCATCTTGTTTGTTTTGAAAGAAAGAATAAGAAAGACCGTCTTGATCTTTAATTTTTATTCTTGTTACACCATTTGAAGTAGTTGACTCTACTCCTGAAATAATGATTTGTTTCTCAATAAAATTTGACATAGGTTTATTTTGTTATTTATTAAATCTAATCATCGGAGATTTTTTAACATCAACACTAACTCCTGTAAATTCCTCTATACCATTTTTAACGTCTTTCTCAAAATCTTTGTTAATCTCTTTATGTTCTGGTATCACTTCAATATATTTAACAAGGTTACGAGCTTCTAGAGTTTTTAATACTTCTTCTTTATTGTCATATTTAACAGTTTTTCGCTCCACATAAGATATAGTAGCAATATCTGTCTTATACTGCGCTAAATTTTCCGACTCCAAAACATTAAATACGTTTTGTCGCTCCTCTTTAATCTTTGTTTCTAATAAAGTTTTCTCTTCTTCAAGAGTTTTAATCGATTTTAAACTTTCTTCTAATTGATTGTTCATAGGTTTATTGTTATTTATTATTTAAACTTTTTAATTCATCAGATAAGGTTTTTTGATTTTTTGGCGTAACCCCACATAGAAAACAGGGTCTGTTTTGTAATTTTTCAGGAAAGGAATTATACCAAGTTTCTGTTTCTTTTATAAAGTTTTTAAAAATTTCTTTCATATTGTATTATTTTAAATTATTTAAGCTTTAAAAAACTTATTAATATTTTTTTATTATATTTAAGGGTTTCTTCATCTATCCGTGTTTCCATAAATTCCAGACCTAATGACACGGCATTTGAAACAATATCATCTACACTCCAATCTTTCATCCATTCTTTTTTTAGTTTATCCATAAATCTCAAATTATTTCTAAATTTAATAATTCCCTAGTGGGGTTAGGATTAAATATTATTACTTACAATTTTCCCACTCAGCATATTGTCTTTTTTCTATTGTCCATTTTCCGCAAGCAATGCGATTGTTAAAATGAATACATCCATTATCTGCAACTTGATATTCTCCGTCGATAAATTCGTTATTTCCTTTTCCTATAAAATAATCTTTTTGAGGACAAGGTGGTAAAGTATCAAAATATTTTTTGAATTTATAAACAGCTGAAACTATTATAATAATTGATATTGTTACTCCACAATATTGAGCTAGTTGTCTTAGTGATGTTTTCATATTTTTCCCTATTCAATAAATGTTTTCTTACAATGTGTACATTTGTTAAATTAATATCATTATTATTTAAAATTAAAGTATGTACATATTCATGGCAATAACGACACAATGGTATTAAATCTTTATTTCTTTCTCTAAAAACTGAATAAACAATATGATGTAAATCTATAAAATCACTTTTATTAGTATCTCCACAACAATAACATATTTTAGGAAATTTACGCCAATACTGTTCTTTACGTCTTTTCCAATATTTAGATTTAATATATTTATTCCATCCTTTTTTTTTCATTATATCCATATTTTTCTAAAATTAATTCATTTAATATCTTAGCCATTGATATTTTCTGCTCTTTTTTTTGCCTTCTTAATATACCATGACATTTTTTTATAAGCCATACTTGTCGATATTGTTCTAATTCTGGTTCTCTGTACTGCATATATTATAATCTACTATAATGTATTATGTCCCTTTTCTTTAAGTCCACTCCTGCCCGATAAACACTTGTCATGGTCTTGGTAGCCCACTTGCCCTAGCCCTAAAAAAAAGTCTTAGGTCTTGGAAGGTTATTTATTATCGGTGTAGGAGAATTGTTAAGAAAAGGGTAAAAGAATATAGGAGGCTAACAATAAGGAGTCATTTAATTTATGTAATCCCGACTCAAGAGATTACTTTTTTTATTTATATTATTAGCTTTCTATGTTCTTTTAGTTTTGTAAAACCTAAACTCTTAAACGCTTTAGACGTCAGTCGCCCTTAGAGGCTAATAATATAAGGGCTAAAACAAAAGTTGAAGTACTTCACTGAAACTTATATTATTAGCTTTTAAGGATTATTGAAAAAAAATACAATATTAGACTTCGCTTCGCCTAGAAACCTCGCTACAAGGTGGCTAAGCTTAGCCTAATATTGTATTCATTGTAGCGAGGGGATTGAGTTGTATTTAAATTGTAATTTATTTAAAGAACTTTGTCAAGTGAGTTATCAACAGGCTTATTTACTTAATGAGATAGAGGTAAGGAATTGCCGAGAGTTTCACTAATACCCATGAATCCGGGTTGACACTCGTATAGTCACCTTGTGCGTCTACGCCCTCTACCTCACTAAATAAATAATCTTATTATAATAGGTGGGTTTGTTTGCTTAAGCCCTTGACTCAGGAGGCTGTTATCCCATATTTAAACGATAAATTTATTCTTTGTATTTTATGCGCTGTCTTAAAGCAGTTCTTACAATAAAGTCCATCATTTAAACGATACATGAACTCGGTTTTTTCTTTTTCATAATATAATTAATAACTTTTCTTAAAAGCTGATAATAAATAATATACCTATACGGTTTACATACTGCTATTTAATAGGCTTATTTACAGTCGTGGGCACCGTTATATTACCAGCTTTTAAAAACAAACAATATTTTTATTCTTCTAGTAAATACTCTCATCAATTAATAATTTTTATTATATATTACTCCAATTTTTTTAAAATATTTTATAACACGTCTATACTCTTTAGTTTTTTTATAATCTATTATTCCGATTATCTGGCTTATTGTGTCTTTGGGGATTTTTTGTAATATTGCTCCGAAATTATCAGGACGTTCTTCCCAAACCTTATTCCATGTTTCGCTGTCGGAGTTCATTAGTTGGAATGTAAGTTTTTCTTGTTGTTTTGGGGTTGCTTCTTGCATATGTTTAAAATACTTCTTTGTTGTCGTCAAGAGTTTTTTTCATATCAGTAACAAATTTATCAAGCTCTGATTCAGGGTTTTGTAAAATATAAAATAAATCTACATTTTTTGAAATCTCTTGACTTGTCTTTTTGTTTTTTAAAGTTATTTCGTATATAGACATATTATTTATTTTTAGGATTAAATAAACTTGGGTTGGTTATTTAATTAATTCAGGGTTTTTGTAGATGTTGCCGATTATTTCAGGATATGATTCTTCTCCAAATTGTTCTTTTCTAATTACTGTTTGGTTGTGAATTAAATTACTAAGTCTATCTCCTTTTGAAGTCCACCAACCACCACAATCCCATTCAATAGAAATGATTTTTTCTTCTTCTGTTTCATTTTTATATTTTAAAATATCCCCCTCATAAATATCTTTTCCTTTTTTGTCTTTTGTTCCTGTAAATTGATTGGGTTTTTCAAAAGATTTATTTTTAATCATTTCCCAAAATATTCCGTCATAATTATTGTCTTTAGCATTCCAATATTCAAATTTCCCACCTTGTAAATTGTCCCAAGCACGAAATTTTATTTTTCTAGTCATATAATTGAATTTTGACTACTCAAAGCCAATAAGATTAAAAAGATTAATAGGAATAAAGGGAGTTTTTTGATTAGTTTTTTGGTTTTTCTACAATACATATAATAATTTTATAAAAATTTCTTTAAATACTCTTTGTGATTCATGTAAAGCTGAATGACACTGATTGCAATAAGTAATTAAATTAGATAATTTATTGTTTTGTTTTTTAATTCTTAATTTTTTTCCTTTTTTACTAGAACCATTTCCGTCAATATGATGAACATGTAATAATTGGTATTTTCTTTTTATACCACAACTTTGACAGGTATAATTATCTCTTTCTTTAATTTGTTGTTTTATATTTTTCATTGTCTAGTACTTTTTTAATTTTATTCCAAGTTTCTTCATTCATTATTCTGTAACCGTGAGCATATTTACTGAAATTGCTTTCTGCTATATTAGCTTGTCTTGCTACTTCTCTCATTGTCATATTTGCATGTCTGCATAATTTAATTAAATCAACTGTATGAATTGCTATTGTTTTATATTTTGCTGTCATAAATATTGCTTATTTAATAGTATCTAAAGTATATATTATTTGTACAAAACTGTCAAGTCCCATTACTGCTCTAAGTTATACTAAGATTAGCTCAAATTTTAGCCTGTTAATAACTTGTTAATTAAAATTTTGATAAATAATAGTAAAACATTTATAATAAACTACATGGAAAAGAGAAAATTAATACAAAAATTAAATGGGATGCAGATTAAAGCTGAAAAGTGGCGTAGCTATATGAGTTATCAATATTTTATTAGAAATCAAGGAGTAAATGATTTATATCGTGAAATGGATGTGCTTTGCGGAATAGTACTTGAAAAACAAAAGGAAAAAAAGTTTTCCACTATTAGAATTTGACAATATTATATTAAATTGGTACTATAAATATAGATATCTAGTGAGGTCGTCAGATCTCCGTTCGGTCAAGTTAGCAAGCTAACACATATTTCAAACTGAAGACTAGATATCTATATGAATACATATTCGAGGATTCGCTCGAAAACAAATAACTGCGTTACGTGTACCTTATTATCGTCCGTTTCGAGAAATAAGTAAACTACGTAATTGCGATAGAGGATTATCATAATCTATCATCGACCCTAGCGGATAAATCTAGGGAAGCGGCTGGGCTGGGATAACACTACGGGATAGGTATGTGCCAGCCTTGTTACTAAATAATATTCTTACATCTCTTGCTAAATGCATCTTAGTAGAGAACAGATTAGTTTTTTGTTCGTTGATCTTCAGCTTTTTGCTGGAGATGTAAAAATGTTATTATGTTAAAATTTCTATTAACAGTAAATAATCAACATAGAGATGGTTTTAAACTATCTGCTCAAGCTGAAACCAAAGAAGAGTAAGAGATAGTTAATAGTTTAACTAGTAAATTAATAGAGAAAATTCGATCTATTGAAGTTAAAGTATCAAACGATTATGAATAGATTATTAAAAATTAGACAGGCATTAAAACAATCCTAATTATTATAATTGGGTTTTTTTTATGATAAAAGAAAAAAAAGAAATAAAAATAATAAAAGAATATTTTTGTGATAAATGCAAATCAGGGTTAATTGTAGATTTTTTAGGTGAGTATATACACTTAAATGATTGGTTTTTAAGCAAAGATAGTCATATTTGTGAAAATTGTCAATAATTTGTTTCTAGTTCTTTCTTAATTGAAAGAAATGATTTAGACATAGCTTATCTTTAGGGATGAGCTAGAAATAAGTTAACAAGATATGTATATATTCAATAGAAAATTAAAAAAAAGAATAAAGTCATTAGAGTAATTTTTAGGTATTTATTACAGTCAAGATGATGATTTGCATGTTCCAGAAACTGATTATGGATTTATTAAAAAAGTAAATGATTTATTAGAAGAAAAAGATAAAGAAGATAAAAAGAAATGAAAAACAATTTTACAATAGCTGATAGTGTAGGTAAAGATAAAATGTATGAAATTATGATGTTAGCTGCTAAAGGAGCTAATGAAGATCAGGCTAAGTTAATGGAAAGATATAAACAAAGTAAAAAACATTTAACAAAAGATGGTGAAGATATATGAAATTAGAAATACATGTTTATCATCATTATGATGAGAAAATAAATATAAGAGATAAATGTGATTTAGCTATTGATGGTGGGAAAGGCGGTATTTCTTATCATGATTGGAATGTTAAATTTGCTGATAATCATGAATGTGGTTATTGTGGAGAAAAATTAGTGCGAGGTAAATTAATTAATCGGTAATTATGAAATATTTAGAATCAAAGACAATGAATTCAACAATTCCAGATAATATTATTTTAATATACATAACTAAATAATTATGTCAGATGAAAAACAAAAAGAGAAAGAAGTTAAAGAAAAAGCGGAAGCGAAAAAGAAAGCTATAGAAAAACAAGCAAAAGAGAATGAAGAAAAGTTGGATGCTCAATTAGAAGCAGAAGAAAAAACAAAAGAGAAGGAAGAGCAGGAAAAAGAGGAGCAAGATAAAAAAGATAAAGAGGCAGAGAAAGACAAAGTGGGTGTTTATGATTTTAGTGGAAAGAATATTTTATTAATTCGTGAATATTCAAAAGAATTACATGGAGATGATTTTAAGGAGTTAGCAGAGGGATTTGCTAAGAAGAATGGGTATAAGGTTAAATAAATTAAAACAATGAGTGAGAATAAAGTTGGGCGACCAACAGTAATGACAGAAGAAACAGTCAATAAATTAGAGGAGATATTTGCATTAGGTGGAAGTGATAGAGAAGCTTGCTTTTATGCTAATATTAGCAAACAAACGCTGTATGATTATCAAGAAAAACATCCAGAATTTATTGACCGAAAAGAGGCATTGAAAGAAACGCCTATTCTTAAAGCTAGACGAGAAGTAGTAAAAGGATTGAGTAATTATCAAAATGCAATGGACTTTTTAAAGAGAAAGCGCAAGAAAGAGTTTAGCGAAAGAATAGAGAATGATATTACAAGTGGAGATGAGAAACTTAATCAAGTATTAGTTAAATTTATAGATGGAAAAGACAATCAACATACCAACAGAGTATCAGAGGTTGTTTGATAATGATTGGAGAGAAGCAGCAGTATATGGTGGTAGATATTCTTTAAAATCTCATACAGTAGCGAGATTCTTATTGATTAGAGCAAGAGAGAAGAAAACTAGAGTAATGTGTTGTCGTGAGTTTCAGAATTCAATAGCTGATAGTTCACATCAATTACTATCTGATTTGATAAATAAATATGAATTGAGGGATTTTGAAATAAGAAATAACGCAATATATAATAAAATAACTGAATCAGACTTTATATTTAAAGGACTGCATAACAACGAGCAAAGCATTAAATCAACAGAGGGTATAGACATAGCATGGGTAGAAGAAGCTCAAACAGTTTCAAAAAATAGTTTAGAAATATTAACACCGACAGTTAGGAAAAAAGGTTCAAAAATAGTATATACATATAATCGGCTTATAGAAGATGACCCTGTACACACTAGGCTCATAATAGAGGGAAGGCCAAAAACATTAATTATAAATGTAAATTATGACATCGCCATAAAGTATGAGATGATGCCGGATGAGATATTGCAAGAGATAGAGGATGACAAAAAGAACAGACCAAGTTTATACAAACATAAATGGCTGGGAGATCCTTATAACTTAGAGAGAAAGATATATAAGAACTGGAAGATAATTGATAATGATATACCGCACGAAGCAAGATTAGAGCGTAGAGGATTAGACTTTGGTTATTCAGTAGACCCAACGGCAATAGTAGATATTTATAAATACAATCAAGGATTTATCTTAGATGAAGTAACATACCAGAAGGGACTTAGCAATAAACAAATAGCAGATATTATACAAGGAAGGGAAGACAATATTACGGTTTACGCAGATAGTGCAGAACCCAAGAGCATAGATGAGATAAGAGATTACGGTGCGAATATCTTCCCAGCACAGAAAGGACAAGGGAGTGTTAATCAAGGCATACAGTATTTGCAAGACCAACGTATTTCAGTAACAAGAAGAAGTACAAATATAATAAAAGAATATAATAGTTACTTTTTCAAGGAGGACAGAGAGGGAAGAATGCTTAATGTGCCAGAAGATTTATATAATCACATGATGGATGCTATAAGATACGGATTAAGCGGCTATGACCCAGAGTTAGGCACGCCAGAGGAAAGAGAAAGAATAGAGTTTAATCGTCAAAATAAAATGAGAAATGAGTTTTTTTAAGATATGAAAGACAAATATCTATCACTAAGTGAGCCTGGCAGACAATTCAACATGATAATGGATGAGTTGCATGATCCGATAGCTAAAGAAAGAAGAAGGATTAAAGAGGCTAGGCTTAATAGATTAAAAAATACTAAATTAGATTTAGGGTTATGAGTGATGAATTAATTATTGACGACAATGAGAGTGCATTATTGAAAATTGATTATGATGTACCAATATTAACATTTAACAAGAACGGCAAAGAATCTTATTTTGATTATAAAGATGGTAAATGGCAGTTTTGGGGTAATGTGCCTATAGATGAATCAGCTCAGTTATTATTTGAAGAATTTGGAATAAGATTAGATGGAGAGTTTATGAAACATAAATTAAATAAATAATCGTTTGTTCCTTACCAAACCACGGTGGACATATTAATAAATATTCACCATGGACATATTTAGTCAAATAACTAAAGAAATTGACACATTCCTTGAAAAAGACATTGATCTTGCAGAAGGATATAACTATAATCAATACAAATTGATTAGACGTTTGAATTTGTACATGAATAAGTTTTACCCTACTGGTAAGATAGATAGTCAGGGTGATTATAAGTATTGGTATGATATTATAACACCAAGAGTTAATTCAGAGATTAAGAATATAGACTTTGATACTAAAGACATATTAATCTTTTCAGAGCGTAAAAGAGATTTTCTACCCATCTTTCTAGCCAATGCAGCATTAGGTGAATGGATGAGAGACAAGAAGATGGATGCAGAGATAAATGATAGTATAGAGAATGGGAGTGCTTGGGGAAATCTTGTGTGGAAGAAGATTAAAGATGGATTTATACAGATAGATTTAAAAGAGTTTTATATACTTAATCAGAAAGCTGAATCTTTACAGGATAGCGCAGTTATTGAACATCATTTAATGACACAATCACAATTACGCAAGAAGAGTGATGTGTGGGATAATGTCGAAGATGTAATCAAGAATAACGGAGATAAGTTTTTTAGAGAAGGAGATCAAAGAATAGTAAATGAAAGCCCTTCGCCTATTTATGAGATTTATGAGCGTAACGGTGAGGTAAGCCGGAAAGTGTTTAATCAAGCTAAGGGATTAGAAGGTGGAAGCGAAGAGGAATATATTATGGCTAAGATTATTGTTGCAGGATTAGGCGGTCAGGGTCAAGATTCAGTAGGAAAAAATATATTATTTTGTGAAGAGTTAAAAGACATAAGTGATGTTTACAAAGAGTATCACAGAGGAAAGTTTAACGGCAGATGGTTCAGAGAAGGTTTATATGAAATTCTATTTGATTTGCAGACTAGAGCTAATGAAATAGGCAATCAGATAGCTAAAGGGTTACAATGGTCATCTAAGACGATCTTTAGGTCATCTGATAGGCAGATAGCACAGAATGTATTAACAGATTTAGAGAATGGTGATATAATTAAATCACAAGACTTACAGCAAGTACAGACAAGAATGGAAGGAATGGATCAGTTAATAGCGGATTGGAACAGGGTAATACAGCATGCAGACAGTTTAGCTAATTCATTTGAAGTAACACAGGGTGAGAATCTGCCATCTGGTACACCGTTCAGACTTGGAGCTTTACTCAATGTAAATGCCAATAAGTTATTTGACTATATACAGGAGAAGATAGGTATTGCGATGGAAGATATATTTGAAGATTGGATATTGCCAGACTTAGTTAAGAGTTTAAAGACAAAGAAGGTGTTACGAATGACTAATGAAGCAGGATTTTTAAAACGATGGTATGAGATGCTTGTTAATAGCTGGTATGTGAGAAATTTGATAGCTTTTGGTCCACACCCAGAAGAATACGCAGTTATCATTAAAGAACAGAAAATAGCTGAATTGTCGCAAAGTCCTGAAACAGTAGTCAAACTAGAAAAAAAATTATTTGAAGATATGAAGCCACGCATGCAAGTAGTGATTAGTGGTGAGAATGTTCGATTAGCAGCAGACTTAGAAACATTATCAACATTTATTCAGTTAGAGGCTGATCCGATCAGACGCAGTGCATTAATTGAAATAGCAATGAACAAGAAGGGGATTGATGTATCTGATTTGCCTAAGACGGAAGCACCAGAGATACAAACACCTGCATCTACTCCTCAAGGTGGTGAGCCAAGCACTTTAGATAATATATTAAGTAAACAAGCCGTTTCAATGGCTGTATAAATTATGAATATTTTATTACAAGTTCAAGAGTATAAAGAAATAGAAACAGGAAAAATAAGATGGAATTTATTAAGAGGAATTAAAATGGTATTAAAAAATTTCAAGAAATTTTTTACAGAAGAATTACAATTAACAAGTGGTAATTGCTGGAAAGAAACAACAGGTCAAGTTAATATAACAACAATAGATCGTTCATTAATCATTAATAATGAAGGAGAGCCTGAATGGATTAGAACACCAGAAAACAATAATCAAGTAGCTTTATTTATAAGTCATAAAATTAATTAAAAAAATTATGCTAAGAAAAGAATTAGTAGGACTGTTTCAAAACCTACAGAGAATACAAAATTTAACACAAATAGGAAAAAATTTAATAAAAAAAGGAGAAGAAGGTTTAAAGCATTGCGAGAAACTAATTGAAGAAAAAGCTCCAGAGATTGTAGTACAAAATTTACAAATTAAATATAAGAATTTAATTGAAGAAGGAAAACAAGCAGTAAAAGAAGGTGCAGATTTAAAAGGAGTTAAGTTCAACTATGGTATTCTAAAAAACATTAACAAAATTAAACCAGAGATTGAATCATTGCAAGAATCATCTAAGCCAACACCAGAATTTCAAGAGTTTGAGAAAAAGCGAGTTGAACTAGCTAAAGAGTGTGCTAAGAAAGATGACAAAGATAAGCCAGTTATTGAAGGTGACCAATACCAAATAGAAGATCGAAAGGCTTTTGACAAGAAATTAGATAAAATGAGAGAGGAGAGTAAAGTAACTATTGATGCACGAGAAAAACAGATTGAAGAATATAACAAAATGCTTGATGAGGAAGTCTCTATTGATTTATATAAGATTAAATTAGATGTTATACCAGAAGATATTACATCAGAGCAAATGAATAGTATATCTGAAATTATTGAAGAGTAAATGTCTGAAAAAGAATCAGAAAAACGAGTTAAAAAATATTGCAATCACGAAGAATGGTATAAAGGAAATTGCACAGAATGTGGAGCGATAGAAGAGGTTTTTAATCATTGGAAAGATAAGGGTATAAATTATTTAGGATTTGGTAACATAATATGTCTTAAATGTTCTGGTGAATTATTATTAAAAGGACAAAGTGGAACACCTAATGCTGAATTTTATTGTCCTAAGTGTAATAAATTATGACAACCTTAAAACAACTAATAGACAGCGAATCAGGTACTCAATTACGTGAGTACTTGCAAGGACAGATAGATGAATTATGCGATTTGAGCAACTGTCCTGACTTAAAGTCTAAACCGGACATGGTTTCGGAAGTCAAGGCTAGGATAAGAACAGCTAATAAGTTTAAAAAGATACTGTCAGAGATAATGTCAATTAAAGAGATTAAATCAAAGATTAAAAACCCTAAAGATAAATATCATCCAGAGGATTTATGAGTTATGAGTAATGAACAAATATTAAAAAAAGCAATAGAGAAAGTTGTTAAGAATGGATTTAAATATGCATCAATATTATTAAGTGATAAAACCGATAAAACTATAATCACAATAGAGGAAAAATTTGTTTATAAAAATCTTATCTTCTCTCATGATTTTGCTAAGGCTTTTTGGGGAGAGGAAGAGTGTAAATTTCCAATAAGAAACAATAAAGATGAAAATGATGTTTTGGCTGAATATACTACTCTTTGTTGGCAAGGTCATATAGTAAAAATGGTATTAGAAAAAGAACCACTTAAATATTTAGAGAAGTTTTTAAAATGAAAACATTTAAGGCTTGGAATAAAAAATTAAAGAGATATATAACTATTGGGTTTTTAAAAGAAAACATAATAACGATAACTGCAAAAAGTTTAAAGAATATAGTTATTGATAAAATGATAATATCATGAGAATAGAACTAAAAGACAATGAAATAAAGATATTTAAGATATTCCGGCAGTATCAGACTATATGGGAGAAATTGTTTGGCACGGCAATACGAGGCAATAAAGTGATACTTCATTTTGACCATGATGGTCGATTAAGAAAAGCAGAGATACCTACTATAATTGAGAATTAATATAAAATTTATGCCACAAAAAAACATGAGAGTAACTCCAGTAAAAAGAGGTGCAGTTAAATGACCAACTGGAACACCTGTTAAGAGAGGTAGAGTTAGACCTCGACAAAAAAAATCTCAAATAACAATTTAAACAAATGAAAAAATGGTTAATACCACAATTTGTAATAGATATTGCAGAAGAAAAGGCAAAAAATAGTTTCATTGGAAAAGAACCATTTACAAGAAAAGGATTTTTATGTTTATATAATAAGAATTCTAATAGAAATTATTATTTTAAAAGTCCAGTTAAAAAAGAAAACTCTTATGCTTGGATAGCTGAAAGAAAGAATTGCCCAGATTATTTTAAAAATGTAATATTAGAATTTAAAGAAAAAGAAGAATTATCTACTTTTTATGTACCATTTCTTAATGAAAGATTAAAAGAAGTTTTTGCTAAATCTGTAGTTTCTAGATTAATTAGTAGTTAAATAAACTCCTCACCTCTACCAAAAGGCGGATTACATAGCAAAGCTAGTATATCCGTCTTTTTTGTCGTGTAAACAACGAAGATGGGTGCTAATACCTTTATTAGCTTAACTGCGGATGACAAACCGCTCACAAATATGCCAAATGAAAACGAGAACATCGACTCTCAAAACGATGAGGCTCAAGATGTCGAAAATCTTGAAAATACATCAGAGGAACTGAACGAAAACGAATCTGATGATGTAGAAGCTCTAAAAGAGAAAAACAGACAACTCTTTGCAAGAGCTAAAAAGGCAGAAGCTAAGGCTAAGGAATCTGAGAAGAAACCTGAACCAAAGCAGCAGCCAAGCGAAAAAAAAGAGTCTTCCAATCTTTCTGATGATGACAAGAAAGATACCCGAGCAATAGTTCGAGAAGAACTTCAGCAAGAACATTTAGACTCACTTGATTTAAGTGATGAACTAAAAAAAACCGCCAAGACTTATGCTAAGGTTGAAGGTGTTTCTATAACAGAAGCATTAAAATCACCTTATATTAAGTTTAGGCAGGAAGAAGCTGAAACTAAGAAGCGAAATGAAGCAGCAGCTGCCGGTGGTGGTGGAGCTTCTTACGCAAGACAAGATCCTGAAAAGATTGATCCTGGCAAGTTCGACTTACGAACTAAAGAGGGTCAAGACGATAAGACAGCTTGGGAAAAAAGCATCGCAGAAAAATTGGGTTAATTAATTATTAACTCTTAGACAAATGGCTAATACTCTCACAGCCTTTAATCCGGAGTATTGGACACCGACAATGCAAGAGACTTTCTTAAAAGAATCTGTTGCTTTAGGTGTTGCCAATACTGACTTAAGGGCGATCTTGAACGATGGCGACGTTGTTCACAAACCTTATTTTTCATATCCTCGTGCACAAGATTATACTAAAGGTACTGATATTACAGTTAAAGATCTATCTTCAACTGATGATAGTTTGACTGTTGATACTACCAAGGTAGCGTCTTTCTACGTTGATGATATTGATAAAGTACAAAACAAATATAGCGCTATTCAAGAAGGTGCTACATTGGCTGGTCAAGTTCTTACCAACGTAATTGACCAAGCTGTTATTTCAGAATATTCAAATGCAGGTACTGCTTTAGACGATGGAGATATTGGAGGCACAGCTGGGAACGGTATCGTTGCTTCTACTTCTAATATTTCAGACATTTTTACTTCTGCTGGTAGAACTCTAAATAAATTTAACCGAATGAAGCGTGAAAGATTTGCTTTGATTGGTCCTAGAATCCTTGAAACATTACAGAATTATATTGGTGGTCGTGAGACTGGCTTTGGTGAAACTGTAAGCGCTAATGGCGCTGTCGGTAGTCGTTTTGGCTTTGGCTTGAAAATGACTAACAATCTACCATGGACTGCTACATTAGGTATTGCTACTAACCCGACAGAGGGTGATACAGTAGTAATTGATGGTGTTACATTTACTTTTAATGCTTCTCCATCTGGCGCTGGTTCAGTTGATATCGGTGGTACTGCTGCTGTTTCAGTAGATAACTTAGTTGCTGCTATTAATGATACAGGTACTGCTGGTACTACTTATATTCAATTAACCGATGAAGACCGACATACACTTGAAGAAGGTGGAATCGTTGCTACTGACGCTACTACTTCTATTACTTTTGTTGGTTATGGTGATATTGTGGTGTCTGAAACATTTACTGATGGAACAGACGCTTGGGCATCTGAGACTCAATATGCTTTGATGGGAATGACTGGCGCTATTGATTTGGTAGCTCAAATTTCTCCTACTGTTACTTTCCGTGATGCTCAACTAAGATTAGGTAAGTATGTTCATCCACACACTTTGTTTGGCAAAACAACATTCTTCCGTAATCAGAATAGTTTGGTGTCAGTTCAATTCGATGCTAGTAACTGGGTGTAATTAGATTTTCATACCTTGGGGTGTATAGGTCAACCCCTCCTTAATTAATAGGTAAGTGTCCTTTAAATAGGATCTCCTTAACAGGACAAAATATATGTCAAGAAAATTAAACCGTGCCTTACAAATCTATGGCGATCAAAAAGTTGTTGGTACTCCTAGTATTACAATATTAGAGACTGACCAAAATAACAAAGTCCGTAGAGCGCAAGGTGCAACTGTTCCAACTGATACAGACGCTGGTTATTCTGTTGGTTGTCAATTCGTTGATACAAGTAGTGGTGTAGGTACAACACTGTATGTCAATGAAGGATCAACAACTTCAGCAGATTTTAATGCTGTAACTGCTGGTGCAGGTGGTGGATCAACTACTTGGGATTCATTGTATGACAATGATAAAACCCTAACGATTGATAGCACCACATTAACTTTTGCACTCACTCATGCTACTAATGATGGTTTTACATTAACCGGAACTGGTAGCGCAGGTGATGTTGTAAAAATTCAAAATGCAGGAACTGGTGCAGATATTTCAGGTACTTCAGATCTTTGGTCTTTTTCAAAGGCTGGTGCATTAATTGCTGCCTCTATTGCTGATTCAACCACTAATGGCACTTTAGCTGTTGATGGTAATGGATCTGGTGGTGTTGATATTTGTTCAGTATCTACTGGTGGAATCACTTTAGGTGATGATGTTGGGTTAGCTGCTAATAAAGTATTAACTCTTACTGGCGTTGCTGCTACTGATATAATTGTAATTACAGATGGTGATATTTTAGTATCAGATGGTGCTGTTAATATTACAGATAGTGATGAAGCTGTAGGTCTTAGTGTAACTAATGACGCTATTACAACCGCTAATCTGGTTGAGTTAGATTCAGCTAGTTTAACTACAGGTAGTGCTATTGAAGTGACTGTAGATGCTTTGACTAATGGATTTGTTTTGAGGGGTGTTACTACTGCTGCAGGTTTAGGTACTGGTGGTTTTGTTTCGTTTGATGATGGTTCAGAGCGCTTTAGTGTAAAAGCTGATGGTGCAACTGAGATTGCTAGTGGTGTTAATTCAACTGCTGCTCTTACAGTTACTGGTATTCAGACAAATCAAGACATGGTTACTTTTGATAATACTGGTGGTGTCGTTGCAAGTGATAAAGCAGTTTTATTGATAGATGCTGGTGGTGCTGTTGCTTCTGGTGGTAATCTTTTAAGAATTGCCCCAACTGGTACGCCTAATGCTGGTGCGATTGGTATTGAATATGTAGGTGCTGGAAAGACTAATCAAGCATTATACATTGATTCTGATCCAACTGCTGCTCATGTTGTTCATATACATGGTGGTGGTGCGTTAACGAATGGACTTGCTGTTTTAGCTCTTACCAATGATGGTAACTTGGCTACTGGTGGTAATGTGTTCAATCTTACGGTAGGTGGAACTCCAAATGCTGCTGCTATAGCCGCTGAGATAGTTTCTGCTAAGGATTGTCAGGCTTTGGTTGTTACAACTAGTGCTGCTACTAATCACGCAGTTGAAATTACAGGTTCTGGTGCTGTAGCTGATAATAAGGCTCTTTTGGCTATTGCTGATACTGGCACTCCTGCTGCTGCTGGTTCTAATATGGTTAGAATTGATGGTTCAGGTCTTACAGATACTAATAAACCTTTATTGGTTGAGATAATTGGTACTGGTGTAGATGTACAAGGTATCGCAGTTGACGCTGATTCTTCGACTGGTTCAGTTGCAGTATTTAGTGGTTCTGGTGCTATTGCTGATAATAAAGCTATTGTAGAGATTGTAGGAGATGGAACACCTGCCGCAGCTGGTTCAAACCTATTGCGTGTAGACGGTTCTGGTCTTACTGATACTAACAAGCCTTTACTTGTAGAAATTGAAGGTGGCGGCGTAGATTGTGTTGGTTTATCAATAGATGCTGATCCGACTACTTTGTCTGCTGCTATTATTCACTCACAAGGTGCGTTAGCTGCTGATAAAGCTACCTTAGAGGTAGTATCTGATGTTTCTGCTTGTAATGCTGATAGTTCTGTAGTAAGAATCGAACAAACTCACACAACCGGTGTAGCTACTTGTCTTGCTCTTAAACAGGATGATGTAGATATTCCTTTTATTACTCTTGAAGCAACTATCGGAGTCGGTAACGCCATTGAAGCCGCTGGTGGTAAATCAGTTACTCATACTCACTTCTTTATGGTTGATGTTGAAGGCGTCGGAACATTATACGTTGGTGCTGGTACTATTGCTTAATCGGTTTTTAAACAGAGGGTTTAATAGCCCTCTGGAGAAAGCTTATTAATAATATAAAAAGTATGACTTACAAACCTACACATATTACAGGAACAGTCACAACCACTGTTCATAGTCTTAAAGGGGTTTTGCATAGTATCACAGTTAATGAGGCCGCTGCTAATGGTGTAATTACCGTTTATGATGGTGTTGCCGCAACTGGTACTGTGCTTGCTATAATTACAAGTCCGGGAACACTGCTTCAGAATCATTTTACTTTGATTTATGATGTAGATTTTGATACAAATTTAACTGTGGTTACCTCAGTAGCAGCACAAGATATAACTATTTCAACTAGACCACAAGGTAATTAAAACTTTATGCAATTTAGTGATGTTACAAATGAATTAGGGATAGTTCAAGATATTGACTATCTTGTTAAGACTAATACCACAACTTATCCCCTGAAAGATAAGGCGAGGAATGTTAATCGTTGGCTTGATTTTGTTGTCGGAGTCCTTTTAACTTCTGATAATCGTTGGCAATGGGATGATACAAACAATGCTTCTGCCCCTATTCAAACTATTAATTTAGTTGATGGTACTGATAATTATGCCATACCTGATACTACTTATTTAAGAATAGAAAGGGTTGAGGTTTTAGATCAAAATAATAGATACCAATTTATAAGACCGATAGACAAAAGGGATGTGAGAAGTCAGTCAATGACAGAATTTCAAAGCACAGATGGAATGCCGCGATTTTATGATAAAGTCGGTGGTTTTGTTTTTTTATATCCTACTCCATCAGCTTCTTTTGTTACACCGACTGCTGGATTGAAGATTTATTTCCAACGTGGAGCTTCTCAATTTGCGTCAACTGATACGACTAAGGTGCCTGGATTCGCTGAACCATTCCACAGAATACTCTCATTAGGTGCAGCAATGGATTATGCGATGATTAATGATTATCCAACAACCAAGATAGCATTATTTCAGAAACAAATTGATGTTTTAACTTTGAAAATGATTGAATTTTACCAATCAAGAAATAGAGATCAAAAAACTCAAATGAGAGTTAGAAAAACTAATTATGGTGATTTTGATAGATTGGGTACTTATAATCGTGGTTGCTCTTCTCGTGATAAGGTAGCTTTTTATTAATATGTTTAAAAAATGGCTGACAATACATTTACAATCTCGATAGATAAAACATATCAGGGTTTTAGCCCCATGGCTTTTGAGAATTCTTTAACAGAATTCGGAAATGGTGGACATGCTTCAGCGATGACTAATTGTGATGTATTGAGTGCAGATTTTTTTACACAAGGTCCAGGTTTTGTAGATTTAACAAATGGCACACAAGCAGGTGCAGTAACAGAATTGATCACTTTTATTTATGATAAATCAGTTGCAACAAAAGCATACGGGATTGGACAAACTAAATTGTTTGAATTAACTAATACAGCAGTAACTAATGCAGGAGACTTTCCGCATGCAATAACTAATAGTACAGATGGAGAAAGTATAGTTGTTTTAAAAGGAGTTCTTTATTATTTTTTTAATAAATCAAGTGGTGGTGAAATTGGAAGTTTTGATTTATCTAGTACATTTGATGATGACTGGGGGTCAACCATACCGACAGGTGCGGCATCACTTCAAAAAGCATTGCATCCTAGTGATGGTAAAGAAGATGTGATGATATTCGGAAATGGAAGATATGCTGGTGTGTATATCGGAGGAACTAATACCGTTGCTCCAACAAAATTAGACTTTGGAAATGATGCAGAAGTATCAGATGTGATATTTAGCGGTAATCAATGGCTCATAGCTGTAAATAAAGGCTCTACAGGGCGTACAGAGGGTCAAATTTATACGTATGAGGCTAGCGGGTTATCTTCTATCTTAGATGATGAAACAGCCGTAGGAATGCAAAAAATAGGGTTTTTGTATCGTTTAAATGGCATTGTGTACGTTGCTTATCAAGATTTGTCATCAACAGGTTTTAAGATAGGGTATTTGAGCGGTAGGCGTATTATAAATTTAGGAAGTTATACTGGAGCATTACCTGGTTTTGCACAAAAAACTTTATTTAAAAACACGATTATTTATTTATCATCGAATGATATATGGTCATCTGGCTCTTTAGCAGAAGAATTGCCTGTACAAATTTCACAATTAGCAGGTACTGAATTTATAGCAACTGGTGCTTTAGCTGCTCCATTTGGTACTCCAATGATGGCATCAGCAGAAGAATCTTCTTTTAAATTATCAAAATTTTCTGGTTATAATACAAATTCTAACTGGAAGTCAATTGTATTTCCGACGACACAAGGAAGATTTAAGGGTTATATAGATGAAATAACAGTTTTGACGAATACTTTAGGTGCCAACGCAAGAGCAGATTTAACGATTGAATATAATCAAGCGGTTGGTACTACGACTTTAAAACAGATTACAGGAACAGGAGATAGAAAATTTGTGTTTGATAATTTTGATGTAGGTTCAGTATCAGATTTTAGGATAGCAATTGATTATTCAAATGGTGATACGACAAATCCAGTTCAGATTAGAAATATATTAGTTAAAGGACATTGGACATTATAATTATGCCTACAGATATAACAACAAAAGATTTAGAGATAATACCAGCAAAAGAGAAAGTGCAAGTAATAGAAGATAATTTTCAACAGACAATGGGTGGATTAAGAGCAAATCCAACAAGTATAGAACGAGGAGCAGGAGATAATTTGTTTAGATTGGATGATCAAGGTTTATATATGGGAAATGCGGATTTTGCTTCTGCTCCTTTTAGTGTAACATATGCTGGGGTAATAAGTGCAACTGGTTTAGATTTAACTGCTTATTTTCATAAGACTAATGATGACTTAGATGATGTGATTGATGGTTCAACTTATAGTAAAGTTTTAACAACATCTATAAGTGCGGGTAAGATACTTTTATCACAGGCTGATGGCGATAGTGATGATATAAGTGAGGGAGCGGCTAACTTTTTTGCGGGAGTGAGTGGAGCGGATTTTATAAAAGGAACCGATGATTTAGATGATATAAGTGATGGTTCAACATATGCCAAAGTGTTGTCAACTTCGATTAGTGCAGGACAAATAATATTAGGACAAGCAACTGGTGATTTAGATGACATAGCAGATGGTGGAACTTATGGTAAAATTTTAGTAACAGATATATCAGCTGGTAAAATAGTTGTTGTAGGCAGTACAGCCTCAATTAATATAAATGACACGACATTCGGCAATGCAGGTATTCAATTGCAATATAATGGAGGAACACCGAGAGCTTATGTAGGAGATGGAGCAAATGCTTTTTTTCAACATGATGGCACTAAAATAACATGGAAAGCGGCTAACGCAGAATTAGACGCAAGTGGCAATTTGTCTATAACAGGTGGAGTTATCGAGTGGGCTACAATAAGTGGAACAACAAATGCTCCCGAAGATGATGCTACAGTTGGGGGTACGATAGGAACTGATATAAAAGATGAAGATAGTGATGTTTCTGCACAAGATAAGGTTGTTAATTTTAAAAAATACGTTCTAGGGGAAACAATATCAACAGAAGATGTGATTTGTATTAAGCCTGATTTTGAAGATTTTTCACCATCAAAAGATACTTATGTAGATAGTAACCTCCCTGTTCAGAATTTTGGATCTGATGATGAAATGTATGCATCAAGAGATGGCGGTGGTATCCAGGATAGGCATTGTTTTATTGAATTTGATATGTCGTCAGTTCCATCACCTGAATTTATTTTAAAAGCAGAAATAATCTTAACAGTAAAAACAAGAACAAATACGCCTGAAGTTGGAATATCGGATCCTGACGCTGCTTGGGTTGAGGGAACTATTACTTGGAATACTATGCCTGCAACTTCAGCTTTAGAATATGGGGATAACACGGGAACTTTCGTTGTTGGAGCGGCATTATCAACTTTAGCAATAGATATAACTAGAACAGTACGAAAATGGAAAAACGGATCGACTAATAATGGATTAAGAATTTCTGAAAATAGTGGCGGAAATAGTGATATATCTCGTTTTTATACAGAAGATGAAGCAACATCATCAAGGCGACCTGTTTTAAGAATTTACAAAACTAACGACACTGATGGAAAAATATATAAAGCAGATTGTTCAGATTACTTATTATCAAGAAGTATTATAGGATTTGCCGAAGAAGCTGGAAATTTAGATGATACAAAAAAAGTTCAAATACAAGGAGTGAAAGACGGTTTTTCATTCGGTACGACTAGAGGAGTTGTATATCTTAATAATACCGCAGGTAGTATTACAGAAGTAACGAATAATCTTGAAAGAGTTATTGGGGTAGGAGATATAATTTCCGCTTCTGAAATTCAAATAAATTTACAAAGACAAAATATATTAATTGAAAAATTAGGCAGAATTATACAAGATACTAGCGGAACAGTTAGAGTTTTTGTTCCATCTGATGCTAGATGGGCAAAAGTTTACATGAGAGATAATTCAACTGCTCCTGATGTATATAGAGTTATTGATACTTATAGAGATAATGACGGACTGGATAGTTTGATTGATACTTATTACGATGGAAGCGCAGTAAGAAATATTACTTGTACATGGGGTGCTAACTATATTGATATTACGGGAAGTACAGCCGATTTAGACATATTCAATATTTATTTTTATACTTAATTATATGGCAGAATTTTCACCACAATTTAAACGAGGACAAGAAAGGTTTATTAAAATTTTATCACCTCAACAAAGGCTTGGTTTGCAACAAGCTAATATTTTAACTGGTACAAGTCAGATTGAAAAAATTGGTGGTAGTGAATTTTTTAAGATACCTGATATTGCCACTCAACAAAAATTAGCACAAGGTAAATTTTTTGATCCAAGAGGTGAAGCATTGGATTTACCAACAATTCAAGCGACTGCTCAACCTACTGTTCAATCAGCCGTTCAGCCTACTCAAGCCGCTCCTCAACCAACTAGAGTTTTAACAGAAGCGCAAAAAACAGGATTACAAGCAGCTCAAACAAGAATAGAACAGGGCAATCCAGAAGGACGTGATGTTGAGTTGGTTGAAGAAGCTAAAGCAGGTGGTTTTTTCCCTGAAGCTCCTACGCCTGAAATTCCAAGACCAGGTATAGCAGATATTTCAGATGATGTTACCGGTATTGTTGATACATCAGGTTCACAACCTCCTAAAGTTCAAGATAATACCGCCGACTTTGAAAGTTTGTTTAATTCGGTATCACAAGATTTAATAGAAAAACGAACAGCTTTTGAATCTTCATTGCAAAAACAACTTGATGATTTAAAAACTCAAAGAGAAGAAACTCAAGCAAAGATAGATGAATTTACAGCTAAACAGGAGGGAATATTAGGAGAAGCCGAAGAATTTACAACACCATTTCAGGCAGAATTAGAAGAAAATGAAAGAAAGAGATTAAAGGTAGAAGAAAACTTTTTTGAAAATCAAAAGTTAAGCGAAGAGCTTGGAAGTCTTTTAACAGAAGGTAATGATTTAGTTCGACAAATGAAAGAAACAACAGGACTTGCCGCTATTCGCAATCCACGAATTAATAAAACTATTTCTGACATATCCGCTAGGGCTGGTGTTATTGAGGCTGTAATGAGCGCACGCAATAATCAAATATCTGTTGCAGAGAATTTAATTGATAGATCGGTAAATGCTATTAACGCAGATAGGACAAGTCAACTTAATTATTATAATAGTTTGCTTGGTTTTTATGGTGGACTCAAAGACGAAGAAGGGAATAAGTTGGTTAGTATTACAAATGATGAAAAGAAATTCGTTAATGCTCAAATTAGTTTGCTTGAAAATGATTTGGCACAAAGTCAAGCGGTTGCAAATCAAATCAAACAAGCCATGACTGATCCTGCAACTGCCGCAATTTATGGACAAGCAGGAATAAGTTTAAATGATACGCCACAAGAGATAAATCAAAAATTATCTAATTATACTTTTCAACAAGATAATATAAGGGTAGATAATGAAATGGCTGATAATGGATTTGAATTTATTCCAGAAGGAACTTTAGGTAGTAGAGACCCAGAAGGAATTAGAATAAAAAGAGATAGTCAAGGAAATGAACGTACTTATTGGAAAGATCCAGCTGTTACTGATAAAGATTTTGAGCTAAGAACAGTTGGTGGTAAAATTATAAGAACAAATCCACAAACAGGAGAAACAGAAGTAATTTTTGAGGGTGAAGTTGGAGATGATGATTTTACTACTCAACAAAAATTTAGTAATACGTTTAAAATTAGAAGTGAATTATTAGCTCAAAGTAAAGATTTTCAAAAAATAAGAAGTTCTTGGGGTAGAATACAATCTGCGGCTAAAGATCCTAGCGCAGCTGGTGATTTGGCAATTATCTTTAATTTTATGAAAATATTAGATCCAGGAAGTGTTGTCAGGGAAAGTGAATTTGCGACTGCTGAAAATGCGGCTGGTGTGCCTCAGAGAATAAGAAATTGGTGGAATAAAGTATTATACGGTACTAGATTAGGTGCAGCAACGCAAGAGGAAAAAAGACTAGGACTAGATAGCCAGTCTCGTGAAGAAGCAGCAAGTGATGCTTCTAGTCAAAGAGCTGATTTTGTTAATACTGCAAAAGGATTGTTTGAATCTGAATTATCAACACAAAAAGAAAGACAGGCAGAATCTCGTAGGACAGCAGAATCTTTTAACCTTGATCCGAATCAAGCTGTACCTGATTTGACGGGAGAAGGACAACCGCTTGATGAAACTTTTTCTTTTACTAATTTTGATGATTACTTTGATAGTTTATCAGCAGAAGAGCAACAATCAATAAATAACATACAAATAGAATTTGATATACCGAATGAACAAGATTTATTTGATTTTATAAAAGAGCAATCAGATTTTAATCAAGTTGGTAGCGACACACAGGCAGCTACAGGAAACATAATAAGCCAAAAAGTAGGAACTAGAAATATAAAAGTTGATGATAGTATCTCTGATAAAATAGCACAGGCTGATAAAGAATTTTTTGAAGCTACCGGTAAACATATTTTAATTAATCAATCATTTAGAAGTAGAGAACAACAAGCCGAATTATTTAGAAGATCACAAGCAGGAGAGATTGGTAGAGCTGCGCCTCCGGGTAAATCTTTTCATGAAAAAGGATTAGCTATTGATGTAACCAATTGGAAAGAAGCTGAAAAATTTTTAAGAAAATTTGGATTTAAAAATAATCTCGCTGATGATAAAGGACACTTTAGCATTGGAGAGTTTGCTTAATATGGCATTAACAGAAGATCAAAAAAATAGATTACTTAAAGATTCAAGATTTCAAGCCTTAATTAAAAGGCAGAGTCCTGCTTTAAGTATTCAAGAGCAAATAAGAATTAGAACAGAAAGACAAAAATTAGAAAAACCGCCAGAAACACCAACATTACCAGAAATTGAAAAAGAAACTGGTACAAAAGATATTACGATTGAAACACGAAAACCTATTAGAGATTTTCTTAAAGATGCAATAACCATAAAACCCGAACAAGTTGAAAAAGTTAAAAAGTTTTTTGAACCAACAAAAAAAGTTAGAGCAAGAGATGTTTTAAGAGAGGCTGTTACGTTCTTAACAGAGTCTGAACAAAAATTTGGTCAAACTCTTGGTGATGCTTTGGCTGTAAAATCTAAAGCAGTTACACAAGCACAAGAATCACAAGAAGCGTTAGACAGCCTTAATCAGCAAGTAGCTATTAAAATTATCGAGTTAAAAGCACAAGGCAAAGATACTGCTAAATTAGAACAAGTTTATAAAAATAATACAGAACAACGATTTAATTTAGAAGAAATTGCTCCATCTGTTTTAAAAAGTGCCAAGCAGATATTTGGTGAAGGTGTAGGTGTGGCTACTGATATTGCTTCTGCCGGTACTTTTGGAACAGGAGCAATAGGAGCGCGAACTGGTCGATTATTAAAGACAACAAAGCAAGTTGCTGCTCCATTAGCTAAAACAACAAAGCAAGCATTTGTTGCCGGTGCAAAAGCAACTGCTCCAACTGGGGCTGCTGTTGGTGCGGGATTTGGGTTATCATCGGCATTACAGGAAGATAAAAACCTTGTAGATATTACTAAGCAAACAATTAAAGGAATTGCAACTGGTGGAATATTAAGTGGTATATTGGGTGGTTTGTCTAGTACTGCTAAATTTCAAAAAACAGAACGAGCAACTAAGCTGAAACAAAAAGCCGTAGAGCAATACAAAAAAGGATTAAAAGCTACTAAAGAAAAGCAAAAAGAAAATGTTGATAAAATTGTTGATGAGTTATTAGAAAAAAAGATTTTTGGTAGTCGTAAAAAATTATTAGCCAAGGCAGAAAAAGGAATTGCTTTAGCAGATGATGAATATGAAAAACTTGGAGAACTTCAAGGATTTTCATCTTCTGATGAATTATTAAAAAGAGTTCAAAAATTAAAAGAAAGATTGAAAACAAAATCAGGTAAAGTGCTGTCAACGAATAAAACTAAATTTAATGCTTTGCAAGGATTGGAAGATGATATTGTATCTTTACAATCTTACGATGTTTTAATAAGCGATTTAGCGACAGGAGAGTTAAAACCGTCTGTATTACAACAAGAATTAAGGGAGTTAGCCCAACAATATGGTAACGAGGTTTACGATACAAGAAAATCAATTAAAACCGTAACTGATAGTAAAACTTTGTCACAGGTTAAAAATGTAGATAGCGCAATAAGAGATATACTCAGTTCTGATCCTCGTAACGTTAAATATACACAAATCAATAAAGTTAAAACACTTAATTCAAGATTAAAGAGTGTTCTTGACGAAACTATTAATAGACAATCTGGGCAATTAAAAACCAAACTAACTGATTTGTTTGGTGCTACTATTGGTGGTGGACTTGGGAGATTGGTAAGTTTACCTGCTGCAATTATTAGTACTGTTGTTGGTGGTGGATTAGTTCACATGCTTAATTCAACCTGGTGGAATACAATGCAAGCAGTTAATAAAGCAAAATTGGCGGATAAACTTTTACAACAATCACAAAAACAACTTGGTGTTACTTTGCAATTATTTACTAGACAAGGAATTAAGGCTGTTAATGAATTTCTTGAACGTTAAATAAAAAGATGTAATAAACACCAAAAAGCTAATAATCCCGCAAAAACAATAAAAGTTTTTGCTAGATAATATAAACAATTATCTTTAAAGTTCATATATTTAATTAATAATTAGTTTGCTCAAAACCGTCTATTCCGTATTTATTCCTTTTAGTTGAAACGTCGTTGTCGTTAGTTTTTTTAAAAAGTGTTCCTTTAATTAATTCCTTAGTTCCTATGGGTATGGAATTTCCACCCACCTTATAATCCCACTGGGTGATAAATCCACCCCCCTCTAATTCTTGAAGTGCTAGTCTAACAGTAGAAATATTCATTTTAATTTTTTCAGATATTTTTCTTTTTCCAATACAAACAATATAATCTTTATTTGCGTGGCGTTTTAAACAGAAATATACTAATTGGGCTTTATGTGATAATTTTTTTGCATAGTTGTCAATAAATTCATCTTCAACCCAGAATCTTCCAGATGACATATAGTTATAACATCAACACCCCATATTATCTAGGGCAACTTCGCAGAAAACCTAGAAAATACAGGGTGTTGATAACGAAGTTAATTAATTAATTTACACTATTATTATATATTAATTTAAAAGAATTGTTAATATGCCAGATGATCCAAGCAAAATAATAAAGTTTATTTCAAACGCATTTACTATCCTAGGCAATAAACTAGATAAGATTTTGAATACAATAAAAAAAAAAGAAACCATTGTAAATGTGGAAGCCCCTATTGTAGAACCAAACATCACTGTGGAACCTACTCCGGTAAAGTTTCCAGATACGATGAAGATAGAGAAATTTGAAGATTTATTGGCTAAGATAAGCGAAAAACCAGAGATTAAAGAAGATGAAGATTTGAAAGAAGTTAAGGATTTATTAGGAGATGTGATTGAGACGATTAAGAAAAATAAGCCAGTTGTTAATGTCGCAGCACCAAAGGTTGAAGTAGAAGCACCTATTGTAAACGTAGAACCTACACCTATTACAGTCGAACCTACGCCAGTTGAAATACCTAAAGAGATGAGTGTGGAGGGCTTAACGCAGTTAATTGATTTAGTAGCCAATAAAAGTTTTAATATATTTGACGAAGTATCAAGTAAAAGAACATTGCCTGTTTCGGTTATGGTAAACGGTCAGGAAATGAAAAGAGGAGATTTTGGTGGTAGCTTTACCGGACCGTCAGTAGTTGGCTTGAAAAACAATGCCAGTAAACCTGCACTTATTAATCCTGCCACCGAAGAAAAGCAAGATGATATAATAACAGCCATTGAAGAAATAGCCGAAGCATCAGAAATTCAACCTACAACAGAAGCGCCACAAGCTATGATTGTGGATGAGGTGAGTGCAGCATTAACATATCAAGGTTGGGCAGTAGTCGGTGCTGCAACTAATGCGGCTATTTGGAGAATTAGACGAATTTCAGTTGCAGGTGTAATTACTACTATTGATTGGGCTGACGGCGATTCTAATTATGATAATGTTTGGGATAATCGTGCAGCACTAAGTTATAGTTAAAATTATGGCTAATAAATTAAAATTTAATGCTTTAACTCCTCCCTTTGATTTGATCAGAAATGTTTTAGATGATTTGGAAACAAA